>Ga0206682_10002104_pt1 | contig 18633 bp, 15 predicted proteins | sample M240m12015metaG_FD_155444 | JGI IMG/M metagenome (GOLD analysis project Ga0206682, IMG submission 155444) | Ammonia-oxidizing marine archaeal communities from Monterey Bay, California, United States - M2 40m 12015 | ecosystem: Environmental > Aquatic > Marine > Intertidal zone | place: USA...
GCGTCCGCCACTGGGTTTTCGTCGAGAGATACCGTGCCATTGTGCCATAGTGAGACCACCTTGCGGAACAAAGCGACAAACAGGGCGTATATGAAAGCAACCCTCAGACACACTTTGCCAAAATCTCAGAAACAACCGTTGTCTCTTGTTTTTTCAAGACGGCTCGTACTTGGTCCCCGGCGTGTAATTGACCAACGCCGGAAGGCGTTCCAGTGAACAGGAAATCACCAGCTTGTACAGGAGCCCACTTGATCAAATCTTCAATTTGCATTTGAGGCGTGATGGTCATTTCAAGAAGCGGGGCATCTTGAACGAGGACGTCGTTCACGTACAATTCGAGATGGAGCGCCTCATATGTGTCAAGCAATCCCTCCCATCCGTTGTACCACGGTGCAAAGGCCCCAACGTAGGCACTGCCGCGAAAGCACTTCCCTTTCGTCCAAGGCAATTGTTCGCTTCGAAGTTCCCCTTGGGTCAATCGGTCGGTGAGGTCCAAACCAACCGCAATTGCTTCCGGATTGCCTTGATGGTTCAATCGAACCACGAGTTCCACTTCGTGGTGGACTTCACCTGGGTGGCCCGTTACTTGAATCGGGCCAGAGTGTTGAAGGCAGTTGTTCGGCTTGACGAAAAACACGGGGTTAGGAGGTTGCTCGTTACCGAGTTCCACAGCATGTTTTGCAAACGTTCGGATGGTGCACCACAGGGCCATACCAGCGCCATAGGATTCCCCTTCATGAAGTTCAAGGTTGAGCCAAGGGTCAAATGCTGTGGTCAAGAGGGGGGCTTATGACGCGCGACTGGAGCATCCGAAAACGCCGACCAGTTCGCAGAAAGAACATCGCACCTTTGCTCAAAGATCTTGAGGAAGCCCTCGACATTGATTTGTCAGTTGACGGTGCTTTTCTTGAGATGGCCGAATATGGACCATGGCAAATGGTTCTCGTCGACAAAGTCGCCATCGGCGTGGAAGTGACCAACGACGAGGGACAGCGATTTGCCTTCCTAACACTCCGTGGATTCCTCGAGCATACTGATGCAAAAAAGTGGGTTGAAGTTGACCATGGTGCTATTCCTTTCTTGATGAAAGGGGCAGATTGCATGGTTGCAGGCGTTCATGATGCAGATTCAAGCATCGAAGAGGGAGACTTGGTGTGGGTGCGCGACATGACACACAAACGCCCGTTAGCAATCGGATGGGCGACCTTGCAAGGCGAGGAACTCAAAAACACCACCAAGGGAAAAGGCATCAAAACCCTTCATTGGGTCGGCGATGAATTATGGGACATGGAACTGTGAAACCCTTCAGGTGGGAACGCCAAGGGAACAGTAATGAATGATTTAGACTTGGTTGGCTCATGCGCTCTTCCAAGATTGCTTGTGCACTCTGTTGTCTTTTCTTGCTTGCACCGCTCGCATCGGCCAGTGAACTCGTGGGGGGCCAAGATGAAAACCCCGCAGATGGGGAAGCACCTTTTACCATCCTTACTCGAGATTCCCCTTCCATTGATGGAGATCAGTGGACCTTGACCATCGAAATGAATCAAGCCGAGTACGACAACGGAACAGAATTCCAAATATCAACACAAATTTGCACCAACGATGGAGTCTGCGACCCACCTACGGCAATGACGGCTGACATCGACGAGCGAATGCAGACAATCACCCTCACCCCGCAAGCTGACCACACGTACATCAACTGGCGAGTGAAGGCTGTCTATGAAGACGGGAACAGCACAAATTTCCCACAAGGCTCATGGTACACCACATGGTCTTCATGCTGGCAAAATAATGGAGAGTACGGAGGGGTTGATGCAAACGCAGACCTCAATGGTTGTTCTACAGAAGAGGAATCAATTCCAGGTTTCGGAGCAGTGATTGCGTTGACAGCACTGATCGGTGCTGCTGTGGTCATCCGTCGAGATTGACGTGTTCGGTCATTCGCTCAATAAACCGACGCTGTTCATAGCCCCATTCAATGAGCACGACTTCGCACCGTGAGCGGTCTTCATTGAGCAGTCCATGCGCGAAACCTGCCTGTTGAACATCACTTGGGACAATGGGCAAATGAGCGCCTTCGAGCACGACCTTGCAACCATGTTCAACAACCGTAGCCGTACCAAATCCGAAAGAAATCTCGTCCTCATTCGACGCTTTCACAACGACATTCCCTGCTTTCAAGAAGCGTTTGAGGGCGGCCATCAATGGGGCGCCATCGCCTTCGAGTGTTGTCCCCCCATATGCCGAAAGGAAGGTCAATTCCGTATCGTTTTGCTCCATGAGGTGATCAAGGTCCCGCTGCTTTGGTTCTTTGTCGGCCATGGTTCTCCCCGTGCCTCCACTTGAGCCCGCATTCTTGGTCATGCCGACCCTGTGAGCCACATGAAGACCCTTATTCGATGGATTCGGCGCCTTCGACCTGAATCGGGAAGGTTTCGAACCTCGCTTCAAGTTTCAATGCGCAAGGGCCATCGCAAATTTGCACGCCGTTCTCAACAAGGGTGATGCTTGCGTTGGCAGCCCAGACTCCGTCAGCGTTGCTGTTGGTCTGGATCAGGCACGGTGAAGGTTGAACCAGATTTTCGTCACTCAGCGCTGGGAAGATCGTCCCATTAAGCGCCGCTACCAGCAGGGTTGGATGGCGTCCTTCGTCCGCTTGATTGTAGTATGAGAGAAATTGCATTTTGAACATCATGCCTTCTGTTTCAATCACGTAAAAACCATCGTTGGGTTGAACTCGGTGCTCTGCAAAATCATAGGTGTACCACTCCAAACGGTCTTCTGTAGCGTTGGACAGATTACTCGATTCAAATGCGTTCAAGTCTTCGAAGGGTATTCCCTCAACAAAACTCCATCGTACACCCTCTGCGAGGAAAGCATCCGTCTTCGCCATACGGATCGTATGGTTGGCTTCATCCGTGGCGGTTTGGCCAGGAAGATCAAGATGGGTGAACGATGTCTCGTCCGTTGCATCAACAATGGTCGTGAAGGTCGAACCGTCAGCGCCAAGGCTTGTAGCGACCTTACTTGCGTCGGTCGAAGCAGCTGATTGGCTTCCAAAAGAGCACGTGAATCGCTCGTCTTCGGTCACCAGTTCGATCTGCATTGAAGACCAAGAGAGGTCTTCCTCCGCTTCGCTAAAGGTCAAGACAAACAAGGCATCGTCAGTTGCTATCGATGCGTTTTCGCTTGCGTCAGATACCAAGATTACGTTCGAGGTCCCAAGGTCAGACTCGTAGTTGACCACCAAAAAAGTCCAACCAGCCGCCACGGCCACCAAGAGGCAGCACGTGACGGCAAGCCAGCGTTTCGTACTCATCAATGACCCGCTCATTCCTGCTCACGGCGTTGTGAGATAAGAACAGCACCCACCAACGCAACGATCAATGTGGTCGCCACGAAACCTGGTGTGTTTTCATCAGAGTCCATTGTGTCTGCTGGTTCTGTTGGTTCTTCAACGACGCTTGCGCCTCCGGTTCCGACAATGACCTTACCGTACATGCCCGAGGCAATGTGTGGCTCGCATGCGTAGTAGAAGGTGGTGTCATCCGTTGTGAACGTGTAACGGAAGTCAACAGTCTTGGCAGCTTCACCGGAAGTAACGCCATCTTGGGTGTATGTGGTTGATTCTTCACCATCGACTTGGCGGACGTTGTGCGCCATGCCCGAGTCAGTCCATTGCCAGCATACGGTATCGCCAACAGCGATCGTAACGGTCGCAGGGGAGAACTTCAAACCGCTTGGTGCGATTCCAACAGTTGCATCACAGTCTGGGAGCGTTGGCTCATCCGCTGGAGGGAGCAAGACTTGGTCGATGACGTGGATGACGCCGTTGGAGGCTGGAACGTCTGCAAGCGTGACGTTGGCCATTTGAGTGCCAACCATCACAGAGGTGCCTGACACATGGATGGTCAAATCATCACCGTTTGCTGCTGCAACGGTCGTCATGCCTTCAGTGAGGTCTGAGGAAAGGGTTGTTCCGGCAACAACGTGGTACAGGAGAATGTCTGCGAGAGCAGCGATTTCTTCTGCGGTGTCGTAGGCGTCAAGATCGATGCCTGCTGCTGCAAAAGCAGCATCTGTTGGTGCAAACACAGTGTATTCGTCAGTTCCGCTCAATGTAGCGACGAGGTCTGCAGTTGTGAGCGCTGCAACCAACGAGGTGTGAATGGTTGTTGCGCTTGCGGTCACAGCGAGGTTCACGGCTGGAGTCCACATGTAAGCTGCGCAAATTGCTTCGCTCACATCGGAAACTGCGTGGGTCACGGTGTTGTAGCATCCAGTGATTGTTTGACCCATCATTGAGTAATTTTCGACGTACATGTACGAGTTGCACTCGACATTGGTAGCACCTGCCACGATGGTGTGGGACACCATGTTGTAACAAATGTCACCCGGTGGTGGCGTCAACACTTTGTCGATCACGTGGATGACACCGTTGGTTGTGGCAACGTCAGCAGTGGTGACGTTTGCGCCACCTACGCTAACGACTCCATCGGCGACGGAGAAGGTTGCTTTGTCGCCGTTCACCATGTTGACGGATAGACCATCAGTCACCGCGGAGGATGCGACAGCGCCTGAGAAGACGTGGTAAAGGAGAATGTCGGAAAGGGTTGCGTTCTCTTCGGGGGTGTCGAAGGAGGCAAGGTCGATTCCAGCCGCTTCAAAGGCTGCGTCTGTAGGTGCAAAGACGGTGAATGGTCCGTCGCCTTGGAGGGTTTCGACTAAGCCTGCTTGAGAAAGGGCAGCAACGAGGGCTGTGTGAACTCCAGTGGACTGAGCGGTCGCTGGTATGTCCAATGTTGGCTCTGGCGCTGGTGGTAGCAGAACTGCATCAATGACATGGATGACACCGTTGCTTGCAACGACATCCGCTGTTGTAACCTTAGCGTCTCCGTTGATGGTGACAACGCCGTCGGCAACTGCAAAGGAGAGGTCTGCGCCGTTGACGGTTGCTGCAGTCATGCCGTCGGTGACATCTGCGGCGAGAACCGAACTTGCGACAACGTGGTAGGTGAGAATGTCGGCAAGGCTTTGGTTGTCCTCGTCAGTGGTGAAGGTGGAGAGATCGACACCAGCGGCTTCGAATGCGGCGTCGGTTGGTGCGAAGACCGTGAATGGCCCGTCACCCTGGAGCGTCTCGAGGAGCCCGGCTTGTATGACTGCATCGACCAGCGTGGTGTGAACCCCGGTCGCTTGAGCATTTGTGGGAATGTCTTCGGTCTCGTCGGCCGCTGCATTAAGCGGCAGTGCGGACAGTAATAGGCTGGCTAGTATGAGTGTAGCAATTGCTTTGTTCATGGGCCTCTGTGAAAAATAGACCCGTATAAAGGAGTGTTAATTTCCTTAATTGAAAGGTGAGCGATAATCGCTCACATCTGCGGCGATTCTCAACAATTGGTTGTATTTTGCAACTCGGTCTGATCGCGCTGGTGCTCCAGTTTTGATTTGCCCAGCGCGCGTGCCAACTGCCAAATCTGCAATTGTCACATCTTCAGTTTCCCCGCTTCGATGAGAAATCACGTTATTGAATCCGTGTGATGAAGCAAGATCCATCGCTTCGAGGGTTTCTGTGACTGTCCCCACCTGGTTAAGTTTCACAAGCATGGCGTTTGCAGCCCCGATTTCAATGCCTTGAGCAAGGCGCTCTGATTGAGTCACAAACAGGTCATCGCCCACAGTTTGCACCCTGTGGCCTTCTCGCTTCGTGAAGAGGGACCAGCCCTTCCAGTCGTCTTCTCCGAATCCGTCTTCGATTGAAAGAATTGGGTATTCGTCAAGCCAGCCGGAGTACACATCAGCGAGTGCCTCGCTTGAGAGCACTTGGCCGTCCATATGGTAACCGTCATCGTGATGGAATTCAGTCGCAGCTACATCCAAAGCGATGCCCATTTGTTCAGTGGAATACCCTGCGCCCTCGATGGCTCGAACCATGTACTTCAGACCTTCTTCGTTGGCGGGAAGATTCGGGGCAAAGCCACCTTCATCACCAACGCCACCAAGCAATCCGTCAGCCTTGAGTTCTTTCTTCAGCGCATGATAGGTCTCCACGCCTGCTCGCAGGCCCTCTTCGAAGGTGTCGAAGCCATGAGGCATGACCATGAATTCTTGCACATCGACGTTCGATGCGGCGTGTGCGCCTCCGTTGAGAATGTTCAACATTGGAACTGGCATGAGCCCTCCAGCGACTCCACCGATGTACTTCCAAAGAGGTAACTCATGAACTGCAGCACCTGCATGGAGGCATGCCATAGAGGCACCGAGCATTGAATTGGCGCCAAGGTTGGCCTTATTCTGTGTACCATCCATTTCAATCATGACCTCGTCAATGACCCTTTGTTCATCGACTGGCAAGCCAACCAGTGCTTCAGCGATCCGTTCTGTGACATTATCTACCGCTGACTGCACTCCTTTTCCGAGGTAGCGAGAGGTGTCGCCATCTCGCATTTCGAGTGCCTCGTATGCACCGGTGGATGCACCAGATGGGACAGCTGCCCGACCAAGCAAAGCCCCGTCAACAAAGCAGTCCACCTCGATTGTTGGATTACCACGGCTATCAAGGATCATTCGTGCATCAAGGCCAGTAATGTGTCCGGACATAACATTCCCTAACAACGCCTGTCGAAGACGCTCTTTGAAGTAAACGGCCAAATTTCTATCCCAAGCAGGCGAGAAAACCAGTCATACACATTCAAAGAAGACTTTTTATCCCAATCGCTCTTTGGTTAAGTTTTGAGGCTTTTTTTTCTACCAGTTTTTGACCCGAAAGGGGAGGAAATCGAGATATTTTTTCCGCATAATAGTCGTTGAGCAGGTTTCATATACCCAAAGCGGAAGCGGTGGACATGCCTCGTGTTGCTGAAATCGATCGTGCTATCCTCGCTCAACTCCGAAAGAACGGTCGAATGTCCTATGTGGACCTCGCACGAGAGGTAAGCGCGTCTGAACGCACCGTACGAACCCACGTCCGCAAGATGGAAGAAGAAGGCACCATTCGGGGCTACACTGTTCGAGAAGGTGGGGTTGGACTCACCGCTCTTGTCAGAATCAAAGTTTCACCTGGTGCTGAAATCGGCTCCTTTGCTTCAGAAGTTACCGGTTGGGAAGGCATCGAAATCATCTACGAAGTTTCTGGCGACGCTGACTTGGTCGCTCTTGTCCACGTCGATGACACGATGTCATTGCGCACATTGCTCGACAAAATGTGGCTTGCTGCACCAAATGAAATCGCTTCCACAACCACTGAACTCGTGCTTGAGCAGTATTGATTATTCTTCTTCACTGGTTGAGGGCGGAGGTTTGGCCTCTGGCGTCTTCGCTGGTTCGGGCAATCCATAATCAATGCCGCAGCTACGGCACACCATTTTGTCGTCCCAATCACATTGTCGTCGGCAGCCAGACATTGAATCGCTTCCTGTTCAAGCCTTCCATTTGACAGAGCAACCGATGGATTCAGTTTGATCAACGCTTGGCTTCGACCCTGCGAGCATGGCTTCAATTGCGTCGCTCAGTTCTTGCGTTGTGACCTTTGTAGGATCCCTTGGTGAGTCATCCATTCGACCTCTGTACACCAACGCTCCGTCGCTATTGAAGAGGAAAAATTCAGGCGTGCGCTTTGCACCATAGGCATGAGCAACATCTTGAGTTGAATCGTGAAGGTATGGATATCCCATGCCCTCGGCTCGCTTTTGCATGTGTTCGAAGGAATCATTTGGATAGACTTCCGGGTCGTTGGAGTTAATGCCTACAAAGCCAATGCCACGGTCTTTGCATGCTTGGGCCATGGCCTCCATTCGGCTGATGTTTGCAATCACATACGGGCAATGGTTGCATTCGAAGACAACAACCGTCCCATTTGCCCCTGATGCTGCATCAAATGACATCGTTTGGGTGCCGATCGTTGTATGGGCATTGGTCAGTTGAAACGGGGGGGCTTGTTCGCCAATAGAGAGGGTCATGATTTCGCCCCTTTGTTCAAACCACAAAAAAACTTGTATTTTTTTTTTGCCGGGAGAGATGTTATAAATCATTTAGTGAAATCTAACACCATGCAACCACAGATGCAAGGTATGCCCCACGTAGCTAGACCAGCGCACATGATGTCATTCATGGACGCGACGAAATCCTGCCTCCAACAATACGTTGGATTCAGTGGCCGAGCCAGCCGATCGGAATATTGGTTCGCCTACCTAAGTTTCATTGTCGCAGTCATGGGGATGTTCACCCTCTCAATCGTTTCCTTGTTTGTTGTTGAGGCTCTTGCCACTCTTATGGGCCTCCTGACCTTTGTTTTGTACCTCGGCGGCTTCTTGCCATTGCTTGCGGTATCAGTACGACGATTGCACGATCTTGGCAAGTCCGGTTGGATGATGCTCCTTGTGTTTGTCCCGATTGTGGGCGGCATTTTGCTTCTCGTTTGGTTTGTATCCGATGGAGAAGCATTCGATAACGCCTACGGCGCTGTTCCAACCAACACCCTTTGAGGCAACGAACGCCCAAGCGTTCAAGTTCTGAGCCTTGAAGCATTCAACATGGTCCCGCTGACTGTCAAGTGTGGCGGCCATATCACGCTCGTCTTTTCCATCTGGAAAGACGCACGGCTTGCTCGTTTCCAAGGAAGCAGGGGTGCTGGGTTCAACGTAATTGACGGTGTTGAAGTCACCCTTGAACACACCGGCACCAACCAGGGCACTTCCCCACGTTTTCTTTCTCATGGGTCTTCGTTAGATGAAGCCCCCGAAGGGATCGAGGATGGAACGCTTGAGGTTGATGTCACAGCAATGGATGGAACAAAGATTGAACATTCGTTAAGCCTCTACACTGACCTCTTCGAGGCGTTGCGTGATTCGAGGTTGGTGAAGCGAGAAGATTCGTTTCGCCTATCGGTCGTTCTCTCACTGCCGGTCAGTCAAGGGTTCGGTATGTCAGCTGCTGGCCTTGTCGCCGTGGCGAGAGCCTTTCACGCCTATACCAAAGTAGGCCGTGATGAACAATATTTGCGCATCGCCCATCGAATCGAACGCCTGCATAGCGGTGGTCTCGGCGATGTACTCGGCATCGCTGCGGGCGGGGTTGAGTTGCGCACAGAGGCTGGTGCGCCCGGATCTGGAGGCCAAGCGGTTGGCTTCGAAGCATCACAACCTGTGCTCCTCGTTTGGAAACCGGAAGAAGCTCGCCATACCTCGAATTACATCGACGACCAACAATGGCAACAGTCCATTTCTGCAGCTGGCGAGAAAGCGGTTCGGACCCTTCGACTGAATGACTGGGGCCCAAGTGCATGGACCGATTTGATGCTTCAATCCAGAACATTTGCTCAGGCCTCAAAGTTGATGGAGGAACCCGCTCGTTCTTCACTGAACTCCAAGGTGATGAATCAACTGCGTGCGCTGAACTTACACTCAAGGGTCTACGTGCGGCTGTGCATGCTCGGCGTCTCTTTAGCTGTGCTTCCAAGACGACTGGATGAGCCCCTCACAACCAACGAAGTCAACACGATTTCTCAAGCGCTCCAAACCTTGGGCTTGGGTGTAAAGGCCACCACGATTGGGTGAATCAATCATTGTCAAAGGCCGAAAGGTCAAGCACACTAGCGTCCAAGAGGGTGCAACCTGGCATGAACAAGTTTTCACTGAAGCCGTGTCGATACACAACCGCTCCACTGCCCCATTCCTCGATGTAACGGTCCATCTGCTTGGCCATTTTCTTACGTTGGAATTCCACATCAGCACCGTAGAAATGTTTGGCATCGATCCAAGCAACTGGCCGATCGTTGATGTAGACATGATCGAGGAAGAGAATGTCGGGCGTGCGTACAGGACGGCCAAGTTCTTGTTTTTGCTCCTTGACCATTTCCGGCTGGCGCCGCAAACGCACACCTTGCTCTTCAAACCAGTCGGCAAGAACGTCTTCGAAAAGATCTGCTTTTTCTTGGGATTCACCCTGGTCGACGTTTGAGACTCGGTCTGCGGCCTCGGCTGCTTCGAATTCCTTTCGTTCACGCTTGCTCAACCGGCTTGGCTCTCGGAGGCTTTCCTTGATTTTGGTCTTGGACCATCGCATCTCTGCAAGGATGAGGCGGAAAACATTCATCGGAGGTCCATCGAAACGTTGCGAAAGGTCGACTACGCTCACACCTTCTTTGTACAAACGAAGCATTTCCTTCGCCCTCGAACGCAGGCGCCCGTGCCCGTAGACTGTCTTCTGTTGCATGAGGGCTGATCGAAGCGAAAGAGCTTGGTCGAGGTTCATACTGTGTGGTTCGACGATTTTAGCAAGTTCGTCGACACGTTCATCATCGAGCCATCCAAACTCCCCTTTTCGAAGAACGAGTTTTGCAAGGGCTTCCTCATCTTTCAACGGCACCGGTAAAGTTGTCCATGTGAAGTGATGCGTGTTCGGCTCGGCGAGGTCATCTGGGAAACCCATGGGCGGTTCCTTTCGTTCGAACCGGTGGTTGGCTTTGTTCTCCATAGCCTTGATTTGTTCAGCATTCCGTTCCACAAGCACGGCTTTTGAAGTACCGCCATAGCGCTTTGGCTTGCGGTTTTGGCCGCCTCGATGTGAACGGTTGTTGCGCGAACGCCCTTGGCGACCGCCCCTCTTGTTTGAGGAATTAGGACGTTTCTCTCCCCCGTTTTGGTCGCTCATTGGAGCAGGTCGGTGCCGAGGCTCCTTGAACACTCGCTTTCATTCTGATTCATCAAAACCGGCTTCGAGGGATTCTGGAATCGAGTGAACGCCGTGGCTGGCTGCATCGTTAAGCCACTGCTTTGCCAGCGCACGAGGCAAGCGGTTGACCCGACCGCGCATGAACCGAGCCCACCATCGCACGGTCCACCATGCAGCGATTTCGATACCCGCATCATCTTCGCCCCACACGGTCACAGCAAGGCGGAGATTTGCGATCGCAGTGCCAAGCGGGCGGCCCTCACGTTGTTGACCACACCAATTGAATTCAACCTCCAGAAAACGAGGAGATTCACTCTGACGAATGGAGTGCACGACCCACATTTCTTCAATCAAGCGTTGGCGTTCAATTCGATGAAGGTCGAATTGTTGACCTTCGACCAGTTCGCCGTTTTGTTGTGAAAGAATACGACCTGCAGAAGAATGCCAACTGGGCCAACAGTTCAGGTTCAACACGTTCGAAATGAGGTGGTGGCTTTCGAAGGGCTCGAGTGACTGTCGCCATACACCTTGTGGCGCCCCCATGAAACCTCGTGGTACGGTTTCTCTTTCAACATGTGGGGTACGAAAAAAGCGGGGTTTCAAATGCAATAAGTCGCTACGATAACCATGCGATGGACACCCGCGGTGCTGATTTCAGTTCTTTTGGTGTGTGCTTCAATGGCCGCCATCCCTCTCAATGCTCCAACTTTGGAAGCAAAGAACAACGTCAACCATGCTGTTGAGAACAACGAAACCACCGACCTTGCCTTTGGCTGGGTCACAAGCGCCGGTGGCGCAGGTGATGATTTCATCTCGCAGTCGACCATCTATACCAACGGCACCTTTCTTATCGCAGGCAGTTATGAAGGCGATATTCAGTTCAGAGATCAAATCGATGGTTACGGTGCTAGGGGTGGCTCAACCGACCGCGATGCGTTCTTGGGATGGGTGAATCCAAACGGAACCTGGAACGCAAGCATTGCCTTCGGTAGTCCCGGCATCGACTCGATCGAAGCGGTTGCATTGCTTTCGAACGGTGATGCAATTCTAGCAGGCACCTATTGCCTGAACACCGTTGGCTTCCAATGTGAATTGGCACTTGATGGTGTTAATTCCCTCACGAAAAACGACGAAGACGATGATGGAAACGTGTTCCTTGCGCGCTTGAACGGCGACGGAACATGGGCATGGGCCACTCAAATTGGCAACGAATACGATAATTTCGTGTTCGATATGATGATCACGCCGACCGATGAGATTCACGTAGGTGTGCTCTACCGAGACACCATGGATTTCAACGGGGAGGTTCTCCCCGCTGGAACACAAACGACCATGATGGTTGCTGTCTTTGGCGAAGGTGGCAATCCTCTCACTCATGTGGTGCTCGAAACTCAAGATGGCATCGAGCCGGTTGGTGGTTTATGCCTTGATGGAGCGGGCCAAGCCTACCTCGCTGCCACCTTCAACGGCGAAGTATTAGCAGGTGAAACGCTGCTCACTTCACATGGGCAAACCGATCTCATGGTTGCGTCCTATCAAGCCAGTGAATGGGCGTGGGCCATCTCTGGAGGAAGCGTCAATGAAGACCGAGCATGGGATTGTTCTGGGTCACCAACCCAAGGCATCAGTGTGGTCGGTGAATTCATCGGCAACGCCACATTTGGAGAGTTCTTCACCGACACCTCGAACAGCACTGATCTAATTCTCGGCAGCGTTTCTTCTTCTGGTGCTTGGTCTGGAATCGCAACAGCAGGAGGCCCTGGTGTTGACCGTGCGACTGATGTCATTACAAATGGCATTGGTGACATTGTCATTGCTGGAACAACATCTGCAGGCCTCAATATTGGGATCGATCAACTCGACGACCTCGATGGCGTCGACGATGGAACTCATAATGACATCTTCCTCGCATCCTACCTTGACAATGATTCATGGGCATGGGCAGTATCTGCTGGAGGTGACGGAAACGACGAACCCACCGACCTCACGTTTGCCATCGATGGGTCCCCCTTGCTTTCATTCATGCTCAGCAGCACTGCAAACATCGGAGTTCACAGTGCGACCAGTTCTGGTGGCTACGATGTTGGCGTGTGGCTTTACCAAACCGACCGTGACTCTGACGGTATCCTTGACGGCGAAGACAACTGCCCGCGAGTCACAAACACTGCCCAAGGGAATCATGATGGCGATTTATTCGGCGACGATTGTGATGACGATGATGACAACGATGGCGTTGTTGATGCGTTGGACGATTGCCCGACTGGTGAGATGAATTGGGCTTCAGATACTTCGACCGATCATGACAGCGATGGCTGCCAAGATAGTGGAGAGGATTTTGATGACGATGAGGACACTGTGTTCGATTTCGCGGATTTGTGCCCCTTGGGCCCCGTTGGCTGGATTTCGACACCCGAAGAGGACAGTGAAGGCGACGGATGTGCTGATTACGACACCGACGAAGACGGCTTCATTGATCAAATGGACAACTGTCCATCGGAGGCAAACCCCACCCAATCCGATCTTGATGGTGACGGACTTGGCGATGCATGTGATGTCGACGAAGATGGCGATGGCATCGCCCTTCCTGAGGACAAATGCCCGAGGGACGCAGAACCATGGACCTCGACCACTTCAAACGATTATGACCAAGATGGTTGCCAAGATGCAACGAATGATGACGACGATGACAACGATGGCTACAACGATGCTGTCGATGCATGCCCAACAGGGGCTATCAATTGGAATTTGGAGGGAATGAATTCAGAATTCGACCACGATCAAGACGGCTGCCAGGATGCTGGTGAGGACATTGATGATGACAACGATGGTTATCAAGACCCAGTTGATGCGTGCCCACTTGGATTGGTAGGCGTTGCACTGCCCGGCCAAGACGCAGATGCAGATGGTTGCATTGACGGTGCAGAAGATGATGATGATGACAACGATGGTGTCGTGGACGATGTTGATGTATGCCCACAAACTCCAGCTCTCGCCCAAGTTGGCGTCCAAGGTTGCAGCATGTCTCAATTGGACGACGACCTCGATGGTGTTTCAAATGCAGATGATATGTGCCTCAATAGCCTTCCAGGCCGAATGGTGGATGCAACTGGTTGTGCCATCATCAATCAAACAAACGATCAGAGTTCATCATCCGATGAGACGAACATGACAATGTGGCTGTTCATTCTTGCGGGTGTCCTGTTGGTTGCAGCCGGCGCTGTGACACTCAGTGGAAGTCAAAGGAAGGCCGATACGAAGGAGATGCCTCCAAAGCGCCCTGTTGGACTTGATGATGCAATGAACACGGTTCAAGCCCACGAAGCAGAATAACCGATGATTGAGCAGCAACCTGTCAAATCAATGCACCACAAATAGAATATATCCTAAGAACCGCCTTAGGGGCATGAAGACCCTCACAAAGGCACTGGCGATTGGCGTATTGATGGTGTTGCTTGCTGCTGCACCAGCGATTCAAGGAAGTTCATCAGGAAAGCACAACCAAGCGTCTGCTGGTTGCACATGCCACTACAACGCCGGTGGTATCACGGCGACAAACGACTTCCCAACCTCCTACACTGCAGGCCAAGTATACAACATCAACATCGGCCATACCGGTGGTTCTCAAGCCTTCGTTGGTGGATTCAACGTTGTGGTCAACAAAGGCACCATTCAAAACGCTGGGAGCGGCGTTCAAATCTCGGGCGGCACAAGTGCAACGCACACCAGCTCAGGCCAACTTGGATGGACCTTCGACTGGCAAGCACCGAGCGCAGGCAGCGGAACGGTCAACGTCGACATCGCCGTGATGCAAGCAAATGGTAACAATCAGAATTCCGGGGATGCTTGGGATACAGACAGTGTTTCAATCACCGAAATTGTTGTCCAGAACACCCCGCCAGTAGCCACAAATGTCTACGTGAGCACTCCCCAAGGCACCTCCGCTACTACGCAAGCCTACCACGATGAAGTGTTGATTGCAAGTTACGATTTCAACGACAACGATGGGGATTCGGAAGCCAACAGTCAAATTCGATGGACAAAGGATGGAAGCCTGGCTTCCGCTTACAACGACAACCCAATGATCGATGACATGCAGACTTCCGTTGGTGAAGTTTGGACCTTCACTGTGACGCCCAACGATGGCACTGATCTCGGCTCCACCGTTTCCGCCTCAAACAGCATCGAGATCATCGATTACGACTCGGATAGCGATGGATACGGCGACCAAGTTGACGCATTCCCAAATGATCCAAACGAGCATGCTGATGCTGATCTTGACGGAACCGGTGACAACGCAGACACCGATGATGACAACGATGGCACAGACGATTCAGAGGATGCCTTCCCACTTGATGCAAACGAGGACACCGACACCGACAACGATGGAACTGGGAACAATGCTGACACTGATGACGATGCTGATGGCGTGCTCGATATCAACGATGCATTCCCACTTGATGCCAACGAAGACACGGACACAGACAACGATGGAACTGGCGACAACGCTGACACAGACGACGACGGAGATGGAACACCAGATTCGACCGATTTGTTCCCGCTTGACGCTTCAGAGGACAGCGATGCTGACAGTGATGGAACCGGTGATAACGCCGATCAAGACGATGACAACGATGGTGCATTGGACGTCAATGATGCATTCCCACTTGATTCAAGTGAATCTGTTGACACCGACGCTGATGGGACTGGAAACAACGCTGACACAGACGACGACGACGATGGTGTGCTCGATGCTGCCGATGACTTCCCACTCGATGCTACAGAATCCAGCGATGCCGATGATGACGGCACAGGCGACAATGCAGACACCGATGATGACAACGACGGTGCACTCGACTCCGATGATGCATTCCCCTTCGACTCAACTGAAACCATCGACACCGATGGCGATGGCACAGGCGACAATGCTGACACCGATGACGACAATGACGGTTTGATGGATGTTGATGAAGCAACAGCAGGAACAAACCCAATCGTTGCCGATACAGATGGTGATGGCGATGAGGACGGCGCTGATGCTTTCCCACTCGATTCAACCGAAACCACCGACACCGACAACGATGGTGTTGGTGACAACGCAGATGCCTTCCCCGAAGATGCAACTGAAACGATTGACAGCGATCAAGATGGCGTTGGCAACAATGCAGATGCGTTCCCCAATGATGCAACTGAAACGCTGGATTCCGACAACGATGGTGTTGGCGACAACGCTGACTGGGCACCTACTGATGCGACTGAAACCATGGACTCCGATGATGATGGTGTTGGTGACAACGCAGATGCATTCCCTGAAGACGCCAGTGAGACAATGGATTCCGATGGCGATGGCGTTGGCGATGTTGCCCAAGCTGCAGCAGAAGCTGATGCAGAAGCAACTCGAAACATGATCATCATCGCGCTCCTTGTGATTGGCGTACTCGGCGGTGGAGCAGTGATGTTCCTACGTCGTGGTGGACAAGAAGAAGAATCAACAAAATCCTTCGAACAGCCCCTCACGGCATCTCATGGAATGGCCATGCCTGCAGCACAGCCTGCAACCATTGCCACGCCTGTTGCTGCTCAACCTGAGGTGCAACCAATCGCACAAGAGCCAACGGTGCTTCAACAGTGGACCGATGAAAATGGATACACATGGAGATCCATGAGCGACGGGACCACCCACTGGTGGACTGGAACTGAATGGCAACGTGCGTGATCACGCATAGACCACTGCTGGTGAAAGTGGCATAGCGCCACCCGCTCGTCCTGTTTCGTCCTCAGGAGATTCGCCCAGCACGACCTTGACCTGTTCAATTCCGAGTTCGTCAGCAATGAAGGAGGCACGAGCCGACAAGGCCTCGACCTCATCGAGTGAACTGCGAATCAAAACCCTCGAATCATCGTCCCACTTGAACACTTGAGGGAGCATTTTCTTGCCCCAAAAGGTCATAATTTCCCCTTTTCGATCACCTTGAGTAATCTCCATTTGGCTGAGCACACTCACGAATTGCTTAGGATTTCCACCTTCTTCAAGGAATTCGAGAGCACGGACGGCAAGGCTTCGCTTCCATGTTGGAGCGACGATGATGGTTGCTGATGTTGCGGGTCCATCCAAGTGGCGTTCTGCCACGTCCTTGATTTTCCGAGCGGACTCAAGGAAACTTCGAGTGATGGTTTCGCTATCAAGCGCAGTTTGCTCCTCGGGCGTTATTTCAGCAGGTAGAGGCATTTCTGTTCCACTGATCAGGCCATCCATACCGAGGGTTGCCCACCACTCTTCCGCAAGGTGTGGTGTCGAGATTGAGATCATGTGAGCCCATTGACGAAGCAGGTTCGTAGCGAGAGCGGGGTTATTACCACCCCTTCGCACGTACCAGTTGACATCTTTGACAAGTTCATAGTGAGACAATTCAACCGCTCGGCGGAGGTCATAGACATCCATTGCAGCCTGGAATTCTGCAACTCGTTGCTTCAAGCGCCCTTCGAACCAAACATCCATTGGACCAGAGACTCCATCCCAAGCCATCAATCGTTCAGGCATTGAATACAACTGCATCATCACACGGTAATTGGCTTCAAGTGCCGTATCGGACCAATCCATACCTGCCGTCGGGTTGGCAGCAAAGAGAATGAACAAACGAACTGTGTCTGCACCATACTGTTCAATCATATCTTCTGGAGAAACCGTGTTTCCGAGTGACTTGCTCATCTTTGCAGAACGTTCTGTGAGGTCATCCCCACAATGAGGACAAGGCGAACCTGCATGATCGACTGAGAAGGTGAGTCCACATGATTCGCACCAAGGTGCTTGCTTGTTGACCATGCCTTGACAGAGCAACTCGTTGAACGGTTCGTCGATGCTGTGCAAGCCCAAATCACGGAGGGCTTTGGTCCAAAAGCGAGCGTAGATGAGGTGCATTTGAGCGTGTTCAATACCACCGCAATAGAAATCCACGTTCATCCAGTGGTTCGCAATTGCGTCCTCGAAGCAAGCATCGTCGTTGAGTGCGTCGGTGTACCTCAAGAAGTACCACGAAGAATCAACAAAGGTGTCCATCGTATCTGTCTCACGGCGGGCTGGTTTGCCGCATGTAGGGCAGTCTGCTGCCAAAAACGAGGCGGAGGTCTCCAACGGATTGCCTTGGCCAAACACCACATCACGGGGCAATTCAACAGGCAAATCTGCAGCAGGGACGGGTACGGCGCCGCAGCCATCACAATGAATCACGGGAATTGGTGTGCCCCAGTACCGTTGTCGGGAAACCAGCCAAGGCCGAATTTTCCAGTTGATGGTTTGCGTGCCTGCTCCTTTTGCTTCAAGGGCCTTGACGATGGCGGATTTGGCTTCATCGCCATACAATCCATCGAACCCTTCGATTGGGCTGTTGACCATCCACCCAAGGTCGCACTCTGCTTTCTTCAGTTCTGCATCAGAATCGCCTCCCTCACTCATCGTGAGGACGCGTTGAATCGGGATGTTGTATGATTTTGCAAAATCAAAGTCTCGATCATCGTGACCAGGTACCGCCATGACTGCACCGGTACCGTAGCTTGCAATCACGAAATTACCAGCCCAAATTGGGATTTTCTCTCCTGTGAGAGGGTGGATGGCGTTTGCGCCCAACGGTACACCGCGCTTTTTGTTCATGTTTTTGATGCGATCAAATTCGCTCATTGCTGATACTTCATCGTGGAGCGCTTGCCATTCCGCCTCATTTGGCGTGCCTTTGACGAGCGATGCAGCAAGTGGGTGTTCTGGTGCAAGGGTCACGAATGTGGTCCCAAAGAGGGTATCTGGACGGGTTGTGAACACTGTGAGGGTTTCTTCTCGACCTTCAATGTCGAAGGTGATTTCGGCGCCTTCTGAACGGCCAAGCCAATCACGTTGCAGGGATTTCACATTCTCGGGGAAAGCGATGGTGTCAAGACCGTCGACCAATTCTTGTGCGTACTTTGGAATGTCAA
>Ga0206682_10002106_pt1 | contig 18631 bp, 21 predicted proteins | sample M240m12015metaG_FD_155444 | JGI IMG/M metagenome (GOLD analysis project Ga0206682, IMG submission 155444) | Ammonia-oxidizing marine archaeal communities from Monterey Bay, California, United States - M2 40m 12015 | ecosystem: Environmental > Aquatic > Marine > Intertidal zone | place: USA...
ACATCGCCGACAATTACAGGAACGGTTCTAGAGGATGTGTATGCTCTTTCTGGAACTTCGGCAAGCCTTGAGCCTGACAACGGCTCAGTGCAGACGCATACGCTTTCTGGCAACACAACATACTCTGACGGGTTTTCTGCGGGCGAGGCCATCACTCTTATGATAGACGATGGTACAGCACACACGATTACTTGGCCTACAATGACTTGGGTAAACAATGGCGCAGTAGCCCCTACACTAGCTACTACGGGCTACACAGTTATTGCTATCTGGAAAGTCTCAACCACTTTGTACGGGGCTTTAGTCGGAGACGGCTCATAATGCTATGGCATAAAGCGCAAGGCGCTGGTGGGGCTGGTGGAGATATTACAGGTGAGCTTATTGAAGTAACAAATTCGGGGACGCTTGCAACAGCACCGCAAGCTGGAGATTTACTGATTGGACATATGGGTTTACATACCGTTGCTGTTGTTACATACAGTCCTTATACCCAAGTAATTAGAGCAGTCTCATCGATTTGGGCTGGCGGTTATTATGAGTCAAGCAACATCGTTTATAAAATAGCAACGGCTTCTGAAGGGACAACCCAGAGCATGGGGAATACGGGGCAAAAGGTAATGAGTGTTTATAGATTTAGTTCTCCCGTTACGTCTGTTTCGGTTGCGTTTAGTACAACTCAACAAGGGCCAAGCACTAGAACTATAACCACTTCTAGCTATGACAAGCCTCATATTGTGGTTTGTAGTGTTGGCTCTTATAACGACCCGTCACTAACAATGACAAACTCAGACTATTCTCTACGTGGTGGCAAAGGTGATGCAGCGGCTTCTCTTAGAAACTTAGACTCTTCCCTAACTAATGCTGTAATTTCAATGACTAATGTCAGCTTTAACGAAGCCTGTTCTTATGCAGTTTTAGTCCCTAACTTTGATTAATATTAGGTTTTTATATGTACATTAAACTTACAAACGGTACTCCAGCTAAATACACACTGGGACAACTACGCCGTGATAATCCACAGATATCTTTTCCTAAAATAATTCCTGATGAACTATTGGCAAGTTACGATGTATATCCCTACGTCATCCAAGATGTAGAATTTGACCCAGTAAGCCAGAATGCGGTTGAAGGTCAGTTTGTACAGGTAGACGACCAATGGACTTTACCTATGGTTGCAGAAAATAAACCACAGGCTGAAGTTGAGCAACATGTGCGCTCTGTGCGTGATGAACTTTTAATACTGAGCGATTGGACACAAATGCCTGACAGCCCTTTGAACGACAGCACCAAGGCTTCTTGGGCTACATACCGCACAGCGTTACGCGACATCTCAACACAGACAGGATTCCCGGCTAACGTAACTTGGCCTACTGCGCCTTAACACAGGAATAAAATGATTGATCCAATCACAGCAATGTCGGTAGCAGTAAATGCGTTTGGTACGATCAAGCGCATGGTGTCTGCTGGCAAAGAAGTAGAGGACACTCTTTCACAGATCGGGCGATTCTATGGTGCTGTATCTGATCTTTCGGAAGCAAAACGTCAGGCAGATAACCCTCCACTGTTTAAGAAGATTATTTCATCGAAGTCTGTTAATGAAGAAGCGATGAATACATACGCTCGCAATAAGCGAACTCAGCAGATGGAGCGCGAACTGCGAGAGTTGCTGATGTATACCTACGGGAAAGAAGGCTACAACGAGTTAGTTCAGCTACGCAGGTCTATCGCCGCGCAAAGGGAAAAAACAATCTACCTGCAAGAACGAAAGCGCAAGGCTTTATTTTGGAATAGCATACAGATCACTGGGATAGCTGTACTTGGCTATGCCGTTTACTTTGTATTCGCATTAATATTAGGGGCGATTAATGGCAACGGTTAAGGAGGCGCTGATTCGCATTGAAGAGCATGAGAAGACCTGCTCTATTAGGTATCAGAACATTGAAAAGCGATTAGACGAAGGCTCACAGAGATTCAAAAAAAGCGAGATAATGCTTTGGGGTATTTATCCCCTGATAATCGGTTTATTTTTATTTGAGAAAGGCATACTTTAAATTAGCGGATTTTAGGTCAAATAATCAACTAATGGTAGAATAAACACTAAATGGGTGTGATTATTGACAAGCCACAACATTTGCAAATAGGCCAGGCGGGCGAGTACCTAGCCGCCGCTGCGCTACAAAGTCATTTTCGGACTATAGCATTCCCTGGGATTGCCGCTCCCTACGACCTTATTGCTGAAAGCTATAGCGGTAGTTTCTTAAAATGCCAGGTAAAAGCATCTACGCATATCAACATCGTTCATGGCTGTAGGTACTGGAAATTTAACACTTGTAGGTCTAAAGGCGAGTATCACGAATCTGAAGTTGATTTTTTTGCACTGGTGTCCTTGCCCAGACGGTTAGTATATTTTGTTGGTATTGCTGACGTTATGTACAACCACAGAATTCGTGAGAATGAGATGACACAACGAGCAGAGATTGAAAGTCTAGACAAGGTACTTGGTAAATATCTATGAGTGATTATAAGTTTTTTAGTTATGACGATTTTTCTTGCCAAGAAACTGGTGAGAATTGTATGGAAGATGAATTTATAAAAAAACTAGATGACCTTCGTGAAGCCTGTGGGTGGCCGTTTATTATTACATCAGGGTATAGAGACACCTCTCACTCTGCGGAGATAAACAAAATTAACGGCGGTGGATATCACACCAAAGGTATCGCCGCAGATATCGCCGTTTCGAGCGGCAAGCAGAAGCATGATATTGTCAAAAACGCTACGGCAATGGGTCTGTCTGTTGGAATCGCTAAAACTTTTGTGCATGTGGATAGTCGTATGGACACCGCCGTAATATGGACATACTGAATGAATATATTAACCAGCCTACTCGGTTCAGTCGCAGACGTTGGCAAGACGTATTTAGCTAACAAAGCCGCAGAGAAGCAAGCCAAGCACGAAGCAAAAATGAATGTAATTCAGAACGATGCAGATTGGGAAGCGAAGATGGCTGACGCTTCGGCATCAAGCTGGAAAGATGAATTTTTTAGTCTGGTATTGAGTTTGCCCCTGTTTTTTATCGGTTATGCAATAGTGGTAAATGACATGACGATAATACATAGAGTTGAGCAAGCGTTTGCTGCGCTCAATAACCTTCCAGATTGGTATCAGTATTTATTGTTTATCGCAGTGTCAGCCAGTTTCGGCATTAAGGGCGCTGACAAAGTTATGAACATGAGGAAAAAGTAAATGGCTCTTGAGACAACAACATATATTGACGGTTTAGTTACCACTAACCCTACATCGAGCGATAATGTAGGCGATGGCGATAATCATATTAGACTTTTAAAATCTGCCATAAAAGCCACACTACCTGGTGTAACAGGAGCAATAACAGCAACGCACACACAGATAAATACTGGCGTTACTTTGTCGAATGAAGCAGATAGCGCAAATACTGCAAGCGCAATAGTTAAACGTGATGCATCCGGTAACTTTATAGCTTCAGGGATTACAGCTAATTTAACAGGCAATGTAGTTGGTAATGTAACGGGTAATTTAACAGGCACTGCTTCTAATGCGACTTCCGCTACATCGGCTACGCAAGCTACTAGACTGTCCACTGCAAGAGATATAATTTTGACAGGTGATGTGACGGGTACTGCGTCTTTTCGAGGCGACAGCAACGCAACAATTACAACAACTGTGGCAAACAACTCACACTCCCACACCATAGCTAATATTACTGGCCTACAAACAGAACTAACAAGAATTGAAAACACGGTGTCCGGCGCAGCCGTTGCCGCCGCAGCAAAATGGTCAACACCAAGAACTATTTCATTGGCGGGTGACGTTACCGGGTCTGTGTCAATCGATGGGTCTGCAAACGTGTCGCTATCTACAACCGTTGCCGATAACTCACATGATCACACCATATCTAATGTTACCGGCTTGCAAAGCGCCCTTAACGCCAAGCTTTCATCAACCAGCAACGCCGCATCGGCAACAAAACTTGCAACCTCTAGATCAATTTCATTAAGCGGCGCGATAACTGGAAACACACAATTTGACGGGTCGGGTAATGTAACGATCTCAACTACAAGCAATTTAAGCACTGCAAATATTAGCGATTTTGCTACAGCTTCGGCTTCCGCTTCTGCCACAGGTGCATTAGCGGCGTATCCGGTTGGCGCAATATTTACATCTACAGTCGCAACGTCTCCGGCGGTATCGATAGGCGGTTCTTGGATCAGCTTTGGGGCTGGCCGAGTTTTAGTGGGATTAGATAGCGGTGACGCTGATTTTAATACCGCGCAGGAGACTGGCGGTGCTAAGACTCATACATTGACTGTAAATGAAATTCCATCACACACGCACACTGTAACAGCAATGGCAAGTGTATCTGGGTCGCTAAATACAACGGGTAGTAGCCCTAAAAGTGCGTCAGGAAATATTACATCTAGCGCCACAGGTGGGGGTCAAGCGCACAACATTGTTCAGCCCTATATTGTCGTGTACATGTGGAAAAGAGTATCGTAAATGGCGTATATCCCGCTTCGAAAAATAGGATCAGGCGGTATTGTCACTGATCAAGACCCTTACGATTTGGAACTCACACAATTCCCCGCTGGAAATAATGTGCAGTTTCACGATGGTCGGATTGGGAAAGCGTTAGGACACACATTAACCACTGCGTTGCCGGTCGCACCAACGCACATTCAAGGGTGGAGATACAGCGGTAACAACACTCTTGTAATTGGCACACTTAACAATATATACCGATTCAACGGTTCAGCCGTGACTAATGTTACGAAAACATCAAACTCAACTAACTATTCCAATTCGCCCCGGTGGCAAAGCGAGCAGTTGGGTTTTGCAATGATGTTTAATAATGGGGCAGACACGCCGCAGTTTATGTATCCGACTGGAAGTAGATTTGCTGATTTACCAAACTGGCCTAGCGCGGTAACAAGCAAGTGTATAAAGCCTTACAAGTCTTTTTTGATTATGGCCGGTTATGAAACATCGGGAACTCAGCACCCGTACACCGTTCGCTGGTCGGATGAGTACGACCCAAGCAGTGTGCCAACCAGCTATGATATCGCGTCTACTACTAATTTAGCAGGCAGTAATACGTTGTCAGGTAACAACGGTGAGTTGATCGACCAGATGACACTAAATAATTCTCAGCTAATTTATGCCGAAAATGGCGTTTTTGCGATGGATTTTATCGGCGCACCATTTGTTTTTAGTTTCAGAGAAGTATTTAGCGATGATGGAATAATTAACCGTGGCGCAGTCGCCTCGTTTTTTAACAAACATCTGGTTGTGGGAAATAACGATATATACGTCCACGATGGTAACCAAAAAGAAAGTATCGTTGATAAGCGAGTTGGAAGAACATTTTTTAATGAACTTGGAGATACACGTTCTGTTTTTTGCCACACGATTGATGAGCGATCAGAAGTTTGGATTTGTTATGCAGACAATGACGCAGTGGATCAGCTTACAGCTAACCGCGCATTAGTATACAACTGGACTCAAAATGCATTTACATTCGTAGACTTACCTAACACCCGCGCTTTGACCGATTCAGATGTTATTAACACTGACGGCGCTTGGCAAAACATATCTGCAACCGAAACATATGCAAACACAAGTAAATATTGGTCTACTTCAAGCTTAAACACGCAATCTAAAGGTGTCGGGGTTTTCGCGGTTGGCCCTGTTGAAAATAAAGTGTATCGGTTGAACGATAGCCACGCATCGGAGGGCGCTGTATTAAATTCTTATCTTGAAGCAACTAAAATTGATTTAGATGTAGTTCTTGGTAAATCTAATAATGCGATAAAACAAATAGTGAGTATATTGCCGCAGATCGAAGGCCAGGGAACATGCAATATATCAATTGGTACTAGCGATGCCCCGCAAGCTGGTGTCTCTTGGAAAACACCGATAACGTATGATATCGAGTCAGATCACAAAATAGATGTAAGAGCCTCTGGCCGTTATTTTGCACTGAGAATTGAAAGTGCAAATTCCGCAGACTACTGGCGTTTGACTGGTTTAGATATTGACGTTTCAGAGGTGTCTGGCCGATGAGTTATCAACTAAGCCCCACATCAGCAAGCACGGTAAATGACCTTCGCGGTTGGATAAGTAACGAACTAATACGGGTTGGGTTAGCAATCTCAACTGATTCGCAAACAACAATACCAGTAATAAATGCAGAACCTTCAAAGCCGCAAGTTGGGCAGATTGTTTTTGCTGACGGTACAAATTGGAATCCCAGCGGCGGTCGTGGTCTGTATTACTACGACACCGGCGGTTGGGTAAAAATAGCATAGGAATAACCAATGGGATTTTCATTCAGCACAAGTAAAAGTAAAAACCAATCCAGTAGCAATGCGAACACTTACGTTGATCAGAGTCAGCAGCCGTATCTTGATGACATTCGCAATCAGGCTCAGTCGCTAAACAACCAAGGCGGTATGCCGGTAGAGGGCGTTGCTGGTTTAAACCAGACGCAGTTAAACGCTATAGGTTTAGCTAATCAGGCTGGGCAGATGCAGGCGGGTGCGGGTGCTAACGTCATGGGGCTTGGGGCCGCTCAGACGGCAGGCACAGGTGCTGCAATGAATTACGCAAGCGGCGCTATGGGTGGTAACGCTAACGCAGGTATTAACACTGCTATAGGCGCAGGTAACGCTTACTCTGGCGGTGTAATGAACTTAAATGCCGCTCAAGGCGGCGGTGTAAATCATAGCATGGCCTCAAAAATGGCTGGCAATGCAAGTCAGATGCAAGGCGCTAGGAACAACGGGATAGACATGGGCAACGCTAGGGCCATTGGTGGTCTGGCGCAGAACTCAACAGCCGCATCGGCTAACGGGTTTAACGCTAACACCGCTACTCAGGCTGGCGGCTTGGCGACTGGTGCAGGTATCGCACAGAACCAGGGCATCAACACTAACAATCTTAACAGCTACATGAATAATAGCGTGTTAAACGGTCAGATAGATGCCGCTAGTAGAGATATTGTTCGCAACCTTAACGAGAACCAACTCACAGGTATTGCATCTCAGGCCGCTGGAACAGGCAACAGCGGGTCAAGCCGTGCTGGTGTTGCGGCGGGTATCGCTATGCGCGGTGCGGCTGATCGGGTTGGCGACATATCGGCCAACATGCGTGGGCAGGCTTACAACGCTGGCCTAAACATTGAGGCTGGACGCGCCAACCAGAACGCCCAACTTTTGCAGGGCGGCAACCAGTTCAATGCAGGCGCTCAAAACAGCATGACAAGTCAAGGTCTGGGTATTGCGGGTAATCAGTCGAGTCAGAACGCTGGGTTCCAGCAGCAGACAAATCTTGCAAATCAGAATGCTGGCAACGCAATGATGAACACGGGGCTTAACATCGCCTCCGGTGCGGCATCTCAGAACGCTGGTTTTGGTCAGCAGGCCAATAGCGCGAATATGAACGCGCAGAATCAGATGATGGGTCAAGGCTACCAAATTGGCGCAAGTCAGTTGGAGGGTAATCTTAATCGGTCACAGCAAGCTGGCATTGGGAATCAAAACGCATACAACACTGCGCGACAGTTCGGTACAGGTGTTGGGTCAAATGCCTATAACACTAACCTTCAAAACCAACAATTTGGCGCAAACATGGCTCAGAACATCGGCCAGCAGGGTGTTAGCAACATGCAGACTGGTCAGAACATGATGAACACTGGCATCGGTATGGCACAGGGCGCTGGAGATCAGCAGAGAGCATACGAGCAACAGCTAATGCAACAGCAGTACCAGCAGGGTATGGCTCCGTACAACTCTCTGAATTTCTACAACAGCGTTGTGGGTGCGCCTAATAATCTTAGCACTGCAACCTCACAGTCATCTGGCAAATCCAAGTCTGGCGGCTTTGGTTTCGGTTAAGGAGTAATATTAATGGCGCGTATGTTTGATATGTTGCGTGATCCCTCAGAGGCGCAGACCAATGAGGACGCAAACTACAAAGTAAAGCTGAATATGGCAGAAGAGATTCGTAATCTCCCTGTTAGAACAGCTACTTCCCCCCAAGATGCTGCGTTGTACGAGCAGGCTGGTTTTGTGCCTGGTGTTAAACCCAACACATATGTGACTCCACAACGCGCTCAAGCTTTACGCATGGCAGAACGGGAGAATCAGAAGCAACTTGCCCGTGAACAACTGCACGAAGAAAAGCAGAACAACCCGTTCTTTAAAATCGGAGACACGCTTGCGGATACAGGTAGGTTTTTCCTTTCACCGCTGTTTTGGTTGTCTGGCGAAGACACGACAAAGTACGATCCGTCAGCCGTTCTCCGTTCTGGTTACCAAAAGCGATTTGATGAATCGGTTAGGTACACTGAGGAACTGTATGGGAAAGTTATGCAGGCTGGTGAGCTACGAGACAAGTACCGTGAAACGCTGAGAACAAACAACGCAACAATCGCAAACCAAAAAATTCAGTCTCGTTTTGCTGGTATGAGTACCCCTCAAAAAGAACTTCTAAGCTTCGCAATGAATAGTGGGCCAGAGAATTTAGCGTTGTACAACGCAGGCACATCAGAGGCATTCAATCAGTTAAATAAGAACATGATGCTGGCGACTGACAAAGCCATTCCTTTGTTTGGGGTGGACGGCAGTCAAATAATTGTTCCGAAGATGATAAATGAAACATTCAACAAGTACGGAACACGATTTGATCAGGCGGTAGCCCCCGCTAATGAAGCATTCTCTGCACTAGATAAGTTACGAGCGGCGCTAAACGAAAATACTCCACTCGCAGAGGTTGCAGCGGTTACGCAGTTCAACAAGGTTCTCGACCCAGGTTCTGTTGTTCGTGAGTCTGAAGTTAAATTGACCGCTGAAGCCAGAGGTATTTATGACGATCTAATGGTGAAAATTAACAACGTAGCAGAAGGCGATGTCTTGGATGACCAGCAGGTGAAAGATATGTTGGCCCTTGCTGATTCTTTAGGCGCTGTTTATGAAAAGTCGTACAACAACACCCGCGATGACGCTGAGTTTAAGTTTACCAACTCAGGCTACGGCGACCAAAATGTGATCACCCAGTACCTTGGATCGCGCAGAAAATTTACACCGCGCACTCCGCAGGGAAACACAAACACCATAATAGTTCCAGGACTGCAACCAAGCGCCACAAACGACAGCAGTTTGATTCAATCTGATTTAGAAAAATACTACACGGAGTGATAAGGCTATATGGAACTAAATACCACTAAACTTTTAGCCGCCATAGACCGTGCGGCTGCAGAAAAAGACACCGCAGCCGTGACAAGGCTTACTAAGTTGCTGCCTAATCCAGCAGAAGCCCAGCCAAGGTCGATAGACAGTAGCACTGGCGCAGGCATAGGTACTCGCGCTGTTGTTGGTAACGCGAGAACACCACAAGATAAACTTGCGGCCATGCGGAACCACTACCCAGAAGCACAACCTTACGGGCCAGAGGGTGGAAATTTCATTTTTAACAGCCGCGAAACTGGGCAGCCAACGCTTTACAACCCACCAGGTATGATGCCAGAACTGGGAGATTTTGCGGAGTATGGCCGCGACATCACCGCAACGCTTGCTGGTACAGCCGCAGGGGTTATAGCATCTCCCACAACAGTGGGGGCAGTGATTCCTGCTTCAGCGGCGGCAGCAGGCACTGGCGCACTTTATGACGCTGCTGTGAATGAATATTTTGGCGGTGTCGATTCCAGAGATGTTGGAAGCAGAACAGTCGATGGTGCAATTGAGTTTGCGACAGGTTTAATTCCTTTTGAAAAGGCTCTTGGCCCCGCAAAAGATTTTGTTGTTCCGCGATTTAGAAACATGATGACCAACGCTAACCAAGCGGTGATAGATGTTGCAAACAAGTACAACATAAACGCAACGGCAGGAGTTCTTGGCAGCCGTTTTATGCAGGGCTTAGATGCGGCAAGTCAAAAGGTTTTAGGTGGCGTGGATGCCTGGGAGAAGTCAGCCAACGAGATGATGGAAGGCGTTGGTCGAATGATTGACGATTTCCACGTTAGCTTGGGCGGCAAGTCAAACCCAGAAGCGGCTGGTCAGCGGTTGATCAACAAAGCCCAGAAGTATTTCGACAATTTCCAAACTACTTCTGAGGACATGTATAAGTTAGTAGACACATTAATACCTCAAGGGGCCAGAGTACCGGCGCTCAGTACGAGGGATTTCTTATCGAATTACCGTGACCGCTTTGCAAACGACCCTGCTTTCCAAAAAATTCTTCGTGACCCTACCGTTGGCGCACTCGCAGATGCGGCAGAAGATGGTATGGAGGATTTAGGATATAAAACTTTGGCTGATCTGAGAACTTTAATCGGCGGCAAAATACAAGATCGAGACACTATCGGTGATCTATCGCAAAGCCAAATGAAACAACTGTATAAAGCATTAACTGAAGATATATTCGCCGGTGCTGCTGATTTTGGAGATGACGCACTGGCGGCTGCTAGAAATGCAAATGACTTCTACCGCGCTGGATCGCTAGTCATTGAAGATGTGGTCGAGCCAAACTTTATGGTTGGTGGAAAATGGGCAACAGCTAACACGGCTTTTAACCAAATCAGGAAACAGGTTAACGATCCCGAAAAGCTAAGAAACATTCAGGCGTCGGGTGTTTTAGAGGAAGGTGACTTTAACCAGGTTGGGTCAGCGATATTAGAGGATGTAGGTGCAGCTACCAGGGGCGGGCAGAACGCAACAAACGACAGGTTATCGCCGGGTCGGATAATATCACAAACAGACAAAAGTGTTATCCCAGAAGGCTCTAGAGACATCCTGTTTAACGGGACATCAAAAGAAATCATGGAAGACATGCGGGTGTTCGGAGAAGCAGTCCAAGGCGTTGAGGGTTTAGTTAACCGATCTAACACCGGCAACATGCTGGGAGCGCAGGCATCTATGGTGGCAGGTTTTACGACTGACCCGCTAACTGCAATATTAACAGTTGTCGGCTCTGTGGCGATCCCATTTGCGGTTTCCAGAGGCATATCATCTCAGTGGCTGAAAGATTGGATGCGTAAAGCGCCAAAAGAGGCAAGCGAGACGGCTATGGCTGAGTGGAAAGCAAGCGGTATGAGAATAGCTACCACCCAGGGTGTCGCGCCTTTCTTCCAAGCGATGCTGGATTTAAGTGATGAAAACACAAGCAGCAGAGGGGCGTTAGAAGAATGAGTTTACTGTCTTTGATCCAAGAAGCGTCAGCATCAATGGCGACTAAAATGTCATCAATCACCGATGCAGCCAGCGGTGTTTATGACGCATCACCTCTTGGAAAAATAGAGGAAGGATTCGACTCGCTTGAATATAAATTTAACAATTCTCCTTTGCACCAGTCCTTTGCAGGTGGTGATTACGGTTCCGGTAAACACGGTGCGTCTAACTTTGGTCAGTCAGGGATGTCCTCCAACGCTGACGGATATGTTGACGCAACTAATCAACTGCAAAGCGTTATGCAGCAGGGTGGGATTTTGAACCCCGCAGTGTCTCAACTACAGAGCGGTGGCCCTGCCGCAGTCACAAACGCTGCGCCTTTGAGTGGGTACGATATCCCTGTCGATACCACTCCGGTGAACCCTTATGACGGTAAAGCTGACGAGTTGAACGATTCCCCAGAGGATGTTGCGACAATGGAAGCTGCTATTGCGGAAGCCAATGCTCCCGTCTTACTGCAAGACGAGGAAGACAAAACCAACGCATTATTAGCGGAGTAGTTATGTTACTTTTAAAAGCGGCAGGTCAGAAACTTGCTGAAAGCGCAGCGCGTCGTTTAAAAGCCTATCACGGTTCTCCGCACGACTTTGACGAGTTTTCAACTGAAGCGATAGGCACTGGTGAGGGCGCACAGGCGTATGGCCATGGGCTGTATTTTGCGGAGCGTGAGGGTACGGCAAAAAGCTATAGGGACGCATTAACTGAGCCAAGATTTACTTTTGACGGAAAACCCGCTGATGCTATTTACACTAACGAAATAAGAGAGCGGTGGGCCGATGTTTACGATGAACTAATAGATGACGAATTAGTTCAAGATTGGAAATTAAGCTATTTGGACTCAGTTGCTGAGAACGGTGGTGATTACGACAAAGCGTCTGAAGCATTAGATTCTTTGGTTGAAAAAGTTCTTAAAGGTGAAGAGACAACCTACGACTTTGATAAATTAGATGAATTTGGGTCGGATGTTGATCCAAATGGTATTTACGATCTTAACGAACCGCAACAACATCTCGACTCTGTGTTGGCTAACATGAGTCAGGCTGACAGTCCGTCAACAATGGATATTGTACTCTCAGGATTAAGTCCAGAGGAGCTAAGAATATACGAGCGTTATGTTGAGCCAAGGGTCGAGTACATAAAACCAGAAGGATCAATGTACGAGGTAGATATTAATGCCTCGCCAGATGAGTTGCTTGATTGGGATAAACCAATAAACGAGCAATCGCCTCAAGTCCAAAAAGCGTTGTCTGAAATGGGTAAGAGTGACTCTTATAGAGAACGAATTTATAACCAAGCCATTAATAGTGGGAACGGGCATACCTATCGCGGTTACGGTATTCACGAATACGATGGGAAATATTATCTATACGAAAATGATCAAATAGTAGCTAACGCTGAAAACACTGACGATTTGATCTTCAATAATAGACGGGATGCTGAGAAAGAACTAAAAACCCTCATTGATAACAACCAAGACGCAACCTCGACAGGGGCGCAAGTTTATAGAAGTTTGGTTGAAACAAATGGGATGGATGGTATCGGTCAACAAATAGCCTCTGATGCTTTAAAAGAGAAAGGAATCAAAGGCATCAAGTACGCTGACGCGCAGACCCGATTCTCTTCAAAAGGTAAAACCAGTAACTACGTTATTTTTGATGACAAGCTGTTAGCAATCGCTCGTAAGTATGGTGTGACTATGCCAGTAGCAGGGGCAATCCTTGCAGGGACAATGACACCTGATCAGGCGCAAGCGGGTGTTGTCACCAAAGCCGCCAGAGAATTGATGTTGAAATACTTTGATGAAGCGGAAGTAGATAATGCGATTAGACAAGCGGGTAGCCGTAAGTCGAGAGAAGCGTTGACTCAAATGCCTATTGATGACTTCTTAGCTTTAGCAAGAGAAGGGTATAGCCCTGCAAAAGCCGCAGGAATCTCAGACGTAAGTAAATTCGATGACCTTCCGTTTCTCAATATTAGATCAGAGGATGGCATAGCCAATATAACAGGGCATGAGGGGCGGCACAGGGCAAGGCGTTTGAAGGAATTGGGTGAAAGCACTATGCCTGTTCGGATAAAAAGTGATATCCGGTGGGATCAGCAGAATGACCCTAATTTGTGGGACTATGAGCAAGACTACCCAGAGATTCTATTTAACGAAGACGGAACAAAGAAATCACCATTCCCCTTTGTTCAGGGAGACTCAAACGTACTGGACTCCAGTGCGTTAAATATTGAAGACATACCGAGAAAAACGACTCCAACCTCAACTTCAAAACAAATAGATGACGATGAATTGCTGAAATCTCTTTTTGGTGGTTCTGCCGCAACTGTTGTAGGTGCTGGCGCGTTGTTTGCTCCAAAAAATTTACAAGCAGCAGAATACAATGAAGCACCTGTCATAGAGGAGCAGTCCTTCGGTGATATGGTTAACGAGTACGGCCAGATCAACCGCAACCTCAAAGCCTTAGATGATCAACGCTTTGCCCGTTTGATGGACGAAGAGAAAAAGCTACGCGCTATGGGGTCTGCGTCATTTGGCAAAGTGTCGCCAGAACTTGCGGCGTACCGCAGATCACAACTTATTCCATCGGTTGGGACTTTGGCGCAAGGTGCTGTAAGAGACACTGCGAAAGGATTAGACTATCTAAGCCCAGCAAATCTTACCAGGTTGCTATTAGACCCAGCAGACGAAGGGTTGAGCCGATTTATGGCAAAACCTATTTCTGATAGGATAGCCAAAGGAGCAGAGGTTGTAACTCAACCTATGTTGTTCGATGAGGATGATCCATATTCCAAGAAAAGGAAGGAAAAAACTATGGATATAGGCGGGATGTTGTTTAGCCCGCTGTAAGAATGCTCCAAATTTGCTCCAACCGCTCGTAAGTCCTTGATCTATATAGTAGTTGCTACTATCCATCATCGGGGCCACACAGAATTTTCTGTTAATTTTCAAGCACTTAGCCTTTTTATAATTAATTTTAGTACATCTTTTATAACGGTGTAAGTGATTGATTTATAACGATTAATCACTTTTCACCGTTATACTTTGTTTTCTTACTGCTCCAAATACTGCTCCAAATTTCAGCCTAAATATCCGCTGTCTACCTTGTGTTTACTACCTTTGCGCTTATAATCTTTTTGTCTAAATAAAAAAGGTTGCTCCATATGGCGACAATTACTAAAAGAATCGGCAAGCTTGGCGTAAGTTACCGTGCCTCTATTCGCATATCTGGTCAAAAGCCAGTTGCTAAGTCATTTAGAAAAGCGGCGGCTGCAAAAGCCTGGGCTTCAAAAACTGAAGATCAAATTTTATCTGACCAATACCGCGAAGATGAACAGCATTTCGGAAAACTTGTAGATAGGTACGTCTCAGAGATTGGCCGCATTATGCCCTTTGGAAAAACTAAAGCAAGTGTATTGAGCATTTTGCGAGATAACGTAGGTCACTTACAACTTAAAGACATGACGTGTACAACGCTTATGGATTATGCGGTAAGAAGATCATTAACATGTTGCCCCAGCACCATAAAAATGGACATGCAATACATTGGTGTTGTTCTCAGTACGGCTGAGAGCATGTGGGGAGCGAAGCCAAAACTCGATGAGTATCGAAAGTGCATGGATACATTACATCGATTGAAAGTTATTGCTAGTTCTGATGAGCGTGAAAGACGTTGTTCTGACCAAGAACTAGAAACAGTTATATCAGGAGTTCAATCAGTATTACCTGTGGGTGATTGGTGTCATTTTGCAGTTTGCACTGCAATGCGCGTTGCTGAGATTGGGCGCTTACGCTGGCGCGATTTGAGCGAAGATGGGAAGTCGATAATCATACGTGAGCGAAAACACCCACGAAGAAAAAAAGATGAGGTTGTGCCTTTGTTGCCAGAAGCAAGAAAAATCATTGCAAGACAACCTAAAGACTTGGCTAACTCAGAATTAATATTTCCACACAATGCGAAATCAATCACGACTGCATTTAGAAAAGGGCGAGATCGTGTTGGCGTTGAAGATTTGCGGTTCCACGACTTGCGGCATGAAGCAATATCTAGGTTGTTTGAATTAGGTTTTGACTCTATGGTCGTAGCAACTTTCAGTGGTCACAAAGACATCAATATGCTTCGAAGATACACCCACATCAACGCCAACAAAGTCTTAACTATCCTGGAAAACCTAGCGCAAAAAAACCATGCCGCATGATTTTTAGGAGGCAACAAAAAAGGGCTTAAAGCCCTTTTTTTTATACTTTTTTTACGGTTTGCAGATTGGAATATCATGTTCTTCAACGTCTTTTATAAGACGAGTTAAGTAAAAAGATGCTTTTTTAAGGTCTTGCAGTCTACCTACTTTATTGTCGTGCTTGTGTCGCCAGCGGTGTAAATATTTCTTAATTGATCCTTCTAAGTAAAATCCGAATCCATCTTCAAGGCTATCTTCAATGTAAATAATTGCTTCAATTGTTCCGACATTATAATGTGCCGGGTGGCTGACCATAGGGTCTAACCCTGTCGGTTTTTCCGGTTCAATATCATTTGATTCTTCGATTCGTTCAGCATCATTTTCTTTATTCAACTGCATCGTTTTTCCCTTTATTCATATATAAATAGAGTGTTGATACTTTGTAACATGTTGGGCTTTGCGTCAACTTAGCATTGCAAAATAAACTGACTTATCAAAGTATTAGTTGAGTATGCAACATATAGTTGAGTTTTAAGGCGATAAAAATCACTGTACAGCAATAGCTTGCAATCCTTTTGTGCGCTGTTTATCAAAATACGCCTGCACAACGCACTTGTCTGCCACTCTAAACTTACCCAGTTTGTAAGTCGGAACTGGAAATCGATCATGGTGAACAGCATTGTGTAAACCTTTAAGAGACATACCAAAAAGGTCTGAAAGCTGTTGCATGGTTAAATACGGTTTGTCCATTTTGTTCCTCACATTGTTATTAAATTAAAATTATCTAGCGTATATACATCGTCATTCTTTTTTGTAAGAACCATTTTAATGTCGCCTGGCTCAACATCGGTCATGTCAACAAAGTCAAAGCCCCAGTTCTTTGGTCTTGAATTTTCCACAGCCGCAATCAATCTGCAACCACGCGCAACTGTTACAGGTTCTAGTTCAACTGTGCGTTCGTTCGACAGCACACCGCTTGTCACCATAAACTTTGTCACTACACCGTTGTAAGTTGTTGTGATGTGCGACATGTCGCCAACGTCAGTTGTAAAAGCGACTGACCATCCATTTGCAATTAAGTAGCTGGTAAAAGCATATATCCCAGCGTCCTGAATTTTTGCAACTTGCCTGAACGAGTTAGTCTCTGACTCATCCGTACCCAAAGCCAACCACACATGCTCAACACCTAATAGTGCGGATAACTTTTTCATCATTGCAGCCCTTGGTTTTGATTCGCCAGAAAACCATTTGCGAGTAGCCTCTTGGGACACGTTCAACTGTCTAGCTATAAAACTTTGGCGACCGCCGCCATAAGGCGGAACTATTGTATTGGCATTGCAAGCGCGAATAAGTCTATCCTTGAATTCCATGATTACCCCCTTTAGTTCTATTAGAGAATTTCGGAGTATGGTGCGTAATTTTGAAGCTGTCAACTGAAGGTTGAACTATTATTGAAGAGACTCAACAACACTCAACAATGTATCTTGAGTGTCTTTCTTTGCAGATAACGCATCCAGTACCGCGCTGTCTGCGGTATCTTTAGCTAAAATATGGAATATCCTAACCGGCTTGTCTTGACCCTGCCGGTGCAAACGAGCGTTAAATTGTTGATACAACTCCAGCGACCAGGTAAGTCCAAACCACACAATTACGTTGCCGCCTTTTTGCAAATTGAGGCCGTGGCCTGCTGACGCAGGGTGAGCAAATAATATAGGTATCTCGCCAGCGTTCCAGCGGTCAATAACACTTGGATCTGATCCAATAACCTCTGCGCCGGGGAAAAGCCCCTTGAGTTCAGTTAAGTCAGATTTGAAGTTATATGCGACTAAAACAGGCTCATTCGTGTTGTCGATAATTTCTTCCAGAGCGTCAAACTTCTCCCGATGACAGCGTACATAATCACCGTCCTCGTCATAAACATTGCCATTGGCAATCTGCATCAGCTTGCCGATCTGCACAGCGGCATTGACCGCTAATATTTCACCGCCGTGATATGCGATTAGAAAATCTGACTTCATCTCTTCATAAACTTTTCTGGCCTTGGGGGGCAATTGAACCTTAACCGTCACATCGATACGGGCTGGCAGTTCCAAGTAATCTTCGGCACTCATCACCAGCGCGATGTCTGCCACCTGACGATGTATGGCATCTGCGCGGTCAGGTTTGACCGCCCACTGGTTCCACTGGGGATTACCAACGGCGGTGCAGTATTTGTTGAGAAACTTACCCCTAGTGTTCTCCAAACGCTGACCTTTGTCGAGCAGATAGAACTGCGGCCACAACTCAAGTAGAGAGTTTGGCGCGGGAGTACCCGTTAGCAAAACCATACGGCTGACCTTACCTAAGATTTTCCGCAGTGACTTCCACCGCTTTGACGTATGCGATTTAAAGCTGGAACTTTCATCAATCACAACGCAGTCATACGGCCACCTCTGACCCAGCTTTTCGACAAGCCACGGTATGTTTTCTCGATTAATGATGTGAATGTCAGTAGCTTCATCCAGCGAAGCCTCGCGCTTTTTTGGGCTTAAACCACTTAAAACGGTGTAATTTAACGCGCTCGTATGCGTCCAGTTGGCTATCTCTACCGGCCAAGTGTGATTTGACACGCGCAGGGGCGCGATAATTAATGTCTTTTTGATCGCTTTTTGATCAATTAGGTCAGTTAAGGCTGTGAGCGTGGAGATTGTTTTACCTAAACCCATGTCTATCCAAAGCGCGGCTTTGGCGTTATCTTTGATGAAATCCACTGCTCTACGCTGGTACGGGTGAAGGTTTTTACGATCTAGCATAAAAGTGCTTTACCTTTTTCAATATCATCAATGACGTGTACAGTCCAACCTGCTGCTAATAGCCTTCTATGAATCGCCTGCTGGTAAGGCGTTGCCTTTTTACCAGGTGCTTTAAACTCGATAATAACCAGTGAGCCTTTGCGAAAATACATGCGATCTGGTACGCCACGCTGACTCGGACTGACCCATTTAAAACTGAGCCAGCCCTGAGATTTGGCGTAGTCTGTGACTTTCTTCTCAACAACAGACTCACGCAAGAGTTGAATCCTCAATCTCTTGTTGTAATGTTATCCATGCTTTAGCGGCTGTTTGCGGTACTACTCCGTTCCCCAGGAGCCTAATGCGGTCCACCCTGTCGGCACACCCATCAACCACTCGACCCAGTCCGGGTTCAGGTGGCCA
>Ga0206682_10002113_pt1 | contig 18577 bp, 21 predicted proteins | sample M240m12015metaG_FD_155444 | JGI IMG/M metagenome (GOLD analysis project Ga0206682, IMG submission 155444) | Ammonia-oxidizing marine archaeal communities from Monterey Bay, California, United States - M2 40m 12015 | ecosystem: Environmental > Aquatic > Marine > Intertidal zone | place: USA...
TGTATAGTCGCCAGCCAGTGAACCACCTAGTGTAATACCACTAAAGGCAGTACCAGTAATTGTACCTGTAGCTTGAATATTTCCAGATACGTCAAGTGCTTCACTAGGTGTGGGTATACCAATACCTAGTCCAGTATTAGTTAATACCATGCCAGAATCAATTACTGCAATTGAGGTAGTATCTAAACTAAACCTAATAGACGAACTACCAACTGCATTGTTTGCATCTGCTATTAATACCAGATGTCCGTTTGCTGTTAATACCCTGCCTTGGCTTTGTGAATCTGTTAATTTAACGCCAGCTGTAGTATCAGATGATTTAAAGTTTGCAAGATAATCAGTTGCTGATTCAACCTGTAAAGGTGAACCTGGATTATCTGTACCAATACCGACATCCTTATTAAACTCCCAAGCATCATTTATGCCACTGTATTTTATTTCTGCATCAGTATCACTACCATTGTCAACTGTAATACCCGCACCATCTGAACCTGCTGAGTTTGGAGATCCTGCTGATAATGTAATATTCTTGTCGTCAACTTCTAGTATAGTTGAATTAATTGTTGTTTGTGTGCCGTCTACTTGTAAGTCACCCGCAATAACAACTTTACCTGTGTTGTCTCCAACTGCCGCTGGATCAATTGTAAATACTGCCGGGCCTGCAATGTAACCTGTAGTTGTAATATTATTTGCTGTAATATCATTTGCATTAATATTATGAGACTGTATATTCCTTAGTGTTCCATTACCGTCGTGTATTTGTAGTGCTGTACCAGTGCTACTGAGTTGAATGCTATCTAACGATATTGTATTACCGCTTAGAAACAATTCTCTAAATCTATTTGTACTACTACCTAAATCAATGTTTTCATTTGAGCTCGGTATAATATGATTGCCAACTGTAAGTCCTGTGCTTAGGATAACTTCTGGGGTAATTGTAATAGGACTTGAATCTGTGCTGTCAATTGTTCCGTTGATAAAAGGATCAGATACTTCAAGTTGGCCAACAATTTTACCAGACACACCATCTACCATTACAGTTGAGTCATCAGCAAAGACTGATCCAGTAAAGTTACCGTTTAACCCTTCAAAGTTTGGTGGTGTGTAATCAAATACGCCGGTTGCGTTGTTGTAAGTTAGTGCGCCGTTGCCACTAGCATTATTCTGTGTTACACTTAACTGTACTAAGGATAACGCATCTGTAATACCATAAGCAGCAAGTGTAGTTGGTGTATTTGTTAAATCAGCAAAGTCTTTTGTAATACTATATCCAAGACTGTTCCAAGCAGTAGACCCGTCACCTACTTTAACTTTAAGTGTATCTGTTTCGACGCCTGGTTCGCCCAGCGCCAGTACCGAGTTTGCTGATGCCCAGTTTGCTGCTGTGTCGCGTCTTAATTGAAATCTAACTGCCATTATTCATAATCCTTGGATCTATTTATAGCAGTATTTATCGTTATGGAGTTCTTGTGCTGTTATCTAAATAGCTGCTATGATAAATGCAAGAACCTGTTCGTATCTTACACCTAGTTTTGTTTTTTCTACTGCGTTTTCACGATCTTCTTCAGATATATCGTCTAATGATGGATACGCTACACCATCTCCGATGTCGTACCAAGTGTCTTCCATAAACATTGCATATCTATGAGCATCTAAACCTTCTGCTGTAAACGCATCATTAAGGTCTTGAGCAATAATACCAAAATGTATACGAGCATCGTCGCCTTTTGTTTCATATGCTTCAATCATTCTATACTTTCGAAGAAGTCCTTTACAAGTAGTTGCTACTCTTAGTTCAGCTTCGTTTAATTCTTCAATGTCTCGTTTTTCGTTTCTATCAGAAAGTGTGGTTGTACCACTAGCAAATCTACCAATTTTCCATCTAGCATTATATGATCCAAAATCCACACTATTGTCTGAAGCAAGTCCGGTCGTAGTTGAAGCAGGCTGTATGTATTTCGCCCCAAAGCCGCTAAAGAATGACATACCAGCATCGCTGTAACCAATAACCATTCTTGATGGTGCATTAGTTACACCATATACTACTATTTCTCCAGCTTCTGGATAATTTCCATAAGCATCCTGTGCTGCAAATTTTACTACTTGATCTACTGTACCTGAGGTAGCGGCTGTTGTTCTAAATTCAAATAAGCCGCCTTGGTGCATTGCGTTGCCGTATATGTTTGTATTTGTAGTAGTTGCGGTGCTAGAAGGGCCAATGTTAATTGCAGTTGTGCTACCGGTAGTATTACCTGTTCCGATGTTTATGGTTTTTGTTTTGCCAGATGTAGAAGGATTAGTTGCAATATTAATTGTTTGATCATCAGCACTTCGTCCAAGTGTAATAGTGCCTATTTGATTTTGGCCTCCTATTGTAAAAGCATTATTTTTATCGCCTGGTTCCATTAAAATCTCGCCATACATATCAATTTGACTGTTGGTACCAACGGCTTGCGATGCATTACCTATTTTGATAAACTTCTGTACATACGAAGAGTTTACGTAGCCTAAGTTAATATTTTGTACAGATCCAGTTGTGCCAGTTGTACCAACATTAATAGTTCTTGTATTACCTGAACCAGTCTGTCCTTTTCCAATACTAATAGTATGTGATAGAGTAGACATTCCAATATTGATTTCACCTGCTTGATTTGTTGAGCCAATCTCAATATCATCTGTGGCTGCACTGTTTACTAAGTGGGTTTGTCTGTAGTAAGTGAAGGTTCCTGTTGAATTGTTATATGCGATGCCGCCATTTTCGGTTGCAAGGGGTGCTCCTATAGACAGATCGCCAAGTGTAATATATGGCGTATTACCTGCTAATGCTGTTGTAGCTGTAGTACCGATTTGCAATGTAGTTACAGCACCAGTATTACCATCAACACTTGTAACGGCATCAGTTGGTGTCGCAAGAAGTGTGAAGTTTGTCATATCGTGTGGATCAGCAGTTCCGCCATTCCGCATATATGTTTTGTTTTCGTCAGTACGAACAACAACATCACCTTCTTCTGTTGTCAATGCAAGTTGTGCCGTTTCGTCTGCGGCAGTTTGAACTGTTGTGAGTGCAGTAGCAGCCATATTGCTCACCGGTAATATTCCAGTTACCTGCGATGATAAATCAAGACTACCACCTATTGCACTTAGAGCTGTATCACCTGCTAATGCTGTAGTAGAAGTTGTACCAATTTGCAATAATGTAGGCTTGTTTGTTAGGTCTGTATAGTCACCACTAAACAACGTAGGCTTACTTGTTAACGAATCATATACTCCGTCAAATAATGTAGGCTTACTTGTTAGGTCTGTATAGTCACCACTAAACGCTGTTGGAATAGTAGGCTTGTTTGTTAGGTCATCGTAGTCACCACTAAACAACGTAGGCTTACTTGTTAGGTCTGTATAGTCACCACTAAACGCTGTTGGAATAGTAGGCTTGTTTGTTAGGTCATCGTAGTCACCACTAAACAACGTAGGCTTGTTTGTTAGATCTGTATAGTCACCACTAAACGCTGTTGGAATAGTAGGCTTGTTTGTTAGGTCTGAATAGCTACCACTAAATGTGCTGTATCCTGATAAGTCTGGTGGAGTATATGTAAATACGCCAGTGGTATTATTGTACAATAAAGATCCGCTGCCTGAAGCATCAGCTGCAGAAACACTTAAATTTGTAAGTGCAATGCCGCCTGCGCCACCGCCGCCACCACTAAGGATAGACCCGCCTGGTGTAACACCGTCAGATAAACGTAGGGTTCCGTCATCTACATCAAAAAATATGTGACCATCTTCACCAACAAATTGATCTATTGGAATTTTAACTAAGCCTGCTTTTATTTTGCGTACTTGTCCCAAGGGCGTTTCTCCCTACTTGGTTAAGCCAGCTAGTGCTTTGATATTATTAATATCATCCTCTGGGCTTTCTTCTTCTTCGCTGCCCTGGTCATCATCATCAAGTATTTTATCTATAACAGGTGATTCTTTACCTTGTTCGGATTTTTTTAATTCAAGCTCTTGCTGTTGCGGGCTGACCATAACTGGATTATTTTCTGGTTCGCTATCATCTGTAGCATCTTTGCCTGCTACATTGACACGGGGTTTGTCACCGTCTAGATCGATTGTAATTGGAATGTTTATTGTGATTTCATCTATGCGCATAATGTATTTACCTAACTAGGGAGTGCCTGCTGAATTATCTACTAATAGGATATCAAACGTGCAAGTATATCTTCCGTTGTTTGCGAACGTGTGCATACGTGCATCAATGGAAATGATTGTGGAATAGGATATTCTAACTGATATGCTCCACCTACACCAGTTACCTCTGCAACGTGTCTAATAGCAAACGATCCAACGCCGCCTTCTCTAACCATTAGCTTGAACTCACCTGTTGCTACTTCTTGTGCTGTAACATCTAATCGCATCAAGTAGCCAGTGAAGCCCGCAGGTACAGTATAGATAGCCATCAGTGTTTGACCTTGATTCTCAAGTATCTTTGCCACAGTCACATTAGTCTGTGTTTGTATTAATATACGAGCAGTTGTATTAACATCAAAGCTGCCGCCGTTTTGATATCTTGCTCTGTAGATTCTTTTGTAAGGATTAACAGTTGTTGCTGTTGAACCTGATATGGTTACAGTTTCAGTCTGTATTTGATAGTTTTCATCCAGGCCTTGTATCTCTACTGTGTCACCATCTAAGTCTGTGTTGAGATTGTTTTCATTGTTTGTATTGGTAACTTTGATATTCAACGCACCGTTGGCATCAATCGCCGCCCAAGGATAGACAGTATCGTCCTCGTCCCATATGGTTCCAATGGTGTTTATGCTCATAGCAGGAACAGCACCAAACTTGTGTACTTGTCCAAAGCCTGCTGGCAGGTTGATACTATTGTAGATGTCTCCACCCACAGTTCTAATAACAGGTTGCCCTACACTGTTGTAGTCCATTGCCATTTCTAAACTGTTGGTGTTTGGCTCTGAACTGTGTACGTAATTGGTTGAGTTTGGATTTAGATTACCCATTGTTAACTAGCCCACGGTCGGCCCTGCTTAAGGCCGCCTGTGTTAGCATTGTCGAATACAGTATCGTCTACATATTTTGTAGGCAGTTGATCAATATCTGCTGTTGTATCTGCATAGCGTCCTGGCTGTACTACATTGCGAGCTGCTCTGTCTGCGTTAGCTTGTGCAAGTTTTGCTTCTTGTTTTGCTTGTTTAGTTCCAAGTGTTGATATACCGTTTGCTGCCATATTAATACTCCTGTTGATCCGGGTATGCACTTGGATCTTTTACTCTAATATCATGTGGATGTTTAGGTGCATTTGGTCCGCCACCTACATCAGTTGTAACTGCACTTACTGGAGCAACTACTTCGTTTGGGCTGTTAGCAAGAGGACCAAAGCTGTCAGCGTCTAGCATTGCTAAAATCTGCTTAAAATGACTAGTTTTTTCGTCATTTTGATTAATTGTTACGTCTGCTTTTACTTTTTGCTCGTCTTCGGCATCAAGTATATCTAATACAGCTCTTAGTAAATCTCTTGCGCTCATATTGTATGCTCCTGTATAATATATTTAGTTAAATACACGCATGATAGATAAAAAACCATTCCAACAAAAACTTGACGAGCTAAAACAGGAAGGCAAGTACCGTGTATTCAATGACATACTCAGAGAACGCGGAAAGTTTCCTAAAGCTATTTGGTACGGGAAGTATGCAATCAAAGAGATTGTAAACTGGTGCTCAAATGATTACCTCGGAATGGGCCAGAATAAAATTGTTATTGATGCAATGCATACTGCGTTGGATCAGACAGGTGCTGGTAGTGGTGGCACTAGAAACATTGGTGGAACATCACACTATCATGTAGCATTAGAACACGAGCTCGCGAGCTTGCATAGCAAGTCGGGTGCGCTCCTATATTCTAGTGCATATGTCGCAAATGAGTGGACACTTATCTCTCTTAAATCAATTGTTCCCAACATTGTGTTTTTAAGCGATTCAATGAATCATGCCAGTCTTATTCAAGGTATAAGACACAGTGGTGCTGACAAAAAGATATGGCAGCACAACAATATGAGAGATCTCGAAGATAAACTAAAAGAAGTAGCCACGAACGGCGGGACGCCGTGCGTTGTATTTGAGTCTGTGTATAGCATGGACGGTGATGTCTCTCCTATCTCAGAGATTTGCGATTTGGCCAAACGTTACGATGCGATGACCTACATAGATGAAGTTCACGCTGTTGGCTTGTACGGAAGTACAGGTGCAGGAGTATGTGAAAAACTAGGGGAAACACGGGTTGACATAGTCAACGGAACGTTAGGCAAGGCATTTGGTGTTACTGGCGGATATATAGCAGCGGATGCGGACGTCATAGACGCTGTTCGTTCAGTAGCATCAGGTTTTATCTTTACTACTAGCTTGAGCCCTGTGATTTGTGCAGGTGCTCTTGCTAGTGTAAAGTATCTCAAAGATCATAACGAACTTAGAGATCAACACCAAGAGAGAGCTAGAAAACTTAAACATAGAATGTTAAAGGCTGGCTTACAACCAATGGACTGTTCAACTACGCATATAGTTCCATTGTTCATCGGAGATGCCGTTAAGTGCAAGGAAGTAAGCGACACTCTATTAAATGACTATGGGATATATGCACAACCAATAAATTATCCTACAGTACCCGAAGGCACAGAGAGATTGCGCTTTGCTCCAACGCCATATCATACCGATGGTATGATTGAGGATTTAATTAAAGCACTAATAAAGGTATTAAATGAATACAATTAAAAAATATGCATATATTGCATTAGGATTGTTTTGTGTTGGTATGGCTTACATAGGTTTTGTTGTGCCAGGCATTCCATTTTCCATCTTCCTTGTGATTGCTGCTTGGGCATTTGCAAAGAGTTCACCAAGATTACATGCTTGGTTATATAATCATCCATGGTTTGGTAAGTTTCTTACTAACTGGACTGATAAGAGAGTTTTCCCAACTAAGGGCAAATATGCTATGGTATTAGTCATGTCTAGTAGTTTAGCATTTTTGTGGTTCAGTACAGGTAACTTGAAAGCGGTTGCATGGAGCGGAATCTTTATGGTACTTGTTGCTATATGGGCTTGGAGATATCCTGGTACAGTTGAAGAACATACCAAACGTATCAAAAAAGGACACAAAGTTGGATGGATCAAGTAAACTTGACCTACACGGAGTTAGGCACTATGAAGTTGACTGCAAGGTAGAAAACTTTATACTAATGAATCAAAAGCTGTTACCGCTTACAATTATTTGCGGTAACAGTCCAACTATGATTAACTTAGTTGAAACTGTAATTAAAAGAATAGACTGTGAAGAAGTAGCAATGGATCGCTACGGAGTAATAGTTATTAGACGTATCTAGTCTTCAATAAACAAATCTACTGGCAATGCTAATCTTAAACTAGAAGTATAATTACGCACTGCATGATATACAAATCCAGGCATTATAATAACATCACCTGTTTGCGGTAAAAATTCTATTGGCTCAAACATATGTTTAAATTTACTATGAAAGCCTCTATTTGCATTTACTCTAGGATCGTATGCTACAAAATCTCCGCCTTTGTTAGTTTCTTCTGCAAGTACATAAAATACTGCTACCCACGGAGATCCTGAGTGATTATGTAAATCCATATAGTAATTACCTTTAGATCCAGTTAGCCAAGACTTGAACTTAAACTTAAACTGGTCAATATCATAGTCAAATGTAACTGAAAAGAATTCTTTATATTTTTCATAAGCAAGTTCTTTTAGTAAAGGAATTGAATCTGTTAGTGATGTACTATCAAAGTCTGACTGAGGTTTGTCTATGTTTTGATACATCATTACTTGTTGTATTAACTCTTGACATTGCTCGTCTGATATAGATGTTTTATATATAGGCGTTGCCCAGCAGTTATTTAGGCCCGATTTCAGCATCGTAATACTCCTTTATGTCTGGTACCATACCTAGCATAGGTATAGGAAATTTTACTTTATCCATTATATAATTATACGTATCCGGATCTTCTTTGTATGTTCTAAAATACGGATCATTACCGTGAAGTAAGTCAGGGTCATTTAATAGCATATAAAATTCTTCGTTTAGATAATCTTGTGAGATCCAATAAGCATAACAAAAAGCCACAGCATAACTCTTTGCAGGATATATCCATTCATCTACATGTTCAAAAAAATGACGTAGAGCATCTTCTTTTACATTTTCTGTTATCACTATATCAACCTTGTTTAAATCGTCAGTATGCTGTGTGTTTAAACGATGATATATTTCTTGTTTAACTTTCCATTCTTGCATAGTAGTCTAATAAACCTTTATATCCGTTGCAACTATTATCTAAATCTTTTACGTATCTGTAGTGTTCAGTTAAGCAGTGACCAAAATAGTCACAACTTTTACAAATATCACTAACATTATCTGCTTTTTCTTTTTGAGTCCATGCTATATAATCTTCCCATGTATCAAGTTCTAAAAAATATTCTTTATCATTTTTATCAAACTCTAGTACTCCGTACTTACCATTAGGAGTAATATAGATATGATCATCTGAAAACGCATTGTATTCTTTATTGATACTTTCATATATCTTATCTTGATTTACAAACTGAAAGTTTTTTGTAGTAGTTGCTTCAATCCATTTAACTACAAACTCTTCAAACTGTTTGTGTGTTACATTATGTGCATTTGCTTGATTAATGCTATATGGCTTTATTTCAACACTGTCGATACTAGAACACATATTCAGCATTGCAATCATTTCTTCTACATCTTTTTCAATTACTTCTGGAGATGCAAGTATCAATACAGCAATAGGCACTGGACTCATCAGCATGTTTTTGTATACAAGATCACTTTTCTCTCTTGCTTCAAAGTCATAACTTACACTAAGGTAAACATCGTCTTCAAAAAAGCCATCGTGTAACATTGAGTAATTAGTAATAATATTAATTTCATCTGTATAGTGTTTGCGAACAGTGTCCTTTAGTCCATAGAAGTAATCTTTTTTTAGAGCCCCTATTTCTCCTCCATACAAATCTACATAGTCAATCTTGGGTATGTCTCCTAAAAGCTCATCTAGTCTTTCAAGTGATATCTTTTTTTGATCGCTTAGTTGTTCTGTAGTTAGATAACAAAAGTCGCATCTAAAATTACAAAAGTAACTAGGATTAATAGAAACTATCATTAGGTAACCTCTTACAATATTCTTCTATTATACTACATAATTTTTTGTTTGTAAAAAAATATTCAAAGCATGATTTTACTCTAATAGAAATAAAATAACTTTTAGTATTAGATTCAATAGTTAAATTTTCTGTAGTTGATATTAATAAACTACTAGGCAAGTTTACTTTATACGGTAATTGTACTGTAATTTGCGGACCTGCGTTGTATCTTATTGCATCCTTAAAATAATAATTATATTTACTATGTCCCTGGCAACTTGTTACTGTTTTATAACCTTTGTTGTTTAATATTAATACTGCATCTAAAATATTATCTTCTATATTATTCGTAAAATTAGAATCTGAGAACTCTACAGTAACTCCGTAACCGGGAGTGCCTGTATCCTGAAATGCATTGACTGATCCGTCGTTGTTTCGTTTATTCTTCATATTCTCTCACATACGGAGTCGGAGTTAATTGACCAGTCATACCATTAGCTTCTATAATATCTTCTGCAATTGATTTCATATGCTTGCAATGTTCTTCAACTAAGTTATGTTCTTTAAGATCCTTAACAGTTTTCCTGCAGCCGTTGCAAATATCAAACATTGGACATGTGAAACAACTTTGTTTTAGATTGTTTAGATACAAGTCTTCTCTTAATGGCGTAAAAAACTCTCCAGCCATTTCTTTTTCAAAGTCTATTGCTTTGTCCATGTCGTCGCCAAAGGCGCCGCAACTATAATAATCACCTTCTGGCTGAAGCGTTCTAATAGATGCATCACAATCTCTATTAACAGGACAAATAGTATTATGTCCTTTTAGTTTTTTCATCATTGTTTGGGTATTATGCTCCCACTCAGAAAGTCCTGCTTTCCATATGTCAACATAATGCTTATACATCTTTCCTTTAACGTATGGAGCATCTTGTTCTCCGCTTGCCATAGCATAGTTTACTTTACATACAACGTCCATTTTTTTAGCAAGTTCAACTGTTTTAATAACTGTATCTTCATTTTCTTCTGTAATAACAGCAATAAAAGAAGGTCGATAACCACAATGTTCTAATACAGCATCACTACATTTCCAAAAGTCTTCTTCTGTAAATACTGAGAAGTCGCCTTTGAGTCTTCCTTCACCGTACTGAAAACTAGTAGCAATTCCTACTCTTGGATTTTGAAATATAGGTAACCATTTATCAGGTTTAACATAGAAAGGCCAAAGGTTGGTTGTTAATGATATTATAGCCGGATAATTATTCTTGTCAAGAAATTCAATTAGAGCTGTATAATACTTAGGGTCCATCATTAAAGGATCGCCACCATTTACAATAATAGTGCGAGTTTCTGGATATCGATCTAAAAATCTAAATATCTTAAATAAATCTAGTTGAGCTGTATTATCGTTTTCAGTTATCTTTGAACTAGAGCAAAACGTACATTTAAAATTACACAACTCTGTTGGTTTAATAATCAAATCCATTATTTTAATCCGTCAATAAAAAATTCAAAAGACAAAAGTCTTCTTGATCCTGAATTATGAACTGCTTTGTGTTCAAAACACGTTGACTGATTCAACCAAACAAGTTGATTAGGTTGAGGTTGTATTTTAAATTCTTCAATTTTGTTCCGCACCATAATACTATTATTATACAGCCTATTATCGTCGATGTAAAGTAAAATATTTGAATTAAGGAGTTTGCCGTCAGACAAATCATTATGCCAAATATCTGAGCCGTTGTCAACATTGTCCCACATTCCGTTACCTAATATTTTATACGATGAAAATATTTTTGATACATAGTTTTCAGCTAGATATAAATGTAGTTCATTTAGCCTAGCTTTTACATCTTGTGCAATATGCATACTATCACTAACTCTACAATTAGCAAACACATAATTACTAAACTCTGATGCAATATCAAAAGATAGAATATCTGTGTAATATCCTTTTACAAAGAAGTCATCTAACGTCATACCCAAATCCTACTACATATCGAATTGTGTTTGGATCTGCTGGCATTACTTTGTGCCACACATCATCTTCTCTTTCATCTACAATTATTATCTCACCAAACTTAGGAATAACAACTTCCTTTTCTCCAGTTGTTCTATTCCAAAATTTAAGTCCCCCTAAATTATTAAAATTGCAATGATAATAAAGTGCCAGCATATTACTAACAGGACGGTCACCTAAGTCTATTTGGCCGTTTGTTTCTTCGTGAATTTTGTCACTATGATATTCTCTATTACTTCCGTCTACAGTCTTGCCGCCCCACGGTCTTGCATATGCCGGCATTACTTGTTTGTCTTGAGGAAGATACCTTGCCGATATAATACTTTGTGCTGTAGTTAGTAAAGAGTTGACGTATTCTGGGTTTGAATACTTAACTGCATCAATTGGATCACTTTCGTTCCAAGTGACTTCGGTATATGGAAGTTCTGTTAATATATTGTGTACTTCTTCATCGTATACTATTTTAAAATTACCATCATGCATCAATAGGTTCCAACTCTATTATTCTATGAATTTCACTAATTAGAATATGTTTATTATTTTCTATAAATGTATCAATTACTTCGTTTCTTTGTTGCGTATATATTCTTTTTATACTTTGTGCCGGTGTGTTAGGATCATACAAGTCTGAAACGTATTTCCAAATGCTGTCAAATCCTATTCCGTTCTTTAATATTTTAAATGATAGTTTTCCAAAATTTATAGGATCAATTAAATTTTGTACTTTAGGATATATTGTTTGAAGTAATGTATTTCCTGCATGATTCATTAACCACATTTCAATCATCTCTTCTTTAGTAAACGAATAACAACTTGCTACAGTTTTAAAATAATTGCGCTGCGCTTGATAAAGCCCGTGCCAATTATCTATTCCATCTTCGTCAGCAATGTCACTATAAACTTCTACTAATTGTATATCATACTCTTTAAGATAATCGGGATTACTTAATTCACTATCAGGAAGTATCATGTAATCATGTCTAAAACTTCCCCAGGCTTTGAAGTTCCATATTACTTCAAACTCTTTATAAAAGTCATCAAGAGTACTGCCAGGCATTGCTAATATAAGTTCTAGTGCAGGAACTGGGAAGCCTTCTTCTCTACAACGTCTTTCAATATGTCTACTTAATTCTAATTTGTCTTGTGTAGACAAGTCAACTCTTTTACTAACACGCATTGCTTCATCTGAAATACTTTGTATTGACACTGTTGGTACTATACTAATATATTCAGTTTCTCCCCACATATCAGTACCACCTTCTGCTATAGAATGTGTTTCAGGTCCAGTACCTACAATTTCAAACCACTTGTCAATAAGTCTTTTTCGACGTGTTAAATCTTTAGATTTCATCGTAGAAATGTCTGTAAGATTAAAATTCTTTTCCCAAGCAAAAGCAAAAATTTCTAAATCTCTTTCTTCAAACGCTCCAAAGTTTGCGTCAGTTAAGTATGCATCTCTATAACCCGCTTGCTTCATTGCAATTATGTCTCGCTTTACTATATCCATATTCTTTCTAAGTATTTTTGTTTCTATACCGCCGCCCCACTCACAGTATACACATTTGTATGGACATCCCCGTGTTGTCTCTATAACAATAAAAGGTTCTAGTTTATAATCTTTTGCATAAGTTGCTAATTTTTTAATGTAATCAAAATGATCTTCATATATGCTGTAGTCTGGCATTGCACACGAAGTTGCTTTTAAACTTCTAAGTTCCCAAGCTATGTCTGCTGGTTCAACTTTGCCGTCATTTTCAATATAAGAATTAATAAAGTCTTCCATAAAGACTTCACCGGGTTTAGTAGGCTTACATATGTAATCATACATAGTTCTTGTATCTAAGAATTCTTTATCGTGTGTACCTATATGAGGACCACCTACAATAGTATATGCATTAGGATTTACTTTTTTAATATGCGCTGCTAAATCATCACAAATAGTATAATTCCAAGCATACGAACTTAAAAGATAAACATCAGCATCAGGAACTTCATCGTATATATCTTCAATTGATTTATATTTGTTAAACTTGTAAGGTGCTTCTAGCCACTCTACTTCAGTTGGATACTTTCCAAAACGTGAATAATGACTGCGCATCATTAGATATGTAGCAGAATTAGCTAAACTCCAATCTGCATGAGGAGGATTGATAAATGCTATAGTTAACTTTTTGTTCATACAACTACTTATCGTTGTAGATCGCGGGAATATTCAAAAGTTGATTTGAATACACATTGGGCTTCGTCGTCAACTAAAAATTTGTAGTCTTGCTTAATAAAACATGTAAAGGGACATCTTTGAAAAAATTCGCAGGAAAAACAATTATACTTTTCCATAAAGTTGCTTATAATTTTAGTTGATCCTAAGTTTTCAGTCTTAGATTCTCTTAGTAACGCACTTCCGCTACACCCTGTGGGGTTAGTATTATCGTACATTACTGTATAACTATTACCTCGAGTACAAGACATTTTATTTTGCGGTGTAGAATCTACAAAAGGTTTAATGTTTATACATTTAGGATAGTCTTTAACTAATTTTTTATAAAATGCTAATGACTCTGATTCCTTAGGCATTAAGAATTGCGACTTTTCAACAGACGGAAGGAAAGAGTCCCAATCACATTTAAAGTTACTATACAAGTAATCATAGTACTCGTCGCCTTCGGTTATAGCAATCATTGTTTGTCTAGTCATTACTGACGAAATCATTTCAATTCTATGCTTAAACAATTCTATATTATCTTTAAATATATCAAATTGTCCGGTAGCAAATCTACCTTTAGTATCATAAGACACACTTATCTTAAAGTTATTGGTTTCTATAAAATCTAAAACAGGTTGTGTTTCTAAAAATACTAAATTAGATATGAAATTAAACGTAATTTGTTTATCAAGACCTTGTGTTTGAGTGTTGATTTCGTCTATAAATTTTTGATAGTAATTTATAAAACCTGCTTGTATAAATTGATCTTGAAATAATTCTCCGCCCATAATATGTAACTTGAAATATTTAGATCTTTGATTATTCTTAATCCAATCAACAATACCTGGAACTTTTGATAGTATTTCTTTTTCTGTTGCGCCGTCTAGCAAGTCATGATCTTGGGGACAAAAAACACAACGAAGGTTACAATGATCAAATAGACATACTACTATTTCTGCATAGTCAATTACTTTAGTGTCTATTATTTTGTATAATGAGTCGTCGTTAGTTACTGTCATTGTTGTACACATTAAGATTAATTACAATAGCTGTTCTTTCAGACCCAGTAAATTGTGTTACTTCATGCCACACATGTGCAGGAGAAATTATTAATCTATTGCGTTTAGTTTCGATTGTCTTTTCGGCACTACCAACAAATCCCATGTTTGAATTAAATGAAGGATCACGTAATACTAATTCGCCGCCTTCGTTTTCATTATTAATATCTTCTAAATAAAAGATTCCAAATGCTTGCGCACCAATATGATGATGTACACGTTTATGTTGTCCATTTTTCATAAAAGGAAGACGTCCAGTTTCTTTACTAATTTTCTTTTCAATATCTTCGTAAGATAACTGACATAGTTCTTTGTACTGATCGTATTCTTCAGACGCAACTGCCAGCTCATAAAACCCTTCAATAAACATCTGTTTGATTTCAGTAAGTGCTGGAAATGCTTCTTCATTTTGTTTGGTGAATAAAGGTAAGCTATCATCAGTTACACTATTATAATCTTTTCCTTTAGATTGTTCGTTTGAAAAAATTGCCTTTACAAATGCTTTAACTTCATTAGTCCACTCTTCGGACTTGTCAATATCTTTAACTAGAATTTTTGTTGGAAATATTTCTTGTATCATGTTTACCTTTGTCCTATTATATTAAGATGCAACAAGTGAATACTTACTAATCCAACTAGAATCAGTCTGACTGTTTCTTTCTAGTAGTTCTGTAATTAAGTAATGATTTACTGTTGCTAAATCAATGGAGAAAAACAGTCCTGTTAGATTTGCAAATGTTGATTCTGTACTAATTATTTGTGTAAGCATTTCGTCTGTGAATTCGCCTGAAGTGAAGATAGGTAAAACGTCTAACTTACTTACATCATCCTCTAGCCAACCAAATGTTTCTGACGAAATTGCTGCTATAAAGTCTTTTATATCTTGTATATCATCAGCAGTCATGCTCTCAAGGTCTACTGCACTAGATGCTGCTTGTGATGATTCTACAGACATGTATTTGTGATTCCAAATTCTATCATTTAACATAGCAGCTGGATATTTAGATGTATCGTCTAATATATCTGCTATATTATCATATGTTATTGAAGAACCAAAATTTAGTTCAGTTTTAAATCTTCTTGTAATGCAATGCGCAAAGAAAATTTCTCGTTGTTCTAATATAAATCTATCTAATTCTTTTCTTATTAGCGGTTTAAGAGATGTTTTAAGTTCTTCTTTTTTATCACCTGATGTAAGATAAGTTGCAAGTAAAAATTCTACACCAGCATAGTTTATAAGTTGATTATCAGTAAACGCTGGTACGCTAGATAAACTACTGTATGCTGTATCTAAATTAGTATCAGTGGAAATATCAATTAAGTCATTTGACCTAGCTTCGCCGCGTAGTGTCCCGTGACCAAATACATTATATCTAAAAATAGAACCTTTTATTAATGTTTTTATTGAACTTTCTGTAGAGTTTGGAAGTAGTGATATATACCAAGCACACATTACTTCTAATATTGCTGTATCATCACAAAAGATTGTAACTCTTTTGCCGCTATTTTCAGCAAAATTGTTTAATATTATAAAAAATTCTTGCCAGCTACCTGCTTGACTCAAAATACCTGTTGTATTTGTATCATGCATAATTAGGTGCCCGCCTGCAACTGTGGCATATGCACTTCCTAATTCAACTCCGTTTTCTTCTGAAATTACAACTCTATCGTGATCAATATCAATTGTTTTATCTGTTGCAACGTATACTCTTTTAAATAAGTGTATCATTTTATACCTCTTCTGTTGTTTCTAACTCAGCAAGAATGTCTGTTCTTGCTCCAGTGGCAACTGCCCATGTTGTTAAAAACAATGGATTATTGTCGTTTGCCCAATACGAATATAGATTTTTGCCTTTAAACATATATTCATCAAAATACTTTTCATAAAACACACAGTCTGTTAACTCAGTATCAACAATAAGATGATAAATTTCCTCATGTTTTAACAAACTTACAAAGTTAATTCCAACTAAAGAGTCTGTGTTATTTTTAGGTGCGTTATCTATAAAATCTTTTGCATCTTCTAAATCAATAGTGTGTAAGTTATATAACATACAACTTTTTAATTTAATACTCCACTCGGCAATTGTATCTTTAAAATCTTCAGTTATCTCAATACCTATGTCATTGCCGTATAGTACATTCATCATTGCAAATTCTAAAGATTTAACATTTACTATAAACGTTGTAGTTGCATAAACATTTATCATTTCTTGAAGATCAGCATTATTATCAAACTCGATATCTGCTGGTAAATCTAAGTTGCCAAGATACACTAAAAGTTTTTCGCCTTTTAATTCTGAATTTTTATAATCTATTAGATAAGAAGTAGTATTGTCTGAAAAATATTCTTTAAGATATTCAATAGCAATTGGTGCTGTAGTTTTTATTACCTTAGACATTATCTTCTTCCTCTCGAACTGTGACAACTACTATGACAACTAGCATGACATACATTTCTTTGGATTGTTTCAACATCGTCTCTTGCAGTAGTATATGCCGATCTTAAATTACTAAAGTAAGTTTCTAAGCTAGACGATGAAACTGGAGTACCCGCAGTTGGAGCGCCTGAAACATTTCCTAATGTTTTTAAGTATGTTGCGTTTAAATATGCTTTACTGGTTTGATCAAATATAACACCTGCTGTTGGTCTAGAACCGGAATTGCCTCCGTCCCCCGTAACATTTAGTTTTGCTCTTAATTTTCTAATACTTAAATATGCCGCAGTTTCATTTCTTAATGCATTTGTAAGATTTGATGCGTTTATTTTAGCATTGCCATTTTTAATTAATGCTCCAGTTATTGTAGGTGATCTACCGCTTGTGTTTCCACCAAAGACAGTGCTCGTAATAACATCAGCTCCAGAAGTAGGATACGCATTAGTACCCCAAATGATATTGTCATTTGCAGATAATGCAACAAAGTCACCAAATCTGTTAGCTATATTAACATCGTCAACTGGATTTGTTAAAGAAGTTGATTCTGCTTGGTTATAATACTCAATAATTACAACTCCTTTACTCCCGTCACCGCCAGAAGCTGTTGCACTTTCTACAGCACAACCGCCGCCGCCGCAACCAAATAGAGTTGCATCACCAGCTGTATATGTTCCACCTGCTCCTGATCCTGCTGAAGTAGTGCCTGTGCCACTTCTAAATGTGTAACTAGATAATGCAGTAACTGAATTACTTGGTTTAGTAGGAGTTGCTGTTGCTGTCTTAAGTATACTACCATTGAAGCCAGTTGTTGTTAACGCAGCACCACCGCCTGATGATGCAAGCTCACTGTCACTACCAATTGACCCACCTGGGCCAACACCGCCTTGATAGTTTTGCTCGCCGCCTGATCCAACACCACCAGGTGCGTCTGGCATTGATCCCCAACCGTAACCTGAACCTGTTGTTGCTTGATTTCCTGTGCCAAGACCAATATTACTTGCAGCTCCTCTAGATCCTCCGCTGCCGGTAATTGTTGTGCCACTATTTGGATTAAATGTAGTAGTTCCGCCGTTGGTACCTACTCTATTTGATCCGCCGCCACTAACTGCTGCTGCTCCAGGTCCACCGGCACCAAGTGTTATCGATGCGCTAGTTATACCAAAGTATCTTCTTATAGCACATCCGCCACCACCACCACCGCCAGCAACTGATTCTCGACCGCCATCTGATGAAGTTGCGCCTCCGCCACCTCCGCCGCCGATTGCATAAACTTTGTAATAAGTTGCAGTTACACTAGGCGTCCAAGTAGTGTTGGATGTTATAACGTCTGTTTTTACCCATGTAGCCATTTTTATTCCGTTTCCATTGTTGTATAGTGTTATTTAGTAGTATTTATCACTTGCTAGTTCTTTCATAAGGAGCTTTGGTGCAGGACAAACATCGCCTTCCCATTCAAGTTGATGACAATCACCGCCACAATATTTAAATACTGGGCAGTTATAACATCTTGGATCTCGTTGAAGTTCTGACATAACAACTTCACAACGTTTTGGGGCGTTAATAACTTCAGCCGGATCGTCGTCTATGTGGCCAAATGCTGAGGTAGGTGCTGAATTAGGACAACCTGCAATAGTCCCATCACCATTAATTGTAAATAGTTTTTGTTCACAA
>Ga0206682_10002117_pt1 | contig 18540 bp, 19 predicted proteins | sample M240m12015metaG_FD_155444 | JGI IMG/M metagenome (GOLD analysis project Ga0206682, IMG submission 155444) | Ammonia-oxidizing marine archaeal communities from Monterey Bay, California, United States - M2 40m 12015 | ecosystem: Environmental > Aquatic > Marine > Intertidal zone | place: USA...
AATGGAAGCTGCAGCGATCAGAGCACTCATTGAAAAAGAAATCATCCCAAGAAAACTTGAAGTTCATTACGATTCCAAATTCCTTTGAATCATAATAAAAGCCTCACGTGTAGCATATACGTGGGTAGCGTTAGCAGCGACCCACTGCAAACCCTTCGTATTCTCATATGATTGTTAACGGCAATCGGATGATCCCTTCGTATACATCCGATTCAACCGATTTCGGCTTAGTATTTCTACAAATATAATTGGTATTTTAAGTGTATTTTTTGTATAATACAAATTTATATGTTTGATAGTCTACGGATAGACATGGCCCTGACCCCAAACCAAATCGCTGAGTTACTCAAATTACGTGCCCTTGGATGGAGCCAATCCGAGATTGCCGAGAAGTTGAACACTTCTCAGCAAGTCATCGGTTATCAACTCAAAAAACTCAAGGAACAATCGAAGAAAAAAGGTACTGATGAGGTGTTCAATGCAGCACTTATTGGTGGACTCGCAGGAGCTGCTGCGGGGATTGGAATAGTAGCACTGCTTGAATTGTTGAAAGACGCAAAGAAATGAAGGTGAAAAAATGTCGAAAAAGACAGTTTACGACTATATCATTGACGGATCAAATGCTCTCTATCAAAGTGAGAAATGGGGAGATAAAAAGATAACCATTGATGGGAAAAAATATGACGCCATTAATCTAGACAGATTGAAGTTAGAAGTGGAATACTTTACCGACAGAGGTTACAATGTGTTGGTATGTGTGGATTATTCAACGACTAAGAAAGATTCAAAATTATTCACAACATCAAAGACTAAATTCACAAAATATCTCACTGAAATCCAAGCAGTTAAAATTCAAAATGATTCTGAACTTGTTAAATTTAAACAAGAGAACCCTGGTTCGATAATTGTCACAAATGATGGTTTTCCTGGCTGGATTAGTGGTGAAGAAACTGTCGCTGAAATAACCACTGCTGACTGGCAAAAAGAGAAAAAAGAGCGTAAGGAATTTGGATTTAAAGAGGGAAAATTCACTCTGGCACGTAAAAATTACAAATTTACCAAAGAAAAGGAACTTCCTAACAAACAAAAAACCAAGGAAAAAGCTAGTGAAGAGATCTCTAAGGCATCAAATGATCAAGATAGAATTAAGTCACAGTTGCAATCACTCGATGCCCGAACTCGAAACCTAACCTCAAAAATTGATGGTCTAAGTTCCCTTGTAGAGGGGCTTCTTTCTTCTAAGACACAATCTAATTCTTCTGTAATGATACCATGTAAAATCAAAGACGAATACGGGCAGAGTCATCTTTGTCTTCTTGGCGAGAATTTGCATATATGGCAAGAAGGAAAGTGGATAAAAATAGCACTAAAGGAGTGACATGGCCCGTAATATTTTGCTAATAGAGTTTCCTTGGGGACGCGATAAAGACCCGCGAGTACCTCTAGGCCATGCCTCCATCCTTGCCATGTTGCGTGCAATGCCTGAGATTCAGTGCCAATCATTTGTTAAACCAATTAACGCACCTGACTTCCAGTTGGATGATGTGAAAAAAGAGATTCTTTCTAAGTTATCTATACTCGGTGAAAACACAGATATTGCGATTGGTGTTTATGTTTGGTGCGAAGATGTAATCAAATCAATCTTAACATCACTTCGCTCTAACAATTTCGGGGGGCGAATAATTCTAGGGGGGCCTCAAATTTCGTATTCTGAAAGTGGCCTTGAGCGTTTTTATCCGGAGGCAGATATTTTTGTTCGAGGTTATGGTGAGTTCGCCTTAGCTGAACTTCTGACGAAATCTGGTAAAATAAGTCACACAGGAGTCCATTTTGCAGGAGATTATGACTTAGAACTACAGACAGTTGTAGACCTCGACCTTTGCCCATCCCCCTGGCTTGAGGGGGTGATTAATTTAGAGAATCAACCCTTTGTTCGTTGGGAAACCCAGCGCGGATGCCAATTTAATTGCGGCTTTTGTCAACACAAAGAAGCTGGAGCTCGACTCCCCAAACATAAGTTTCATTTCAATAGAATTAAAAAAGAGATTGATTTACTTTGTCAAAATAATGTTGAAGATATTGCGGTATTAGATCCAATTTTTAATTCTGGCAAACAAGCGGTTGAGATTCTAAAGCAGTTTCACAAAAATAAATTCAAGGGGCGGCTCTCGTTACAATGCCGTGCAGAAATGATTACCGATGAATTCATTCATTATGCTTCAATGCTCGATGTTCGTTTAGAATTCGGTTTGCAGACCATTCATCAAACAGAGGGTGCAGCAGTTAATCGAAAGAACAACATGGAAAAGGTGCAAGAGAACATAATCAAGGTCAGTGATGCTGGAATAGAACACGAAGTATCTGTGATATTCGGCTTGCCTGAACAAACCTTAACCTCATTCATTAAGACAATAGAGTGGTGTCTTTTCATGAAAATCCCTGTAATCAAGGCTTTCCCTCTGATGTTACTTAGGGGTACTGATACCGAAAAGAAAAAGCAGAACTGGGGTCTAGTTGAATCAGGAGATTCGATGCCAGTAGTCATAAAATCAGATACGTTTTCACATGAAGATTGGTTGAAGATGAGTAAAATTTCCCAATCACTAAAAGATACAGAGAATAATCATCCATCATTACTTGAAGACCTACTATACTTGAGTGATGAGTCTAAAATTCAATTTGATCGCTTCCAACCATTTGCAAAGGCGATTTTGAGCCCAGTTACAATTGAAGGCGAGAGTTACTAATTCCAAGGGCTCCCCTTCGTATCGATGGCCATACGAACGGTACCGTTGTGAATAACGACATATTCTACTGACCCGTTGTCTTCTATTGAAGCAGAATGATTCCAATCGATGGGCTCTATTCGTCGCTACCATCCTATCAAACCGAATGAGGCCGTAAGTAAAATGGTCGTAGAACCCATTACCCAGCGTTCAATTTTGTTAGCAGAGGCTAGGTTTGCGAAAGTGTTGAGGGCGAAGATGGCAGATGCACCTCTGCAAGTCCAGGTCGTAAACCCTGTATCCATGGAAGTGACCTCTAACACACCGCTTGCAGATAGAATGATGAGAGTGAGGAACACCATGAAAACTGCGGATAGAAGACTCATCAAGCGATAGCGATTTGGAAGGGTGCCGTCGTCCTGAGCGACCTTGCCTCCGAACGCCATATCACCCCAACCAACACCTGCCGCAAGAGCAAACTGGAACAGTGAGTTTGCACCCAAAAGACCTGCAGCAAAAAAGCCGACAAGTTCGGTCAACATGCGCTGCCGTTAGGCATGGGCGTCATAAGTTTCATGGAGATCTAATAGGCCATATGCAATGTTCGCAAGGTTACAGTCCTGTTAGAAAGAGTAATAATAACGTTGAATATAATATTTGATATGGAGACATTACAGCCCTTAAGTGTTGAAATTAATTCTGCATTGTTCCAAGATGGATTGGATAAGGTAGAACCTTTTCCAAAGACAAATTCTGTTTGGTTAATAATTGGAGCTTTAGCAAGTTTTTGGTTGCTTCTTTTCTTCATGTCAGTACCTTGCTTATTACAAGCAATTACAGAGAAAAAAATGACACTCTCACATCTGGACCATCCAGGTGCAAATCTTGCCAGTAAGACAGTCGTTACATGTTGGACTGTTGTTTGCTTGCAAGTAGTACTCGTCTTTTTGTTAATCACTGGGAATTTAGGGCCTGTTCTCGAATTAATTCTCGGATGAACTCAAGTGAGTACTTCGAGAAGGCGATCTTGTTCAGCAGCCATTCTCAATTCCATTGCAATTCTTCGGCCGCTACTCATTGGCTTTCTCCATAGTGCGTTTCCGTATGGATGGCCTACGTTCACGTGGACGTTTGTTCCTCCACCCAATCGTGGAGCAACATCGTAAATCCAATAGTTCATGTCCTTGTCGATACACGTCTGAAGACAGAATGGGCCTATGATTCCAGGATCATAATGCTCTTTGCTCGCCTTGATGAATCTCTCTCCGAGTTCAAATGCTCGCTCAAGAAGAGACTCTCGAATGGTTGCTGTATTGTGTCCAACAACGGTCATTTCTGGAATCTTTTGATTGTCTGGCATGGTCATTTGCTGAGGGGCAGGTAATCGTACATGTCCGTCTAAGGACGATTCGAATCTCCAATCGACTCCAAGCAGTTCGAGTTGTTCTCCTGGCTCTGCAAGCGGGCTGTAGAAGAAATTGAGATTGAATACAGGACCAATCACGTACTTTTCGATTCGTGCACCGTCGAGGGAAGATTGGTCAATGATACCATCCTTGAGAAGAACTTGCGACTTTTCTTGATATTCTTGATAGGAAGCACAAGTAAAGAATCCACGCTCGAGTTTCTTTTGTGCGTGATGAAGTTTGACAATGACTAAGCAATCAATATCTTCTGGGTTTTCAATTGCTTCTGGATATGGAAGCCCAGCCTTGTCAAGAATCCAGTAGTAGTCTTGCTCCTCAGTTCGTTCTTCCATGCGCAGCATGTTTCTTGAGCCAAAGAGAGGTACTTTGAATGTATTTTCAACATCTTCGATAGTGGAGTAAGATGTGAATGAACGGTTTGGAATGTAGACGACGTTTCTCTTTCGCATTTCTGCTTGCATCGATTCAGCCATGACATCGTTGAATGATGGCAAGACGATTGCTTTGTCAACCATTCCGCGAAGTACACGTCCAGAACTAGAACGCTTCGTCTTGAAATATTGGGAGTAGGTCTTTTCTCGACCTTCTTGACAATAAGCTACAGTTGGGAATCCTTCTTCGATTCCTCCATCACAGATATCCAATGCGGAGTGTGATGCGGTCATTCCGATACGCAATTTCATACGATCGTATTCTTCGATAATTGCTGCAATGTCATCACGTTGTAGCATGGTACTCAACCCCTTCTGGTCGACTTAGGTCTTTGATACCATCGGAGGACCGATTTCAATCAAAGCGTTGCAATTCCATCAGTTCTTCTGTTGTGAGTGTGTCACCAGACATGAGCTTACTCATCAGATCTTGAACTTCAACACGAGCGGTTGGGCGTGTGCCTTCTCCAGCTTCTGCGCCACGTCGTGCACGCATCATATCTTGGATTGAATGCAGGCATCGAAGTGAAACGATGTAGAATCTGTGAGCTTTATCGGCTTCTTGCTTGGTGTTGCGCAATTCTCGATGCTTTGAGTTTGCTCTCTCACGTTGCTTGTTGACTTCTTTGTCCCACTGGAGCATAAGGTCGTGAGCTTCTTGTGCAGCAGATGCTGCTTCTTGGACGGCTTGATGCGCATCATCGTGTTCTTTACGAGCAAGACTAAGGTTTTCGTTGTCTGAATCTGTAGCGCCCTTTCCGGCTTGATCTTCCTTCATCTTACGTATTTGGGAATTCAATTCTTTGAGTCGCTTCATGACCTTGCCTTCGTTCTTACCAGTATGTTCTCCACGCTCGAATTCTCGCTCAAGACGTGAGAATTCTTTGGAGAGAGATTGCAGTGTGACCGGACGCTCACGGCGACCTCTTGGTCCACGCTCTGCAGGGGCTTCTTCGCCACGTTCAGCGTTCATCTGGTCACGAATTTTGGAAACTTTACCGCTTGCTTCAGTTCGGAGAACTTTCTTCTCTCGAACAACTTCGTTCATCTTTTCCCGTTGCTGCTTTTGCTTTTCAGATTCTGAAATAAGAACACGAACCTCTGCATTGAATTCATTTCTCTGGGAGACGAGTTCCTTGGTCTTTTCATTCCATCCGTCACGTTCTTCACGGTAATGGGTGGCTTTTTCGTCGAGGATTGAGCGTCGCTTTTCGAACATTTCTTTGAAATCATCCATTCTCTTCACACTCTGGTGCTGGCATATGCTAGATATGCTACGGCCAAGCGACCGACCTCACCCATTTAACCCCTTCACTCCACAAGGAAGAATTGAGTAGTGGAAATTGAGCAATAAAAACATGGAAATTTTGCTCATTTTGTTAATCTATGATCGAAAATTATGCTCTAATTCGCATCAAGGATAAGATCAATTAAACCCAGATTTACATTCGGTTCGGATTGTATGATTAACAAGTCTTCATTCACCGAGGCTATGATTGCACATCCGTTCTTACCAATGAGCGTCATTCTTTTCCTTGAGCGCAGTAAGTCACACAACGTTTGATATCCTAAGTTGGAAATAACTTCGCCAGGTTTCAGCCAATCGACTGAACGAACCTTGGAGAGTTGTCGAATTGATTCAACGTCAACTGTCATATGATGACAACTTGGGCATTGAGTGTATATTCATTGCGGATTGAATGTTTGTAAAGGCCCACGCATCATGTAGCCTAAACCGTTATTATAGTATCCATGAAGTTCTTGAATCACTTCCAAGCCTCTTTTTCTATAGAAGTTTATGGCTCTTGTATTTGTTGCTCGAACTTCGAGTTGGACTGTTGTGTATTGTGTGTCTTTTAGTGATTGGATAAGTGAATTCCACGCTCTACTACCCCATCCTTTCTCTCGTGATCCAGCATCGAGTACAAATGATACAACTCGGACAGTATCCTCTTTGAAGGGGGTCGTCCATAGCAAGCCTCTCATCGATTGGGGTGTCTCTTCCATTGAGTCAAAAAGCATCAGGTTTCCTTCCCATTTGGGGACTGGTAACGACTGTATTGAACCCGCAAAGTATTGCTCACCAGTTCCTTCGAGGAACAACTTCTGAATCGATTGTATCCATTCAACAGTAAGTTCTTTTGGAGCAAGACCTTCTCGCCATCCAATGTTCATTGAATCAATTCCGTGATTGTTTCTTTCCACGCTTTCTGCCTTGTCTTGGATCGACTCGATAAGTTGATTTTTTGCGTCCAGATTTACGTCGTTCTGATTGACCCGATGTTGATGTCTTCTCTTTGGATTCAATTCCAGAAATTCCACCCTTTGATAGTAGAGCATCGAGTTCATTCAAAGAAAATGAACCGCCTGTGGAAGCTCGTTCTCTTACTTCGTTAATGTTTACAGTTGGTGCTTGGCGACGGTTTTGTCGAGGTTTAGAATCCTTACGTGGGCGTTGATTTCCTTTGCTTGTAGCTATGCGTATCCATGCTTCAATCCGACCAATTTCACGCTTCAGTTCATGCTTGTTGGAATATTGGATGTTGATGGACTTCTGCAATTTATTTGCGTTTTGTTGAAACTCTTTGACGGTTTTAGGATGCAAATTGATGCCCTTAAGTTCAGGATTTTTCTCGACCAGTCGATTGAGTACATCCTCTTCTTGTGAATTCGTGTTTTTCAGGGCCTTGTATTCTTTGTTCTGTTCCCTTCGCAATCGAATGAACTCTTGATGGGCTTGATTGGATTCAATCGAAGCTTTGTACATGGCTTGTAATTCAAAGAAATATGAGAAATCGCCTTTCTCTCTGCCCAAACTTTGGGTGTTGAATACATCGACTTCAGCAGTTAATGAGTCAAACATACGAACCATTTCTTGTTGAATTCGCTTTGTTGGAATCGCAATGCGGTCATTGATTCCATCTCGTGTTTGACGTAATTCTTGCACTTTCATGCTCAGAGGTCTTAATTCAGCAAGTATTGACTGGCGATTAGATTTAACGTTCCGTGTTTCTTGTAGAGTACCACGTAGCAGATCGAGTAACTCTTTGGAGTTTTGACGCTCAGTAACCAAAGAATGTATACGCTCTTCGACTTGAACGACTTCTGCCTTCATTTCTTCGATGCGTTGTTTCAAGGAGTCTGTATTTTGGTTACGAAGGTCATGGAAGAAATCTTCAGGTTCTTCATCAATCTCCATTACCGGAGCACATATGTCCTTCCAGGATTTTCCTTGTGAAAGTAAATGCAGTGCTCGCATGAACTCTTCTTGGATTGTCATCGCACCTTCAGCTTTAACGACTCGGGAGAGATCATGTTCATGGTCAAATGGATCCTCAATTGGCATGATATGCTCCATTCGATTTTTGGATTGGCCAGTAACGATTTCAAGGGGGAGGGGTCCTGTATGCGTCCATTTCTTCTTCTCTGCATTCAAAGGTCCACCATTTCGTATTGAAACAACCATTTCATTCCAATCCCATCGTGTGGCAAATCGATCGAAGAAAGCGATGAGAAGTGAAGCGAGTGTTTGCTGATTTTTTGATTCAAATGGAGATGAATCGTTTGAGATATCAAATGTATCTCCGTTGATTTCGATGAGGTTTTGTTTGCCGCCCTTTTGCCTATTTGGAGCAACGGGTGGATTTGTCATCTGTAAATGTTGAATGCTAATCAATGTCCATGCATAGGAGGATAGGGTTCCTTCAAACGCAGTATTGATACCTCTTCGACTTGCCCAATACTTGATCATTAGAATGAACTCACGTACTCTCTTGTCTTGTGCATAACCCTTGAGCATCTTAGAATTGTAAATCGCCAAACGATTCTCAATAGAAATATCAACATCAAGTCCAGAGCGTGAATCAGTAAATTTCACAATAGGGATTTTAGCCTTTGGAATTTGCTGGATATCCATCATTCCTTCTTCCCTCAATAGTCCTGCAATCTTTCGAAGGACTTTCTTAGGTTGCTCTCTTTTGAATGAGAGGCATAAGTCGAGATCTCCTGTGCCCAATGAAAGTCCAGTGACCGATGAACCGAATGCTTGGACCTTTGCATTTCTCTGGAATCTACGTTGTAACAGCCCTGTAAGGTGGCGAGTAAGTGATTCCCTACTTTTGGCTTTTCCATCACCAACTTTTTTGAGAATCTTACTGATCTCTTTGTCCATTTCGATGATGAACTGTTCATCAACATTGGTAAGAGAGGGAATCTCAATATCGGTTGAGAGATGGCTGTACAAGAACGGCCAACGGTTCTGTTGTTCCACGGTCAAACCTGTGGTTTTACAAACGGTCATTCTTCCTCACCCCCTGATTGTTGTTCAGATTGCTTCCGTCGTTCTCGAGCCAATGCACGAGTCGATTTACCGCCTTCATTGACTCGTTGAGCATCGATTAACAATTCATGAAATCCTGAATCCAATGCCCCTTTCCAAAAGTCGATTCCTCGTTGACTTTCATCAAGGGCTTGAGCGAGACGTGTCGTACGCCCGTCAGCATGCTTTCTCTTTCGCTCATTGTCGACGTATGTGTCGTGAAAAATTTGATTCTCATCGTGAAGTTGTACCATTGCTTGATGAGCCTTGTCTGCAGATTCAAGCAGTTGTTTTGCCTTATCTCTAAGCTCAATCATTTTATGAATTTCAGAGAACGTTTCCTTTCTCTTTTCGACCCAAGCCTCATGATCACGCACGAGATTCTTCATTTCGCTAAGGGTCGCTCTCTCGTCAATATGTGTGCCCCAGTTTGTTTGGAGTGTGAGGTCAAGAGCATCAAGCCGTTGTTGTAAACGCTCCTTTGCCCATTCAGGTTCGGGTTCACTTCCACCTTTCGTCTTTGGTGCATTTTCACGAATCGAGTTTGCTTCTAAGAAGAGGAGTTTAGCTTTTGCCTGAGCGTCATTTCGTTCTCGCTTAAGTGAAGAAACCTTGTTGTTTACAGAGTCTCTTTTCTCCTTTGCAACTCTTGCAATTGCTGCTGCTTCTGTGAGTTCGTTCGTTCTTGCATCGAGTTGTTCTGGGATTTCCAGAGCAAGTCGCTCTCGCCTGTGAAGTATGGCTTTCGCTAGAAACTCAGGAGTAATGGCCAAAAGCTCCTCGGGCGTCATATGTTTCGCCGACTCTGCAACCTTGAATAAACCTCCCGCTGTAACATATTTCGGCATCATGCTCAAGAACCCCCATGAGTTCAAGCAATGTATGGAAGGTCAACAGGGATTTATGTCTCATATCTTCTTGGTTGGAATTTTGTTGTGTTCGGTAGTCACCTTGCCAACTGTTCAGGCTTCCAGTGGGTTGATTCTGATGCAAGAGTCGACTCTAGATTTTGATGACACTTCTTCCTTCTTGGGAAATACAACCAACGTTTCGTTCGATCTCGTGGAGCAGAATAACTCTGCGGGGATCGTCTATGTGAATGCGACATTACTCGATTTGAGTGGGCAATTGTTGTGGTCGGAAAATCAGTCCCATTCTCTTTCTGGAAACCAAATCAAGACCGTTTTGATTGCGTTAACCGATCTTGACGTTGGATACATGGAACTCCATCTGGAATTGTTTGGGGATATTGGTGAACTCTCGAATGGCTTTGTTTCTGAAACAACTGTATCATTACAGCGCCTATCTCCCTCATTGATTGATTTCGTGGGTGCTTCAGCAATTACCCTCTCAGGTATGGATGCCTTGGGCCAACTCACGACGAATTCCACAATTCGGCAAGGAGATTTCATTCAAGTCGAAATCCCAATCGAAAACGTTGGAGATGTTGATGGAACAGAATCATTTGTTCTTGATGTGGGCCAAGAAACATGGAACGAGACTCTTCATTATCCAAACGTTCTTGTCGAAGGAACATCGACTGTCGTTCTTGAGTTCCAATCAACAAGTAAGGTTGTTGAGGGGGAGATCTGGATTAATATAACCATGAATGAATCTGAATCATCTCTCTATCTTATCTCTGCTATTGGCCCTCCTCCGTTGCCAAACGCAACGATCTCTTTCGATCTTGTCACAGAAAATGTCGTTGCAGGGTCTGAGGTTTCCTTCAATGTTACACGTACAAATCTAGATGGTGAACGCTCATTCAACGGCATTACCGTTTGTTATTTCGAGGATGATGAAGTCCTCAATCAATCAACAATTCTCTCTATAGACGAAGAAACAGTTCAGTTCATCACCTTCATCGCTCGTCCAGGAATCCTTCAATGTACGTTCATAGGAGATCGAAACGGTGCGACAAACAGTGGTCATGCAACATATACGCTGGAAGACCTTGAATCGGCGATTTTTGATGGAGCTGGCCCTTCCGGCTTGGCCCTGATTGGTGGTCCATGGCATGTTGATGACCAAATCGACCTCTCTCTTTTGCTTAGAAACCAAGGAAACATATCTGGGCAAGCGACGTTAGAAGTTCGTTCAAACCTTGACGTACTTGTCGCTAACACTTCAATTACGCTTGAACAAGGTCAGGCAGGTGATATCGCTCTTTCTTTCATATTGAATGAATCCGGACTTCAAGACTATCATTGGATGATACGCTCTGCGGATGGAATTGTACTAAGTGGATTGAATGGAACGTTCTCAGTTGATGTAAGTGCAGAACAAGCCATGTTCGCTGAAGTCATTGCCATTGAAGCTCAAGGTGAGGTGACCATAGGATGGAATGTTTCAATCGATAACGGAGTTCCAAGAGATGTCAAGCTTCGATATGGGTACAGAATCTCAGGAACAGATGTATTTGTTTCAGAACAAATCGTTACCCTCGGCTCGGGAATTGTCACTGGGCAGACAACGATTGGTGAGGTCCCTGGTTCTGAGGTGATTCTACGAATGAGCCCTGTTGGATGGACTGCTTCCACATCAAGTTTCATTGCTACTGCACCTCTCTCCGGAGATGAACCGTTGTATGCTATGTCGATTAATCCGATAACAATTCCTCGCCAAATGGAAGAAGGAAGCATGGCTACTGTGACGATTGATCTCGAAAATACAGGTCAATTATCTGGACCAGCAGGAGAGATGCTCCTGATTGATTCAGATGGGACCATCCTTGCCCAATCAACCACCTCTGCAATTACTGCAGGCTCTGCTTCCAAAGCCGATCTCACATTCAAAGTTCCATTAGGAGCAGAACTTATTCTTACTGCACAATGGACTTTTGACAACTCTGTACTCGAATCTGAAGAGAGTTTCACCATACAAGCAAAAGAAATTGAAGAAGAAGGCTTTGAAATTCCATGGGTTGCAATAGGCGGTGGAATAGCTACTTCTGCAGCCATTATTTTGGTTCTTCATTTGCGACGTTCTCCTGGTTCTGAGGCGGGATTGCCTGAAAAGAAAAAGAAAGAGAGCAAGAAGGTCACTAAGAAAGAGGTTGAATCTGTTGAACGCTCATGCCCATCTTGTGAACGAACGTTGCGTATACCGGGAGACTATTCAGGAACAGTACGGTGTCCTGATTGCTCCGAGCGCTTTGACGTTGAAGCAGAAATTGAGGATGAAATCGAATTGGATGAAGAATTTGAAGATTTAGAACTCATTGAAACTCCGCCTACAAAGGTGGAGATATCCTGTCCTGAATGCTCATCAACACTCCGTGTGCCTTCTGATTACGGAGGATCTGTTCGCTGTCCGTCTTGTTCTACTGTTTTCTCTGCCAAGCAGAACGAATAACCAAAATGTTGAATCGAATAAATACGTGGGATTTCTATGGCGGGTCATTTTCAAGAATTCGAGGACGAGTATCTCGAAACGATGTATGAGTTCTATGAATCGGATCAACATTCCAGAGTACGGACTGGAGATTTAGCAGAGCGCTTGGGCGTATCTCCTGCTTCTGCAACCGAAATGATTCAGCGGCTCTCTGTCAAAGGCTTCATCGATTATGTGCGCTACAAGGGCGCACAATTGACTGAGAAAGGTTTGATTCATGGCCGTACTATGAAACGAAGACATCGACTTGCAGAGGTTCTTCTTGAACGGATACCATTCGATGGAGATGCACATGAAACAGCTTGCCGTCTTGAGCATGCAATCGATGATGATCTGGAAGTAGCGTTAACCATCTTACTCGGCGATCCTGAACTCGATCCAAGTGGGAGAGAAATTCCAAAGCCAAGTAAGAATATTGGCGAAAGAATCTCGAAAAAAGTGAGTGGCTATGCCTCTCTTTCGTCACTCCCTGTCGGACAAGAAGCATCAGTTGCTGGGATTCTCGTTTCTGAAGAACTGATTGGTTTCTTTGGAGAACGCTTGGCCCTTGGTTCTGTTATCAAATCTCTTGGTTCTTCGAAATATGAGGCGAATGGAACAATCATTGAAGTTGATTCTGGAATCTCCGAATCAATCATCGTACGATTGAATTAACTGGGAAATCCAATAGATTTCCTTCTCTTACAGGACGAACGCTTTTGACTCATGTTCTCAAGGGATGTTCGTGAGCGAGACTGTTGATTCATCATTACCCTCCGCTTTGGAGTCTCCTCTCTTAGAAAGAGAACGGTTTCTTCTTTCCATAGATGACCAAATTCTCTCTTCTGGATTACGCTTAACTTTGCTTCTCCCTATCTTTTCCCTCTTCATACTTCTAGGGTCATGGGCCTATGAAGGAACGGATCCGAATTGGTGGGAATCAAGTATCGAACCTTCTCTTGGGCAATCCTTCAGTACAAGCCTGCTACTGCTCGGTTCAGTTGTAGGGCTAGGATGGTTGTTTGTTCTTGGCTTGCATCGATATAGAATTTCACTCTCAAATTCTGCATTCGCGCAGGCGATTAAAATATCTCAAGAACAGCACCAAAGTATTGAGGCATTGCACGGTTATGATGGAATGGCCCATCGTATTCAGAGCCAGATACGATTGCATTCTCTTTCGTTTACGAGTGCTGTATTAGGTTGCATTGGTTTTGGTTTTGTGCTTCTCTTCGGACTTGAGATCTCACTTGGCAGAAACATCTTCATCATGTCATGGGGCCTTCACATGCTTGCCCTAGGATTGCACATGTCGACCAGACAGCATCGGTTCAATATGGTCAACAAATCTGGTTTGTTAGATGCATTCGAGGCGCCTGTTCACCCGTCCACTCTGGAAAGTGTTTTTGATGACATGATCCGAACCCAACTCGATCCTTTGCTTCGCTCCAAATACGATTTGTTGATGCGTACGGTCCAAAGTCACGTCAAGCGTGGTGTTAAGCATGACTTTGCAAGAGAAAAAATCCTCATGACACTCTATCGACATTACAACGGAATGGATTCAAAGACTATGAAACTTGAATTTGAAGAAGTGATAAAAGAAGATGGAATACAAGCCCTTCTTGATGAAGAATCCTTCAGTCTTGAACTATGGCTTGAATTAATCGAGCATGCGAGGAACCAATGTCCAGCATTTTTCAGACTGGTTGATCGTATTGAACAGGATATGGAATTTGGAAGACCATCTGCTTTGAAGGATCTTGTCTTCGAAGTCGATCTTGAAAACGTCGTTACGAAGAGAGCGAATCTATTTGTCTTCATGCACAATCTTTCCAAGAAGAGCAAAACAGTTGTGTTCCGTGTACAATCTCCTGATTTCCGTCCGCATGAAATTTCGATGCGGTACGAACTTGCGCCAGGAAAGGAAGTCTGGTGGTCTTCGGAATCGCTACCGATTTCTGCTGAAGGAAATGAAGATGTATTAGGAAAAATGACTGGATTGCTTAAGGATGGTACCATGGCATGGCAGACGCTCCTTCCTGAACGGTTTGGTGATGCTACTGTTTCTGTACGTTTGGAAGAGCCAAGTGGGGACTTACTCATCGGCCGACAGATCAACGTCAATGTCCGTAATGAGTTCAAATCAAGATTACGTCGTTCAATATCAGTAACCAGTCAGTTGCTCGGTTCATTGATTATTGGCTTTGGAGCAGTGCTTGAACTCCTCGATATTTTCAATGTTTGAAGGTCGTTCTTGAATCCATAGGTTTGAAATGCAAAACCACTACGCAGTGGTATGTTGGGTTCCAAAGACCAAGCAGAAGAACGCCCAGATGCAGACCTACGCGACCGCTTGCATGCGATGGAAGCAAAGGTTCGCAAGTTACGTGATGTGCGTAATAACTTCAGTTCTGAAGCTCGTTCTGCTGCAGATCAGCGTAATGCAGTCCAAGGGCAATACAAAGAACACAAAGAAAAGGTTGAACTTGTACTTGCAGAAGTGAAAACCATTCGTGCAGAAATCCGATTGTTCAAGGAAAAGCGCAATGCAATCCAAGATCAAATCCGTTCCATCATCGGCCAAGCAAAAGGACGACGTGGTGAAAAGAGCCAGAAGAAGAGCGCGACAGCAGAACACGCTCAATTGAAGCGAGATGTTACGAATTTAGAAAACCTCTACAACACATCTGCAATGGGGCCTAAGAAAGAAAAAGAAACCATGGAAAAGATCAAGCAAATGAGTCGTCGAATGGAAGAGTTATCTCCTGATGTTGAAGCATTTGAACTGGTTGCAGTCGATCTTGATGACCTTGATTCTGCAATTAAGACACTCAAAGCTGAAGCCGATGCTTCACACCAAGCAATGCTCGAAGCAGTTGGTCGTGCCGATGAAAAATCAAAAGAGGTTGATGAAGCCTTTTCTCACCGAGATTTCCTCAAGGCTGAAGGCGATCGTCACCACAATGAATACGTTGCTCTACGTGGAAAAGCAGACGACACACATGCTAAAATCGATGAGATGATGACCGACGTTAACAAGGTTAGAGATGAACTTAACATGGCTCGTGAAGAGCGTAAATCATGGATGACTGACCACAATGAAGCAGTTTCTAAGAGTTTGAAGACTGGCGCTGAATCTGAAGAAGTCGCAGAAGGATTGATTTCAAGTCTTCTTGACAAAGGAACCCTCACCTTTGGTGGTATGGGCAACGAAGAAACAACTGCAAACAACCCTCCGCCACGACGTGGTGGGAAGAAGAAGATGCGCCGAGTCGACATGTCTGCTGGTCGCCGCCGTTGATCGACATGCTTGGAATCATAATGGCCGGTGGCCAGGGCTCCCGCCTACGACCAATTACTGATGCTCGACCAAAACCTATGGTTGAAGTTCTTGGACGGCCAGTTATTGATTTTGTAAAAGATTCAATGATTCAAGGTGGTGTTGATTCACTGATCGTTACGACTGGGTATCGTGGTGAAATGCTTGCAGCCCATGTTGAGCAATGGAACACGGAATCTACGACTGGTCGTATCAATCAAGAGCATACGCCTATGGGGACTGCGGGCTCTGTTCGACTCCTCATGGATGAAATTACAGACACAGTCATCATTGGTTCTGGAGATTCAGTCGCTTCATTCGATGTGGCAGCTCTTTTGCGAGCACACCAAGAAAGTGGAGCAAAAGCCACGATGGCTCTTTGGGAAGTAGAAGATCCAAGTCCATTTGGTATTGTAGGTCTTTCAACTTCCAAAGAGGGTGATGTTGATGGAGAACTCCGTGAAGGTTTTATTCGAAAGTTCAAAGAAAAGCCAACTCCGGAAGAAGCCTTTTCCAACGTGATCAATGCTGGTTTGTATATTCTTGAACCAGAAGTCATGGCTCTTGTTCCTGAAGGAGAAAAGTATGATTTCTCAAAGAATCTCTTTCCTCGTCTCTTGGAAATGGGTTGGCCAATGTATGCAAAAGCCATCGATGGTGTTTGGTTTGATGTTGGATCACCCAATGAACTCATCCGAGCACAACATGTTTTGATCGAACAACGCAAGAGTTTGCCATTCCCAATGCCTGATGGTTCAGTCGATGGAAATGGTTCCTTTGTTTCAAACACTGCACATCTTGGTTCAGATGTTGAACTTCACAAATCAGTTGTAGCATCCGATTGTTCGGTTGGAAGTAAATCATCACTACATGAAACTGTACTCATGCAGGGTGCCAGCGTTGGCTCGAATGTCTCACTTTCAGGATGTATTCTCTCGCCTGGAGCAATCGTTGAAGACAATGTTTCTGCTTCAAATCTTGTTCTTGGTGATGACGAGTGCCTGAAAAGTGACGATAATCGCATCTTGTGAGATGAATGTAGGGATTGGGTTCTAATACCCTCGCTCATTGACTAGCATCATGTCAGCAAAGCGTACCTATGACCGAACATGGGAAGAGATTGAAGCCATGCTCGGTCGCGCTGAGCGAAAGATGACAGAATGGAAAGGTTGGTTCGAGGAATGTCGCCAACGTGGAGACCGTGAAGGAATGAAGGATGCAGTCCGTAATTACAAAGCTCTTGAGGGTGTTATCAAGACCCTAAAGTGGACTCTAGGTGACCTTTCAGTCGATACACCGCTTGAGTGATTCACCAACCGCGTTGGTCAAGTCGTACTTCGAGGGTTTCAAGTTCATCGCCTTTCATAGGTTCACCCTTTGTCATGGCCATTGCTTCAGCCACTTTCGCACCATCGTTGTAATGGGCAGTAGCCATCACAATCGCATCAGCCATTGTAGGGGGGTCGTCAGACTTGAAGATTCCAGAGCCTACGAAGATTCCATCCATACCCATTCGCATCATGTGAGATGCATCTGCCGGAGTTGCTATTCCACCAGCGGAGAATGTGACGACTGGAAGTCGACCGAGTTCCTTGACGTCATCAAGAATTGAGCGTAGAGAAGAACGCATCGCATCATCGATGGGGCCAAATGGTGTCTCAAGGTGAGTGCCTGGTAGTTTGGAAGTGTTTGCAAGGACTCGATAGCGCTCTGCAATAAGGTCCGCTGTTTCATCGAGTAGATCGCTGCTCATTGACTGCACTTGCTTAATCTCTTGAGTAATCAATCGTGAGTGTGTAACGGCAGCAACAAGATTTCCAGTACCTGCTTCACCTTTGGTGCGAATCATTGCAGCACCCTCGTAGACACGACGAACTGCTTCACCAAGTTCTGTAGCGCCACAGACGAAAGGAATCTCGTAGGATTTCTTGTCGATGTGGAAGAATGGATCTGCTGGAGTAAGTACTTCGGACTCATCGACCATGTCAACGCCCATTGATTCGAGAATACGTGCTTCTCCTTCGTGACCAATACGTGCTTTGGCCATAACTGGAATCGATGTGCAATCAAGAATGCCTTGAATCATGTCAGGATGACTCATCCGAGCGACTCCACCGGCTGAACGAATATCGGCAGGAACACGCTCTAGAGCCATGACTGCAACAGCACCAGCCTCTTCGGCAATCGCTGCTTGTTCAGCATCGACAACGTCCATTATGACGCCGCCTTGTTGCATTCTAGCAAACCCTCTCTTGAGAAGGTCGCTTCCGTGTCGGAGTTGGGAGAAATCTGTGTGTGTCATGGCTCTCATCTCAACGGGAGGTTTAACCCTTCAAGAAGGTTGGTTAACTGCCACAGTGAAAATCAGGAGCCGAGAACAGGAGAATCGCCTTCAGCGATTTCTGCATCCGCAGCCTCTTGCTCGTTTCGGTCAATCCATGCTTCTTCTTCATCAGGAACGTCAGTGTCAGCAAAGATTGCTTCAACAGGGCACTCAGGTACACAGGCTCCACAGTCAATGCATTCGTCTGGATCGATTACAAGGTATGTATCCATTTCACGGAATGCCTCAACAGGGCATACTGCGACGCAATCTTGGTACTTGTGATTCATACATGCTGATGTGACAACGTGAGTCATGACTTTTCCAGTGTCATCACCTACTTGAATGCTGTTCATCGGGCCATGAGATTTTAGGATGGCCGAAAATATCACTCAAAAACTTGGGTGGCTATCTCCGTTACATCTTGTCCAGGATAGACTGCAACCTTCATTCGAACTTTGACAACCGGTCCGTTGTGATCTTGTGGCGTCAGAGAAACCACTTGTCCAACGATTTTTTCCAAATCAAACCGTGCATGGATAACATTGTTCTCATCCATGCGTTGTTCGAGTTGCTCTCGGATGAGTTTGGAAGTGTCTTCTCCAAGTCGGTGAATAAATT
>Ga0206682_10002118_pt1 | contig 18533 bp, 20 predicted proteins | sample M240m12015metaG_FD_155444 | JGI IMG/M metagenome (GOLD analysis project Ga0206682, IMG submission 155444) | Ammonia-oxidizing marine archaeal communities from Monterey Bay, California, United States - M2 40m 12015 | ecosystem: Environmental > Aquatic > Marine > Intertidal zone | place: USA...
TTTATCTTCGATGACAGAAGAAATTATTAAGAATTTAAAAAAACAACTCTAACTGAACAATAGAAAAAGGGACGGTATAAAACTATTCAAAACAGAAAATCAAATCATCCGTTTTGTTCATCATATAAATACAATACCCTTTATTAATAAATTTATTTTCGTTTGTTGTTTTCTGTATCTTTGAGGCGAAAATTAATATAAGATGTTTGTAGATTATACCCTAATTCCAGAAGATGCAAAAGTTTGGATTTACCCTTCCAATAGAAAATTCTATGCAACCGAAATTGATGAACTAGAAACCAAAATAAAAACCTTTGTAGAAAGTTGGAAAGCAGATGACGTAGAATTTAAAGCCTCCTACAAATTACTGTACAACAGATTCATCGTCCTTTTTGCTGCAGATCAAAATTCATCGTTAACAAACTCAGATATTGACGCCTCTGTTGCATTTATATTTGAGTTACAAGAAAAATATCAAGTAGAATTATTGGACAAAATGAACGCCTGCTTTAAGCAAGGGCAATTTGTACAATACAAACAATTAAAAGATTTCAAAAAATTACTTAAAAACAAAGCCATTACTGCAAAGAGCATCATTTTTGATAATTTAGTAACTACAAAAATTGACTTCGAAAACAATTGGGAAATCCCTATTGAAGAGAGTTGGTATCGTCGTTTTTTGTAATGTTTATCCTTTCAAAATATCTGAAATATTCGGCTTAAAATAATTTGGTCCCTTTAAAACTTTACCGTCTTCTCTATAAATTGGCTTGCCATCTTCGCCTAATTTACTCATATTACTTCTTTGGATTTCATTAAAAACTGCTTCAATTTTATCTTGCATCCCGTGCTCTATAATAGTACCACATAAAATATACAACATATCTCCCAACGCATCTGCTACCTCAACCAAATCATTGTTTTGTGCTGCCTCTAAATACTCTTCATTTTCTTCTTTCATTAAATTAAAACGAAGTGTATTTCTATCTTTGCCAATATCCGCAATGGGCTGTTGGTTCATATTCAATTTAAAAGCAGTATGAAATTCGGTGACTGCTGCTATTTTATTTTTCATTTTTTATCTATTTGATTGTTATAGTATTTTCTTTAAAACCCAAGCCGGCATTATTTTTAAAACGACGGCAATAAAAAACCAACGTTTGGAAATATAGGCAACTCTTTTTTTCTTTTGGATTGCTGAATAGATTTGTTTTGAGGCCTTTTCTAAGGGAACCATCCAAAAAATCGCATCTCCTAAAGCCATTGCAGTATCTATAAAACCAGGTCTTATTTCTGTAATAAAAACCTTTTTTGATTTGATCGATTTAGTTTTTATGTACAAACTTTCTAAGTAGGCTTTCTGATACGATTTAGAGGCAAAATAATCTGGTGCAGATCGATTTCCTCGAATCGATGCTATGGATGAAATCCCTACTAGATGACCAAACTGCTGCTTTTTAAACAATTGATATGCCAATACATATAATTTTGTACAACCTAAAACATTTGTATTTATTGTCTGGGCTTGTAACTCCCATTCTAATTGAGGATTTACAAAGCCGACTCCCGAAGATTGAATGACCAAGTCTATTGTTTTAAACGCCACTACAATTTCATGAAACACCTTCTCTACTTCAGCAACATCTTGAATGTCGTTTTGTTTTATGAGAACTTGTTTGGGATACAACTTTTTTATCGCTTCTAATTTCTCTAATCTTCTTCCGGTAATTGCCACTTTGCATCCCTTTTTTAGAAATATTTCTGTCAACGATTTTCCAATCCCAGAAGTTGCTCCAAAAACAATGACATTCTTCATTTAATTTGTAATTTTACAAAATCAATTAATTGTTAGACAATATATAGAAACTTTCTTAAAAATAAAGTCTTCTTGATTGCTAATAATTCACAACTTATAAAGAATATACAGGATGTTTTTAGGTGCTTATTTTACAACAGGAAGAATTATTTTCATGATTTTCTTCATCATTTCTTTTATTGCTTTAATGATCTATAGCTATAAGAAAGATCTAAAGAACCACAAGCGATATTATAAGGGAGCTGTTAAAAAAGTAGTAATTTATGGAGGGCTCATTATTGCCGTTTTTATAGCCATTCGTTTTTTATGGGGTCAATAATTATTGAACCCTCATTGATTTTACCTTTTGGAATATTTAAAACAGTCTTTAGTATGGTCATTGACCATACCAACTGCCTGCATATAGGCGTATATTACCTTTGAGCCTGTAAATTTGAACCCCCTCTTTTTCAACTCCCTAGAGATCTTATCAGACAGAGGAGTTGTTACTGGAACCGCTGCGCTATTTTCAAATTCATTGATGATTGGATTCCCATTGACATAGCTCCAGAGAAATATTGAAAAAGAACCAAATTCTCTTTGAATTTCCATAAAAAGTTGTGCATTTATAATGGCACTTCTAATTTTTAGTTTATTTCTGACAATGCCCTGTTCTTTTAACAATGCTTCAAACTTACGATGGGTATATACTGCAATTTTCTTGTAATCAAAATTATCAAACGCTTTTCTAAAGTTTTCTCTTTTCTTAAGAATTGTGATCCAACTCAGGCCTGCTTGAAAAGTTTCTAAAATCAAAAACTCAAATAAAATTGCATCATCATAAACAGGAACCCCCCATTCTTGGTCATGATACTTTTTATACAAATCACTGTCAGTGACCCAAAAACATCGATGCTGCATCTTTATCTTCATAAAATAATCGTAATAAATGAGGTGTATCGACTACTTTCATTTATAACGATCCATTGATTAGTCAAAAAATCTTGGTAGCGCGGTAAGTTCTATGTAGCGCTCTTATAGTTGATAAAACTATAGGTATATAGGTTCTTTTCATCTGGCGAAAAATCCTCCCTTGAAACCTCTTTCCAGGTCTTTGAATCTATCGTTGGAAAAAAAACATCCGCGTCAAAATCTTGATAAACTTTTGTAATATCTAGTTGACCCACAACATTTTTCTCCATGGCTTCTTTGTAAATCTGAGCCCCTCCTATAATAAAAGCATCGTCTTGGTCTTCTATCAACTTTATTGCATCTTCTAAACTGTGAACAATTTCACAACCTTCCTTTTGATAGGATGTATTTCGGGTAATAATGATAGACCTTCTGTTAGGCAATGGCTTCCCAATAGACTCAAAGGTGTTTCTTCCCATGATAATCGCATGACCCGTCGTTCTTTTTTTAAAGCGTTGTAAGTCGGCAGGTAGGTGCCAAATCAAATCGTTGCCTTTTCCTAATTCATTATTATTTCCTATGGCAGCAATAATTGTAATCATAAAATTTGAAATTTGAAATTCTAAAGGGATGTAAAACAATTTTTTATCTATACAGCCACTTTTCCTTTGATATGTGGGTGAGGATTGTAATCTGTCAATTGGAAATCTTCAAAAGTAAAATCAAAAATACTTTTTACCTCTGGATTTATTTTCATTTTAGGAAGTGGTCTTAACTCTCTAGACAACTGTAATTCTAACTGTTCTACGTGATTATTATAGATATGTGCATCCCCAAAAGTATGAATGAACTCTCCTGCTTCATAACCACAAACTTGCGCAATCATCATTGTAAATAAAGCATAAGAAGCAATGTTAAAGGGAACTCCTAAGAATATATCTGCACTTCTTTGATACAATTGACAAGACAATTTACCCTCTGCAACATAGAATTGAAAAAATGCATGACAGGGAGGCAAGGCGGCTTTCCCATTCGCTACATTTTCAGAGAATGAAATAGAGGTATCTGGTAAAACAGATGGATTCCACGCAGAAACCAACATTCTTCTTGAATTTGGGTTGTTTTTTAAAGCGTGTATCACTTCCTTTAATTGATCGACTTCATCACTGTTCCAATTTCTCCACTGATGCCCATAAACAGGTCCTAAATCTCCATTTTCATCTGCCCAATCGTTCCAAATTCTTACTCCATTTTCTTGTAAATACTTAATATTAGTATCTCCTTTTATAAACCAAAGCAATTCGTAAACAATCGATTTCAAATGTAGTTTCTTAGTCGTAACCATTGGAAAACCTTCACTTAAATCAAACCGCATTTGATATCCAAAAACGCTTTTTGTTCCGGTACCTGTTCGATCTCCTTTTTCGTTTCCGTTTTCTAAAACATGCTTAACTAGGTCGTGGTATTGCTTCATAATTCCTTCATTTCTTGTTTACCAAAAATAAAAAAAGCTTCAATCTTACAAAATTGAAGCTCAAATTAATATTATAAAGTTATCAACTTTTTTTGATAACCAAAAAGAAGGAATTACCCTATAATCATCCCGGCAATTGTTGCAGACATTAAAGAAGCAATCGTTCCACCTATGAGTGCTTTCATCCCAAATTCTGACAATACCTTACGTTGCCCCGGAGCTAGAGATCCAATACCCCCTATTTGAATTCCTATCGAAGCAAAATTTGCAAAACCACACAGCATATAGGTAGCCATGATGACAGACTTATTAAATGTTAAATGAGTCGCATTTGCTACATTTTTAAGCTCTGCCAATTGAATGTAGCCCACAAATTCACTTGCAGCTAATTTGATTCCAAGTAACTGACCCATCATTGAAATATCTTGAGTAGGAACTCCAATCAACCACATTAACGGTGCAAAAAGAGATCCCAAAAGGAATTCTAATGACAGGGCTTTATATGCTGAATTTTCAGCAATCATCGTATTTAAAGTTGTCACATCTCCAACCCAACCTAAAAGACCATTTAACATGGCTATCACAGCAACAAAAACCAATAACATTGCTCCTACATTTACTGCCAAACGAAGCCCTTCTGTAGTTCCGTTTGCAATAGCGTCTAAAATGTTAGCCCCTATTTTTTCTTGAGAAACAGTAACATCAGTATTTACCTTTTCTGTTTGAGGATATAAAATTTTAGAAATGACAATAGCTCCTGGAGCAGCCATTACCGAAGCAGCTAAAAGATGCTTGGCAAAAACCAACTCTAAAGCTTTATCTCCGCCTCCTAAAAACCCAATGTAGGCAGCCAACACAGCGCCTGCAACAGTGGCCATCCCCCCAATCATTACCAACAACATTTCTGACTTATTCATTTTTTCTAAATAAGCTTTGATTAATAAAGGAGCTTCTGTTTGTCCTAAAAAGATGTTTCCTGCAACAGATAAACTTTCCATCCCAGAAATTCCCAAAAATTTCGACAATACAATGGCCAAAACCTTCACAACTTTTTGAATAATACCCATATAAAAGAACAGTGAAGTCAAGGCAGAAAAGAATATAATTGTAGGGAGTACTTGAAAAGCAAAAATATATCCGAACTTATTCATGTCTGAAACGATACCAGCAAATAAAAACTCGCTACCCGCCTTTGTATAATCTAATATTTCAATAAATACACCACCAATAAACTCAAAAATAGACTGAATCAATTCTATTTTTAAAACCCCAACAGCTATCAATAATTGTAATAAAAGACCAATTCCTACTTTTTTCCAATCGATTGCTTTTTTGTTAGTACTGCATAAAAAAGCAATCACAATTAACGCAACCATCCCCAATACTCCTCTCCACAAACTGCCAAAAGAGAATCCTTGACTTGGTAAAATTTCACCAAGTACAGGAACGACTTCTGCCTGTTGAGAAAAAATTGAAATAGAAAACAAACAACAAAGTATGACCAATCTTTTTTTCATAATTTAAAAATATTTTATTTAGGAGCGTTTACTTATTTCGTCTCTAATTTTCGCAGCGAGCTCGTATTTTTCATCAACAACTGCATTGTTTAATTGTTGATGAAGTTCTTTCAAAGAAACCTCTGAAAATGAAGTTTCTTTTTTAATTGCTATTTCTTCTAATTCTGAAGAATCTTCTTTTGGATCAGATTGGTTTTGCAAACCTAACTCTTCCTCAATTTTAAGAAAAACACCTGCTTTTTCTAAAATATTTTCATAGGTATAAATTGGGGCTTCAAAACGGACAGCAATTGCTATTGCATCTGAAGTTCTTGCATCTATAGTTTCTTCAACTCCATCTCTTTCACAAATTAAAGTAGAAAAGAAAACCCCATCTACTAATTTATGAATGACCACCTCTTTTACATTAATTAAAAAGCGATCCGAAAATGTTTTGAACAAATCATGGGTAAGCGGTCTTGGGGGTCTGATTTCAGTCTCTAGGGCAATCGCAATAGATTGCGCCTCAAAAGCTCCAATGATGATTGGCAAGGTTCTACTTCCTTCAATTTCACTCAAAACCAAAGCATATGCTCCACTTTGAGTTTGGCTGTAGGAAATACCCTTTATATTCAATTGTATTAAACTCATAATTTATGCAGCTAAAACTGAAAAATGATCGCATCACTTTTTACACGCCTTTCAGGGGTACAATTTAATAAAAATAATAGCTTAAAGTTGATATTTTTTGAAATTATTAAAGATTCTTTCTCAAGGGTTAAGGCATCTACTTCAGTCCTTTTGTTTTGTAGATTAAATCAAAAAAAATAACGGTCGATAAAGAATTTTGTCAGGTCTTTTAGCACATATACCAATTAGAAAAACCTATCAAAATATGAATTCTGATAGGTTTTTGAATAGTATGGGCATCACTAAATAATGATCCCTTGCCAATATTTAATCTTGTTTAAAAGCTTTTAATTTTTCAATTAGTTTGGGCACAACCTCAAAGGCATCCCCTACAATACCATAGTCTGCGGCTTTGAAGAAAGGAGCTTCAGGATCTGTATTCACTACTACTTTTACTTTCGATGCATTGACTCCGGCTAAATGTTGAATCGCCCCAGAAATTCCAATGGCAATGTATAAATTTGAAGCTACTGGCTTTCCTGTTTGACCAACATGCTCCGAATGTGGACGCCAACCCAAATCTGAGACCGGCTTTGAGCAAGCTGTTGCTGCTCCTAAAACTGTTGCCAATTCTTCAACCATTCCCCAATTTTCTGGACCTTTCAAACCTCTTCCTGCAGAAACTACAATATCTGCATCTGCAATGGTTACTGTTCCAGAGACCTTTTCTACTTTTTCTGAGAAAACACCTGTTTCTATGATGCTAGGCTCAAAGGCTTCGGTAGATCCCACAGTACTATTTTCATGAGCACCGAAAGAATTTTTAGCCAATCCAATCACTTTGGTCTCGGTAGAAACAACTGTCTCAGAAAAAGCTTTGTTCGAAAAAGCTTTTCTTTTTAGGGTAAAAGGACTTAAACTTGATGGGAGATCTACTGTATTTGAAACATATCCAGCCTCTAAATTAACGGCTACTATTGGAGCTAAATACAACCCATCTATACTCGAATCAATGACCACCACTGAAGCTTTGTTCTCTTTAGCTACCTCAGTAACTATCGATGCATATTGTTTTGCGTTGAAAGTACTCAAAGAATCATTAGAAACAGTAATAATTTTTTCTGCTCCATAAGCGTATAATTCTGAAGTATCATTTGCATTGATAGTAAGCGCGATCATATTTATTCCAAGTTGCTCTGCAACTTTTTTACCATATGAAACGACTTCAAAAGCGGTTTTCTTAAATTTTCCTTCCGATGAATCGGCAAAAACTAACACACACATATAATTCTATTTAAATTTTTAATATTTTACAATACACTTCAATAACGATCTTGAGTGTATGTATCTTGTTCTTTTATTAGATAACTTTTGCTTCGGTATGAAGTAAGTTAATTAACTCGTCTACATTATCTGCATCAACTAATTTGACAGCTCCTCTTGGTGCAGGCTTTTCAAAAGATTGAACTTTCGTAGCAACATCTGAAGTGGTCGCTTCCACTACTTGTAAGGGTTTTTTACGCGCCATCATTATTCCTCGCATATTGGGTATACGCAAATCTTTTTCTTCAACAATTCCTTTTTGCCCTGCAACTACCATCGGAAAACTAGAAGAAATTACTTCATTTCCTCCGTCAATTTCTCTTGAAGCAGCAACAGTTGTTCCTTCGATATCCAAACCAACACAACCATTTATAAAATTAAAATTCGTTAAAGTTGCTAACATTCCTGGCACCATTTGACCATTGTAATCTGCAGATTCTTTTCCTGCCAACACCAAATCATACCCTCCATTTTTTACCACTTCTGCCAATTCTTTTGCTACCTGAAAACCATCTACGGGGCTTGCATTCACTCGTATTGCATTGTCTGCACCAATTGCCAACGTCTTGCGCAATGTCGGTTCTGTTTCAACTCCTCCAACATTGACAACCGTTACTGAGGCTCCTTGTTTTTCTTTAAACCACATTGCTCTCGTCAGACAAAACTCATCGTAAGGATTGATTACAAACTGAACTCCATTGGTGTCAAATTTTGTATTATTCTCTGTAAAATTGATCTTAGAGGTCGTGTCCGGAACATGGCTAATACAGACTAATATTTTCATAATATTTTATTGTTTATCTTTTGTAGATTACAAAATTACATCTTTTTTCTCAAAAAATTACTATGCATGCATAGTAATTTTTAAATTATTTTGATTTTACGAAAACGATTGCGAATTAAATTAAAATTATTCTACCAGTTTGTAGGAATGTGATTAAAAAAATGTCAATTATTTCCTTACTTTTGCGTCAGAAATTATTTAATGATAAATACGAGATGAAAACAGTTCAATTCAGAGAAGCAATTTGCGAAGCGATGAGTGAAGAAATGCGAAGAGATGAAAGCATTTATTTAATGGGTGAAGAAGTTGCTGAATATAACGGTGCCTATAAAGCATCCAAAGGAATGTTAGATGAATTTGGAGCGAAACGAGTAATCGATACTCCGATTGCCGAACTTGGATTTGCAGGAGTTGCTGTTGGATCGGCAATGAATGGAAACAGGCCAATTGTAGAATACATGACATTTAACTTTTCTTTGGTTGGAATTGATCAAATTATTAACAATGCCGCAAAAATCAGACAAATGTCTGGAGGTCAATTCAACTGTCCAATTGTTTTTAGAGGACCCACAGCATCTGCTGGTCAATTGGGAGCAACACACTCTCAAGCTTTTGAAAACTGGTTTGCAAACACTCCTGGTCTAAAAGTTATAGTACCCTCTAACCCATATGATGCAAAAGGATTATTGAAAGCTGCCATCAGAGATGATGACCCAGTAATTTTTATGGAGTCTGAACAGATGTACGGAGACAAAATGGAAATTCCAGAAGGAGAATATATCATTCCTATCGGAGTCGCGGACATTAAACGAGAAGGAACAGATGTAACAATTGTTTCTTTTGGAAAAATAATTAAAGAAGCTTACAAAGCTGCAGAAGAATTGGCCAAAGAAAATATTTCTGTTGAAATCGTAGATTTAAGAACGGTTCGTCCTATGGATCACGCTGCAATAATTGCTTCTGTTAAAAAAACGAATAGATTAGTAATTCTAGAAGAGGCTTGGCCATTTGCAAGTGTTTCTTCAGAAATAACATACAGAATTCAAGAAGAAGCATTTGATTATTTAGATGCACCTATTAAGAGAATTACAACTGCAGACACTCCTGCTCCTTATTCTCCTGTGTTATTTGAAAAGTGGATTCCAAATTATAAAAATGTAATTGATGCTGTAAAAGAGGTCATGTATTTGTAAAGTACAGCCCCTTTTAAAACTCAAAAAAAATCCTTTTTTCATTCGTTGAAAAAAGGATTTTTTAGTAACAAACTTCCCTTAAAGTATTGCGAAAAGCATTGCGTAAATTCCTACCAATTTTTAATTGTAAAACTTATAATAATTCCTACTTTTGCACGCAATTAAAAAAAAACAAATGACTCAAAAAGAAGCAAAAACTTTTGATGTTTTAATAGAAATTCCCAAAGGAAGTAGAAATAAATACGAATACGATTTTGACTTGCATAAAATTCGTTTCGATAGAATGCTGTTTTCTTCGATGATGTATCCTGCAGATTATGGTTTTGTTCCACAAACATTGGCATTAGACGGTGATCCTCTAGATGTATTGGTTTTAGGTCATGAGCCTACATTTCCAATGTGTGTTGTAGAAGTAAAACCTATTGGTGTATTTCATATGGCAGACGAAAAAGGGCAAGATGAAAAAGTAATTTGTGTTCCTGTCTCTGACCCAGTATGGAATAAAAAGAATGATTTGTCTGATTTAAACCCACACAGATTAAAAGAAATTGAACACTTTTTCAAAGTCTACAAAGATTTAGAAAAGAAAAGAGTTGATGTCGGTGGCTGGGGAGACGCTAAAGAAGCGAGAGATATTTACACCGCGTGTGTTGCTAGATATGAAGAAAGTGAACACAAAACAAACGGAGATTTTACAATTTGACAATGTAGCCGTCAATAAATTATCAACCTCTTAAAATGTTCTGTTTTAAGAGGTTTTTTAGTTCTATTTGAATTTCTTACTTTTACGACCGTTTAAATTAATAAAAATAAAATTTTATATGGAATCAATGATGATTTGGATGCCAATTGTAATGGCTGTATTAGGTTTAATCTATATGTGGATTAAGCAATCTTGGGTAATGAAACAAGATGCAGGTGACGGAAAAATGAAAGAAATTTCTGATCATATTTATGAAGGAGCTTTGGCTTTTTTAAGTGCTGAATATAGATTATTAACAATTTTTGTTTTTGCTGTTAGTATATTATTAGCAATCGTCGCAAGTTTTGTAGAAACAACTAGCTACCTAATAGTGATTGCTTTTATTTTCGGAGCTATTTTTTCTGCTTTTGCTGGAAATATTGGAATGAAAATAGCAACCAAAACAAATGTTAGAACCACTCAAGCAGCAAGAACTAGTTTACCAAATGCATTGAATATATCTTTTGGAGGAGGAACTGTAATGGGTCTTGGTGTGGCAGGTTTAGCTGTTTTAGGACTCACTGCTTTTTTCATCTTTTTCTTCTGGTACTTTATGGATAGTAGCTGGACCAATACAATGGACATGACCATTGTTTTAGAAACGTTAGCAGGCTTCTCTTTAGGAGCAGAATCTATTGCTTTGTTTGCTAGAGTTGGTGGAGGTATCTATACCAAAGCTGCCGATGTAGGAGCTGACCTGGTAGGAAAAGTAGAAGCAGGAATTCCAGAAGACGATCCAAGAAATCCAGCAACGATTGCTGATAATGTTGGAGATAATGTTGGAGATGTTGCAGGAATGGGAGCTGATTTATTTGGTTCGTATGTAGCAACAGTATTGGCTGCTATGGTTTTAGGAAACTATGTCATAAAAGATATGGGCGGAAGCATTACAGATGCTTTCGGAGGAATTGGTCCTATCTTATTACCTATGGCAATTGCAGGTGCTGGGATTATCATTTCTATCATAGGAACCCTTTTGGTAAAAATCAAAAGTAATGATGCTAAAGAAGCTCAAGTAATGGGAGCACTAAACCTAGGGAACTGGACTTCTATAGCCTTGGTCGCAATTTCATGCTACGTCTTAGTAACTTGGATGTTGCCCGCTAGCATGCAAATGGAATTCTTTGGTGAGGGTCTTCAAGAAGTTTCTTCGATGAGTGTATTTTATGCAACTCTAGTTGGATTGGTTGTGGGTGCAGTCATTTCTTCAGTAACTGAATACTACACTGGATTAGGAAAATCTCCAATCTTGAAAATTGTACAACAATCTTCTACAGGAGCAGGAACAAACATTATAGCTGGTCTAGCCACTGGAATGATTTCTACCTTTCCTTCCATACTCTTATTTGCTGGTGCCATATGGGCCTCTTACGCTTTTGCAGGATTCTATGGTGTTTCATTAGCAGCCTCTGCAATGATGGCGACTACTGCGATGCAATTAGCAATTGATGCCTTTGGACCAATTTCTGACAATGCAGGGGGGATTGCCGAAATGAGTGAACAAGAACCAATCGTTAGAGAGCGTACAGATATTTTAGATTCTGTAGGAAATACTACTGCAGCAACTGGTAAAGGATTTGCTATTGCCTCTGCAGCCTTAACTTCATTGGCACTATTTGCTGCCTATGTAACCTTCACAGGAATTGACGGTATAAATATTTTTAAGGCCCCTGTTTTGGCTATGTTGTTTGTAGGAGGTATGGTACCTGTAGTATTCTCTGCCTTAGCCATGAATGCTGTAGGTAAAGCTGCTATGGAAATGGTACAAGAAGTGCGTCGACAATTCAAAGAAATTCCTGGAATTATGGAAGGAACAGGAAAGCCAGAATACGATAAATGTGTGGCAATTTCTACGAAAGCTTCTTTAAAAGAAATGATGTTACCAGGTTTATTGACTATTGGATTTCCATTAGTTATTGCCTTTTTACCGATGCTCTTTGGAATGGACAATTTAGCAATCGCCGAAATGTTGGGTGGTTATATGGCAGGAGTTACAGTCTCTGGTGTATTGTGGGCGATCTTTCAAAATAATGCTGGAGGAGCTTGGGACAATGCTAAAAAATCTTTTGAAGCTGGTGTTGAGATTAACGGAGAAATGACTTTTAAAGGCTCTGAAGCACATAAAGCTGCAGTTACTGGTGATACAGTTGGAGATCCTTTTAAAGATACTTCTGGACCCTCAATGAATATTTTAATCAAATTAACTTGTTTGATCGGTTTGGTCATTGCTCCAATTTTAGGTGGACATGCTGCTGAAGAATATGCTACTAAAGAAATCAATAAAGAAATTTCTTTGGAGGTAAAAGTTGAGACTTCAAAAGATGAAACTACGAAAATAGTTCAGATGGAAGCGAATACTGTACCTAACACACCCGCTGTACCTGAAGTACCAACGGTTGATGAAAAATAAATCTATTTATTAGTACAAAAAAACACCTCAATTGAGGTGTTTTTTTTTGCTATCAATATTCTATAATGCATACCGTTGGGGTCCTCCTCTTCGAATTTCCTCACTAGCAAACTCTTCAAATTGTTTGAAGTTTAGTCTGAATGCATTCGATAATTTGAAGGCTGTTTTATAATATTCTTCATCATTATTCCAGGTAGCCCTCGGACTTAATAAAGATGAAGGCACACCAGGACAGCTTCTTGGTTGCGCAACCCCGAATACAGAATGAATGTGATAATCTTCATAAGTATAATCTCCTAATTTACCCTCTAAAACGGCCGTAATCATTGCCCGTGTATATTTCAATGGCATTCTTTTGCCAACCCCATACTGGCCTCCCGACCAACCTGTATTTACCAACCAAACATTTACCCCTGCCTCCTGCATTTTTTCACTTAACATCTCTGCATATCTTGTTGGATGCAAAGGCATAAAAGGGGCCCCAAAACATGCAGAAAAACTTGGTGTGGGCTCATTCACTCCAGCTTCAGTTCCAGCAACTTTGGCTGTATATCCTGAAATAAAATGATAGGCAGCTTGACTGGAAGTCAACTTAGAAATAGGAGGTAAAACACCAAACGCATCTGCTGTTAAAAAGAAAATATTTTTAGGGTTTTTACCCATTGAGGGTTGTTGTATGTTCTCTATATGATGAATTGGATAGCTCACTCTTGTATTTTGAGTAATGGAAGTATCTTTAAAATCTACAACTCCATTCGAATCCATAATCACATTTTCAAGAATGGCGCCTTTTTTGATCGCAGCAAAGATTTCTGGTTCTTGTTTTTGTGACAAATGAATCACTTTGGCATAACAGCCTCCCTCAAAATTAAAAACTGAATTTTCTGCCGTCCATCCGTGCTCGTCATCACCTATCAAACTTCTTTCTGGATCGGTTGATAGGGTGGTTTTTCCAGTACCTGACAATCCAAAGAAAATTGCGGTATCTCCCTTTTTTCCAATATTTGCAGAACAGTGCATTGGTAAGGTATTTTTATACACCGGAAGAAGGAAGTTTAAAGCAGAAAAAATTCCTTTTTTAATTTCACCGGTATATCCTGTACCTCCAATTAAAGCAATTTTTTTGGTAAAATTTAAAATCGCAAAATTATGTTGACGCGTCCCATCTTCTTCTGGATTTGCCATAAATCCTGGAGCATTGATCACGGTCCATTCTGGAGAAAAATCTTTTAGTTCCTCTGAAGTAGGCCGTAAAAACATATTGTAAGCAAATAGATTGCTCCAAGGATACTCATTGACAACTCTAATATTTAATTTATAGTGTTGATCGGCACAGGCATAAGAATCTCTTACAAAAAGTTCTTTGTTCGAAAGATAAGCTGTTACTTTACTGTACAATACATCAAACTTATCAGAATCGAACGGTAAATTAATTTCACTCCACCAAACCTCATCTTTAGTTACTTTATCTTTTACTATAAAACGATCCTTAGGAGATCGCCCAGTAAATTCTCCGGTATTGATGGCAATTGCCCCAAGAGATGAGAGGGTCCCTTGCCCTTTTTTAATTGTTATACCAGCTAACTCCTCTGATGTTAGCTGATAATGAACCAGCGTACTTTTAATTCCTAAAGCAGTTAACGAAATCGATTTCGTTGTGTGATCTACCATGTGATAATTTTTTAATTGTATGTCGATTATATTAATGACACAATATTACATAATTATTTAATAAACTATTCCAATTCAACTGAAAATTAGTGAACTAATTGTTTTTATACAGTGTATAAAATGACCCTATCATACAAATCCAACCGAAGATAAAAGCAATCCCTCCTAAAGGAGTTAAAAACCAGATAGATTTTGCTGAAATTGATGTCAGATGAAGTAGGTATATAGATCCTGAAAAGAGAAGAATCCCTGCAACAAAGAAATAAGTAATGTTATTTTTTTGTGAAGTGGTAAATTGATCATAACCATTTACAAATAGCAATACAATTGCATGGTATATTTGATAGCGAACTCCAGTTTCAAAACTAGACAATTCTTCGATAGACAAGACCTCCTTTAAAGCGTGTGCTCCAAAAGCACCTAAAACAATGGCAAGCAACCCTAAAAAACTAGCAATAATTAAATTTTTAAACATTTTATATAGTTTTTGTTAAATTTTAAACAAAAATAGTATCTTCGTAGACATACAAAAATAAGTGATTATTAATGAAAAATATACTAATTATTGGTGCAGGAAAATCAAGTTCGTATCTCATCAAATATTTACTTGAAAAATCTGACAAAGAAAACCTACATCTACATATTGGAGATATTTGCACAAAGAATATAAAATTGATTGTTGGAGATCATCAAAATGCAACAAGTTTCCTTTTCGATGTTTTTGATTCAAAAAAACGTCAAGAATATATCAAAAAGTCAGATATCGTTATTTCAATGTTGCCCGCAAGGCTTCATATTGAAGTAGCGAAAGATTGTATCACTTATAACAAACACATGGTTACTGCTTCCTACATTTCAAAGGAAATGAGAGCATTAGACAGTGCTGCAAAAACCAAAGGATTGGTGTTCATGAATGAAATTGGAGTAGATCCAGGTATAGACCACATGAGTGCCATGCAGCTTATTGATAAAATTAAAGAGAGTGGTGGTAAAATGTTGCTTTTTGAATCATTTACAGGGGGATTGGTTGCTCCTGAAAATGACAACAATTTATGGAATTATAAATTTACTTGGAATCCTCGAAATGTAGTTTTAGCTGGACAGGGCGGCGCTGCAATGTTCATACAAGAGGGGACCTACAAATACATTCCGTATCATAAATTATTCAGAAGAACTGAATTTTTAAACATTGACGGAAGCGGTAATTTTGAAGCCTATGCCAATAGAGACTCTCTAAAATACAGAAGCATCTATGGACTAGATGATATTCCAACAATGTATAGAGGAACTATCAGAAAAGTAGGTTTTTCAAGAGCGTGGGATATTTTTGTTCAATTAGGAATGACAGATGATTCATACAGCATAGAAAATTCTGAAGGGATGAGTTATCGTGATTTTGTAAATTTATTTCTAGCCTACTCTCCTTCTGACTCTGTAGAATTGAAATTACGATCTTACCTCAAAATTGACCAAGACGATGTTGTATGGGCGAAATTGATAGAACTAGATCTTTTTAATCCAACAAAAAAAATAACCCTGAAAAATGCGACACCGGCTCAAATACTCCAAAAAATATTAGAAGGTTCCTGGACCTTAGAAGAAGAGGATAAAGATATGATTGTAATGCAACACCTTTTGGGCTATGAAATGAATGGAGAAAAAAAACAAATTGAAAGCAGCTTGGTTGTAAAGGGAGAAAATCAAAACTATACCGCTATGTCAAAAACAGTGGGATTACCTGTTGCTATCGCTGCTTTAAAAATCCTACAGGGCGAAATTAAAACCCCTGGAGTTCAGTTACCAATTAGCAAAGAAATTTACGAACCGATTTTAAAGGAATTGAAAGAGTATGGTGTTCAATTTTCAGAAAAAAACACCTCATATCAGGGGTATAATTCTCCTGTTGGATCATTACATTTTTAGATAGAAGTCTTTTGTTAAATTCTTGTAGGCTTCTGTATACTGATGTCGAGCCAATTCTATAATTAAATGTTCTTCTTTGATAGTTGTTTGTTTGAGAGAAAACTCTAAAAGGCTTCTTTTTACTTCTGATGATGCATTTCCTTGAACTCTGCATACTCGATTTAAAAATAACTTATTTTTCTCCGCCAAATTGATAAAATTAGCTGCTTCTGTGAAAGGGAGTATTACCACAAATTTTCCGTTTTTTGAAATAATATTGACAACTCCCTCTACCAATTCTTCAAAGGGTAAAAACGAGGTAGAACGGGCTTTATTTCTTGCAGAATTTTTGGTTTCAAAACCATCTGTATAAAATGGTGGATTCGAAACGATCAAGTCATAGGTTTCATGATCTGCAGCAATTTCATTTGCAAACTCTTGAAAAGAAGCATGATAACAATACAAACGATCCCCCCAATTTGAACGTTCAAAATTGTCTACGGTTTGGGTGTATGCATTTTCATCGAGTTCAACTGCATCGATAGTCATGGCATCAGATCGTTGTGCCAGCATTAATGATACAACCCCTGTTCCTGCTCCAATATCTAGAATTGAATTTGGGAAATCAGCTACAGAACACCACGCACCTAGCAGAACACCATCTGTTCCTATTTTCATAGCAGCAGCATCCTGATGAATGGTAAATTCTTTAAATTGAAAAGGTTTAGACACAATTAAATAATTTTTTAACTAAAAAAATTCTATGCAAATTGAACATAGAATTTTTTTTCATTTTAGCAGAAAGGAAGGGATTCGAACCCTCGATACGTTGCCGTATACACACTTTCCAGGCGTGCGCCTTCGACCACTCGGCCACCTTTCTTTTTATAAATACAACTCTATTAATCCTTCTGGAGTTTCGACTTCTATTTTCTTATTTTTTCTATCCACTTTCTTAATGAAATCATCAATCATTGGGATAAAAATTTCTTTTCCGTTGCTATCAATTTCAAAAAGAGGTTGCGCTGCTTTGTCATTTATATGAACAATGGTTCCAACATTTCCGAAACTTACATCTACGACTGTAAAGCCAATTACTTCATGGAAATAAAATTTATTCCCAGTGAGCTTTGGTAACAAATTTAGGGGTAAATAGATCCCACATTTTAAAATGGCATCTGCTGCTTCCTCAGAATATACGTCTTCAAATTGGACACGTAATTGATTTCCTTTGTGAAGAGAGCTTTTATCTATAAAAAATGGAACCAGATTGCTGCCAAATTCGACATAAACTGATTCCATTTCTTTATACAACTCAGGCTCATCGGTATCTAATTTGATAACAACCTCACCTTTAAAACTATATTTCGTTACGATTTTGCCTAAATAAAAACAATCTTCTTTACGCATTGTCGTAGAAATTTATAATTTACTCTGCTGCTTTTTCTTCTGCTGCTTCAGTTGTTTCTGGAGCTGCTTCAGTTGCTTCTGCTGCTGCTTCAGTTGTTTCTGGAGTTTCTTCAGTAGTTTCTGCTTCAGTTTCAGCTACTTCTTCTACAACCTCTTCAACTACTGGTTTGGCTGCTTCTATTCTTGCTTCGTTCACTGCTTTTTCTGCCGCCAAAGCTTTCGCTTTTGCTTCAGATTGAGCTTTTGATAATCCTGCTTCTTTGTCTGAAATTTTTGCAGCTTTTTCCTCAACCCAAGCAGCAAATTTTGCATCTGCTTGTTCTTGTGTCAATGCTCCTTTACGAATTCCTCCAACCAAATGATTCTTTAACATCGCACCTTTGTAAGATAAAATGTTCTTTGCAGTATCTGTTGGCTGTGCACCATTTTGTAACCATTCTACAGCTTTATCAATATTTAAATCGATGATTGCAGGGTTTACGTTTGGGTTGTAAGTACCTATTTTTTCTAAGTATTTACCATCTCTTTTTGCACGGGCATCTGCGGCAACGATCCAATAGAATGGTTTCCCTTTTTTACCGTGTCTTTGTAATCTGATTTTTACAGACATAATTTATTAATTTTTTAAGGTGCTCGACCTTGATTATTAAAATCTTACCATCTCGTGGTAAGTGGGCGCAAAAATACAAAACCTTTTTTAACTATCACTTTAATTTTGAAAAAAAATCACACCCCAAATAAACTTAATATTCTTATGTTTTCAAATCCTAAAAAGACACTAAACAATCAAC
>Ga0206682_10002121_pt1 | contig 18524 bp, 15 predicted proteins | sample M240m12015metaG_FD_155444 | JGI IMG/M metagenome (GOLD analysis project Ga0206682, IMG submission 155444) | Ammonia-oxidizing marine archaeal communities from Monterey Bay, California, United States - M2 40m 12015 | ecosystem: Environmental > Aquatic > Marine > Intertidal zone | place: USA...
TGATTTCTCCTTGTTCCTCTTGAATTAAATCAATGCTTCCTTGAAGGAAGAAGAACACCAGTGCTAAGCAGATAACCTTACGCATAATGTAACTTTCAGCACCCAATATATGAACACGTGTTCTTGGAGACACAATTCGGCTATGTACAATTGGGTGGAGGGAGTGAGGAGTAAGCCCCTTTTTGTTACCTTACGGCGATTGCATTCAACTTAGCATCCTACCTGTCCCTGTGCGTGCAGCATGAGCGGGACGATTTGGACTTGCTCCAGTGGGGTTGCTCGTTCCATCAACACTCAGGCAACCTCCGTCTTTCAACATCATTGTACACACCTGGTATCGTATCGTTTCTGTGGCATTGACCTGACCATTTCTGATCTTTCACTTCTGTGAACCACTTGCACTACGGAGAGGGGACTTTCCTCAGAGTCGAACTCTGTCAGCAATCCTCTCACTCCCTCCATGTGGCTCTAGAACCACTTCCATATGAATCCATCAGATTCACTGATAAGGGTTCTGACCAACATCAGAAGATTGGGTCTGAGCACCATATGGACCTTGTGGCGGCGTCTTTTGTTCCGCTTGAGCCAACGAAGGGAGTGAATTCTCAGCCTTCTGCATACGTTGTGTGAATTTCTTTTGACCTGTTGGTCGACGTTGAGGTTCAGAGCGTAATCCAAACACAAGCAGTCCAACCAGAATGACACTCAGAACTGCAAGAATTCCAAGCATGATTGGATTCACTTCAGATACGGTTCCAAGGAATCCTTCACTCTCTGCTTCTTTGACTCTCAATGTTGGTGTTTGAGCTGTCTCTCCGCCCATAATCTGAACTTCAAGCCATACCGTTCCAGTACGGATAGGTACCCATGTGCTTTCGTAGACTATACTGGATCCCGGTTCAACTTGGAGTTGTCGTGCATCGACACGAGTACGTGCGCCATTGGATTCTACCAATTCAAGAACAACTTGAACGCTTCCATCCGCATTTCCATTATTGGTGATGGTCGCAGTTATCGCCACTGAATCGTCAACACGTACAGCGCCGCTATTCTTTAGCCCAGGTTCTCCAACGAATTCAAAGTCAGGAACACGTTGTTCCAAATCCCACACATTGTAAGCAGCATCGATATCATTGAAATCTTCAGAGAATTCGTTTCCAGCCATATCAGAACCAGTCACCCATATTCTCAATTCAAGAGGCTCGGAACGTTCCTCTTCCGAAATCAAATCATCAATATTCAGACTAGCCGAAATTGGGATGGATTCACCAAATGCACGCCCACCAAGCAAGACCATTGGCTCGGAGCCTTGGTACATCGCTGCAACATTGGTTCCAAGACCTGCAGGATGGATGGAATAGTGAAGATTGAGTGAATCTGGGTTTAGTTGAGACAGTTCACGAACGGATAGAGTGACATCAATAGAGGACCAATCTGCTTCAGCAATTGTGATGCTTTTATCTGGTGAATTCAGTTCAGCAATGAAGGGAGCTGTATTATCGACAAAGATGGTGGTCAGAGGGCCATCTGTAAGGCCCCGCAACACAGCACCGCTTGGAGGATTGTACATCGATACAAACAGACCGTGTTGGCCAGGTTGGCTCGGAACAGAACGTCGATAAGAGAAGTTTCCATGAGATTCAACTACGGATTCCTCCCCATTGATTCGCATTAACAAGTCCACTGATTGGTCAATTATACGCTGACTGCGATACCAAACCATTTCTCCTTCAAAGGCCATAGTGGATTCAGGGGATGCCCATGCTCCGTGAGGTGAGACGATGTTGTCATCAATTGAAAGTGAAGTTTGCGAAGTATCCAGTGCAAGTTCTCCACTGTAATGCCATGATGCGTCATAGAGTGGAACTGTAACAAATTGGCCGAGGCGATCTACAAGGTGTATCGAAGGAACTCTGAGGAGTGTCGGGTCTGGGTCAAAGCCCCATTCGATGCTAAAGTTAACATTGAACGCACCTTGCTCCGAGAAGACATCATCTCCACCAATGACTTCACATGATTCAACGTCGACGTATACGTGATTACTGTAACAATAACCAGAATTGGAATTCCAATAGATGAGGACAGGGTCTGTGGTTGTTGACCCAAGGTCGAGTTCGATGTAATCAATGTCTGTAACTCCGTTCTTGTCCCAGATTGGGATTTGCAATAGAATAGCTTCGCCTGGATGCAACCATCCATCTTCATGTTGACCCCAAATAAGATCAAAGTCAGTTCCAAGGGATGGGGTGCCATCTGCACGTAATTGAATATTGAATAGAGGGGTGTAGATGTTTCCACCTTCGATCATGATGTTACCTGCACCATCTGCGACGGAGAGCCATCCTTGGACATAGTCTCCCTCTGATGCGCTTGACGTATCCATTGTAAGTGTAAACTCACCTGTGCTAGCAAGCATATCTTGTGGAGCATCAAGAGGCACTTCTTGAACTTCAGACTCGTCAATTTCCCCGTCCATGTTGGCGTCGTCCATCCAGGATCTCCAAATCTTCGCATTTGCATGATGAGGGAGCGTTGGATTATCTCCGATGATGAATGTGACTTCTGTGGCAGGAGACGCATCTCTGTGATCAAACTCTTCGATATCCATTGAAATCAACATCGGAGAGATTGCATCCATCGTAAACGAGGCAATTGGATTGGTCTCATACGAGACACTTTGCCCAAGCAAAGGTGTTACTTCAAGTTCCATGGTCAAATTCTGCACAGCACTCGGCACGTTGTAAATAATCGAAGCAACGCCATCGACGACCAGATTTGTTGATCCCTTGTCTTGCCCATCAACAAGCAATCGAACGAGTGCTTGTCCAGTCCGAGGCACTGCATTTGAAACACCTTCGAAGCCCAAATAAGCATGAACAGTTACGAACGTGTTTGGAATCAAAAGAGCAGATTGTGAATCGGTCTCAATACCTGATTGAGATTCTATTGTGAATTGCTTCAATGCAACATCGTTTTCGATACCGTTTGCATGCCCCAATCCAAAGACGTGGTTGAGAGGCAGAGTTGGTCCTGTTGGACTGACCAGCATTACATTCAGTGAAACATATGGCTCATCATCCCAAGTCATTGGAATCTGGAAGCGATGTGTGAATTGGAGATAGGCTCCACTTCCAACCATACTGATTTCTCCGTTTGAATCGGTATCGCTCCATCCCAAACTGTATCCACTTTGTTGGCAACTCAAGGTGGATGCGCCAGAGAGAGGTAACAGAGCACTGCTGCATTGTATTGAGGAAGAAGCTGTAGCGCCTCTCAAACTCATGTCAATGCTCCATCCGTTGTTCGCTACATATGATTCAGCATCACTAACACCGAGTGGTGAGAGATCAAAAGTTGAATTGACAGTAATCCAATCAGTTGAAGGAGTGAGTGTATCGATTGGAGGAGAGATTGCAATAGACACTGGATTTAATGTCGGAGTTGTTGAAATTGAATTGAGTGTCAATTTGATTGAACCAGAGGACATCATTCGTACAGGGATACGAACTTCCTTGACTCCACCGATACCTATGATGGAAGAGAGTTGTTGATTCATGGCTTGAACAACAGAAGAGGTGGATACCAGATTCAAGTTAATGCTTGCTTCATATGGAGCAAAAACGCCACACATTGTCACATCAGCAGTTGATTGGGATGAGCCGATGGTAATGCTTACTCTGGCCATTGGCAATCCAAGTATTCCACGGTCATCAGCAGCGTTCGAGAGAGCACTGTTTAGAGCCCCAAGTTCAGTTTGAGAGAATGTGATCAACTGTGCATTTTGGAAATTTGTAAATCCTCTGTTCGTAACATCAGAACCAGCGATTTTTATGTTCATGAATGGAGATTTCATTTCATTATCAGAGTTAAGAGTGAAAGCAAAATCATTGACACCAGCTAATGGCAAGAGTACTTCAAACATCGAAGAGGTGCTCGGAGAGGAGGCTATTGTTTGGCATTGTAGCCCCGTAGCGAGTCTGTTTTGGAATCCAAACGAGCCTGCATTTGCCCCATCAAGACCCCAATCTGAAACACCATCGGGACCAATATCAAGACGCAAACCTGTACTCGGGTTTGATCGAACTGTTTCAACATCAAAATAATCAACTGAATAGGAACCACTTGTAGATGTAAAGCGGAATTGAACTTTGTGCCCTACTTCATCGAGCGTATCGTATCCTTCAAGCGAAACCGATTGCCATCCAGTGTCATCCACATTTGCTTCAAGCAAAGGTGTTCCAGTTGCCGTTACATAAGTTGAAAGAGCACCAAACCCGTTTGAAATCATATAGACAGGGGATGTCAATGAACCAGTTCCAGAAACAGTTCCTGTCGTAGAAGACCATGTGGTTCCTGCAAGTGTCCAATCATGGGTTAAGGGATTGGCGCTAAAGGATTCATGAATAGCACCGCTAATACCCAAACTGTGTATCTTTGGTCCGCCAGATGCACCTGTAATCATGTGCGTTTTGAATCGTAGAGAAGGTGTTGCCTCCCAATCAATTGCTCCGAGGTCAACTTGTAAATCAGTCATCTGAGAATAGCCAGGGATTGCAGTCCCAGTTGCTGCATCGATAAGTGACCACTCAAACAAAGCACCTGTTGGCACTTCTGCATCGATGACCATCAGACCGTAAGAAGAGAGTTCGCTACCAGTTCCTGCACCAGGACCAAACGGTTGCGAAGTCCAGTTTCCTTCACCTGTTGAGACACCAGAAGCCTTTGGAAGAATTTCAACATCATCGACATTCCAGCCAGTGTACTGAACACTTCCATCTGATGATCCAAGTCCAAATCGAACCTGGAAATTAGAGTTACCTGCAATGTAATTTGAGATGGTTATGGTCTGAGTGGTAAATGACCCATCATTCACTGTTCCAGAATTTGACCATACATTAACCCAGTTTCCTGCAGTGTTTTTGACGGAAACATAGGCATGATCATAACTTGAAGATTCAACTCCCAGCCTCTTTTGGAACTTAAGATCCCAGCCACCTGAACATCCACCACAGTTCATGACAGGTGAAGTCGCCCAATACGGCCCACCCATGTAACTTGGATAGTTTCCATTATAGGTGTAAAGAGCTTTTGTCCCACTTGACACACCGTTTGTTGAGCCAAGGGCGCTATCGTATCCCCAGAACCAGACATTGTTTCCACTAAATGTCCAAGTGTTGGTTCCTTCCATATCATAGGCCCATCCTTGAGGCAACAATTCCAAACTTGTTCCATTGACATCAATACCATCGTAGACCGCTTGAGGATCATTGTAATCAGCAGAAGAATCCCAAAGTTTTGCTGCGGTTACTGGCAGGACATTTTCATCAAGAGAGAGGTCAATTGAAGTAACTGCTTCGCCAACTGGAACATTGACTGAAATTGCATCGTTAACACCATCGGGATAAGAACCAATACTGACAATATTCGATTGGCCTGTTGGCGTCACATTTGAAACAGTATTGTCTTCAAAATCGATGTGTTGCGTGGTGTTTTCCACCAAAGGACTGCCTAAGGAAATCAGAAAAACTGACAGCATCAAACCGACGACGATTACGTTACGCCTGCGCCCACCCATGCACCTCCCTATTCTTTCCACCCAAAAAGCATTCTTGCAAGAATTCAGGTTGGGAATTTTAACAATCAATATCAACCGCCCGAAACAAGAGCAGAATATGAGCGACGCTGAAGCACTGAAAAAACTCGCAGGTGAGGCCGCGTGTTCGTATGTAAAATCTGGAATGAACGTTGGTCTAGGAACGGGTTCAACGGTCAAATATACTGTCTTGGAACTCGGAAGAAGAATCAAAGAGGAAGGACTTGAAATCGTTGGCGTACCAACATCTATTGCCACCGAAGAACTCGCAAATCAAGTCGGTATACCATTGGTCGAACTTGGTTCAGTTGCTGGATTGGACATTGTCATCGATGGAACTGATGAATTTGATCCACAATTTCAATTGATCAAAGGCGGAGGTGCCGCATTGCTCCGTGAGAAGATCGTTGCTCAACAATCAGCTTCAATGATTGTTGTAGCTGATGGCAGGAAACAAGTCGACTGCCTAGGAGCGTTTGGGATTCCAATTGAAATCACACCATTCTCATCTGACGTTACTGTTCGAGCCCTTGAAGCACTGTTGAATTGCAATGTAGTTCTGCGAACGAATGATGGAGGTCTTCTCCATACCGATAACGGGAATTGCATCGCTGATGCACAGATTGGTGCCACGATTGACGACCCGCTTTTGATGGAAGCACAAATTCTCAATATTGCAGGAGTTGTTCAGGTCGGTCTCTTCAACGATATGTGCGATATCGTCGTCTTAGCCGACGATGGAAAGGTAACGACATTAGTCAACCCAGCGGGTCGATTGTGAAGGCGGGCCTGACGGGGTTCGAACCCGCGACCTACGGATTAAGAGTCCGTCGCTCTACCTGACTAAGCTACAGGCCCACGCTGCCCTTAGCCAAGTTGTATTTAATCATCATGGGACAAAGTCGTCCCTGCATCTTCTCGCAAGGCAGAAAGTGCATCTCCCGGCTTGCAAAGGATAGAGCGCATTTCAGGCGAATGTCGGACAGCATCGATCATACTGGAAATCTTTGGACCCATTGAACCGTCAGGAAAATGACCTTCAGCGAGGTATTTCTCAGCCTGCGACACACTCAGCGTTCTATGTTCTATTTGTTTATCTGAGCCAAAATCAGTGAATACAGCTTCAACACCAGTGGAAATAATCAGTGCTTCCGCTCCTAATTCTGAAGCAAGAAGAGCGGACAAACGATCTTTATCGATAACAGAGGGAATGCCTTTGAATTGCTTTTCATCATTGATGATGGGAATTCCACCCCCTCCTCCACAAATAACAACCGCTCGTTGCTGAACAAGTGTTCGAATCACATCAATGTCGAGGACACTCATCGGCATAGGACTTGCAACAACACGTCGAGGCCCATTGATGGTCGTAGCAATGTCCCAATCTCGAGCCATGACTTCTTCAGCACTTAGTACGGGACCTACAGGTTTGGTTGGGAATGAAAATGCTTCATCATCGGCATCAACAAGCACGCGAGTAAGCACTACTGCAGTTCTCTCTGGACGGTGGCGAATCGAGAGAATACTATTGAGTTGGAGAGAAAGTGTGTGACCAATCATCCCTTGTGTGGCTGCAACCCATTCATCCATGGTATGAATTACATCTGAATCCATTGACATTAATGTACCAACTTGTGGGCCGTTTCCATGTGTAAGAACAACAGACCAATCAGCCTCAAGTAAATCAACGACATCACTCATCACTTGAGCCAAAATCATTGCATGTTCGTCTCCAGATGCTCCGCCAGGTGGCGCCAGTGCATTGCCCCCAATTGCGTACACGACTATTTTTGACACAGAATGAGAACTACACTCGACAGGTTTGATGCTTTCGCCGTTTTGATTAAACAACCGCTCAAATCTGTACGTGTTTGAAAAGTCCAGACTTCAAACATGATATGCTATGACATGAACGGACGTTCATGGCCAAAGACATCTGGATTGGTGACGTCCAAAACGGCGACCATGATGGCGCTGAAGTAGAATTGAAGGGATGGGTTAAGAGAACTCGTGGCTCCAATAAGATTCGATTTGTTGTCCTTCGTGACTCAACCGGAATAATCCAATGTGTCGCAAAGCGGGATGTTGTTGGCGATGAACAATTCGAATCCATCGCCTCGGCATTGATCGAATCTTCAGTCATCATCAACGGAACTGTCAATGTTGATGAGAGAAGTGAAGGGGGCCATGAACTCGTTGTCTCTTCAATTGAAATCGTTGGACCAGTCGACCCTGAACGACCTTTCCCTATCACTGAATCAGCAATGAAAGCAGCGGATGGTGGCGAAACTGAATTCCTACTCGACAATCGACATTTGTATCTTCGAACGAGTCGAATGACGACTATGCTCAAGATGCGTTCATCTGTCTTTGGAGCCATTCATAGTTATTTCAGAGACTTGGATTTCGTTGAATACCAAGCACCAAACTTTGTTGCAGGTGCAGTTGAAGGGGGTTCAACATTGTTTGAAGTCCCATACTTCGGAAGAAAGGCCTACTTGACACAATCATGGCAACTCTATGCTGAGGCTGCTATGCCTGCACTTGAACGCCTCTACACCATCGCTCCATCGTTCAGAGCTGAAAAGTCACGTACGCGAAGGCACCTTACTGAATTCTGGCATGCTGAAATGGAAATTGCTTGGGCTACAAACGCAGAAGTCATGGCTCATGGGGAAGGCGTAGTACGCCACATCGCATCAACACTGCTTGATGAGAGAAGTACTGAACTTGAATCCCTTGGAAGAGATCTCGAACTCATCGGACGTTATGCTGACACACCATTCCCAAGAATGCGTTACGATGAAGCTGTTGAAATCCTGCAAGGAAAAGGGGTGGATGTATCATGGGGTCAAGATTTGGATTATTCCAAAGAGAAAATATTGACACAAGATTTCGATGTCCCTCACTTCCTCACACATTATCCGAAAATCGCTAAGCCATTCTATCATCGTGAAGACCCAACCGATGAAAAGTATGTCCTTTGCCACGACCTTTTAGCACCAGAAGGCTATGGAGAAATTATCGGTGGAGGGGAACGAACATGGTCAGAGGAAGAAATTCTTGCTCGACTTGCTGAAGAAGGAACCTCACCTGAAGCGTATCAATTCTATATCGATACACGAAGTTACGGTGGCGTCCCTCATGGTGGGTTCGGTCTTGGTGTGGACAGAGTTTGTTCTTGGCTGACTGGAGCAGATCACATTCGAGAAGTCATCCCCTTCCCACGAGATTCACGACGAGTTACACCCTGAGGGTGAGTCATGACAACAATCGTAGCACTTGGATGCGGACTGGTTGGAGAGTTTGTTGTTCAACGGCTCGCAGATGATGGTCATTCAGTCATCGCAATTGATCTACAACTCCCTGATTCAATCAAGAAAAGTCCCGACGTCAAATCTATAGAGATGGATGCACAGGAATATATCAAGTCCCTGGACGGAAATGAAATCATCATCAATATGCTACCTGGAAGAATTGGGCATGGCATTCGCCATTCCCTCGTCACTGGCGGTCACAACATCGTTGATCTGGCCTTTACCGCAGAAGACCCTCAAGAATATGACCAACTTGCAAAGGAACATGGTTCAACAATGATTTGGGACATTGGGATTGCTCCAGGCCTTTCCAACATGCTCCTTGCTCATGCTCAAAGGGAACTTGGATTCCTCGAGAAGGCTACGATTCATGTGGGAGGCAATCCTACAGTTCCTGATAACGAATGGTCATACATGGCTCCATTTTCTCCCTCAGATGTCATTGAAGAATACACAAGACCTGCTCGTATTCTTAGAAATAAAACGGTTGTAGAAGTTCCAGCTCTGAGCGAACGGCATCCTATCGAAGTTGAAGGAACAGATGGAATGGAAGCATTCCTGACAGATGGACTTCGAAGTGTGCTTGATACAATCGATGCGAATGATATGGCCGAATATACAGTTCGTTGGCCCCAACACATAGATAGATGGATGGCTGAAGGTCATTCGACTCCAGAAGAAGAACTTCTTGACTCATGGAAATATGATTCAAATCGAGAAGAATTCACATGGATGAAGGTCTCCTGTGAGAATAAAACGGATTCAAAACAATGGATTGTTTCTGATTATGGAAAGGATGGAGATGGATCAATGGCACGAACAACTGGTTTAGTCACCTATGCACTTGCATCTCGATTTGCTACACTCGGTACAGAAGCATGTGGATTGAAACCGGGAGTCCATCCTCCAGAAAATGTCAACGAAGAAACCTTACAGGCTGTTCTAAACATCTTTGAGAATCAAGATGTAAAAGTCACTCATACCATCGGCTCATCACAATGAGGACAGGGCATTCCTGGAATGAATTCTCCAAGGAGAAAACCGCAATTCAAGCACATTGTTGAGACCATGTCGTCGAAATCTGACATGATTACCCATACACATGGACCTATTTTATTCTAAAGGCAAGGACTGTTCTTCGTCTTTCTTCGAGGATTTCTTCAGGAAGCGGAAAAGGACTCTTGAGAAAACCATGGATGCCAGAAAAATAAGCAAAGTAGCCCACCATGGTGCCTCTGTAGAGGTTGCGAAGAAGTACGCCACGAGAAGGATCCCAAATCCGTAGACTGCTCGAAATGCTGAATAGAACAGGAATGATTTGAACAAAGAATTGGTTCGAAGTCTCTCTATGAATGAGGCTTCACTCATGTAACTTCCAAGGAGCGGAACTAATCAAGATTTCTTGAACAATGCATACAGAACATACAGAACCATGACACCCGAGAGGACTCCACTTCCGAAAATCATGTAATCACTACTTTCGAAACTAGATTCTTCCATATTCGTAGGTTCATAACTTGCATCAGAATCACTACTTTCTCCAATGAGTTTGAGTGTTACACTCGTCGAATCCGAGACACATCCAGTGCTGCTATCGCAAGAATACTGGGAAGTGACCACAAGATCCAATGTATGCAAATCAACCAGCCTCGAACCTTCACGTTTGGCAGATGGCGATGATTCAATTGGCGCTGTAACCGTTAAAGACACATCTAAGGATTGCTGTTCACCCAAATCGATGGTTGGACTTGAAATTGTAACAATATATCCTATGAATTCAAGTGATGTTCTCGAAGTACTCGAAAGAGACAGTTCGACAGAATCGGCTCCGTTACCGAGGTTGGCCACAATGAATTGAATATTTGCATCTTCTCCAAGACCAACTTCAATGAGAGATGTTTTTGCCGACACAGAACAATCACCGTAACGGAGAATTTCGACGACGATGTTTGAATCATCCTTTGCAACATTTGCCGGAGGAACACCGCCGATTTCCTGTACACTAACTTCAACATTGACGCTATGCGAACCAGCAGACATTCGTTCTTCTGCAACAATAACGAGATCGAAGGATTCTGAACTACCTCCCTGAATGATGAGTGAACCAGGAGCAGAATACGTTAGGTTCCCAGTAACTGTAATTTGGATTTTCTCTTCATAGAGTGTTGGGTTTTCAACAACGCAGGTAACGCTCTCAGTGGTTGAGCTGCCAGGAGATACTGAAATTTGCATGATTTCCTCACAATCAATCGTAACTGAAGCAGATGGTGCTTGGGCAACAACTGACAAAGTGGAACTTATCAGAACGCCAAATATCATAATTATGATACATAGATTCCTGACCCGCATAACAATCATTTTGCAGTGTAGTAGAAAAACGTTTCACCGACAGATTAGGTTTTGGAGAAAAATGCGCGGCAAGATTTCAATGTGATCGCTAAATCTTTCTCATGAATGACTTCATCGGCATGAGCTATAGGTCGCTCATCCCATGGATTGAAGCAGATTGCATGAGCTGCTTCCTCGAACATACCGATATCTCCTGCTGAATCGCCAACTGCAATGATTCGATTAGAATCAACTCCAAGCCTTCTCTGCAGCATACGAACAAGTGCTCCTTTGCCGTCCATTTGAACTTGGTAACGCCCATAATCACCAATAGGCAATGAGCCATCCGCATTCTCAGAACCTACAAGCCAACCATTTGTAAAAACGTGCAATCGTGTATCATAGCCGTTTGCGAGTCGCTTTGAGGTATGGCGATCGATACCACCCCAGCGTCGCTTCCATTTTTTATCGCTTGGAAAAAGAGTCGAAATATCACGTGCAGTTTGTTGTAAGCCCCCACTTACAATGGCCACATGATGCCCATCATCGAGTAATTCTTGAATGAGCAGTTTGTAATTCTTCATCATCGGCATGCCCACCATACAGGCACGCAAGTCTGCATCGCTTATTGGAAACCCATGTTTCTCAAGCCAACTATTTTTGATTAAGGCTACATCGAGTTTAATCCAGTCCCATTCATCCAAAAGACCTTGATTGTACAATTCAAAGGATTCATCATTATTGATTCCTAAGTTATCGTAAACGAATTGCCAAGTCGAAAGATGATCGACTAAAACACGGTCCATATCTAAACAAATCAATCCAGTCATCGAATCACTCCTTATTTGGCCATTCGTATTGGGCCTGTATCTGCTCAACTTGCTTACCCATAATATAGAGCATCAGAGCGATCATCATGGCAAAGAGGCCAAATAAAGTCATAGCAATTGTTGCAAAGGTGACCCCAAGTGACTCTGTCGTCAATTCAGTGAATGTATCAACAACACCGCCCGACAGACGATAACCAAGAATAAACAATACCAATCCTGGAATACCGAATAAGAACAACGGATGTCTCGATTGAATCATCCACATGAATAATTGAGCAAATCGGGAAGCCGTTGCAAGCGATTCTCTTTGAGGAAGTGTCGGCAAAGCTGTTGATTGTACAATGCGCACTCGTAGGTTATCGGAGAGGTCATGAGCAGTACTTGAATCCAGAGAATTGGAAAGTTCTTTCAAACCTTCATTGCTCAATGAAGCGTGCTGGAAATTAGATTGAGAAAGAACACTTTCCGAAGGCGTATCAACATCACCTGAATCCGAAACAAGCCCCACATAGACATCCCAGCCTTCTCTTGAACGATTGAGATGAAGCGGGAATTCTCGTAATGACCACTCTTTATTCACGTTGATGATCAAATAATTGTCAACAGGATCAAGGTCAGATTCAATAAGAACATTCGAGATGTTTTGCAAGTCGTTTTCTTTGGTTTCGAGTAATGTACAGCCTATTTCTTCGACAAGAATCTTGGTTTCATCTTCAGAACCAAGGTCAATAAAGACCACATCATCTGTTACCTGACGTGCTCGGGTGAGAAAAGATACGACTCGAAGTTCAATATCTTGTCCGACGCCAATTACTCGTAACGTGCCTTTAACCACAACCTCTGGTCGACGTCCTACCTTTCAACTCTCCCTCAAGTGGACTGAGACACAACCCCTTTTGTGGACGAACGATTGGAATGTACATGCTGGAAGGACATTACATCGGTGTTGTCATTCCTGCACGTGATGAAGAGAAACACATTCAATCGGTTTTGGAAACTCTGCCCGAGTTTATCGACATGGCTGTTGTAATTGATGATGGCTCGACTGATGGTACAAAATTACGAGCGACAGAAGCCCAAACTACATTTGACAAAACCATTCTCCAAACCGATGGGATAGGCGTCGGAGGAGCCATCGATCTTGGTCATCAACATCTACTAAAATCTCTGCAACATCCATTCATTAGCGTCGTCATGGCAGGGGATGGGCAAATGGACCCAGACAACTTGAAATCACTCCTTCATCCAATCCTAAGAGGTGATGTGGATTTTGTAAAAGGAAATCGAATGATGAATCCTGCTGATATCAAACAAATGCCAAAAACAAGACGACGAGCCTCTAAGATTCTTGGCTGGTTGACGACATTAGCAACTGGGAAAAAGACAACCGACCCACAATGCGGGTACACCGCATCCTCATCTACTCTTCTCAAACAATGGAATTGGAACAACTCATGGAAGGGCTATGGTTATCCCAACTATTGGTTAATCCACCTCTCATCTCAAGGCTGGAACATCAGGGACGTACCGGTTCGAGCTGTTTATGGTAGTGAAATATCTGGGATTAAGCCCAAGCGTTTCTTCTGGAATGTAGGATTGATGATGACCAAAGAGCATCATAAACGATGTTTTCGTCATTTGAAATCCTCTCCTCTCATGTGGATAGCATTCGCAACATACCTTCTCGGATATGCGAGTCTCTTTTACGCAACGACATATCCTCTTGGAGTTTTGTCCCTACCAGTGTTTTGGTGGGTTGCTCATCGAGTCGATCGACTCGCTATGCACCGTTATGATGGTGGGCGTACCAAGATTTGAACTTGGGTCCAAGCGTCCCAAACGCCCGAGTATAGGCCAAACTAACCCATACGCCCTTAGTTTGGGGGAAGCCATTCCGCATATGAACTTCACTCAAGGAGTTGCCAGGTTCCGTCTTGTCGACGAATGATTGTCCCATTAATCTCAAGTTGATCTAAGAGGTCATCAGCATCCAAATCGGAGTCGACTTTATTCAGAACATCCTCAACATCTCTCCGACGAATAATACCGGCTTCACCTGCTTGGTCAACCATAAGAGCATACAATCGACGAGGTGATGTAGAATTAATTGCAACAAGTGGTTCTTGCGATGCTTCAAGTTTGATTCGAAGCTCATCTCGAATTTCTTTTGGAGTATTTGCCAACGCAACTTCAATCCTCAATTGAGCCGCTGAATCAGCAGTTGCTACGACTGGGGTAGTACTGGCAAGCGTTTGGCCGCAGTGAGGGCATTGCCGAGCACGAGTACGGGTCCCATGACAATTTTTGCAAGCAGGACATCGTACAACACTCCACTTCTCCATAAGGGAGGTTCAGGCCAACAGACTATGAAGATTCACAAACGGAAATCTAGACCTTTCTTTTGAGATTGGCTACCTGGACGAAGAGCAGGAGCAGCAGGTGCTTTGGTATCAACACGCTTCTTTTCAGGCTCAGCACTGCGAGTGAGTGCGCCTCGAATAGGACCCGTTCTTCCTCGACCTGCCATTCTCAGTGAGTCTGGTAGAATCAAAGCTGCAATTGCAACACCGTGATGATCCGGTCCGGCTGTTACTTCATCAACTGCCACATCAAATGCGACAACTTCTAAATCACGAGATGCCAGTTTTCTCTGGATGTTTCTTCGCAAAAGCAGAACAGTTTCTTCATAGTCTGCTTCTGTTGTAATCGTTGCAACAATTGCACACTCTTCGCCCTCTGGCGTTTCACATAGAGCATAGCCGACTCCTGCACAAGCAGTAGAACCAGACCAAGCGTATGCAGTCGCAAGATGACATTCGACAAGGGAACCCATAGGCAACGCTTCAGGAGGAACGATGTTGAATCCTAGAGGCAGCATAGCACCCTGAACTTGAATTAATCGAGCATCGCCAAGACCGAGTTCAACGAGTCCTTGATCGAATGCATCTTCCCCGTTCTCTCCCCATGGAGCAACTGCAGTCATGAGCCATCCACGAGAGGATTTGGAGCCACCTTCTTGTCCCGCCATGTTTCCAGAGAGTCCAATCGGTTCATGAATAACGTGGTCCATAATGAGCGCATTGAACGAAATGCTATGTCGAATCACTTCTTCGACTGTGTTATGGCGAATGCCTCCCGAATGCTGCTTATGGCCTCAGCAGTCGGCTTATTGGTGACTGGAGCGGTTATGTTGTTCAAAAACAGTGAGTCAACGTTGGTCATTGTTCCAATCATTGGTGCAACTATTCTGATGGGTTTTGGATATTTCTTATTTGATGCAAGAGATATAGAAGACAGAAGAAGCACTGCAGGAGTGCTTACTGAAAAGGATGGACATCTCAAAGAAAATCAACCAACTGGCGAGGAATTACCAGATTTGATTTCGTCTGATTTTGAGATACCGATTCTTTAGAATCTGTTCCAACCTTAAGAAACGTATTTTCCAAACCATGCATCTTCTTCAACAGACGGCAAGCCCTTTGGTGCTTTCTTTGCAGGTTTACGAACAAGAAGTAAGAGCACGAGAACACCAATTAATGCACCTGCACCAATCAAAAGGTTCTCATTTGAATCGGAACCCTTTCCTTTCTTCTTATCCTCATCATCATCAGCAGTATCGGATGGTTCAACGATCACTTGAGGCTCAATCAAACAAGTTGTGCAGAACATCGTGTCGAATGACATTGTGTTTCCTGCCTGATCCGTAACTGTAAACGTAAACGAAATATTTTCTATAGAATCCATGATTGCAACGTCGATGTGTGGATTTGCCTGGTTCAAATCAAGGACTTGCAACTGGGATTGAGTTGAATGTACGTATGTAACCGAAACAACATCTTCTGAAAGCGTAAACTGAATAGAATAATTATCAGATTCAAGATTGGAGAATGTTGCGTCTTCACCACCAGTAAACCATCGACTTGTCTCCAATGATTCTGAAGAATCAAACAACTTGAGTTGTGCTTGAGGTGTTTGACGGTCTTCCTTTACAGAGGAGCTTAATCTCCAGTTCGAAAACTCGATTGTATTGCCATATGCATCGACTCCTCCTATAGCATAGACCGGAGTAACAAGTTCGCCTTCTTGAGCAACTGTATCGACATACAACATGTGGACAGATGAACCTTCATTCATCTTCTGACCAACGGCGACCCACAATGACTCATCAGACAGATCACTGTTCAAGTTTCGATAGAGAGCCCATTCAGTTCCAACTTCATCGGTGCGTCCAGCCCAACGAAGTTGAGTTGTTCCATTGGCGAAATATTCTGCATCAAGTGCGAGTGGTGCATCTGGAGCAGTTGTATCTTCAACGATTGGTAACATCATCGAGTTGTAAGACATGGTGATGTTTGTCTGAGCATAGGTCACATTTTGTGTCCCAAAGGAAGCGATTACGGTAACTGCATACCATGCATTTTCAGAGGTGCCGGAAGAAATCGTGTTGTTGTAGTGCTCTTCACCTGTGTCAACCACGGCAAGTAATTCGACATTGCTACTTGACAATGAACTTGTGTTGATTCTGCTAACTGAGGATCGCCATACTTGGTACAATGCCTCAGGATGTCCTGTAATGTCAGTCCATGTCACGAGAGTGCTTCCTTGTGAGAAGGTTGCACTAATGTCATCGATGATGTTCTCTTCTGGGATAAGTGTGTATTCAAATACTGCTGCGCTAGGTGCAATAGCATAGTTCGATTGTTGATTTCCAAGTTGATCTGAAAGAGTAACAAGATAGTAACTATCGCCACTGTAACTTGATTCTACGGAGTAGTTGTACTCTGTTGCATTTGCTTCTAATTGAGCGAGTTCAGTCACTTCATCAGAGGAAACATCCACGATTGGTGAAGGACTTCTCCAAATGTGAAGCGTATGGTTTTCATCTTCAATTGTCGACCCGTTCCAATCAAGAGATGTGATTGACGTTGTTGAATCGAATGAAGCGATAAGAGTACCAGTAATCGAAGAACCTGTGTTGTCCTCGACAATTCCTTGAGCCAAGGTGTTTCCAGACAAGAGGCGGGAATCAGATTCGCTTCCAAAGTAATGCAGTACTGTGTAGAACATGGTTTGGCTTACTTCTTGTTGGTGAACGATATCGTACTGTGTCATGTCAGAACTTAGATTTGAAGCAACCTCTGTCTTAGCCAAAGAATCCCAGTTGGTTGAAGTTGCAGCGCTTGTATGGCTCCAAATCGATGTCGTGTGAGTCTGAGACAAAGAAGAATCAACGGTTGCAATATCAATCCAGGACAAGGTGGTTGTTGCATTCAAGACGTCATAGGAACCTTGGAGAGCATAAGGTGATGAAATTGGAGATCCATACTCCTGAATTGGTTGGCTAAGCGCTGAATCACCAGCAGTGAAATTACTGATGATTGTTCCATTCTGGAGCGTACTGACGACACCGTAGTAGAAACTTCCATTGGTCGAAGGAGGTATGGAGTTCGTAACTGAATGGATACGTTCCTTACATTCGGTAAGGCTGTCTGCAGGAAGACACGCTTGTATCTCATCAGCGATGAGTTGAGCTTCCATGTAATTCAATGTGCTGAGTGGTTCATCTGAACGATAAAGCGAGTAGTTTGTCAAAGTGAGGTCAGTCAGAATAAGGTAATCGTTTGTGTCGATGTTACCCCAAGTCAAGGTTGTTGTTTCATCTTCTGAGTCGACGACTGCAGTGAAGTTTTTTGCTTCAAGAGCAGGTCCATCTCCTTCACCTGCACTCACAGTATTCATCAGTGGAGCGAACAAGAGAAGAACAAGAAAAAGAGAGATGGTTTGTTTTGACATGGTGAACCCCTTAACCTATGCTAAACGAACCAACCTTATGTGAATTTTCCATCTGTTGTTAACCAAAATACTCATCAATGGCGGTGATGAGGAGTGGGCATGCTTCACGACATTGTCCACCAAATGGAACCGTCTGAACGATTCCAATATGCTCAACTTCTTGCTTACCTAGCAAGTGTTGACAACAACATCTCCAAGCCAGAGATGGCCTTCTTCGAGCAACGTCTTGGAGCAACCCTCCTTTCTCCAGAGAGAAAAGAACAACTCAGAAAGAAACTGAGTTCAAACCTTAACCTCGACAAGCATCTTGCTGCAATGAATCCTCGTTCGATCAAACTTGCTCTGAGAGACATATGCTTGATGACCATGGCTGATCGTGAAGTCGAACCCTCAGAACGAGCTGTTCTACTCAAGGTTGCAGCAGCTGCAGGCCTTACTGACAAGCACGTTGAAGCGTTGCTTCAATGGACCATCAAAGGATTCCATTGGATGCAAGAAGGCTACAATGCTCTCGACATCTGAAGAAAGCAATTGCCTTCACAGAATTCGAACTGTTTCAAGATTCTTTGGAGCGTAGGTTCGACATCGATACTTGTCTCTCAACTCTTTTCCAAGTTCACTGCACTTGTAATAATCACCGTGATGACAAATAATGTTACGAGG
>Ga0206682_10002123_pt1 | contig 18513 bp, 12 predicted proteins | sample M240m12015metaG_FD_155444 | JGI IMG/M metagenome (GOLD analysis project Ga0206682, IMG submission 155444) | Ammonia-oxidizing marine archaeal communities from Monterey Bay, California, United States - M2 40m 12015 | ecosystem: Environmental > Aquatic > Marine > Intertidal zone | place: USA...
AACCTATCGAGGCTAAGATAATGGCAACTACAATTAAGTCAACAAACCTAGACTTTACGTCGATTAAAAATAACTTGAAGACATTCTTAGCTCAACAAGATGAGTTTGCTGACTATAACTTCGAAGCATCTGGACTGTCTAATATACTAGATGTACTAGCCTATAACACTCACTATAATGGACTTATCGCTAACTTCGCTTTGAACGAGTCATTCCTTGGGACTGCGCAGCTGAGAAGCTCTCTCGTGTCGTTAGCTGAAGGTATTGGTTATGTTCCAAAGTCTAGAACAGCAGCAAGGGCTACAGTTAACTTTTCTGTAAACCTATCATCATTAGTACAAAGACCAACTACAGTTTCATTAGCGCCTGGAGTGGTATTTGAAAGCTCAATAGATGATGTATCTTATTCTTTTCAAACAAGAGATACTGTTACAGCAACTGATGATGGATCTGGAATCTATCAATTTAAAACTGCTACAGGATCAGTAAATATAGACATATTTGAAGGTACTCAGAAAACAAAAACATTTATTGCTGATGCTGAGTCTCAAGATGCATTATATATTATACCAGATAAAAATATGGACATAGACACAGCTGTGATTAGAGTATATGAATCACCTACATCTATAGCGTTTACTACATATCAGAATATTAAACAAGCTACTCTTATTAATTCTGCTACAGCACTTTATATCTTAAAAGAGTCTCCTAATGAGTTCTTTGAACTATCATTTGGAGACGGAGTTACATTCGGTGTTACTCCAAAGGCAGGTTATAAAATAGAAGTAGATTATCTTTCAGCATCAGGTCCAGTTGCTAATGACGGTACTATATTTAATCCTATAACTCAAGTAAACGTAGGTGGTACTGGATATGAGATTGTAGCACAGACAGTTACTAACTCTCTTGGTGGTGATGTAAAAGAATCAGAGCAGTCTATTAGAACAAACGCTCCATTCCAATATGCTACTCAGAATAGAATGGTTACAGCTGATGACTATTCATCATTAGTTCTTAGAAACTTCTCTACTCTTATTAAAGATATTAAATCTTTTGGAGGAGAGAATGCTCTTAAGCCTGAGTTTGGAGCTGTATACATGTCTATTGTATTTGAAGATGATGTGCTACCAGCTACTAAAACAACAACAAAGAATAGTATACAAGACTTAGTAAACCAGTTAGCTATTGTTTCGTTTAAATTAAGATTCTTAGACCCTATAACAACATTTATTGAAGCTAATACCTTCTTCCAGTTTAATCCAAAGCTTACAACTCTATCTCTTAATAGTATTACAGATTCTGTTAATACTGTGGTTAGAGAATACTTTAGTTCAAACACAGGTAAGTTCAGTCAAGCCTTTAGACGTTCAAACATCTTAACTCTTGTAGATGATGTGTCTCCAGCTGTACTATCATCTCGTATGGAAGTAAAAATGCAGCAAAGAATTATTCCTAGGCTAGATGCTCAGAATGATTTTACATTAAGGTTTCCTGTCTCTATACAAGCAGCAGATGATGAGAATTATATTATAGATAGTTCTCCTTTTAATATTGATAATAGAGCTGGTAAAATAAGAAATAAACTAAAAAGCACTAAATTACAAATTGTTACTTTAGATGGTTCATCTGTTATAGTAGATAACGTAGGCTCATATGACCCTGCTAGTGGAGAATTATTCTTAGTTGGGTTTAAACCATCCAGTGTTATAGGAGGTGTTAACTTTATTAAGATAAAAGCTATCCCTGCTAATCAAAGTGCTATATCCCCTCAAAGAGAAGATATACTTACATTTGATGAAGATCCATCATTCTCATCAGCAGTAATAGTAGAGTCAGTATAAAATGCCCAGAGATTATACATTAAAAGATAACCTACGTAGAGATTATAGGTTTACTGATCATCATCTAGTAGAGCAAGTCCTTCCGGATTACTTTTTAGAAGATTATCCTAAACTTGTTAAAATGCTTGAGTTGTATAATCAATTTGAAGATTCAGATCAATCTCCCGCTAGATTGGTACATGACATTATTACAGCAAGAGATATTACAGCTAATGATTTATCTCTTTTATCTTTTATAGAAGATGAGCTGCTTCTTGGTCAGTCTTATTTCGAAGGCTTTAGTAACAAAAGAGCGGCTGCTAAATTCTCTAACAATCTTTACAGATCAAAAGGTACTCTATATTCTATACAACAGTTCTTTAGAACTTTCTTTGGAGTTACACCTGATGTAAGATATACAAAAGAAGACAGGTTTATGATAGGTGAAGACACATCACGTATTGGTCCAGAGTCTCAAAAGTATATAACAGATGATAAACTATATCAAGTATTTGCTATACTAATAAAAGCTGACATTCCTATATCTCAATGGAAAGAAGCTTATAAGTTATTTGTTCATCCAGCAGGTATGTACTTTGGAGGTCAAGTATTACTTGAAGAGACAGGTAATTTTAATCTCGGTATTATGCCAGACTTTGTTAAAGCAAATGTTATTCCTGTTGTACAAGGTGAAGCTACACTAGATACACCATTACTAGTAACAGACTTAACTGGTGAGGTAGATTCAGATGGTAGAGGCACTTATGGTAAACTAAGAATAGGTCTACCAGAAGCAATTTCAGCTATTCAAGATATACCATTATCAGAGATCGATCGCAACTACGATTCAATTAGAGAGCTTATTAGTACTACTAGCCCAACTATGGATGAAGATTCAGCTGGACTAGACGGTAGAGTTCAGAGATTTAGTCAAGATAGAGAAGTATTCGATACTATGGATGAAGTTAAATATACTTACTATGATTCAGATTCAGCATAATAACCATTATAAATAAAACTAACCACAGATACGGACTTAGCAATGGCAAGACAAAACATTAATAAAGGCACTACAGCCAATGATGGTACAGGCGATACGCTCAGGATCGCTGCCGGTAAAATAAATGATAACTTTGGAGAATTGTACCAACTTTTAGGTGGTGACAGTGCTCAGGTTACCTCAAAGATGTCTTTAGCAGATAGTGGATTAGTCTATAACGGACTAACACATAATACAGTATTAGGATTTATTGAAGGTTCAGCTAAAGTTGAGATTGATCTTCCTAATCAAAGTGGTGTTGTTGCTCTTGTTGGTAGTTCTCAGACTCTTGTTAATAAAACTTTAACAGATCCTATTTTAACTTTACCTCAGATTAATGATACAAGTTTAGATCATCAGTATGTATTTACAGTTAAAGAATTAGCTGCAGACAGAAATGTTAATCTACCTCTTCTAACAGACAGTGATACATTCGTATTTAATGATCATACTCAAACGTTAACTAATAAAACATTAACTACCCCTATTATATCTGCTCCGAATATTTTATCAACAATAAATGATGTTAATGGTGCAGAAATAATAAAACTAGCTCCTACAGCTTCTGCTGTAAATGAGATTCAGATTAGTAACGCAGCTACAACAGGAGTTCCTCAGGTTGCAGCAGTAGGTACAGACACTAATGTTAGTTTAGGATTGTCAGGTACTGGTACAGGTCTAGTTGAAATACAGACAGGTGTAACATATAAATCTGAAACAGTTAACGCTAATGCTCAAGCTATTAGTTTAGCACGAACAATGTCTATATTTAATTTAAACGCTGCTTCTACTGCTACATTAGCTAACGGTACAGAAGTAGGACAGACAAAAACGTTTGTTAACCGAGCTACAGGAGCTGTTACCGTAACTCCTACAACATTCTTTAACGGTACTAGCTTTACAGTAAAACAATACGGTATAGTTAACTGTGTGTGGGTTGATAATACAGATGGGTGGATGCTAATGATGCCTAAACTGTACACATCAAGCGATGCAGCAGCACTATACTATATAACAGCATAAGAGATATAACATGCCAGCAATTATTACAGATAGATTCAAAAAAGAGATTCTTTTAAGCCTACAAAAGGATATTGATAGCGCCGCTAATAGCTATTATGTTAGTGTAGGTAGACCTATTGATTGGGATAGCGCTGATACAGCACCTACTCCATCTAATACGATTCGAACTATTCGAGACGCTCAATATAACATGACAGCTGTAAAAAATGTAGAAGCTCATTCATTTGTTATACCAAGATATACCTGGTCTTTAGGAGCAATATATCAAGGGTATAATGATAACTCTACAGGGCATCCAACAAATAGTTTTTATGTTATTACAGACGAAAACAATGTTTATGTTTGTTTAGAAGCAGGACTAGCTGCTACTGGACAATCTGTTACATCTACAGTTAAACCTACTGGTACATTAACTACAGCATTCGAAACAGCAGACGGTTATGTTTGGAAATTCTTATATTCAGTTGGTGCTTTAAGAGCATCACAATTCTTAGCTGCTAACTTTATGCCAGTAACTAAGTTTGGATTGTTTGATTCATCCTCACCTGCTGATCATGTTGAGCAAGTAGGTATTCAAAATGCTGCTATTGGCGGAGAAGTAGTTGGATATCAAGTTACAGGTGGTGGTTCAGGATATACAACAGTACCAACTGTTACTATAGTAGGTAATGGTACAGAAGCAAAAGGTACTGCTACAATTAACGGCGGAGCTGTTACTAAAATTAATGTAAAAGATTCAGATGGAGCAAAAGCTCATGGATCATTATACACATACGCTCATGTATCAATTACTGGTGGTAATGGTACTGGCGCTACAGCAAGACCTATTATAGGACCTGCAGCTGGGTTTGGAGCTGATCCTAGAGATGATCTTAAAGCAACAGCTATGATGTTTACATCTAAACCAGATGGTGATGAAGGATCAAATTGGGTTGTTAATAACGACTTTAGACAAGTTACACTAATTAAGAATATTGAGCTTCCTGATAGTAGTGCTAACTACACTGGAGTAACAGGTAATGCACTGCGTAGAATGAACTTTAACAGTGCACCGTCAGCAGCTTTCTCTGCAGATAAAACTATAGAAGGTGTATCTTCACTAGCTAGAGCTTACGTAGTAAAAGCTGATTCAGCTTCTGTTTGGTATATACAAGATTCAGATACTCAATTTACTGCTTTTACTGAAGGTGAGACAGTAAGTGAAATAGATGGAAATGGAGCTGGTATATTATTGAATACAGGAGCGGATGCTGATTCGTATGCTTATTTAAATGGTGATGTAGATCCAAACTCAGGTGAAGTAATGTATATAGATAATAGAGCAGCAATACAAAGATCAGCAGATCAAACAGAAGATATAAAAATTATTATCCAACTTTAATGGAAGACTAATATGGTAAAAGCATTTACATCCGAAATATTCTCATCTACTTACAGAGATGATTTTAAAGACAGCGACAACTTCCACAGGATTCTATTTAATAGTGGCCGTGCATTGCAAGCTCGTGAGCTTACTCAGTTACAAACAATCATGCAAAGGGAGCTTAGTAGACTTGGCTCTCACATTTTTAAAGAAGGTGCAGCTGTAAACCCTGGCGGAGTTACAGTAAATAATGAGTATGAGTTTATTAAATTAGACACAACTGTTCTTCCTCTTCCACCTGTTATAACAGATATAGTCGGAGTAGAGTTTACTTCTGATAGTAATATTAAATTTAAAGTAATTGAAGTATTAGCTGCAACTTCAAGTGATCCAGCTACAATATATGTAACATATACAGATACAAAATCTGCTACTGAAACATCTGCTAACTCAAGCTCTGTAAGAGTCTTAGCCGGTGAAGGTATATCTAGTACATCTTTTAACTTAACTGTTCAAGGAACTAACACAGTTTCAAATCCAGCAGTTGGACAAGGTACTAAAGCTTCTATTCATGCAGGTGATTTCTTTGCTCAAGAACACTTTGTCTTTGCTAAAGAGCAATCTTTAATTATATCTAAGTATACAACCAATCCAGATGTTAGATTAGGTTTCATAGTTACTCAAGATGTTGTTACATCTTCAGATAATTCAGCTCTGTTTGATAATCAAGGCGCTACGCCTAACCTAGCATCTCCAGGTGCTGATCGATATAGAATAAAATTAACACTTGCTAATAAAGCAGATGTAGATTCAGATGAAAACTTTATTGAAGTAGTAAACATAGTATCAGGTTTTGTTCAGTCTCAAGTAGGCGCTATGGATGGCTATAATAGAATAGGTGATACATTAGCACGACGTACAAAAGAAGAGTCTGGCGATTACATAGTAAAACCTTTTGAACTTGAATTTGAAACTAACGATTCTGATACAAGCAAACTAAACTACATAGTAAGTCCAGGTATAGGCTACGTTGATGGATATAGAGTTGCTACTGCTGGTCAAACTGCTATAGTTGTTTCTAAGCCTCGCGCTACAGTAACAGCAAATAATGAAGTAGTCGCGGCTAACTATGGTAGTTATATTTTAGTTAACGGTAATAAAGGTTTACCTAATATCAATGAACTACAGGTTATGGATTTACGTTCTGCTGTAACTCATGGTGGATCGACAATTGGTACAGCAAGAGTACGACATGTAGAAGAAGATAACTCTAACTATAGATTATATCTATTCGATATTAAAATGAATTCAGGTCAGAATTTCTCTGATGTTAAGTCAATTGGTACATCTAGTACAAACTTCTTTAACCTAGTCTTAGAAGTGAGTAAAGCAGTTTTAAAAGATGCTGCTAACAGTTCTCTATTATTTGAATTACCTAACACTAGACCTCAGTCTATATCAGATATTTCTCTTAGAGTACAAAGAAGGTTTACAATACCAGATACAGGTGCTTCAGGTAATGGTTCTTTATCAGTTCCAGCTAACGGTGAAGCATTTGCAGATTTAAGTTTATGGGTTATGGGTGCAGCAGACTCAGATATTGAAGAGTCTCCAACTATAACAAGTGTTAGTGCAGACACTGTAAACCTTACAGACCTTGCTCCTAATCAATCTTCTTATGAAGTACTTGCTTATGTTAATAAGTCAGCAGGTACAGTAAGAACTAAAACATTAACTGAGCGAACTCAATCCTTTACTACAGCTACAGATGCTGATAGTGACGGCAGTAATAATGTTACAGGTTATACTTTTGATAAGCCAGATATCTTCTCATTTGAAATAATTTCTGAAACAGATTCTGCTGGTGAAGATAAATCGTCTATATTTGAAACTGATAATGGACAAAGAGATAACTTCTATGCTAATGGTAAATTAAACCTAGTTACAGGTAGCACTCCTCCTACAACTCTTTTTGTTAAATACAAATATTTTGAGCATGGATCAGGCGGAGACTTCTTTGCGGTTAACTCCTATACTGGTCAGGTTGATTATGAAGACATTCCTAACTTTACTAGGTCCAACGGTGATATAATTAATCTGCGTAATGTAATTGATTTTAGACCTGTAGTTGCTGCAGATGGTACTTTCGGTTCCGGATCAAGAATTAATGAGCTACCAAGACCTACTGATCTTATTACTTTAGATGTAAATTACTATCAAGCTCAAGCTGCTAAAGTAGTTATAGGTAATGATGGAGCTTTACAGGTAATAAAAGGTAATGCTGCTATTGTACCTGAACTACCTAAATCACCTGAAAATACTCTAGATCTATTTAATGTTGTTATGAATCCTTATGTACTAGATGATAATGATGTCAACAGTGAACAGCTTTCTTATAAGAGATTTACTATGGCTGATATTGGTAAAATAGAACAACGTATATCTAATCTAGAAGAAACTACAGCTCTATCATTATTAGAATTAGAAACATCTAATTTTGAGATATTTGATGCTAATGGATTAAGTCGTACTAAGTCAGGTTTCTTTGTAGATAACTTTGGAGATCAAACAAGAACATTTACTATAAGCCCTGAATCTAAATCAGCTATTGATCCTCTACTACAAAATATGAGACCTCAATTCAGTGCTAGAAACACTAACCTATACTATGATAGTGATGCTACAGATAACTTCAATGTTCACATAGAAGGTGATAACATTATGTTAGATTATGATAATGTAGATTATCTATCTAATGAATTTATTACAGGTATAGAAAATGTTAATCCGTTCTCAGTTGTCTTAAAAAGAGGTTTCATGGAGTTATCTCCTACTTCAGATGAATGGTTTGATACAGAATTTACTGAACCTATTGTTGTTGATGGTGGTTTCGTTCAAGGAGCTGTAAAAGGTAAAGTCTGGAATGACTGGAGCTTTAACTGGTCTGGAGTAAAGAAAGATCTTACTGTTGGAGAATCTCTCGGAAGCAATACAGGTAGTAACTTTACATCTGGAAATCAAATAAAACGATCTGATAAAGAGATAAAAATATCTGGAATTAAAACTAGTACCACGTTTATAGATGAAGAAGGTGTAGAAGTAAGCCGTGCATTCTTACCGTATATGAGAACACGTAAGATATTCTTTAAAGCACAAGGCTTAAAACCTAATACGAGACATTATCCATTCTTTGGATTAAAGTCAGTAGGTTCTTGGGTTAAAGAAGAAACATTCCAACGAGCATCTGCTACTAATCAAGACTATGGTTCTGGATATAACACTTTAACTCAACACCCAGATACACCTACACCTGTATTACAAACAAATGCTGATGGTGCTTTATCAGGTTCTTTCTTCTTACCTAATACAAAAGATATAAAATTTACATCTGGTGATAAAGCGTTCTCATTGCTTGATATTAGTAGTAATGATGAAGATGCGTGTACATCTATTGCAACTGCTAAGTACTATGCTCAAGGTGTAATGGTTCACAGACAGCAAACAGTTTTATCTACTAGGTCAGTAGATCTAGAAGTTACTACAAAGACAACAGTTGTAGGTATTATTCAAGGTACTAATTATCCAGGTAATAGTAATACTAACGATAACCATGTACCTGCTACTGGTCCTGGAACTGTATATAAAAACGGTAAGTTTTTTAAACATAACCCTCCAGTAGGTCGACATCCACATCCTGGAATAAGAGCTGTGGCTTCTAAAAAGCAGAGAAACACTTGTAGTAAAGATCCTCTAGCTCAATCCTTTTCAGTAGCTGAAACTTCTGGAGTGTTTATTACTAAGATAGAAGTAAGATTCCAATCTAAACCTGAGATAGGTAAAACACCGGTTGTGGCTCAATTAAGACCATTAGTCAACGGTATTCCTTCTTCTGATGAGATTGTTCCAGGATCAACTACATTTAAGAGTCCAGATGCAATTACAGTATCTGAAGACGGTTCAGCAATAACAACATTCACCTTGGAAGAGCCTGTGTACCTATCAGGTGATGAAGACTATTGTATAGTTCTATTATCAGACTCTAATGAATACCACGTATATGTTGCTGAGGCTGGTCAGTTTATTTTAGGATCAACTGAGAAGAAATTAAATAAGCAAGCTACATTAGGGTCACTATTTAAATCTCAGAACTCTAAAACTTGGGAGCCAGATCAAACTAAAGACTTAACATTTAAGCTAGTACGTGCTAACTTTGCTGCTGGCGGAACTGTCGTTTTACAGAATAGTGGTCCAGCAAATGTTAATACATCTAATACTATTAGAACAACTAACACATCAAATACAGTACAGGTATACTTACAAGATCATGGATTTATAGTAGGAAGTAAAGTACAAATTACAGGTGCTGTATCAGTAGGTGGTATACCTACAGTTCAATTAAATGCAGTTCATACTGTAACAGCTGTAACTGGTGATGAATTTAAGTTTGTAGTTGCTGCAAATGCAACAAGCACTACAATAGGCGGAGGAGATTTTGTTGTAGAAAGACAGCATATGTTTGAACTTGCAAGGGTCGGTGTAGAAAATATACTACCTCCTGCTACATCAATTAATGGATATTCTAGATTAACAACAGGTAAGTCTACTGCAGGTAGCGAAACAGCTGAACAAGTAGATACTGAATATACTCCTATTGCTCTTAATAAGAACGTATACTTTCAAAACCCTAAGCTTCTAGCTACTTCACGTAACGAAACAGATAGAATGTCTAGTAACCCTTCTGCTTTAATTAAACTTGAATTAGCAGCAGGTAACTCATATGTATCACCAGTGATTGATCTACAAAGAACTTCTCTTACTACAATTCATAATAGAATTGATGAGAATAACGCTTTCGATGACGTTGCAGAAACAAATTCGATCGGTGGTACAACATTAGCTAAGCATGTTACTAAACCTGTAACACTGTCAGAGAAAGCTAAAGGGTTAAAGATATTATTATCTGCTAATAGACCATCTACAAGTAACTTCGATGTTTACTTTAGAACAAATAGTGGTGGAGAATTATTAACATCTACTTACACTTTGATAGCTCCTGAGACAGCAATACCAGCAAGTGACAATCCAACTATCTTTAGAGATTACAGATATCTACCTGGTGGCATTAACGGAACATTAAATGACTTCGATCAGTTTCAGGTTAAGATAGTAATGAGATCAACAAACAACGCAAAGGTACCTAGATTCGGTGATCTAAGAGTTATAGCATTAACGGTGTAATATGAATAGAGTGAAAGTAGAAGGTCATACAGATCTTGTTCGAGATATAAAATCGGGTGCTATAATTAATATAAATAGTACAGAGGCTAACAATGCTAGAGAAAGAAAGCATAGACAGCAACTGGAACAACAAGAACAAAGAGAACTTAAATCTGACGTGGATCAACTTAAGAATGATATGAGTGTTATAAAAGATTTACTGACAAAACTAGTAGAGAAGTAAGATATGCCAAAGCAAATTGTAAACATTAGTGATACAGTAAAAACGTTCCAAGAGAAGGTGAACATAGTTTCAGCTGACGTAGGTTGGAGAGGTAATCTCACAACAACTACTGATTCAGATATTGTGGGAGCTATTAACGAGCATGATGCAGAGTTAGGGACAATAACTTCAGGTGCTATGGGTACTGCTGCTAGTACAGTATCAACTGCAATTGCAGAGTTAGATGGAAGACTAGACTCAGCTAACAATACACAGATTAATTCTGCTAAGTTACATATGAGAGACTCTAGTGCTACTAACACTATAAAGGGCGATTTAGACGTTCATAGCAATGTGGACATTGGGGGTAACCTACAAGTAGATGGTACTCTTACTGTAGACGGTGTTGTTAATATGAAAGCTGGTTCTAATGGATCAGTTACGTTAGGTGATGCAAATACAGATAACGTTGTATTCTCAGCTGATGTTAACTCTCATATTATTCCAAATACAGACAACACATACGACCTAGGTTCAGATGCTCAGCAATGGCGTAACATACATGTTAACGGTACAGGTAATATTGACACTGTATCTGCAGATGATGTTACTGTATCTAATACTCTAGATGTAAACACATCTGCTACAATAGCTTCAGCTAAGATAGAAGATCTAACAGATAACAGAGTTGTTATTGCTGGTACTGGTGGTGAATTAGAAGATGATGCTAACTTAACATATGATGGTACTACATTTAGTGTGGGTGCTACAAGCATAGTTCAAGCATCAGGTAATACTGACATTGGTGGTGATTTAGATGTCACTGGTAATGTAACATCTACTGGATGGGCTCTAAAGATTGCGGCTGAAACAGGTACTACAGATGAAGTTACGCTAGGTGATACAATCACATTCGAAGCTGGCGAAGGTATTAACACTACAGTATCAAATAACAATATTAAGATTGATGGAGAAGATGCTACAACAACTAACAAAGGTGTTGCATCTTTCGCTGCTGCAGACTTTAGTATAACATCAGGAGCAGTATCAATTGCTTCAATTGGTAACTCTCAGATAGACAATAGCTTTATTAACATTGGTGCTTCTTCTGGTACAGCTAATGCAGTTAATCTTGGAGAGACATTTACAGTAGCTGCTGGTGAAGGTATAGACACAACAGTATCTGGCAACACTATTACAGTTGCTGGAGAAGATGCGTCTACTACTAACAAAGGAATTTCATCATTTGATTCAGCTAACTTCTCTATATCTACTGGACATGTAACACTAAAAGCTGGTGGTATTATATTAGGTACAAATACTTCTGGTAACTTTATGTCAGGTATTTCAGGAACAGCTAATGAGATTACAGTAGTACATACTCCTGGTCAAGGATCTTCAGCTGTTGTATCTCTTCCAGATAATGTAACTATAGGCAATAACTTAACTGTTACTAATGACTTTAATGTAGATGGAGATTTTATTGTAGGTGGTGCTACAAAGATCGCTGCTCATGAATTTAAACTAGCTGACGGTTATACTGGAACACCTTCTCAGAATGGTGTAATATCAGTTGATAGAGGTACATCAGATAGTGCACAGCTAGTATGGAATGAAACATTAGATAAGTGGCAAGCTGGTATTGTAGGTGATATGAACACTATCGCTCTAGAAGATGACAGTGCTAACTTTACTCAACTATCTGTAGAAAATAATTTAGTAGTTGCTGGTAACTTAGAAATTAAAGGTACTACTACAACAGTTGATACTACTAACCTTGCTATTGCTGATAACCTAATTGTATTGAATAGTAATCATACAGGTGCGCCATTAAGCACTTTAAGATCAGGTATTGAAGTAGAACGTGGTAGTGCTACTAATGCTAAACTACAATATAACGAGAGTACAGATCAGTGGGAATTCACAGGACCTAAGACAGGTACATTAGCTGTTACTGATGATATCAATTCTGGTACTATTACTATTAATGCTGGTACTGACTTAGTTACAGGTGGTAACTTTGGTCTAAATGATTCTGCTAATAAAACTGTTACTATTGATCACTCTGATATAACAAGATCAAATACTACATCAACATCTTCACCTACTTATGGAGCTTCATTTACAGCTATTGACACTCTTACAACAAATGCAAGAGGACACGTTACTGGAGCTAATACTAAGACAGTTACTTTACCAGCTGCTTATTCACATCCGACTCATCCTGGTGATGATATTAATATCGATTCAGACTTTACTGGCGCTAGTGTAATATCAAATTTAGATTTTAATGTTACAACAGACACGTTAGGACATGTTACAGATGCAAATGCTGTAGTAACGTCTCGTACACTTACATTATCAGATTTAACTCCATCTATGTCGGATTCTGCACATATTAATGGTGGTATTACACAACGTGGATTTGGCAATTCTTGGAATGCTGCTCAGCACACTCTTTTTGACGTAGAAGGTAATCCTGAAGATGGTGATACACTAGGTAAGTATAGATTTCAAGGTTATGATGAAGATACCCTGAAAAAAGAGTATGGGTATATAAAAGGTTTAATTCATGATACTCAACCTTCTGGGACTGCAAACCTTGCAGGACGAGTAGAAATTGGCGTAGGTACAACTACTCTTAGTACTGAGCTAAGTTTTATTACTGAAGGTAGATCTAATGGTTCAGAAACTACGATTAGATCAGGAGGATCAAATAATGATATCTTCATACAGCATGGTACAGGTACTGGTGAAGCCATCATTATGGAAAATACAAAGAGCACTACTGCCGGATCTGCTAGGCTAACGCTTTATAATGCTAGTACGAATTCAGGTATTAATGATAGTGATGAAATAGGTATTATTAAATTTAATGGTCGTCACGACGGTATTGCGCTTGATACTTACGGAGAGTCTTTCGCTGAAATATCAGTTAGAAGAACAGATGCATCCCAAAATACTCTTGACGGTACAGTAAACTTGTCTGTCTTAAGTAATGAAGTGATGAACACATACTTAAGTGCTGATGGTGAAACACACACAAAAATAAGTGCATCAGGTTCTGGACATGCAACTACTCATATAACAATAGGTGCACAAGACTCCGCTAGTGGACCTCGTAATAATATATTGTTTAATGGTAATAAATTAGATCTTACTGGAACCACTAGCGTAGATTTTACTGGCGTTACTACAGTAGGATTACCAGCTGGTTATGTGCATCCAAATCACTCTGGTGATGTTACATCTGCTGCAGATGGTGCTACTACAATTGCTAATAATGCTGTTACACAGCAAAAAGTTGCTGATGATGCTATTGGTCAAAATGAGTTAGAGAGCGTAGTAAGCTTGGTTATATATAGTAGTGATGGAACAGCGGTGAAGACGCTTTATGGTGCAGGAGCTTAATAGATGACTGTAAGAACTCCACTTAAACTTGATGGGTCTAATAACCTTATTGAGATGAGTACAACTGATATAAACAATATTAAGAGTCAGGTTAGATATCTCTATGGTACTAATCCTTCTGTTGATTTATCTCGAGTAGCGTCAGGTGGATCTCTTGGTAGTATTTCAGATACACGTAAACAAGCCGGAACTTCTACTACAGATGTCACTAACTATGACACAGAATCAGAGACTCCAAATGTTACAACAGTTACTGTTGACTACGCTAATGTAGATCAAGCAAATGAGAATACAACAGAATTAGCAGATACTGATCTTGTTCGGTTTCCAGTCTATAATGATAGCGGTAACATACGAGCTATGACTTTAACAGATATGTATGATACATTCATATATCCAGCTATAGATACTTTAACAGACGGTTCGGATCAGCCTGGAACATATCGAGTACACTCAGCAAACTCCTTATCCGGACATACTTTAATTAGCACCAGTACCATATTTGTAGATACAAGAGCTAATCCAGCTGCTTACACAGCAGGTGCTATACCTGAAGCACTAGATCAGCCTACTACTATAACTAACTATTATCTTTTTAGAACAAATTCTGGAAGTGCTGTAGGCTATAACAAACCTGTCTTTATTAGAAATGCTGATAAAAACTTGCAGGAATATACTACAGCTAACTTTGATAGTATATTATTTGACTGTGTAAGACATGTCGCTTCTGAAGTTGTAGGTTCAAGGATTAGATATAGATTTAATGGTGCTGGTAACGCTAGAGGTACTGGTATGTCTAATACTATACTGGTTAATTCAACTTATGAGCAACGATTAGTTAATAATGATGATTATCGTACTCAAGAATTTCCATCTGGTACAGAAGTAAGTACAAACACTCATTATTTAAGAATATACCAAGTGTAATATATGAATATAATTTTTGTTAAGTGGGGTACTAAGTATTCCAGTGAAGATGTTAATACATTATATAAATCATTAGTCAGAGAAGACTTTGATTACTATTGCTATACAGATGATCCTTCTGGTATAGATCCTAATATAAACATTATTCCTATTCCTACTAAACCAGCCTTGAAAGTTTGGTGGAATAAACTATATATGTTTAATAAGAACTTCCCTCTAAAAGGTAAAACAATGTTCTTTGATCTTGATGTTTATATCAGATCAGATCCTTGGAATATATTAGATGATATTAACTGGGAAAGACTTACATTAGTTGATTGTTCATATAAAACTCATGTTGTAGATGATAGAAAACATCACTTTGATGTTAGGATAAATTCATCTGTAGCAGCGTGGGATGCAGATAATCCTTATATACATTCATTATGGGATAAATTCTACTCAAGTAAGAAAGATTATTTTCTACGCAAGTATGCTGGTATTGATAGATTTATAGTTCATGAAGGTTTTGATTATAATATTCATAATACTAATCTTATACAGTCCTATAAATACACTAGTAATAATACTGCACCTATCGTAACCTTTGAGGAAGTTGATTATGGAAGCCAAGATATTAAATCGTGGATTGAAGCTGATAGAAAACTTTTATAATGCTTCAATGTATACTGATGATGTGTGGGATAATGATCTCTATAGAATAAAAGATACTATAGACTCCCTTGATATTAATCATTGGAAGGGTAAGCAATGGTTAGTAGATGAGTTAACAAAGGTGTATAAAGATGATGGGTTAATTCATATAGCAGGTGGTTGGAATGGGTTGCTTGCTTATCTACTATCTAAACATTATAATAATATAGTTTCTTCAGACATAGATCCTATATGTGAAATTATTGGCAGAAAATTATATCATGATAGCTCTATAGAATTTAAGACAGAAGATTTTACTAACTCTGATGTATTTGCTGATGCTGATGTTGTTGCTTGTACAAGTGTAGAACATATTGATAGAGAAGATGTTATAACTACTATTGAAGAACTGCAAATGAGATGCTGTAAAGCTATTGTATTACAATCAAATAACTACTTTGATCTTAACTGTCATATAAATTGCTCTCATTCCCTTGATGAGTTTGTGGAGTATACAGACCTAGATGTAATATATAAAGGTGAACTAAACCTCGGTGATTTTACAAGATATATGATAATAGGAACATAAAATGTATAACCCAAATTTACTTCAGGTATTCTTAGATATATCTACATTTTGTAATGCTGCTTGTCCTAAGTGTCATAGAACTAATCCTAATGGATTAGATAAAGCAGATTGGTTACCATTAGTTCAATGGGATTTAGATACATTTAAAAAAGCATACGATTTAAATAAACCTAGAATACAATACGGGTCGTTTCACTTCTGTGGTACTTGGGGTGATCCAGTTATGAATAAAGACTTAACAAAAATGGTTGAGTATATTCTTAAAAATAGTAGAGCATATGTAACTATAGACACTAACGGATCTATTAGAGATGAAGAGTGGTGGTGGAACCTAGGAATACTAGGAGGTAAAAGGTTGCGAGTAACCTTTGCTGTAGATGGTTTAGATCAAGAAATGCATGCATTTTATAGAAGAAATACAAGCCTATCTAAAGTTTTAGATAATATGGAAGCATTGTCTAATACAATGGCCAGTATATATACTAGAACAATAGTGTTTAAACATAATGAGGATTATCTAGATCAAATTCACGAGATGGTAAAAGATCATGGAGCAGTTAGATCTTGGTTTACTCCATCTGATAGGTGGTATAAAGATTCTGGAGGACCTTTTGTTTTTAATTTTACAGATGCTGATGGTAAAGAGCAGAAATTTGAAAAGAGTAAGATTGTAAATGAATATCAAATGTAAATGGCAACAAATTAATAGGTTACTTGTTAATCCAGACGGTCAAGTTTATCCTTGCTGCTATCTAGGTAATCTACAATATCAGTATAGCGTTGAAGGAAAAGAAGATTTAAAAAACACTCAAGTTGTAATGAAAGAATATAACGATAATAAAGAAAAATATAATATACATAATAATAATATGAGAGATATAATTAATAGTGAGTGGTTTAAAAAAACTTTACCTGAGTCATGGGAAGATGAAACTAGAACTGTGCGGCAATGTAAGACATGGTGTGGAGAAGAATAAATGAAAAATTTAGGTTACGAGTTAGTTACAGCTGAATATACTAATAGTGAATATAATGCTGTAAGGGCTATTTGGAGAGATCCAGAAAATACAGAAGCAGAAGACGGTAGTGAATTAGTTGTAGAAAGTATTATTGAAGTTAAAGATGATAACCCTCAATGGAAAGAGTTACTTGAACTAACAACAACTGATACAATTATGGAAGAAACATATGTAAATAATGAAAGACGAGTGACAGCTTTTGAAAATATGGTATTACCTATTGCTAAGAAAAGAGGTCTTGTATATGACTTAGATCAAGGTATTGATAGTAACATCTATAAAGCTATTGTTAGAGCCTTGTTTAGTCCTTTTGATCCTAAAGCGCAAAAAGAACAGCTCTTTATGTTAAAGATGGAATTGTTTAATGTTGACTTTATTAAAGAAGTAAAAGATAGAGCACTAAAGAAAGAGCTTAGACAGGCGCCAGATTTAATGTCTACTGTTGAAGCAGCATGTAAGATATACAGAGAGACTAAGGAAAGCTAAGCTCAAACTCTTTGTTGACATGATGAGTAAAGTATGCTATGTCTGTTGCTTCGTTTTGAAATCCGTCTAATATAAAATTCCAATGTATATTCATATCGGTGCATTGTAAGCTATTTCGTTCTACTAAGTATGTAATAAACACTTCATTATTGTAAAAGAAATTTTTAGTAATGTTATCTGGATATATTGAATCATCTAGCGTTTCATCTAATAACTTTTTCATATCATCTAGCTGTTGACCAAACTTTAAATTCTTTATAGCATCACTACTACCATATGTAACACCTGTATTATATAACTTAGGTGAAATATTACCATCATCAAGTATTAGCATAGAGTTCTTTGCACAGGTTTTACAGTAGACATTCTGCCTATCATATGCATCATGCTCTATGTTCCATTTTAGTTCATGCTTGTGTTGATCTCTGAATAGAGGATACATAGCTAGAGTATCTCCAAAGACCTCAAATATATTCTCTGCTCTTTTATTAGGTACTACATCAAAATCAAGATATAATACTTGATCATATTCTTCAGCATATCTCTCTAGTTGTAGTATCTTTTCAAACTGTAATGTATCATAGTCAGTTATATCTAACTTATGTAGTACATAATCAGCATCACATCTTTCAGCATATTCTCTCTGAGCTTGTTCTAATTGATTGCTGTATTTTCTAAACTGCCTTAGCTTATATTGATTAGTGCTTATAGTATTCTGATTTATATTATCATTATACTGACTAAAGATTATTCTTTTCAC
>Ga0206682_10002127_pt1 | contig 18493 bp, 21 predicted proteins | sample M240m12015metaG_FD_155444 | JGI IMG/M metagenome (GOLD analysis project Ga0206682, IMG submission 155444) | Ammonia-oxidizing marine archaeal communities from Monterey Bay, California, United States - M2 40m 12015 | ecosystem: Environmental > Aquatic > Marine > Intertidal zone | place: USA...
AGTGGGTGATGAAAACTATTTTAATATCTTCGTCAGGTAATTTAGACACATCAAAACTAAATGTTTCAAAGTCTATATCAACAAATACTGGTTCCAAACCCACTTGGAATACGGGGGCAACATTGGTAACCCAGGTGCAAGCTGGGACCAAGACGCGAGATCCATCTGGTATATTGTAGAGCTCTTTAACAGCTGCCAATAACAAAAAGTTAGCAGTGCTCCCAGATGAAACAAAGAGAGAGTTCTTACAACCCAACCAGTCTGACCACGCCTTCTCAAATTCTGCGACCTTCTTACCATTAGTGTATTTATCAGTAGAGTTAATAAAGTCTATAAGTGTCTGTTTATCTGACGAAGTAATCGCGTCGTTCATTAACGGCCACCACATCTTTAAGTGTTTAGTGTATTATGTCTTTAACCCAATTGCTTATAAAATTGGTCTTGCTTGTCCTGTCGCTCAACTGACTTTACATGCCACATGGCGTTCAATGGGTTCGCTTCCAAGGCAATAGCCTTTTCATACCCTTGAAGCTTTTCATGAAGAGTTTCAGTCCAACGAATAGAACTCTTGTTTTGGAAGATTCGACCTTGGAAATCTGGCCAGTTAATAAACCCTGCTTCATTAATTTTGAAGTTGCACTTTTCCAACCATTCACCAGTATGACCAGGAACAACATTAATTCGTGGAACAAAAATCATATCACACTGAGTTTTCATAATTGGCTCCTTCATGTGTTGAATAAGAGGTTCTTGTGGAATTTCGTCCGCGTCAATCATGAAAATGTAATCTCCCTTACATTGGTCAATATGATAGTTTCTATGAGCAGCAAAATCTCCATTGAATTCTCTGTAATGAATGCTTATAGAGTCCTTGAATTGTTCCAAAACTTTTTTAACTTCTTCAGTCTCTTTACCGGAATCAACAAGAATATTAATGTCATCTGCAGAATCCTTCACTTTAACAAGAAATGATAGGAGAGAATAGAGCTCCTTATCCTCATTGCACACCTCGACAGCATATGTCATTGTTGGAACATCCTCTAGTTCAACCATTGTATCTATTAAAGAAACCAATACTTTAAGTATTATAATGACTGACTTCGAAAAGAAGTTTCTTGATGTTGCTCGCCTTATTAAGAGATGCGTTATTCCACAAAAAACAAATCTCAAGAAATTTCGCCTCGGTGAAGAAAGAGATGGAGGATATGTAGTTGCCGAACTTGAAAATGATTCATACGACGCACTTTATTCATATGGTTGTGATGACAATATTACTTTTGAAAACGCCTTTAATAAAAGATATGGAAAGGAATGTTATGTATATGACCCATTCAAAGGTATAACAGACAAACCACATTTTATAAATTATTTTGAAGAAGGTTTGGCTCATGAAAATTTTTATGATGCAGGAGGTAAAAAGTTTGGAACTATTGATACACACATTAAACAAAATGGACACACAGAAAGTTCAAACTTGATGGCTCAAATTGATGTTGAGGGTTCTGAATGGAATGTCTTTGCGAGTTCCATAAAATACATCAAAAACTTCTCACAACTTTTGATTGAATTCCACATGCCAATCATGGGAGACCAATTTATTCGAATGGAACCATTTATTAAATATGTATTTGAAACATTGAATGAACATTTTGTTTGTGTTCACTTTCATGGAAACAATGCACCACTTCAACCATGGCTCGATGGTTATTTCCCAAGAATGTTTGAAGTCACGTATGTGAGAAAAGACCTCATTAAGGAACATTCAATTGAAACTGAACCATGTCCCATGGAAGGTCTAGATTACGCGTGCGCAACAGATAGACCAGACATTCGTGTGGATTATTGGTTAAACAAAAAACTCTATGAAGAATAAAACAATGTTTGGTAAAATTGTTGGAAGATTTTTTTTGGAACCACATTGTGGTTTAAAAGGGGATGATGAAGAAGGAACAGTCACAGTTTCCGAAATTGTTGAAACTTTCCTTCTTTGGCCCCATTGGAAAAATCAATTGAAAGCAGAATTTAATAAAATAAAATTATTTACAATGTTTGAAACAACAGATGTTCATCCAGCTATTATACAATCAATGAAAGTTTTTGATGAAGTTATTGTTCCATATGATTATCTCAAAGAAATTTTGATTTCACATGGAGTCAACGCAGTTTCACCAAATTGGTATACATCTGATTTGATTAGGATGAAACCATTTGTTGTTCCCAAAGTTATGGACAAAGAAAGAAAAATTTTTCTATATGTCGGAACAAATGATAAAAGAAAAAATGTAACAACTCTCACAAAAGTTTTTGCTAAAGCTGCAGAGGGAACAAATCATTTATTAATTGTTAAGACAAACAAAGATGATGAATTGACAACAACAAAAAATATTCAAATAATAACTGAAAAGATTTCATTAGAAAGACTTGCGAGTTTATATAATTTGTGCGACTATGTCATTTCATTTACACGAGGAGAAGGGGTTGGATTACCAATGTTAGAGGCAAACTATTTTGGAAAACCTGTTATATGCCAAGACCAAGGTGTCTTCAGGGATGTAAAAAAAGAAGTTAAATCAGGTTGGTTGGCACTACCTGCGAAAGAAATACCTATTGATTTAAAAGGGGTTCCAGATTTCTTACACCAAGTATTTTATGGAACTTGGTTTGATGTTGATGAAAAGGAATCCCACGATATTATAAAAAATATCCTTTTAGAATAAGATGCTTGTAGCTATTTTGTTAATAATTATAAACATATACATTTTCATAAATACAAAAGAGCCTCATAATTTCAAAGTAGTGAAAGAACGATACAGGATTCTCAGGGAACACATTGAAAAAAATGGACCAGAAGAATTTAAAGTTTTAGAAAATGAAATACCCCTCGTTGCCCACAATAAAATTTTTAATAAAACTTTGGGATACAACACGAACAAAGGGTATGAAATAGGTTTGTGTATAGATGGAGAACCAAATGAAATAATGCATGTTCTCATCCATGAATTAGCACATTCAACAGTCGATGAATATAGCCATAGTTCAGATTTTTGGGAACAGACAAAGAAACTTAAGAATATATGTAATGAGTTAGGAATTTACCAACCAATCAACTCTAAAACTAGATTCTGTTCATCCTATATTCAGGACGGTGAATAAAAAAATATTGAATTACATTAGATTAAATAATGATTGACATGCAAAGTCTTCAGATGTCATTTACATGGTTCTTCTTATACCTTGCAATTTTGGCCCAACATTTCTCAGATGGATATGTTTATAACACTGTATGGATGGCGGGTATTGTTCCACTAATGATACGATTCTTTGCTGCTCGAGACCCAAATCTTCTTCTTGTACGATGGAAGTTCCTTTTCCTTGTCATCATCATGAGTGGTGGCTTGTTAGGTGCTTTCATGAATGTGACACCAGAAATAAGTAAAGGAACTAAGGAATTCGGTAAAAAACCAAAGAGTAATATCAAGGTTGCCATAATGTATTTAGGATTCTTCCTCTTCTCATTGCTTGTTCTAAGCACTGTCATGAGCGCGTTCCCAGTGGAAAACATGAATTTCAACAATGCTTTGAATTAAATTTGAAAAACTTGTATTTTTCAAAAAAAATGTATAAATTTATATGTTTTCAAAAATAATCTACTTTTTGAAAATGTAACGTTGAATAATGAAATAAGCGATCGCCGCAACGAGACCAGTAGAAGCGAGACCCACCGCTGAGCGTCCACCCATGTCATTCATGAATCGGGGAACTGAAGAAGCGAGTTTCTCCTGAACAGGCTTGCTAATGGCAATAGCGGCACACACACCAACGAGAAGCGCTTCCATTTGATCATCAGTCAAGTTGAATGGGTTTTTGTTTTCAGCAACTGGCTTGGGCTGTTCAGCTGGTTGTGGAACCATGCTCGCTGGTGGCTGGGGAGCAGTCATAGTCAAGCTTTGCATGCGTGGATCGGCACTTGGAGCTGGTGGTTCAGACAAACCAATAGCAGAACCTGAGTTATATGATTCAACCAAATCAGAAATTGGAGTGGAGTCCATGGTCATTTGTTTATTCTCGACATTTTTTTCTACGGAATTCGCACCCATTGGAGGCATTAATTTGCGTAATTTTTCTTCATCTTTGGGTGACATTAAAGTTTCAGTCATGGGTGGATTTGAATTTGGAGAATTTGGTGGTGGAATGTATGGATTATCCAATGCAACCATACCGTCATCGCTCATTGCCAAATTCATTGTATTAACTCCTGACATTTGGTGTGTACAGATGTTTTATGAAAAATAACTTGACGCAATTATTTCTTTGCCTTTGTAATTGTTATACCCACTTGTTTTTTACCAGCCTTTTTCATCGCCTGAGTTGAAGAAGTTGCACTGTCATATTTAGGGTTATACATCTTCTTGTGCATACCCCAAAAACCAGGTGAACCCACCTTAAACTTTGGTGGTGGGTATTTAGCCTTATACCAAAATACACAGTCCTCTATTTTATTAGATTTAACAGTATTATCCAGTATAAGACATTCGAAATTTTCTGTACATGCATCCATTGTTTTATTAAATAGGTCAAAAGTAGGGAATATACCGAAAAAATTTTTCCATATTTTTTCTCGGTTAGCAACTATATTTTCCCTGAGTACAAAAACATAGTCAATGTTTGCTCTTAATGCGGGAGGCATATCCATACAATATTGCATAGAAAGCATAAAAAATATATTGTAGTGTCTACCGTTCATAAATACTTGACGCATAACGGTGTCTTTTAGGAACTTATTATCATACATGCAATCATCTAAAAGCATAAAAGAAGAAGTCTTTTTACCACTTTTTATAATTTTCCTCTGTCTATCCATAACTCTCTCAACAGCTTCCTTATCGTATTCATTGTATATGAACAAGTCAGGCACAAAATTTCCATAAAATCCATTACCATCTTCAGTTCCTGATTGAACTATTCCTGTTGGTATATGTTTCTTATGATACATAATGTCTCGAATAAGGTAAGACTTACCTGTGTTTCTCTTACCAATAAAAACACATATCCTGTCATCTCCCATTTTTTTGGGGTCAAATTTCTTCAATTGTAGATTGACTGGAGACATCTTAATATTCCTCGCTGTTTTTATTCATTAAATTTTTACTCACCTATATTAGTAATGTCAGGCACCTTGAAAATTGCTGCGAAAGGTGCTCTAGACCAATGGTTCACAAAAGATCCTCAGATGTCTTACTTTTTTGTAAATTATAAACGCCACTCTAAATTTTCTGTTGAACAAGTTGAGATGCCCTTTTCTGGAACCCAGGACTGGGGTAAAGATTTGTATTGTGAGATTCCATATTCAAAAGGAGACTTAATCAAAAACCTTGCACTTCGAATAACAATGAATGATATTGAACATGAAGACTTTCCAGAAACAATCAAAGGTAAAATGGGTTCATATGTTCAGACGATAAATCTTCCATATGTTCCTTCTGTATGTACTGAATTAATTGATTATGTTGATTTATTCATTGGGGGACAGCATATTGAAAGATTAACAGGCGAATACATTTACATACACCAACAGTTGAACAACAGTGGAAATGATGTTAAGAATGCTCTTAGAAAAATTAATGGTCATGGAGACTTTTTAGATAATCACACAGACGATGCTTACGATGATGTATATGAAATTGTTGCTGCATCTATGCCCGAATACAATGAAAATAACTTTAACACTTACATTTTAGACCTTCCATTTTATTTTTACAGAGAACCAAGTTTGTCTATTCCCATGTGTGCTCTTCAAAGACAAAAAGTTGAAATGAGATTGAAACTCAAAGAATTTAATGATGTCATCTTTGGTGGTCGAAGAATAGGAAAGCGATGGGGGGAAGATATTAAATCTGTATTGAGAAGTATCTCATTAGAATCAAGTTTTGGTTTCTTAATGAACGAAGAAAGACATTACTTGATGACTAGACCAATTGATTATGTTATAACACAGGTCCAGTTGGCACAGTTTAACATGGAATATCCACTCTCTAAGAAAACTGTTATGCTCAATTTTAGACACCCAGTCAAAGAATTATTTTTTATTGTTCAGAACGATGCATACAAACAATACAACAATACTCTCCGTTTCCAGGAAATTCAAAGAGTTGAATTAAGATTTAACAATCAAGTTGTATTTGACGGTAATCATGATTACTTGGTATATGACCAACCAATGGAACACCATGTAAATATTCCAGAACAGAGAGTCATGAAATATAGACATAAACACAACGAATTTGTTGAAATTAATACTTCTTCAGAATTTGGTGTATACAGTTTTGGATTACATCCAGATAAGGCATATCCAACAGGCCAAGTCAACATGAGTCGTATAACACATCAAATGATGACCATTGAAATTGACCCTGAAATCAACGATTTATACTGTCCCAAGGTATATGGAACTGTTTTACCAAAAGCAGATGCAAGTGAAGGTAGAATAGCGACTACATTGAGATATTCCAACGGAAGAACATCACCAGCAGTGAAAACATATGTGAGAAGCAAAGACAATAAAGTAAGAGTCTATGCAGTAAATTACAATGTATTAAGGGTGGCCGGAGGACTTGGGGGATTAAAATTTTAATAGGTATTAGTAGGAATGGCTGGTCGTCTTCAGCTTGAATCCATTGGAAAACAGGATAAATATTTCACCGACGATCCAGAGTTTAGTTTTTTTTCACAAATGCATAAGAAACATACACTTTTTTCCAGACAAAGTATTAAGTTGGAAGGAAACAAACCCATTGATTTTAATGAAGTCATCAGGTTTACAATACCACAAGACCAAGGAGATCTTTTATCAAAGGTTTCTTTTGAATTTGAGGTTGACCCAATTGTATTATTTAATCATGGTTTTGTAGATTCACTTGGACACGCAATTATTGATTATTGTGATTTGTACATTGGGGGTGTATTAATTGAAAGAGTGACAACAGATTATCTTCAAATTTATTCAGAACAAAGTGTCACCCAAACAAAACAATATGGCTTATCAAAAACATTAGCCAAAACATTAGTTCAAAATTCAACAGATGAATACTTGACAAAATATAGTGTCATCAATTTTAACAAACCAAAAAAGTTTGTAGTCAACATACCATTTCATTTTTATAAAAAACCAGAACTTGCATTACCTATTTGTGCATTGAAAAAACAAGAAGTAGAAGTTGAAATTAAAACAAGAAGACTTGACGATCTTATTTTAACAAGAAGCTTCCAAAAATTTGCTAAATTTCCAACTATTCCATACCAACAAACATACGATTACAACTTACAAAGAAATATTATGGATATTCAGTTTATTCCAGATTTAGACAACAATGAATATGATGGAACAAAAATAGGAGGCATAGGTATTTTAGGATATCATGTTCGTCTAACAAATCGTCTTTACGCTTATATCTTAGCACTCGATGGAGATAATCTTAAATTTTATAACATTAATGCCGATGCGTATGTAAAAGAAAACAAAGATTTAATTGAAATTGAAGCAGTTTCTTTTTGGAGATTTCAAACAAATTTCTTATTCAAACAAACAGATCCATCAGTGTCATTAGACAGAAGAATTACAAGTGGAAGAACATCAAAGAAAACAGGTGCACAATTCTTTGCCGATGGAACAAGTACCGCAACTGTTCCCAAATATAATACATTTGTTGTGGGAGATGAAGATACTGGTAATGTTTACATGTATGTAAACAAAGATGAAGTTTCAAGAATAACAACAGCCGTGGGATATGGAACATCTATAGCTATTTCTGATGATTCCGAAACTATTTTAGTAGGCGCCAGAGATTCAACCATAAAAGTTCTAAGCTTTGAAGATATTGAAAATCCAACTGAAGTAAAAACACTTGATTGTGGTGACCCAACAGCTGAACTCAGACAGGTTAAAATATCCGGAGATGGAAGATTTGCTTTCGCATCGGATGTCATAAACTTAAGATTATATATTATAAGAATTGATACTGGTAGAACATTTACAATAGATGGATTAGAAAGTGATATACGCTACGGTGTATCTGCAAATGGTAGAAGGGTTATAGTAGGTTTAACAACAGCGTCCGCTGTCAAAGTATATGATTTTGATGGTGATATATACACGTTGTCACATACAATAGCTGTTCCCAAAATATATGATACAAAGGTGTGTGTGGCAATTTCTAGAAATGGTGAATCAATATTTTACAATGTTGACTATCATGTGAAAACTGATTCTCTCAAACCATTTGAACAAGTTGAAATTAAAAATTTTAGAATGGTGACAGATTTCATTTTACTTGATAAAATTGAAAAAAATATAGTTTCAAATTCATGTAGAGATTTTGCTTTTACACAAGTTCAACAAGCAGAAAATCAACTCATACCTCTATTTGACACAAATTATACATTTAGAACAAACTTTGTAAATGTCGTAAAAGAACTTTACTTTGTTTTCCAATGTTTGAGATTCAATAATGAAATGATTTTACCTGCATGTAATTACGACAACATTGGTATAGAAGTAGATTATCAATCTAATGTATGTTTCTATGAACACATGTATGACATGCAAATGATTTTAGATAATGAAACTGTATTGAATGAAGATTCAGGTGGAACATTCTTCCTTAAATCTATTCAAAGTGGACTTCATCATAAAAGAACACCAATGAGTAGGAGGTTTTATTCATACTCATTCGCGACAGAACCTGAAAAGTCATTGCCAACGGGACAAAGAAATTTTAGTGTTATAAACAATCAAATGTTTAAAGTAAATTTAGTTCCACAGGATTTATATAGAAGAGAATTGAGAGTCTATGGACTTACATATAATATATTGAGACTTGTAGACGGTGCAATGTATATGGTATTCCCATACAGAAGTATGCCTGTTCCAACTACCCCAAATAACTCTGTTGGTCCAAATGACAGGATTCCAGTATTGTTTGCAAACCAAGAAGGATACACAGTTCCATGTGTATGCCCAGAAATCTCAAATTGCCCAGAACCAGAAGATGTTCCAGGGTCAGGTTATCCTATGCATTAGCCGTTGCACATTCCCTAGCCAATTTATCAACCAATTCATTCATTGGATTTCCATTATGCGCTTTTACCCAACGCCATTCCACAACATCCAACTGTTGTGAAAGGGTGTCCATCTTAATCCATAGGGGCATATTTGCAACTGGCTTACCAACAGATGTTTTCCAACCATTGTGTTTCCATCTTTTTATCCATTGAGTTATTCCCAATTTAACATAATTACTATCCGTATAAATAGTTATTTCCTTCTCTCCAATTATTATACATTCCTCGAGAGCTTTAACAACAGCTGTCATTTCCATAATATTATTGGTAGAAGTATGGAAACCACCTTTCAATGTAAATTTGTCCTTACAAACCGCTGCCCATCCACCTGGACCCGGATTGTTAAGACAACTACCGTCTGTGTATACTTCTATCATTAAGTGATTATTGACTTATTTTTTTATATTAAACATTCTTCAAATTGGTTTTTTCTAACGCCGCATATCCAAGAGCAACCGCGATAATAATCACACTGACAATAAGAATAATATATCCAAAGTGAAATTTATTGTTTTTTTCTTTAGGTTTCAATGAACCAGCCATTTTATATATACAATCTACTGAATATTTTTTTTACGCATATTTATAAACGGTGGCAACTTCACCTTCCAATGAATTCACATACTTTTTATATTTGGTATAAGCATTTTCCATTCTTTTCTGTATCTTTTCCCTCTTTTCACGATTTGTAGAGAAAGCTCTCTCAGCATCATTTTTGGGAACACCTACAGCCATTGATATAGCAATAGAAACATGTGTTTTGTTATAATTTTTTCGCAAGTTTTCAAATTTTTTAATGAAATATTCTAGATGTTCAATAGCATTTTTGTAATTTGAAATTAACTTTTTAGTATTTCTATCATTACGGGGTGTGTTTAATTTGTTAATTCTTGACTTCATATATTTAATTTTTTCTTGAATCAAATTCTTTTTAGACTTTGTCATGCGCTTAATATTTTCTGGGAGTGCTAGTCTATTATTGCCGTGAACTTTTGGTGGTTTCTTCACATTAAAATTCATAATATAGTTGTATCCCTTTGTCATCTATTGTAATAAATTATTTTAATCTTCCTTTTCACTTTCTTCTGTTCCTGATTCTGATTCATCCTCATCCTCTGTAGCACATTCGGAACACAAAAACATTGTCTCAAATGAAACATTATTATAAAGACAAGACAAAGCATCCCAAATATCCTCAATAAAATAAGGCATACTTACTAAAACCGCATAGGGGAAAATCCACAAATAACGAAATTTAAATTCCATTTGTATTAAAAAAGTTTCTAATTTTTAAGTGTTTGGGGTTTGATGTATTCACTCGCACGCTTAGGTGTTTTACAAATTGTATCACCGCAATGGTCTCTGTTTTGATACACAGCATTCACACCCGTTGTTATTTCATCACATGTCTTAAGCGCCCATCTACCAAGTGGTTTTTTATCTAATTCAATCATTTTAATAAGAGCCCGAGGCAAATTAAAAAAATGATTCATCTATATAATTTTATTTCTTAATTTTTAAGTTTATCTCATTTTTTTGATTTCTTATTTTTATTTGTTTTTTTTGATTTAGTATTGTTATTACGAGCTGGTGGCGCTGGCAATCTCAATCTCCCGTTTACACCATTATTAGTAGTTGGTAGATTACGTCGTTGTTTCCCTTGTTGTTGATTTGGACGCCTATTATTAGCATTTCTAGGGCGAGCTATAAGAACTGCACTATTTCTAATTCTGCGAAGAGGTGCCCTGTTTCGTGTGTTTCCTATTATAGTATATGGGCGTCGTTCTCTTTCGCGTGTGACACGGGCAGCGTGGGCAGTATTATTACGAGCCTGTTGTCTAGCTCTGTTACGACCTAACCCACGCGCAGCGTTGGCGGCAGCATTATTGTTATTCTCATTGCGAATATTCTGTCTTTCCCTCATGCGACCCATCATTCTCCTAGCATTAGCAGCATGGGCATTCCTTTCAACTTGTCGTCGGTGTTCACATTCGCCTGAGTGATTACGGTTTCTCCGCACCTGTCTCTCTTCCCGCGCTTGACGATTCGCTTGACGATTTCGAAGCCTGTTGCGTCTATTACGTTCGTTTTGTTGTCGTCTCCTTTCGCCTTCGTTGTTGTTGCTGCTTGCCACCATGTTTATATGTTAAATATTAAGATATTTGTTTGTATCTTAATATTTGTGTTTTTATTGATTTTCTAATATTTTTACTATACTTAAGCGTAAATAAGCTTAGTTGGAGAACGCCAAACCGCCCATCCCTGATTGGATTCGAAGAACGTTGTAGTTGGTCGCGAACATGTGCATGGTCGCGCAATCGTGGGTGGCACCCTTGAGGGTGATCGCAACTTGGGCGTTGTCGATGCGGGAGAAGTTGCATGTTCCACTTGGTTGGTGCTCCTCGGGGCGAAGCGCGAAGGAGTAGGAGTAAATACCTGGGTATGGGCAGCCAGCGTGGTGAGCATTTGGTTGCACTTGGTTGAAGTACTTGCCACCTTGCTCCTTCATGCGGTCTTGACCGTTAAGCACAAGCTTGAAGGTAGAAAGTGGACCGACGGAGCGGGTCGCGGAGGCATCACCATCCTCGAACCAGGCCGCGGAACCACCTTCAGTGGCACCCGCGAGAAGCATTGGCGCACCAGTGCCTGAGGTGGTTGGGACAACCGCGGCGGTGGCGACGTAAGCATCGGAGGTAAGGATAACGGCATTCGCGGTTTGCGCGTTGGAGGTGAAGTTCCACTGGGCCGCGTTGGAAACGGAGCCGTTGTTGAAGCACCAGACCAATTCCTTAACTGGGTGGTTGTAGGAAAGGCGGACTTGGCGGGAAGCACCGGAGGTGACAGTGTCGGAACCGGTGTGCTGAACTTGTTCAATAAGGTATTCGTGACCCTTTTGCGCAAATCGGCGACGCTCCTCGGTGTCGAGGTACACGTAGTTGCCCCACACCTTGAATGTGGAACCGTCAGTGTAGTGGGAGAACTCAGATGACAAATCGAAGTCAAGGCGTACCTCGTGGTACTGAAGCGCAATGAGTGGGAGGTAAAGTCCTGGGTTGCGGTTGAAGAAGAAAATCAATGGGAGGAAAACAGTTTGTGTAGCACCGGTACCAACGGTCTTGGTGGTCATCTTACCCCAAGAAGCCTTCTTGGATTCATCCAAGTAAAGCTCGGAGTACAAACGCCACCAGAGTTGGTAGTGCTTATCGATGCGCTGACCACCGATGGACAATTCGACGGACTTAATAGCACGCTCGGCCGCCCAGCAACCTGAGAGTTCGACGGTACCAGCAGTGAGTTCGAGGCCGGAAGCGGCAACGAGTTCGACATACATGTCACCAATCAAGTCCCCGTTACGAGCGACAGTGACGGACACACGACCGTTGTTGGACGCGGTACCGTTGACAGTTTGTTCGATGTTTTCCATCGCAAAGTTAGTGTGGCGCTTGTAGACCGCCTGGAAGAAGGTGACTTTTGGGTTACCAGTCAAGTAGACGTCTTGGGCACCGTACGCGACAAGCTGCATGAGACCACCAGCCATTGTGAATTTTTGTACTATATACCAAGATTTTTTTTTAGGGTAAAAGTATTTCGCACCGCGAAATTTTTACATTTGAATTTTCTCTTCCTCCTGTATATAATGTCCCAACCTGAACCCAAGGAGGAAATCCCCGAAGAAATTGATGAAACAGACGATGAAGAAGACATCAGTCAACCATTTGACGAAGAAGATGACCTCGAACTCGAAGAAGGAGAATTTGACGAAGACGAAATGGAATTTGACGAAGGAATCGATTTGGGAGGACTCCTCGGAGCCACCCTCGCTACAGAAGACGGAGACACCGTATGCTCTGCCCTGGTGACAATAGGAGACCAGCTCGCCACACAAAACAAAATACTACTTAAAATACTATCCTCCCTTAGCAAAAAAGACAATTAAAAAGTAAACCCCTTTGTATATCAGATTAAAAAATGGAAGGGGGTATTCATTTCATCGATGAAAATGTCAATGTCGAGGCAACAAATATGGAGATTTATAGAAACTCGGTCTCGACACTTGACAAAGAAAACCTTATCGCGTATCTGAGATATCTCGAAAGTGAGTGGTGCATGAACGTCACGGGGGATTCACACATCTCATTTCAACTGGGCTACAAAAAGTTTTTCAATCCAGGAGATATTAATCCCTCCGACGGAATGCCTATTCGGGTAGATTTAGAGAGCATCACATTAAAACAAAAAAGAGAAGCGGAGTTATTGGGAGCACTTTTTCATAGAGCTACTGCCCTGAGTGTTTCAGACAAAGAATTAGAAGACGAGAGAAAGATTGGCGAAAGAATTAACTCCTTGATTGAACAGATTGATGATTCATATGAGATAGTTCTGAGAAACACAAGAATCTATGAAAGAATTAATAATCCCACATATGCCCTAACAAGCCCCGAAAAAGACCATTCATTGTTTAGGTCAACGACCATGGGAAAGGTCGATGAACTCAGTCCATATCAACAGGCCATCATCAGTGTTCTAGATAAAACTTACAAAAATACAATTCGAAGATACAAAGGACAGTGCTGCAGACAATTCAAAACGCCAGACGGATACAATACAAGAGCTTGGACCACTATTATGAGCGTTCAAGACTATGTATACAGTGTCGCCCAAAAAGAAACAAATTTTGACCTCTGGAAAAACCTGACAAGTCGCGGTTCAGGATTCAAGGATGTTATTCACCATCTCTCCAATTGCAATGACATGCAGTTCCCAGAAATTACAAAGAATAGACATGTTTGGTCTTTCAAAAATGGTATTTTCATTGGTAAAAGATTTGCCCCTGATACTGGTCTTTTTGATTCAAAGTTTTACACTTATGAAAGCTCAGAGTTCAAGTGTCTTGATCCAACTATTGTCAGTTGCAAATACTTTGATAAACACTTTGAAGATTACAGTGAAGTCAAGGATTGGAGAGAAATTCCAACCCCTTACATGGACTCTATTTTGACCTATCAAAAGTTTGATAAAGATGTCATTGATTGGGTCTATGTCATGGGTGGTCGCTTGTGCTTTGATGTGAATGATATGGATGGATGGCAAATTATCCCCTTTTTCAAGGGTATTGCTCGCTCTGGTAAATCGACTCTCATTACAAAGGTTTTCAAGAAGTTTTATGAAAATGATGATGTCAAAACTCTTTCAAACAACATTGAAAAGAAATTCGGTCTATCGTCCATTTATAACTCGTTCATGTTCATCGCCCCTGAGGTGAAGGGTGATTTATCATTGGAACAAGCTGAATTTCAGAGTATTGTAAGCGGAGAAGATGTATCTATTGCAGTAAAGCATCAAAACGCAATCTCTGCACAATGGACTACTCCGGGTTGCTTGGGTGGTAATGAAGTTCCTAACTGGAAGGACAACTCTGGTTCTGTGTTGCGTCGTTTGTTGCCTTGGAACTTTGCAAAGCAAGTCAAGGATGCAGACCCTACTCTTGAAGATAAACTAGACCAAGAAATCCCTAACATTCTCCAAAAATCTATCAAGGCCTACTTAGAAATGTCTCAAAAATACAAGAACAAGGATATTTGGAACGTTGTCCCACCGTATTTCAAAAATATTCAGAAACAAGTTGCTATGGTTGCGAGCACACTTACAAACTTTTTGGAGTCTACAAGCATCAAGTATGGAAAAGACCTCAGGTGCCCACAAGAAGTGTTTGTTCGAATCTTCAATCAACACTGTCAAGCAAACAACTTGGGCAAACCGCGTTTCAACTCAGACTTTTATGCAGGACCGTTTAGCTCTAGAGACATCGAAGTTAAGGACCACGAAGATACATACAATGGTAAATTGTATTCCAACAGGCCCTTCATTTTCGGTCTAGATGTTGTCTCAGAGGATGTATACAATTCAGAATAATTTCCCTGTTTATAGTATGAATAGGAGTAGCCTACAGCAATTTGTAAAAAATTCCAATGTTCAAATCGTGAGAGATACACCCCGTTCAACCTCAAGTTCCATTGATTTTAATAAAATCGTAGGAGGGACCGCGACACCTTCACCTAGAAGCGTGTCCTCATCCTCCGCGCTCCCCAACTTTACTAACCCCGCGTTTAACGACTCCCCAGTAAAGGTTGGGAAATTGCGTGTCGGTATGTATAATGGCTTGGCAAATGGAACATTTGATGACACAAACCGGGTAGATTTATATAGAGTTTTGTCCAAGAAACCATTGCCACCACAAAGATTAGAAAGTGGCTTGGTTGTTGATGTTAGAGAAATAAACGGAATATACGGAAGATTCCAAAAAGGTATGACAATCACAAGGAATAAAGGATTCCAAGGTCAGTTGTCAGACCGATTTTTTACCGTTCAATTCAAAATAACAGTTTCAAAGGGAAACATTAAAAAAGATGTGAGCTTCAATATTTATAAAAATGGTAAGATTCGTATGTCTGGGGGTATTTTAGACGAGAATAATTCTTTTGAAGAACCCGATGATATTAAAAGACACATAATTGATACTTACACAACCGGACAAAGATTTTTGTATGCACCCTTGGCATTCAATAACCTTTCCGGAACAGTTTTAACAGGTGCTATTTATGATTTACCAAAAGTTGCACGAATGATGAATGCTTCATATGAACCAGAACTTATTGATTTGTTGTATTACCAAAAAAACGGTATTAAATATGTATTCGCAAGAACTGGGGTCATTCAAATTCAAGGCGTCACAACAATGTTGAAATTGAGAGAAGGATATAACCGAGTAAAGGAAATGGTGGCTAAAATTTATCAAAGAGGTGGTGTGAGAACACTCATTAATAATTTTAGAGATGTTGAAGACAAAAAAGAAAAGAAAGAAAAAACTGTTTCAACCTGTCCCAAACCAAGAATACCAGTTAATGGCAAATGTTCAGTTGATTTCCCAGTCAAAAGAAAGAATCCACAAGGTTTTGATTGCTGCTACAAAAAGGGGAAAGCAGCTTCCAAATCAAAATCAAAGAATAGCAACAATGTGCGTCTCGTTTTAGATCCAAAGGGTGGGTTGAAGATTGGAACTAAACAATGTATGAGATACAGTAAAAGTTCACTTGTTAATATTGCAAAGAACCAAGGCATTGTCAACATAACAAAGAAAGATAGAAAGGAAGACATTTGTGCGAAACTTGTCAATAAATTGGGAATTGTTCAATACGCACCATTTACCCACAACGGAAAAGAATATGTCATGGCTGGTGAAAAGAATACTTTTAGAATTGGAAGAAGAATATGTAAAACATATGACATTAAATTACTCCGTGAATTTGCTAAGAAAATGAATATTCCATTCACCTCTTCCACAAAGAGACCAGAATTGTGTAAACTCATTGAAAATGCTCGTGTGAAATTACCATCACCAAAGAATACACCACCACCACAACCAAAGAAGCGTGGAAGACCAAGAAAAGAACAACCCAAAACAAAGAGCAAGAGCAAGTCAGCCAATACTAAGAGTGCCAATAGAAATCTTGCAAACAGCCTAGAAAGATTATTAATGAAAAATATGATTATAAACAAAAGCAAGAGCAAAAGCAAAAGTAAAAGTAATGTTAGACCAACCGTTTTAGGTGCCAGAGCTCGTGTTGAAAAATTATAATTTAAACATTTGAGTGCATGTTCATGTAATGATAATAATACGCGAACAGTTGGCGGATCGCGTAGATAATACAATAAATATTGATACATACAAAGCGCAACCTTATCAATATGTATTGGACTTAATGATAGAAATCATTATTGATTACATTCAAGTTGAAAGAAAAATTAATGAATCTGAATATGGAATGGGTAGGTTGGAAAGAGAATATAGATGCCCAAGACATTTTCTTGAAATAGAAGATGATACATTGGCGCGAGAATGGATAAGAGAAAATAGTCATCTAAATGACAAGGGACTTATTGTGTACATATTACACAATCTTTCAAGTATGCGTATGGGCAAACATAAATTTTTGTTGTATTCTCTGAAAACATTTTTTAATTGTAGTTTTTAAACCTAAGTTAAAGATAGTAGTCTCCATAAATAAGAAAAGATGAACACCCGAACTATTGTCGACGCTATAACTACCGGTGTTTTCGCTGAGAAAAACACACCAAATGTTGAAATGGAAATTCGACTTGGAAAATCAAATGGTTCTTTTTTTGACACCAATATTGGAGCTGCAAACTTTGATAAAATTATAAATGCACTTGAACAATTTGATGGGTGGGAAGAAAAGAAGAATGAAACCACTGAAGTTTTTTATTACAACGAAAGCAAGAAAAGATTGACATGGCATGAAGATGCTGGAACCCAAGAGTGTGTTGTCAAGGAAAAACTTTTTAAACAAGATTTCTCCGATGACAAACTTCCATATGATATTCGTTTCTCAATGTCAAGAGAACTCCCAACTTCAAAACCAGATAATGAAGATGCTGACCGAATGATTGAAAAATATAGACGCTCATACATTCGTAAAAATTTATCTATCGATATGACAATTATTTCTGGGGACTCCACCGATATGGATGATGAAGATGGTAAGAAATACCAAGTAGAATTAGAAATCATCGACCCTTCAATGGTTGAAGATGAACCAAAACTTTTCAACATTGTGCACAAGGTCTTCGATGTTTTAAAAATATTAGCTTAATGTAGTTATGACATTACTGTATATCGCTATAATCCTCGCCATTGTTTTGCTCCTAAGAAATGAGATTCGGGCAAATGAAGAAGTCCCAGGTTCCAAATATTTTTATATGTCCAACGGCAAGTCTAAGGGAATTTATGAACAAATGAAAAAAGATAAACTTTCAGATGACACCGTTAAATTTTTTATATACATGGAAGACCAATTGATGAAGCTTGAATTCATGTCTGTGTGCACAAGAACATCTAGATTAGGTGAAGCCACAGGTATTTCTGAAGCCATAAAAGAACGCTTCCCAGTCTATGATTTTACATACCATCAAGAACACTTGAAACAAATATCAAATCCAAGTAAACTTATTAACAACAAAATCATATGTCCCTAAATAATATTATTATATTTCAGAATGAAGATTGCTCCAAAAGTCAAGGAGCTTCAAGACAAATATGGTAAGATGTATGCACCTCTGAAATATTTCCGTGGTCTTCCAAACTTGAAAGCTGTGGAGGACAGGTATAAGAAGATGTTGAAAAAGAATTATAAACCATTCAAGACAGACAAGGCGATGAAAACAAAAACATCCCAATACACCCAAAGATTTCGCAAGAAATATCCAGGTGTCTATACTCTTCCACAAATTGCGAAAGCGACAAATGTGCCACTCGCCAACTTGAGGGAGGTATATAAGAAGGGTTTAGCTGCGTGGA
>Ga0206682_10002128_pt1 | contig 18479 bp, 18 predicted proteins | sample M240m12015metaG_FD_155444 | JGI IMG/M metagenome (GOLD analysis project Ga0206682, IMG submission 155444) | Ammonia-oxidizing marine archaeal communities from Monterey Bay, California, United States - M2 40m 12015 | ecosystem: Environmental > Aquatic > Marine > Intertidal zone | place: USA...
ATGGTTTATTGCCTCCAACTTCATCGCCAGTACCAATGCTGTAGCCATATCAACAGAAACCGTCGATCAATTGGTTGCTTTGGGATTTGAAGATGCAGGGAAAAGTTTTGCTCCTAAGCTCCTTTTTTCGAATAATGCCTTTTCAGACCCATATGTTATGCTTTTACTCATATTGGGTGGTTTTTTAGTCGGTTTTGGAGCGCGATATGCCGGAGGTTGTACCTCTGGGCACGCCATATCTGGTTTGACCAATTTTCAGTTGCCCTCATTTATTGCAGTTATTGGCTTTTTTATTGGCGGTCTTTTCGTCAACCATTTTATTATTCCTTTTCTCTTTTAATTTATTTATGAAAACTATTATATATTTATTTATCGGTATATTTTTTGGAATCACATTATACATGTCGGAGGTATCCTCTTGGTTTAGGATTTATGAAATGTTTCAGTTCAACTCTTTTCATATGTATGGTGTCATTGGTTCTGCTGTTTTCTTTGGAGCCATTTTTACTTTTCTTATCAAAAAATTGAAGATCAAATCTGTTTTTGATCAAACTCTCATCTCCCTAACTGACAAGGAGAAAGGCTGGAAACGCTATTTAATTGGAGGGATTATTTTTGGTTGTGGTTGGGCCATTTCAGGTGCCTGCCCAGGTCCAATGTTTTCACTCTTGGGAGCCGGCTTCATGCCAATTGCCGTAGTAATCGCTTCTGCTACCCTAGGAACATTTTTCTACGGATTGATACGCTCCAAACTCCCTCATTAAAAATTAAATTTTAGAATATGAAAAATATTCCCTTGCTTTTTGGTTTCATCTTTTTAATAGGTTGTCAAAACCCTAATACTTCAAAAACAGAGAAGACAAATCCTCCCAATATCATTTATATTTTGGCTGATGATTTGGGTTATGGAGATGTGGGGGTTTACGGACAAACCCATTTCGAAACCCCTAATTTAGATCGACTGGCCAAAGGAGGAATGCAGTTTTTACAACACTATTCGGGCTCCACGGTTTGCGCTCCCTCGAGATCTGCGTTAATGACCGGTCAACATACGGGGCATACTTTCATTAGAGGTAACTCCGAAAGGGGTTTTACCTTAGAAAACGAAGGGCAGTATCCCTTGGCTCCCGAGGAGTTAACCATTGCCGAAGTGCTAAAGGAAGCAGGGTACAGCACAGGGGCCTTTGGAAAATGGGGACTGGGTTATCCTAGTTCTGAGGGTGATCCCAATTTTCAGGGCTTCGATCAATTCTATGGTTACAACTGCCAGCGAGTGGCGCACAACTATTATCCTACCCATCTTTGGGACAATCAAACAAAGGAAAGCTTGACTGGCAACGATGGTAAAACAGCTCAAACCTATGCGCCAGAATTGATCCACCAAAAAGCTTTATCCTTTTTGGAAGAAAATAAAGAGGCGCCTTTTTTTATGTTTTATCCCGCTGTAATTCCTCATGCTGAGCTAGTGGCTCCCCAAGAATATATGGCAAAATATCGAGACAAGTATTTGCCCGAGAAGGAATACGATCGAAAAAAAGAAGGATACAGCGTAGGAGGGTACAATTATCAAGCGGAAAGTCATGCCGCCTTTGCCGCTATGATCAATATTTTGGACGATCAAGTGGGTGAAGTTTTAGATAAGGTTCACCAACTGGGCATCGACGAAAATACTCTCATTATTTTTACTTCCGACAACGGACCCCATATGGAAGGTGGGGCAGATCCCGATTATTTTGACAGCAACGGACCTCTGAGAGGTTATAAAAGAGATCTTTATGAAGGAGGTATTCGCGTTCCCATGATCGCCTATTGGCCTTCCAAGATTCAACCCAATTCAACCACCGACCATATTTCTGCATTTTGGGATTTTTTTCCCACAGCTGTTGAAATCGCGGGCATAGAAAAAGACATGACCTCAATTGATGGAATCTCCTTCCTTCCAACTCTTATGGGTAATCAACAACAAACCCATCCCTACCTCTACTGGGAATTTTTAGAAAGAGGAGGAAGACAGGCAGTTAGAATGGATCAATGGAAAGGGGTTCGATTGAATATGGCTAAAAGTCCCGATGCTCCCATTGAACTCTATCGACTGACAGACGATATCGGGGAAGAAAATAACTTGGCGGAGCAATACCCAGAGATCGTTCAAAAAATGGACAGCATGATGACTGAAGCGCATCAGTATTCTGATATTTTTTTCTTCCAATACGAGAAAGAAGAAAATTAGATTTTACGTTTTTATGTCACCCATCATCTGATCTCGATAGGCATTGGGGGTCAATTGGGTAATCCTTCTAAAGTTTCGAAAGAAGTTGGAAAGATTGTTAAATCCACTTTCGTAGCAAATGGACTTTATATCATCATCAGTTTCTGAAAGTAATTTGGTTGCATGATTGATGCGGTACTCGTTCAGAAAAGCGGTAAATGTTTTGTTGGTGCTCTTTTTAAAAAACCTGCAAAAAGATTGAGGTGTCATAAATACCTGAGTAGAAATATCTTCCAATGCAATGGGCTCCATAAAATGATCTCTTATGTAGTTAAAAATGGTCTTAAGTCTCTTGTTGTCGGAGGGGCTGCTGATAAAAGCATAGCCCTCCGCATTGAGGATTTTTCTGTTTTTCTCTTTCGCCAAATCGTAGAGTATTTTAACAAAGGTCAAAAAAGCATCTAACTGTGATTCATATTGTAGCCCTTCCATTCTCAACCCAATGTCTTCCTTTATCGAGCCACTGAAAACAATTCCTTTTTTGGATAATTCCAACAGCTGATTAATGATCTTCAATTCCTCAAAGTTCTGAAAAGCATTCTCGAATATATCGGGCTTGAATTGGATGACAATTTCTTTTTGGTTTTCTTCAAAACCTTTTGTAAATCCAGTATGAGGCAAATAGGAACCAATTAATATCAAATCCCCATCTTGATAATTTGACAGATGGGTTCCCACTTGTCTTTTCCCTACTCCTGAGTTGATGTAAACCAATTCTACCTCAGGATGGTAATGCCACTTAATCTTATTTGTATTTGGCGAACGACTGTCAAAATATGCATATTTATAGGAATGTCCAGTGTCGGGGGAGATGGTTTCAAAATCGGGCTTGATCACTTGGTTTATTTTTATATAAAGTTACTCAAGATGTAATTAATTAACAAGCAAGGAGATGTTAAATCATTATTAAGGTTAACTTCAAACAATTCAAGAAATTATTGTTCCATTAAAAGTGTCTTTTTGCTTGTTTTTTTAATAATACACTATTAAAATGATTCCCTGTAATGCTCAGAAATAAAGAGTTGAGCTTGCCATCAAATATTACTAAATTTTTATATTTACTGAATAAACCTTGTTGAAATGAACAATACAGATAGGGCATCGATATTTATTGTGTCTCTGTTTTATTTCGTGACTCTAGCCAGCGGATATATAATTCACTCTAAACATTTGATTGGCAAAAAAAATCAGGTGGAGCGATTGGTACTTACCATTAACAGTTCCGAGGTCAATTCAAACGAAAATAGTATAGTTGTTTATGAAGATAGAGGAGCCTCTCAACCCACTAAAAAAGTTTATGAAGCGGTATCCGTAGTAGCCGTTTCCTCAATATATGAACAAAAAGGGTATAAGTTGGATCACATCACAGAGTTTCTTAAAAAAGTGATGGATCAAGAGGTAGTCGTTACCCGAATATGGTTTTCAAAATCCAATTAATTGGGATATTTTTTGCAAAATATTATTGTTTACTCTGTCATCGTTTTTTTGGTCTTTCTATTGTATAAGGCAATCAAAGACTTAAAAAAATAAATTTCTTTTTAGGCAAAAAATACCGAAGGATTTGAAACTCCCTATCTTTGAAAAAAATTGAGTTGAAAAAGAAAAAGCCAGATCAGGTTGTTTGGGACCAAGAACAGGAGGACTATATTGCCCGCTTGCTCCCCTATGCTACTCAAGCCAACGGGCCCGTTATCAAGATTCCTAACGTAGATGCTTTCAAACAGAAAGGAGTCGAAAAGGTATCTAAACAGTTGCAAATAGAACTGGAAGAGTTGCAAAACAAAATCAAAAATTTTGTAAAATCTGCCAGTGACACTCAAAAGGTATATACCGCTAAGTTTAAATTTGAGCCTTTGGTGGGAGAGGTTTATTTTCTGTACCAAGGTGAGAAGGAAGAGTACCTTTCACTGATCCCTCCAAATCAATGGAAAAAGAAGTTTCTTGGAGCTTTTCGACTTAGCTCAGAATACAAATGGGAGCAAGTGGAGTGGTAGGCTAACGAAAGTTCTGAGTGCCAAAACCCATACCCTTTTCATCAAAATAAAGACCCACCCCAAAATAGGTAAAATCCCCTAAAATATTTTTGTAATGAGGTGGACTGTTTTTCCAACCCGAGACCATACATTCGGCCAAACTTTCTGGAGATCGTGTATCTCCACATCCCTTTACATTTTCAAACCATGGTGTTTGAGCAATATTTTCGGCTATACCCGTAAACCTATTGCCTTTTCTCACCCAAGCCTTTAGTTTATATTTTTCGGCACGTTCCACAGGATTGCGTCCTAAATGATCCACATGGGAATAAAAATCGTGTTTGACCATGTTCTCACTATGCAACTGAGCCAAATCCATCAGAGAGTCTAGACGTATCAGTTTGGACAAGCCTTTTTCAATTCTCAAAGCATTGGTTTTTTCAAAAATCATTTGCCGCATCTGTTCGACATCTTCTTGAGTAAAAACAGAGGTTAGGCTAAATAGGGTCCATAAACTTGTTAAAAATAATCGGATACTATATTTTCTCATAGTCCCAAAAATAACAATTATCATGAGGAATGCCTACTTTTGTGAACTATGGGTATGGAAGAAACACCAAGACAAAAGAAAGTCGCCACCGCTATTCAGCAGGAAATGGCTGACATGCTTCAACAAGCCATTCGCAATCAAGGGGCCTCTAACCTAGTGCTTTCTATTACCAAGGTTAGTGTAACCGTTGACCTTTCCCTTGCCAAAGTTTACCTCAGTATTTTCCCCCAAGACAAAGTGGCGACTTATCTTAAAGGTATAAAAGAAAACAGCTTTCAGATCAGGCACGACATGTCCCAAAGAATGAAAAATCAATTGAGGCGCATGCCTGAATTTTCCTTCTATATCGATGATTCTTTGGATTATGTAGATCGTATCGAAAAAGCCCTCAATCAGCCCGAAAATCCTATTGATGATACCCAAAGTTTGCCCAAAAGACAAAAAAAGTAAATCATGCCGGTAGTGTTCAAAATCGCTTGGCGTTATTTTTTTTCGAAAAGTGGACAAACCGTAATCAATAGGATCAATCGAATTGCTTTATTGGTCATTGTCGTTGCAACGGCTGCGTTAATGATTGTCCTCAGTGCTTTTGCCGGACTAAAAGATTTTGGCTTGTCTTTCTCCAATATTTTTGATCCTGACTATCGGGTAACGGCAACGCAAGGTAAAACCATTAGTTTTGATAGTACCCGCATAGCACGATTGAAGCAGGTAGATGGTATTGTGGCCTTCAGCCCCATTTTAGAGGAAAAAGTTTTTCTTTCCTTCAAGGAAAAGAATCAAGTAGCCTACCTCAAGGGTGTAGGGATCGATTATCTTTCAGTCATTCCCGCCGATTCGCTTGTAGCCGTTGGAGAGTGGCTCATCCCTGATGCTGATGCCATTGTTGCTGGCTACGGTATCGGAGCTGGAATGGATTTAGGCGTTTATGACTACAGTTCTTTTCTCAACATCAGTATTCCACGTAAAAACACAAAAAGTGGTCTGAGACAAAATCCATTTTATACCCAACAGGCCGTCACTATTGGTTTGTATCAAATCAGTGAAGACATTGATAAAAAATACATTTTCAGCAACTTGGATTTTGCCCGTAATTTGTTGCAGTACCCTCCCAATACCTTTTCTTCCATAGAAATTAAGGTATTATCAGAGGCCAACACCAAAGATTTAAAAAAGGAAGTACAAAAAATTTTGGGAGAAGCCATAGAAATAAAAGACCGGGCTCAACTCAATACTGCCCTCTACAAAATGCTAAATACGGAGCATTTGGCCATTTATCTTATTTTTACACTGGTACTTATCATCGCACTGTTCAATGTAGTAGGTGCTTTGGTGATGATGATTTTAGAAAAAAGACCTCAGATGACTATTCTTAAAGCCATGGGCATTTCACAACAAAATCTCCGCTATACTTTTTTTCTTCTGGGTATGCTCATCATCTTGTTTGGTGGGGGTCTCGGGATAGTTTTGTCTTCTGTTGTAATCCTGATCCAACAGTGGATTCCTTTTATTCATGTCCCTGGAACAAGTTTACCCTATCCCGTCAAATGGGAGTTTGAAAATTTACTTTTGGTGATGGCCACCCTAATTGTGTTGGGGAGCATCGCCTCTGCTTGGGCCAGTAGAGGTATAAAACGATAAACTAAACCCAAGCCGGTTCTACTACCTCTTCCAAAACACGGTTCAGGGTTTCAAAGACCTCATTGGGGTCATTGGCAGTTACCATGGCAGTTCTATAAGGTTTGAAATTGGGAATGCCTTTAAAATAGTTGGTATAGTGACGTCGTGTTTCCAAAACGCCCAACACCTCACCCTTCCATGCAATGGACATTTCTAGATGGCGTTTGGCCACCGCCACTCGGTCTTTCAAGCTGGGAGGATCGCAGTGGGTTCCTTTTTCAAAATAGTGTTTTACTTGATTAAAAAACCACGGATTTCCAATGCTTGCCCTACCAATCATTGCGCCATCCAAACCATAACGGTCACGCATTTCCATAGCGCGTTCAGGACTATCGACATCTCCATTGCCAAAAACAGGGATATGCATCCTTGAATTATTCTTTACGGCAGCAATGGGTTTCCAATCGGCCTCGCCTTTATACATTTGAGCCCTTGTTCGACCGTGAATGGAAATGGCTTTGGCTCCGGCATCTTGCAGGCGCTCTGCTACCTCCACGATCTTGATGGAATCGTGGTCCCAACCCAAACGTGTTTTAATCGTCAAAGGCAAAGAAGTGTGTTTGGCCATTTCTGCTGTCAGTTTGACCATCAGGGGGATGTCTCTCAAAATTCCTGCTCCTGCTCCCTTACTCACCACTTTTTTGACAGGACAACCAAAGTTGATATCTATAATGTTAGGTTGAGAAGCCTCAACAATCTCAACCGATCGAAGCATGGATTCCAAATTGGCCCCAAAAATCTGAATGCCCACTGGGCGTTCTTTTTCGTAAATGTCTAATTTCTGAACACTTTTGGCAGCATCACGGATCAATCCCTCGCTAGAAATGAACTCAGTGTAAACCACATCGGCACCATTCTCTTTGCACAAGGCGCGGAAAGGTGGATCACTAACATCCTCCATGGGAGCCAACAACAAAGGAAAATTTCCTACCGGTATGTCGCCAATTTTGACCAATTTGAATTTTTTACAAAAATAGCAAAATCCTTTGCCATATTAGTCTATTATTCTAAGTCAAAAGTCTTTAGAATGTTTTCAGTGAAATCAGCATCCCAAATTTCGGCTACTACTCCCTTGTTGAGATAATAAATTCTTGGGGGAGAATCTCCTATTAAATCGAAAAAGGTATTGACGTCGATAAAGGCATAGGGAAATGTGGATTGTGTTATGCTTTCAAAACCTTCAGCAGTAGTAGAACCCTCTTGATAGAAAAGGACATAGAGTTCTGGGAAATCTTTGAATTTTCTTTGAAGTTCGCCCAATGTTGTGGCAGCTTCTTGACAGTGTTCACAGTCCAAATTAAAAACAGCGATTAAATTTTCGCCTGTAGAAAGATCAGACCTCCCTTTGTGCTCAAAATGAGTAAAAGTGTCAAATGGGAAATCTTCATGATTGGGCATCGGCAAAAACAACCACATACTTAGAATGGTCGCTCCTGTGAAACCAAAAACAATAATTTTAGATATTTTTTGAGATTTCGCAGTTTTGAAAATCACAAAAGCCACCGCCAACATCACCAGGTTCTTGAGAATGGACTGCTCGGGTGTCATGGAAATCATTTCTCCAAAACAGCCACAGTTTTCACTGTCTCCAATGGACCATAGATAAATCAAATGAACCGTAAAACCCCCCAATAATAAAAAAGTGAATTGCATCAATTGTTTGATGAAAAAAGGAAAAAACATCAGAAGTCCTAGAGCAAACTCTAAGCCGATAAAAAAACGTGCCATATGACCCGCAAAGGCTCTGTTGGGTGCTAAGCCCTGATCCATTAAAGTGATCTCAAAAAATCCTGGGCCTACGGCTTTGGTATAGGCAGAAAATATAAAAGTGATAGCCAATATTATTTGCAATGCTCTGGATAGGGTTTTCATTTTTTTTACAATTAGAATTTAAAAGTAACTTTTCTGAGTTAAACAAAAAAGCAAGCTTTCAAAATAAGTATCTTTGTAGCAGCAGAGGAAAATGCGCGGATGAAACACATTAGAAATTTTTGCATCATAGCCCATATCGATCATGGTAAAAGCACCCTTGCGGATCGCTTGCTAGATTTTACGGGAGCTGTAACTACTCGAGAGATGCAAGAGCAGTTACTTGACAATATGGATTTGGAACGAGAAAGAGGAATCACCATCAAATCGCACGCCATACAGATGGAATACGAACATGAAGGTGCGCCATATGTTTTCAATCTCATTGATACCCCAGGTCATGTGGATTTTTCATATGAGGTATCCCGATCTATTGCTGCCTGCGAGGGCGCACTTTTGATTGTCGATGCTGCCCAAAGCATTCAGGCACAAACCATTTCCAACCTCTACCTTGCCCTAGAAAACGATCTGGAAATTATTCCTGTTCTCAATAAAGTAGATCTTCCCTCTGCCAATCCAGAAGAAGTGACCGATGATATTGTGGATCTTTTAGGGTGTAAGGCCGAAGAAGTCATCCCAGCCTCGGCGAAAACAGGATCGGGAATTCAAGATATAATAACCGCTATCATTGAGCGCATTCCTCCTCCAAAAGGAAAAGTAGAGGCTCCCTTACAGGCCTTGATTTTTGACTCGGTCTACAATCCTTTTCGAGGGGTAGAAACCTATTTCAGAATCATCAATGGTGAAATCAAAAAGGGGCAAAAAATACAATTTATTGCTACAGGTAAAACTTATTTTGCCGACGAGATAGGAACTCTTAAGCTCAAACAAGAGCCTAAGAAGTCCATCACTGCTGGAGATGTAGGTTACCTCATTACTGGAATCAAAGAAGCCAAAGAGGTAAAGGTCGGAGACACCCTAACGGGAGCAGACAACCCAACTCAAGAGATGATCGAAGGATTTGAAGAAGTCAAACCTATGGTTTTTGCGGGAATTTATCCTGTAGATACAGAAGATTATGAAGAGTTACGGGCCAGTATGGAAAAGCTTCAGTTAAATGACGCTTCACTTGTTTTTGTTCCAGAAAGTTCAGCCGCTCTAGGCTTTGGTTTCCGTTGTGGATTTTTGGGAATGTTGCATTTGGAAATCATTCAAGAAAGGCTGGAGCGCGAGTTTAACATGACCGTGATTACAACGGTTCCCAACGTTTCCTATCATGCCTATGCCAAGAAAGATCCTGATGAAATTGTAATGGTCAACAACCCCTCTGATTTACCCGACCCTTCTTTCTTAGATCGTGTAGAAGAACCCTATATTAAGGCCTCCATTATAACCAAATCAGATTTTGTCGGTAACGTCATGTCTCTCTGTATTGAAAAACGAGGAGTCATTACCAACCAAACCTATCTGACCACGGAAAGGGTGGAATTAAACTTTGATATGCCCTTGGCGGAGATTGTTTTTGATTTTTACGACCGATTGAAAACTGTTTCTAAAGGTTATGCTTCTTTTGATTATTCACCAATTGGAATGCGTCCTTCAAAATTGGTAAAAGTGGATATACTGCTCAATGCCAATCCTGTAGATGCCCTTTCGGCGCTGATTCATGCCGATAATGCATACCACATTGGAAAAAAAATGTGTGAAAAGCTAAGAGAATTGATCCCGAGACAGCAGTTCGATATTCCCATCCAAGCTGCTATTGGCGCTAAGATTATTTCACGAGAAACCATTAAAGCGTTACGTAAAGATGTAACAGCCAAGTGTTATGGAGGAGACATTACCCGTAAACGAAAGCTACTCGAAAAACAGAAAAAAGGAAAAAAGAAAATGCGTCAAATCGGTAATGTAGAAATCCCCCAACAAGCTTTTATGGCCGTCTTAAAGCTGAATGATTAATGTCTTAAAAGTTGATTTGAAACTTTTTTTAACCTACTCTTTATTGATTCTGTTTGGAGTGTCTTTGATTCGTCCCGCTATCCCAGTTTTGGATTATCTGGTCAACTTCGACTACATCGCTGAAGTCTTGTGCCTAAAAAAAGAAGTTCCCGAAAGTAGCTGTAATGGAAAGTGCTACTTGATGCAGCAACTTGGGGAAAATAATACAGCAAGTACTAAAAGTGAAATTCCTCAAACCAAGTGGGAAATCCAACTCCTGTCGCTCCACAAACAACTGTCTTATCAATTGTTGTTTAAGAATTATTTAACCCTCTATCTTTTTATTTCACCTAGCACAAGCTACAGGGACAATTCTTTTCCTCCCGATACACCTCCACCAAAACAAAAAACTCCCCTATTTAGAGCTTGACCATCAAGTAAATACTTTTTATTCTATCTCAAAATCAACACAAAAATATCTCTGTCTTTTCTAGAGGTTCGGTGGAGTAATCAATTAGAAATTCCGCTTGCCTAACACCTGGCAGATGTTACCATTAAAAATTAATAAGCATTAGCGTGAAAAAAATCAATAATTACCTATATGGCATCTTAATATTTTGTTCTCTATTTACCTCAGCACAAGAAAACCTTTGGACATCAGGTAGGCCTGATGGACATGCACCCATGGATGTCATGGGGGATCATTACCATAAAAAAGGGGAGTGGATGGTCTCCTATCGTTTGATGAATATGACCATGGAAGGGGCCCGCTCTGGCAACCAAGACATGGCCACCTCCGTTGTTCATCAAAGCTATATGGCAGCACCAAAGGAAATGCAAATGAGTATGCACATGCTGGGTATAATGTATGCTTTTTCAGATCAGCTTACTTTAATGATGATGACAAATTATTCTGTTCTTTCCATGGATTTAGTAAACCGAATGAATGCTTCTTTTTCCACTGAGTCAGATGGCCTTGGAGACTTGTCTTTGTCTGCTCTGATTAAACTTTACAATCAAAACCGAAATTCGATTCATTTACAAGCTGGATTTTCTGTTCCTAGGGGAAGCATCGATCAAAAAGGCGATACTCCCATAATGAGTAATACTCCTTTGGCCTATCCCATGCAGTTGGGTAGTGGAACTTGGGACCCTATTATTGGTCTTACTTATCTGGGGCAATCTTCCACTTTGTCTTGGGGATGGCAAAGCCGATACCAAATCCGCACTGGAGAAAATGATAATGGCTACCGATTAGGTGATTCGTTTCAAACGGAAGGTTGGGGGGCTTTAAAACTCTCACAGAAATGGAGTTTAGCCACCAGTCTTAAATACATCAAGCGTTCAAAAATAAAAGGGCAATATGATGCTCTTAATCCCATGATGATGCCTTTATTTAATGCCACTAATTCAGGTGGAAATCAATTGAACCTCGGTTTTAGTACCAACTTCTATTTTCCTGAGGGTGCTCTTAAAAACTTTCGTTTGGGTGTGAGCTATGAAATTCCATTATCCCAAGACACAAATGGAATTCAAATGGCAAACGAAAATCTTTTGACCATTGGAATCCAGTATAGCTTCAAAGCCAAAGAGAAAAAAGAAGAATAAAAGCACTGTTTCTCAAATTACCTCTGCAATTGATAATCTGATCTTCATTTGTAGACGTGATTTTGATCTAATTGTTCGAAAAGGTAACTTAGCGAGAAAACTAGGCCATGAATCGTATTGCGTTTTTTGTCTTTTTCACTTCCCTGCTGTGTTTGCAATGCAATGATCGCGCAACAAAAGAACCCAAAAAGCCAAATGTTGTATTACTATTAGCAGATGACATGGGCTATGGAGATTTTGAAATGATTGGAAGGGCTACTGAAACACCAAACCTGAATCGACTTGCTAAAGAAGGGGTTTTGTTTGATAATTTTTATGCAGCTGCGCCCAACTGTTCTCCTTCAAGAACAGGCTTATTGACCGGTAAAAGTCCTGCCAAGGTAGGCATGTACAGCTATCGACCGCCCCATCATCCTTTGCATCTTCCAGATAAGGAAGTGACATTGGCTGAGTTACTGAAAACCAAAGGCTATCGTACAGCACATATTGGAAAATGGCACTTGGGTGACCTCACCCAAGACGCCGAACTCAATCACCCACAACCCCACGATCAGGGTTTTGACCACTCTTTGGGAACCGAAAATAATGCTGAACCCTCCCACCTCAATCCTAAAAACTTTATCCTAAACGGTAATGCCTTGGGCGTCATAAACGGTTATTCTTGCCAGATTGTAGCACAAGAATCCATAGACTGGATGAGTCAAAGAGGAGATGATCCTTTCTTTTTGTATGCCGCTTTTCACGAACCACACCGGATAGTTGCCTCCCCTCCTAAACTGGTTGAAAAATATAAACACCTAACCACTAAAGATGCCGAATATCTTGCAAATATTGACCATTTGGATCTGGCCATTGGTCGGATTTTGGATTATTTAAAACAAAATGATTTGATTGACAATACCCTCATCATCTTTAGTTCGGACAATGGCTCCTATCGTTTGGCCTCCAACGCAGGGTTAAAGGCCGTAAAAAGTTACTTGTATGACGGGGGAATCCGAGTTCCTGGAATTGTAAAGTGGCCCCAAATTAAAACGAATAAAAAAATCATTCATAGTCCAACAGGTTTAGTTGATATAGTTCCTACCCTATGTGATATCATAGGTATTGATCCTCCAAGCGGCCTGGATGGAACGAGTCTTTTACCCCTTTTGGAAGGAAGGCCTTTCCAGCGCCAGCGGCCACTCTACTGGTTCTTTTACCGAACCCAACCAGAAATTGCCATGCGTGTTGGAAATCACATGATCCTAGGTTTAGATCATGATACCATTCCAAGGGCTCACCAGTATTCTCAGGACGACCACGAGTATATACAAACCATTACTCTTAAAGATTACGAATTGTATGACTTGAATCAAGACTTTTCTCAAGAAAACGATATTTTCGATATTCATCCCAGGAAAGATTCGCTCCAAAGACTTATAGATAATCAGTTGGCTGAAATAAGAAACAATCGCTATCCTTGGGAAGACCTCCCCCTGAATTTGGAGAAAAGGAAAAAGAAAACCAACTGGGTTCAGTATTAACAAGGTTTTTAATTAGATGATTTAACCTCAATGAAGCAGACTATAAAAAATGATCTGTGTCAATTCATAAAAAAATTTGGTTGGTGAAAATTGAATTTCTATATTGAGGGAATGAGTTCGATAGCATTCAAAAAAATAATGGTGGGATTTGCTTTCTCGCCCAATCTGAAAGCCAATATTTATGAAGCTTTAAGGATGGCGCATTATTTTGGAGGGGAATTGGTCTTTGTTCACGTAGGAAGAAAAACCCCTGAAAAAGAATCTATTTTTAATGAAATTGTCGGCTCGAGCCCTGTTCAATCTGAAAAAATATCTGTCCACTGGAGGATCGGAGATCCTGTAATAACACTACTCCAAGCGAGCAAAGATTTCGATGTGGATTTGATTCTTCTGGGCGCTTTGAAAAGAGAAAATGTCCTTAAGTTTTATTTAGGGTCTATCGCTAGGAAAATTACCCGTAAGGCTAAATGCTCTGTACTGCTATTGATTAACCCATCGATTGAAAGACAGCCGTGTCAACACATAGTCGTCAATGGGCTTGACAGTCCTCAAACCAAGCTAACCATCGAAGCCGCTTTTGTGGTTGCAAACGCTTTAGGAGTCAAAAAAATATCACTGGTAGAAGAAATCAGTAGGTCCAAAGTTGCAGTAGCCGTCGACGATGACAGAAGTTTGAGGCGGGCGACCCTGAAGAAAGAAAAGTTGAGAAGGCAGGAACAAACAAGGGTAAAAGACGTGGTTCAAAAACTTCCTGCTGCATTGACAGCCGATGTCAATTGGACAACCCAAAGCATATTTGGAAGACGAGGATATTCTATTGGACACTATGCCAAATTAGTTCGAGCAGATTTATTGGTAATGAATGCACAAGAAAACTTGAGCTTTATCGACCGTTTTATCACGCGAGATATTGAACATATTTTAGCGGAATTACCCACCGATGTTTTAATCATAAACTTAAAAGGAAATGAATAAAGCCAACCCTTTTAAACAGTTTTTAGGGGACTTACCCAAGAATATTTTTTCGGGTTTTGTCGTTTCACTCATCGCTTTGCCCTTGGGACTAGGATTGGCCATTGCCTCCGAAGCACCCCCCATCGCTGGAATCATTGCAGCCATCGCTGGAGGTGTAGTCGTTTCAATATTGGGTGGTTCACACCTCACCATTACAGGTCCTGGTAATGGCTTGGTAATCGTTATTCTTTCTGCCATTGTTGGTATGGGAGAAGGGGATTTGTATAAAGGCTATTTGTTCACTTTGGCTGCCATCATGCTGTCGGGTTTACTACTTTTTATTTTTGGTGTTTTTCGATTGGGTGCATTGAGCGAGTTTTTTCCTTCTACAGCACTTCAAGGAATGCTGGCTGCCATTGGTGTGGGTATTTTAGCCAAACAATTTCACGTCATGTTGGGGTTTACTGATGTTAAAGGCAATACCATCAGTCAATTGATTTTGATCCCCAATTCCATAAAGAACCTTCTGGCCAACCCCTCAAATGAACTGATTTTGGCCGCCTGTATAGGCGTTTTGAGTCTCTGCTTTTTGTTTCTTTATGCACGAATCAGAAATTCTGTTTTCCAATTGATCCCCGCCCCCATGTGGGTAGTGATTGCCTCAATCGGGGTGATGTATTACTATGATTTAGTTTTAAAAACACCCGAAGTTTTAGGTTCCAATCTTATGATAACCTTACCCGAAAATTTGATGGCGTCTCTCCCCAGACCAGATTTCAGTAAAATTCTTTCCTCTGAATTTATGGGCTATACCCTTTCCATTACTTTAGTCGCCGTGATAGAGTCGTTGTTGAGTATAAAAGCCGTTGACAAGCTGGATCCTCTAAAAAGAAGATCCAATATTAATAAAGACCTTAGGGCTTTAGGAATTGCCACGGGAATTAGTGGTTTTTTTGGCGGCCTTAATGTAGTCACTGTTATTGCAAGAAGTTCGGTTAACGTCAACAACGGAGGTAATAATCGTTCTGCCAACTTTTTTCACGCCGCCTTTTTAGTTGTTTTTATACTATTATTTGCCAAGCAAATTCAAAAAATTCCTATGCCTGCACTGGCTGCTATTTTGGTCTATACGGGCTATAGACTTGCGACTCCCGAAAACTTGTTTAGGATCTACAAAATAGGAAAAGAACAAGCCATTATATTCCTTACTACCTTAGTTGCTACCTTACTCACCAGCCTAACCACCGGGATTTTGCTGGGTATATTGACTACCCTATTGGTACACGTCTTCCTCAACAAAAGTGGGGTTTTGTTTTCACGCAATTGGCTCAAACCCAATGTACTGATGTACTTAGAAGAGGAAACGGGGAATTACTATGTCAGTGTAAAGAATTTTTGCAGCTTTTTGAACTTTTTTAAGCTCAAAGCTAAATTGGACGAAATTCCCCCCAGTGAACATGCCATTATCGATTTTTCACTTTGTGAGTTTGTAGATCATACCGTAATGGAAGGACTCAACGATTATAGTCGAAGTTTTTCGCGACAAGGCGGTTTTTTTGAAATCATTGGTCTCGATGTACACGAAGCCAAAACCGAACATCCTTTTGCCATTCGCAAAAGCTTGCCTGAATCATCCTTTTTAAACTTCGAAATTTCTCTGACTAAAAGACAGAAGCTTTTGCAAAAGCTATCGACCATTCTCGATTGGGAATACCTCGCTGATCCTGTCTCTAATTATGCTGATTTAGAACAGTTTTTCTATTTCAAAACCAAATGGATCAATTACCGATACAATAATTTAGAAAGCAAAAACAAGGACTTTTTACTGTTTGATCTTTCCTACAGCGAAGGGGCATTTATTGCTAAAGAAGACTTAAGGTCAACCTTTTTACAGATCAAAGTACATCAGAAAATGCCCGTTTTTACTCTTGACAAAGAGAACTTTATGACTGCCATACTTCAACTATCAGGCCTTCAAGATATTGACTTTAAAAAGCATCCTGACTTTTCAAAAAGGTTTTATCTCAGTGGGGAAGATGTAAAGTCCATTCGTTCATTTTTTACAGATGAGCTTATTTTCTTTTTTGAGAGCCATCCTGCCTATTACTTAGAATCTAATGGAGACTCTATACTGATTCGAGGTAAGGAACGTTTGGCAAGTATTCAAGAAATTAAACAGATGCTAGCTTTCGCAGAGGAGCTTCTTAAAATTCTTGAAAAAAATAATATATCTATCTTTTAGACAGAATCTTTAGTTCCTATAAATTTGTAGAACTCAAAACGATAACGACATGAAAATTAAATTTATCCTACTGTTAATAGTGTGCTTTGTCGCTGGTTTGACCGCACAACAAAAACGAACCATTGGATCGGTTGAACGATTACACGCAGATATGGACCTATTCGTTCCCCAGAGTGCCGAGATTGAAATACTTGCCGAAGGCTTTGAATGGTCGGAGGGACCCGTGTGGGTTGAACCGCTAAATGCTGTTTTATTCTCCGATGTCCCCAAAAATAAAATTTACAAGTGGGATGAAAAAAATGGTTTGACTGTATTTCTTGATCCAAGTGGCTATACCGGTATTGCTCCCCGAGAAAAAAAGGGTAGTCTCAACGCTATGAACCGAGATGAAAGCGGTTCCAACGGTTTGACCTTAGATCAGAATGGTCAACTCGTCATTTGCATGCACGGGGACAGAAGAGTCGCTCGTCTCAAAGACTGGGAAAGGAAAAGTTTTACCACAGTTATCGGTAAGTATCAAGACAAATATTTTAACAGCCCCAATGATTTGGTCTATGCCAAAAATGGCGATTTGTATTTTACCGACCCTCCTTATGGTTTAAAAAAGGGAGACGACGACCCTTGGAAAGAATTAGATTTCAATGGTGTTTTTAAATTGACATCTCGGGGAGAGCTTTCTTTGATCATTGATGACCTAACCCGACCCAATGGAGTAGCCATTTCCAATGACCAAAAAACCCTTTATGTAGCCATTTCTGACCCTAAAAACCCAAGGATCATGGCATATAATATTGTACACGATGGGGTTGAAAACGGAAGGGTTTTCTTTGACGGAAATGCACTGGCAAAAAAAAACAAGGGAAGTTTTGATGGCCTCAAAGTTCATCCCTCGGGAACCCTATTCAGTACAGGCCCGGGAGGTGTTTTGATCATTACCCCAGAGGGAAAACATTTGGGCACCATAAGAACCCAAGAGAGATCCGCCAACTGTGCTTTCGATAATCAATTCCAATACCTCTATATGACAAGCGACATGTATTTAACCCGAATCAAATTATAAAACTGTGGAACTGCATTCCATCGCTTGCGGAAATTTCAAATTGGACGGAGGAGCTATGTTTGGTGTGGTCCCCAAACCTTTATGGGATAGAACCAACCCCGCCGATGCTAACAACAGAATAGAAATGTGCAGTAGGTCTTTGTTGATTGAAGAAGGCAATCGACTGATTTTGATTGATACTGGAATGGGCAACAAACAGAGTGAAAAATTTTTTGGTTATTACGATCGATCAGGACCCGACAGCTTGGATGCATCCCTTCGTCAAAAAGGTTTTCACAGAGACGATATCACTGATGTGTTTTTGACCCACCTTCACTTTGACCACTGTGGGGATGCGATAATGAAAAACAAAAATGGAGTGCTGACTCCCGCATTTAAAAATGCTGTTTTTTGGTCTCACGAAAGTCATTGGCAGTGGGCTACAAATCCCAATCCACGCGAAAAAGCATCATTTTTGCCAGAAAACATTTTACCCATTGACGAAAGCGGTCAACTGACCTTGCTCAAAGGTGACGGTTTTATAATGGAGAATACTCCTTTAGAGTTTGATGTCATTCTGGTCAATGGCCACACGGAAAAACAAATGTTACCACTAATCAAATACCAGAATAAAACAGTGGTGTTTGCAGCCGACCTTATCCCCACCGTTGGCCACTTGCCCATTCCCTATGTAATGGGTTATGACACCCGTCCACTGATGACCATGGAAGAAAAAAGTAAGTTTTTAAAATTGGCGTGCGAAAGGGGTTTCTTGCTATTTTTAGAGCATGATCCTTATCACGAGTTGATCACGCTCCAGAATACAGAAAAGGGAGTTAGGATGAACGAAAAACACAAGCTAACAACTTATTTTTAATGAGAAAACTTTTTTAT
>Ga0206682_10002130_pt1 | contig 18467 bp, 17 predicted proteins | sample M240m12015metaG_FD_155444 | JGI IMG/M metagenome (GOLD analysis project Ga0206682, IMG submission 155444) | Ammonia-oxidizing marine archaeal communities from Monterey Bay, California, United States - M2 40m 12015 | ecosystem: Environmental > Aquatic > Marine > Intertidal zone | place: USA...
GATAGCGGCCTACATCATAACGTAAAAAACCTATAGTGCGTGTACAACTGTGTATACATTACTAAAGGCTTTTGCGGCTAGAACCCTCTATTTTACTGGATTCTGCAATCTTATTTGGTGCACCCGGAGGGATTCGAACCCCCGACCAAGTGGTTCGAAGCCACCTACTCTATCCAGCTGAGCTACGGGTGCGTTATTCCACGCGAAATCTGTAACTGATTACTTCTAGAAGCACTTTTTTGATGAGGAATAGTTTCCTAGCGCTCTAGATACTGCAATTTGTTCTCTACACCATCCCATTCTTCTGCATCTGCAGGTGCTTCTTTTTGGGCGGTAATGTTCGGCCATACATCGGCCAGTTCAGCATTTAACTCAAGGAAGACCTCTTGGCCTACCGGGATTTCATCTTCTGCAAAGATTGCATCTACTGGGCACTCAGGTTCACACAGCGCACAATCAATGCACTCATCCGGGTGAATAACTAAAAAATTAGGACCTTCATAAAAGCAGTCTACGGGGCATACTTCAACGCAGTCTGTATGTTTGCATTTGATGCAGTTGTCACCAACGATAAAGGTCATATCTGTCTCTTTTAGGGTAGTCCGGCCTCGTAATAGCGCGGCATTATAACAGGAAGATTTGCCCTGTGAATGCCTCGTTAATGTTATTTGCAGCATAACCTGTGCCAAAGGCTAATTTAGCCTCTGATAAGGTGGGCCTCTATTGCTTTATAGCAATGTTTTGAGTTCGTAAATTAGGTCCAATGCCTGTTTAGGTGACAGCTCATCTGGACGCAATTTGTCTAGGCGCTCTTTTAGTTCAGTAGTTACTGGTGGCAAAAATAGTTCCGTCTGACTGGGTGGCGATGATGTATCTGGATTGACACCACCATTACCCCCCGCCTCTAAAAGTGCGAGCTCCTGACGAGCCCGCTGAATGACTTCAGTAGGAATGCCGGCAAGTTTTGCGACCTGAATACCATAGCTCTGACTGGCTGGGCCATCTTGCACACTGTGTAAAAACACGATGCTGTCGTTGTGTTCGGTGGCATCTAAATGCACATTGACGGCACCCTCGACTTTGTCGGGCAGTGCAGTCAGCTCAAAGTAATGAGTTGCGAAAAGGGTGAAAGCTTTGACTTTTCCCGCTAGATGAAAAGCACATGCCCAAGCCAGTGAGAGGCCATCAAAGGTGCTGGTGCCTCGACCTACTTCATCCATTAATACTAGACTGCGATCACTGGCATTGTGCAAGATATTAGCGGTTTCGGTCATTTCTACCATAAAGGTTGAGCGGCCTCCGGCTAGATCATCGGAAGAGCCAATACGGGTAAATATGCGATCTACTAACCCTATCTGCGCTGCTGCGGCTGGCACATAGCTGCCTATTTGTGCCAATAGAACAATCAACGCCGCTTGGCGCATATAGGTGGATTTACCACCCATATTAGGGCCGGTGATAACCAGCATTTTGCGCCCAGCATTCATGACTAGGTCATTGGCAACAAAGGGGTCGCTGGTTACCTGCTCAACGACTGGATGGCGGCCCCCGCGAATATCTATGCCCGGTTGCAGGAGTAGTTCTGGCTTGCAAAAATCTAGGCTGTGGGCGCGTTCCGCTAGTGTTGCTAATACATCTAGCTGAGCAATGGCGCTGGAGCAGATTTGTAACTGCTTTAAATCTTGATTGAGGGTGTCGAGTAGCTCTTCATAGAGATATTTTTCACGACTTAGCGACCGGCTCTTGGCGCTGAGGGCCTTGTCTTCAAATTCTTTTAGCTCCGGAGTAATAAAGCGCTCGGCATTTTTGAGAGTTTGGCGGCGAATATATTCAACTGGTGCCTTGTCGCTCTGGCCTCGAGAGATTTCTATGTAGTACCCATGCACGCGGTTATAGCCAACCTTGAGTGTCGAAATTCCCGTATTGGCTTTCTCTCGCTCTTCCATAGCCAGTAAAAATTCACCAGCATTGGTATTTAGGGCGCGAAGTTCGTCTAACTCTTGGTCATAGCCGTCCGCGATTACACCACCATCACGAATTATTACTGGAGGATTTTCTCTGATGGCGCAAGCGAGTAATTCAACCAGATGGGGTAGGGGCTTGGCGCCCTTGGTAAGCTCTGCTAGGTGGTCGACAGCACAGCCATCGAGAGCGCTGGCGATTTGTGGCAATACGGCCAGACTATCTAAGAGTCGGGAAAGGTCGCGGGGTCGCGCAGAGCGCAATGCTACGCGGGTAAGAATCCGCTCCATATCGCCGACCTGTTTAAGATAACCACTGAGTGATTCGTAGAGGTAGTTATTTTGCAGCCCTGCAATAGCTCGCTGGCGCGCTTGTAATGTACACAGATTTCGCAGTGGTCGATTGAGCCAGCGACGCAGTAAGCGGCTCGCCATGGTAGTTGCAGTGTTGTCTAAAACATCAAATAGGGTATTTTCTTGTCCGCCAGTTAGATTGGTGTCTAATTCAAGGTTGCGGCGACTGGCTGCATCGAGGGCCACGCTATCCTCTCGGTTCTCTGCGCTGATACTGCGGATATGGGGTAGGGCGTTGCGTTGGGTATCCTTCGCATATTGCAACAGACAGCCTGCGGCGCTGATACCGATAGGTAAATGGTCACAGCCAAAGCCACTCAGGTCGCGAGTCCCAAACTGTTGATTGAGCAGACGTTGGGCGCTGTCTATTTCAAACTCCCAGGGCGGACGTCGACGCACGTCTGTACGCTGATCGAGGGCCGCGATATTGATCAGATCTTCCGAGATAAGAACTTCAACAGGATTTACCCGCTGAAGTTCATTTTCCAACTCTTCAACCGTTGAGACCTGTATCAACTGAAAGCGACCGCTACTCATGTCTAGGGTTGCCACACCAAACTGATTGTCACGGCAATCAATAGCCGCTAGTAAGCTATCGCTACGGTCATCGAGTAGTGCTTCGTCGGTGAGTGTGCCTGGCGTTAATACACGCATTACAGCTCGCTCTACTGGACCTTTACTAGTTTCAGGGTTACCAATTTGCTCGCAGATCGCAACTGAGATGCCCTGTTTAACGAGCTTGGCTAGGTAACTCTCAGCGGCATGATAGGGTACGCCACACATGGGTATAGGATTGCCGTTGGCTTTACCCCTTGCAGTCAGAGTTATATCAAGGATTTGGCTGGCACGTTTGGCGTCGTCAAAGAACAGCTCATAAAAGTCGCCCATGCGATAAAAAACAATATCATTCGGGTGCTCGGCTTTGATGCGAAGATATTGCTGCATCATTGGTGTGTGCTGTGAAGAGGTAGATTCCATAGATGCCTTAGAGTAACTTCCGTCCATTTTTTTTCGCTGTCGCGGACCCTTGTGTGCTCGCCACTAATGGTAACGTAAAACGGCCATTCGCAGTAGCCACAGTGTCTATATTTGGCTAATCTTATATCAACGATAATCTTTCGATTTTTAGCATTCAAACCACACCGACCCTACGTCTTAATTCTGATTCTTAGATTTAAGATAATTCGAGGATGGTTTCTAAGGCAGAGGGCTGGTTTGACTATTAATAAGCTAAATAAACGTTATTATATTGAGACTCTGGCAATTAATGCGGTCTGGAGTGACACTAAAGCACAATGGCAATAAATAGCATCATCAATTAAAACAGGAAGCACAAAGAATGAGTAGTTTAGTATCAGTCACAATCGATGGCGGCATCGCCACTATAGTAATGGACGACGGTAAGGCTAATGTACTCTCCCATGCTATGTGGGATGAGCTAGAGGGAGCCTTTGATCAGGCAGAGGAGGCAAAAGCGATTGTAGTGCTGAAAGGCCGAGCAGGTATTTTTTCCGGTGGCTTTGATCTTAAAGAGATGGGCAAAGGCCCTGAAAATGCTTTGCTTCTTACTTCTCGTGGCTCGAAGATGGCGCGGCGAATTCTGTCCTTTCCAACCCCAGTTATCGGTGTGTCTACGGGCCACTGTATAGCGATGGGTGCTTTTTTAATGCTGGCCTGCGATTACAGGATTGGTGCGGCAGGTGACTTTAAAGTGGGGCTAAATGAAACCATAATCGGTATGACTATGCATAACTTTGGCATAGAGCTGGCCCGCTATCGGTTGCCTCTAAATTACTTTAATCGCTGTGTTATCAATGCTGAGATATGGTCTCCCGACGATGCAGTACCTGCCGGATTTTATGACCGCACCGCTCCGCTAGACTCCCTAGATCAGGGTGCAGCGATGGCTGCTGAGATGTTCTCACAGTTGGATATGAATGCATTTAATGGTACCAAGAATAAGTCTCGCAAAGGGGTGCTCGAGTTACTTGATCACTGTATTGAGCTTGATCTAATACCACCCTCAGTCTAGCGCTCAATATTTATACAGGCTGCCCATTCGGGGCAGCCCTTTACCGCGTCTCTGGCCATAAAACCGACTTCTTTAGAGGTGCGTAGATACTGGATGAGATAGTTGATCAAAGCACTATCGACTGCAATCAAAGCCGGATACACTTTCGCAATGAATACGGAACTCTATAATCTTGCTCAGCAGTTGGGCCAAGCCCTGTTGCAAAATAACGCCACGGTTACCACCGCTGAGTCTTGCACTGGTGGGGGAGTGGCGTGCGCCATCACTGAGGTGGCAGGAAGCTCTCAATGGTTTGGTCGCGGCTTTATCACCTATGCCAATCAGGCCAAACATGACATGCTGCAAGTGCCCGCAACGGTGCTCAGTCACCAAGGTGCGGTGAGCGAGGCAGCGGTCCGAGCCATGGTTCAGGGGGCAGCTGAGGCGGCTGAAGCAGATTATGGTGTCGCGATTAGTGGCATTGCTGGACCAGGGGGTGGTACAGATGACAAGCCCGTGGGCACCGTATGGTTTGCGTGGCTGGGCCCCGAGGGTATTACCAGCCAGGTACACAGGCTAAAGGGAGACCGGTCCGCAGTTAGAGAGCAGGCGGTTAAAATTTCTCTTGCAGAACTGTTGCATCTAGTTACTGGATGTAATACTGTACAACCATACAGCTACTGATTAAGTAAACAGTAGTCGGGCACAACCGCAAAATTTATATCGAGGACAGATTAATGGACGCCAACAAATCAAAAGCATTAGAGGCAGCGCTGGGTCAAATTGAGAGGCAGTTTGGTAAGGGCACGGTGATGCGTATGGGCGAGAATGGTCGCCAGGCAGTGCCGGCTATTTCGACAGGTTCATTGGGTTTGGATATCGCGCTGGGCATAGGTGGTCTGCCCAAGGGCCGTGTTGTTGAGATCTATGGACCTGAATCCTCAGGTAAAACTACCCTAACGCTACAAGTGATTGCCGAAGCTCAGAAAGCTGGCGGTACCTGTGCATTTATTGATGCTGAACACGCGTTAGATCCTGTTTATGCCGAAAAACTGGGAGTTGTAGTTGATGATCTTATTGTCTCCCAGCCAGATACCGGCGAGCAAGCTCTCGAAGTAACTGACATGCTAGTTCGCTCCGGTGCCTGTGATGTTCTGGTGGTTGACTCAGTAGCGGCCCTTACGCCACGAGCTGAAATTGAAGGTGAGATGGGCGATCACCACGTTGGTCTGCAGGCTCGTCTTATGTCTCAGGCTCTGCGTAAGCTGACAGGTAATATCAAAAATGCCAACTGTCTGGTGATCTTTATCAATCAGATTCGTATGAAAATTGGTGTTATGTTTGGTAACCCAGAAACCACCACCGGTGGTAATGCATTGAAGTTCTACTCATCAGTAAGACTGGACATCCGTCGTATCGGGGCGGTAAAAGATGGAGACGAAATTATTGGTAATGAAACTCGGGTCAAGGTAGTCAAAAATAAGGTAGCACCGCCCTTTAAACAGACTGAGTTTCAGATACTTTATGGTAAAGGTATCAACCGCAATGGTGAGTTGGTTGATCTGGGTGTTAAGCATGGACTGATAGATAAATCTGGTGCCTGGTATGCCTATCAGGGTAACAAGATTGGGCAAGGTAAAGCCAATGTGGGTATTTTCTTGACAGAAAATCCAAAAATAGCGGCTGAGATTGAAGGGTTTATTCGTGACAAAGAGCTAGGTGGACCAATAGATGAGGCACAAACGTCAGCGGAACCAGACGAAAACCTAGCGGAAGAATAGGCCGCTACTTGGATTACAATCTAGAAAAGCGCCCCCGAGGCGCTTTTTTTGTTGCAAGTCGAACCTATTGAAATGTTGTCTAATTTGCTAATACTGGTGCAATGAAAGAAAAAGACCCCATTATCACACCAGCCAAAATTCGCTTTGCCGCAATGGACTTATTGACCGGCCGTGAATTCTCTCGCTCGGAGCTAACCAAAAAGCTGGATAAACGTTTTGATAAAGACACCGCCATCGAAATGGTTTTGGATAGGCTTCAAGAAGAGGGGTTGCAATGTGATCAGCGTTTTGCCGAAGCCTTTGTGCGCTCTAGGCTCTACCGAGGTCACGGTATGGCGAGAATCCGCCTAGATATCCGTCAAAAAGGTATAGGTGATGATCTATTTGAGTCCGCAATAGAAAAGGCAGAGATAAACTGGTTTGAGCTGGCGCGAGATGTAGCCCAGAGAAAATTTGGTAGCCGCGCTGCGGCTGACCAGAAAGAGAAAGCGAAGCGTATGCGTTTTTTACAGTATCGGGGCTTTAACTTTGATCAGATCAAATATGCTTTACAAGAAAAGGATATTGATGAATATCTCGATTGATGATCACACCTGTTTTTAACTTGATTCCGTCAAATGCTGTTCAAAAAGTTGAACCAGTCTAGTTTCGATCCAGCTGTGGCCAGCAGCACTTTGAATAAATCCACAGTGACCACCGTACTTTTGTACCTCGATGCTGAGGTGTTCAGGACAGTTTATCTTTGTCAGATCTGCTGCTGGAATAATCGGGTCGTCTGAAGTAGCGATAAGATGTGCTGGAATACTGAGATTCTTCAGGCGGTCACCTATAAGTGTATAGGATTCAAAGTAGCTTTGAGCATCCTCATAGGGAGTGAATTTGGGAATAAAGGTCTTATTTAAATCATCCAGTGTTTTGGCCATACTGAGCTCAGCAGCAAAATCATGCTCTGGAAAGAACTTGAGCTTTTTGCGAAGAGAGGTGGTCCATCTATGAAAGAAGTATTTTTCGTAAATCACCAGAGTTTTGCCCATTGTGTCCATGGCACTGGTTGGATCGACCGGCGGGCATATCGCAACAGCTGCGGTTAGGCCGAGTTCCTGGCCTCTGTCTGTGGCTATGCGCAGAGTAAAACTCGCACCCAGAGAAAACCCAGCGAGAAACACATCTGGATAGTCATGATCGGCCAGAAATAGGGCCATTGAATCGGCAACTTCATCGGTCATGGTGGAATTAAATATGTCACGATTGAGGTGCTGAGTGTCGCCATGATCGCGCAGATTGAGACGCAGCACGTCATACCCTGCCTCGAGAAGTGTGTTGGCTGTGGTGACTGAATAGGCCGATTTACTCGAGCCTTCCCAGCCATGCAGCAGGATAACTAGGGCATTTTTTGAACTTTCACTGATGCTGGCGCGGTCAAACTCCGCTGCAAGGCGCACACCCTCTGCGGTTTCTAAAATCAGCATCTGGCTATTTAGCTTTGCCATTAGACGCTTAGCGCGTATTTTTCGCGGCCCAACACTGTTAAGAATACTCTGAATATGCGAATTTCTTAAAATATAAGGTGGGGAAAATGAAGGTTTTTCACTCATATTTACGGCTGGTTGCATTATTTTGTCATGTTCGGTTTCCGACTAGGCCATAATAATAACGAGGGTTGAACAGTAAGACCATCCCTGTGGTTAGTTGCACCGCAGGAATAAAGCGCTACTCGAGCTAAAATTTCTTGTTTTGGCAAACAGGGTGAATTTTACCCGCCTTATGACAGTAATATCGGTCCGCCAAAATTTGAATATTTTAAGGTCAATTTACCAGTTGACTGTGTCCTAGGGTTAATTAAATTCCTGAGACCGTCTAGGACTATTTTGTCGCCGTGCTTGTGGCTTGTCCTTCGGAGTTGCTCTACGGAATTATTGGGGTCCTTTGGCATTGAGAACATGATGTTGTACAGTTGTAATATTGAAGGGAGTGGGACTGATGAAATGGATGATTTTAATATGCTGTCTTAGCGGGTTGGCGACCATGTCAAACGCCAAAACTATAGAGCAGGAGTCCAATTGGGGGCTAGCCTCAGGTAAGGGCGATATCGATGCTGTCATCACTGGTGACTCTGGCGATCAGGAGCCCCCATCGAGTATTTTGGCCAAAATTCACCAAATTTCTGGCCCTGATCTGCGGGCATATGGCATTTATAGAGGCTGTGTACCAATAAGGCGTATCAAAAATGTCCGCTTTAAAGACGATCAGACAGCCATTGCTAACTTAGGTCGCGATAAGTCGGTGCTTTTGCGCTTTCGCAAATCCTGCCCGGGTATCAAGCGGGATGGCTTCGAATATGAGTCACGGCAGGGCAAAATATGTGAAAATTTTACGCAATTTATCGCGCTCGGTAGAAATATGCGCTGCACCCTGAAGTCGATTACACCCTATATCCCGATAGAAAATATTAGGCCTAACAAGGCATCACGATGAAGCATAAGAACGTAAAAATTTGCTTAGCTGTATGTATTAGCCTGCTATTGATGCCCTTATCAGCCGTTGTTAAGGCTGAGATACTGGAGTGGCAAGGTAGTTTTCAGCAGGGTAGTTTGTTGCTAGGTCAGCTTCCTGAGGGTTATCAGGCTAGTTACGACAAACAGCGGCTACAGGTCACACCGAAGGGACAGTTTTTACTCGGTTTGGGTCGGCAGGCCAATACTGTTATTGAGCTGGTACTTACAGACTTAGAGGGTATAGAGACAACAGAGCAGTTTAATGTTCGTGAGCGACAGTACGTTATTCAACGGATTGAAGGGGTGCCACAAAAAACCGTTACTCCCAGACCCAAGGATGTTGAGCGTATTCGCAGTGATTCATGGTTAGTCAAACAGGCGCGAAAAGACAGAACCGAAAGTCTCGACTTTTTAGCTGGTTTCCAGCGACCATTAGACGGCCCGATAACCGGTGTTTATGGCAGTCAACGCTTCTATAATGGGATACCCAAAAATCCCCACTATGGGGTAGATTATGCGGCCCCCACGGGGACCTTAGTGATGGCCCCAGCTTCTGGGGTGGTGCGTCTGGCACACCGAGATTTGTTTTATTCCGGTGGCACATTGATTGTTGATCACGGCCACGGCCTCAGTTCCACCTTTTTGCATCTCAGCGATATTCTCGTTGAAGAGGGTATGCGTGTAGAGCGAGGTAAACCTATTGCTAAAGTTGGTGCAACGGGAAGAGCAACGGGGCCGCATCTAGATTGGCGCATGAACTGGCGTCAGGTGCGTATTGACCCTGTCTTAGTGTTGCAGACCCTTCCTGTTCAGTAGATTCGTTTTTACGGCGTCAAAAAATCTTCTTAGATTGATATGTAACCTGTGGCCTGAACCTTTAATATGGCGGTTTGGCTTGTTTTTGCGTAAACTAGCGCGGATTTTTCAATGGTCTAATAAAGTGGATAAGAAACTATTAAGTATCCTGGTGTGCCCAGTCAGCAAGGCGCCATTGCAGTATGACGAGGCAAAGCAGGAATTGATCTGTCGAGCCAGTGGCTTGGCGTACCCAATTCGTGAGGGAATTCCTGTAATGCTGGAATCTCAGGCGCGACAACTAGATGTGGATGAAAAGCTTCGAGATTCAAAGTCATGAGTGACAACATGCCAACACTGTTTACACGTATTATTAACCGAGAGATTCCTGCAGACATTGTCTATGAAGATGATCAATGCATTGTAATAAATGATATTGCCCCACAGGCACCGGTGCATATGCTGGTCATTCCGCGCCAGCCAATTCCAAGGTTAGTCGATGCTACACTATCAGACCAAGCAATACTGGGTCATTTGATGTGGGTCGCTGGCGAAGTGGCCCGCGTGGCCGGGGTTGATGAGGCCTTTAGACTAGTGGTAAATAACGGCGCCAATGCAGGACAGACAGTTTTTCATTTACACCTTCATGTTCTGGCCAGCAAAGATGACAGGCAACAGTTTACCGAAGCGCAACTATAAAGGTATTAGTCAGACCGACTGATACCAACACTTGGAATACATTAACTATGAAAAGCGCCGATATTCGTGACGCCTTCCTAAACCACTTTGCCAGCAATCAACATACGATAGTGCCGAGCAGTAGTCTGGTGCCCGGCAATGATCCAACGCTACTGTTTACCAACGCCGGAATGGTGCAGTTTAAAGATGTGTTTTTAGGTGATGATAAACGTGATTATACTCGAGCTGTGTCCTCTCAACGTTGCGTGCGTGCAGGTGGTAAACACAATGACCTAGAGAATGTAGGTTACACCGCCAGGCACCATACTTTTTTTGAGATGCTCGGCAACTTCAGTTTTGGCGATTACTTTAAACACGATGCCATTGCCTTTGCCTGGGAGTTTTTGACCGCTGTTTTAGAATTACCAAAAGAACGGTTATGGATCACCGTCCATATCAGTGATGACGAAGCGGCTGACATCTGGATTAATGAAATTGGTATAGACCCCAAGCGGCTATCACGACTCGACGAAGACAACTTTTGGCAGATGGGTGATACTGGCCCCTGTGGTCCCAGTACAGAGATATTTTGGGATCATGGAGAAGATATACCCGGCGGCCCTCCAGGCAGTGAAGACGATGACCTAGATCGTTACATTGAGATCTGGAACCTCGTGTTTATGCAGTTTGAGCGTGATAGCAGTGGCAAGATGACTCCACTACCAAAGCCATCTATTGACACAGGCATGGGTCTTGAGCGCGTTGCTGCCGTTATGCAGGGCGTGCATAACAACTATGATATTGACCTGTTTCAACACCTTATTAAAGCTGCGGCCAAGATTATTGGTGTGACAGATCTCAAAGAGAATTCGCTGAAAGTTGTAGCCGATCATATTCGTTCCTGTGCCTTCTTAGTGGTTGATGGAGTCCGTCCATCAAATGAGGGCCGTGGCTATGTGCTTCGGCGTATTATCCGTCGCGCCTTGAGACATGGCCATAGTCTGGGAGCCACCGGCAGCTTTTTTTATCAGCTCGTTGGCCCACTGGGCGATGTTATGGGTGAGGCCTACCCAGAGCTGATTAGTCTTCAGCAAGATATTACTGACATCATCAAAAAGGAAGAGGAGCAATTTGCGCGTACCCTGGATAAAGGCATGGGTGTGCTTGAAGCCGCTTTAGCTAATGTCGCAGGTGATGTACTGCCTGGGGATCTGATCTTTCAGCTCTACGACACCTTTGGGTTCCCCACTGATCTGACTAATGACGTAGCTCGGGAAAAAGGCTACAGCCTGGATATGGAAGGCTACGAGACTTGTATGGAAGAGCAGCGCAAGCGCGCTCGTTCCGCTAGTCAGTTCGGGCAGGACTACGGCGACAGTATCCGTGTTGAGGGAAGCACTGAGTTCTGTGGTTATGACTATTTAGAAAATCAAGCTACAGTAACTGCTCTTTACTCTTCAGGTGATGCGGTTGAAATCGTTGGTTCCGATGCACAGGTAGTAGTTATCTTGGACAACACCTCATTCTATGCTGAGTCTGGTGGCCAGGTAGGTGACAGTGGGTACCTACAAAACGATAGCGCTAAAATTGAAATAAGCGATTGTCGTAAAGCGGGCGATCACCATATTCATATAGGTCGCGTGATATCTGGTGAGCTAAGGGTAGGCGAGCAAGTATCAACCTCGGTTGATGCCGGCGTGCGTCAGGCCACCGCCTTAAATCACTCAGCAACCCATTTACTTCACGCCGCCCTGCAAAAGGTTGTAGGTGAGCATGTGCAGCAAAAAGGTTCTCTGGTCAATAGTGAGCGACTGCGGTTTGACTTTTCTAATAACCAGGCTGTAAGCGCAGAGCAGATTCGCCAGATTGAACATATAGTTAACCATGAAATTCTGCGTAATACTGCTATTAAAACAGAAGTTATGAGCATGGATGATGCCGTCAGTAGAGGTGCCATGGCGCTGTTTGGTGAGAAGTATGGCGACAATGTAAGAGTCTTGAGTATGGGCGGTGACTTCTCTGTAGAACTCTGTGGCGGCACTCATGCCACTCGTACCGGCGATATTGGAATGGTTCGTATAACGGGGGAGTCGAGTGTTGCCTCAGGTGTACGTCGTATCGAAGCCGTCACCGGCGTCAAAGCTATCGATCATTGTGATGAACTGCAGGACACCATTGCCGACGTGGCGGGAGCAGTCAGAGCATCAGGCAATAAGGTCGTAGATAAGGTACGTCAGGTATTGGATGAAAACCGTCGTCTGCAAAAAGAGATCGAAACGCTTAAAAGCAAGCTAGCTAATGCCTCAGGTACAGACCTAATGGCAGGTCTCCAACAAATCAATGGTGTTGGTGTACTGGCAACCGTGGTTGAGGGCGCCGACGCGAAAAGCCTACGTGGTGTTGCCGATCAAGTGCGTGCGAAGCTGCAGTCCGGTATATTTTTGCTGGCCGCGATCGAGGGTGAAAAAGCAGCATTAGTCGCCGGTGTGACCAATGACCTGACTGATCGAGTTAAAGCCGGCGATCTATTGAAGTATGTTACTGCACAGGTGGGCGGTAAAGGTGGAGGTCGAGCTGATATGGCCCAGGGGGCCGCTGGTGATGTGACAGCACTGCCTCAGGCACTGGAGTCTGTCTATAGCTGGGTGGCAGAGAGCCTAGGTTAGAAAACGGCTTAACTTTAGCCGGAGGTCTCTTTTATCTGAGCCTACGACATTATTAAATATTTAAGTAAATAGCGAAAAAGAGAATAATGAGTTTAATAGTTCAAAAATATGGTGGTACCTCTGTAGGCACCGTAGAGCGCATTCAAGCGGTAGCTGAGAAAGTGGCAGCTAGCCATGGTAGCGGCAATCAGCTCGTTGTTGCGGTGTCTGCTATGAGTGGTGAGACTAATCGTCTGATAGGATTGGCCAATGCTATTGATGACCAACCAAGCCAGCGTGAAATGGATGTGTTGGTTAGCACAGGCGAGCAGGTGACCATTGCATTGCTATGTATAGCGTTGCAAAAGCTTGGCGTTGGAGCGCGCTCCTACACTGGCTCTCAGGTGTGTATTCTTACCGACAATGCTCATGGTAAGGCGCGTATTAGAGAGATTGATAGTCATCGTATTGAAGCCGACTTAAATGCAGGCCTTGTTGTAGTGGTTGCAGGTTTTCAAGGGTCTGATGAGAGTGGCAATATTACAACTCTTGGTCGTGGGGGCTCAGATACCACCGCAGTGGCACTAGCTGCTGCGTTAAAGGCAGACGAGTGCCAAATCTATACAGATGTTGATGGTGTTTATACCACCGATCCACGCGTTGTGCCTGAGGCGCGCCGACTGGAAAAGATTACCTTTGAAGAAATGCTGGAAATGGCCAGTCAGGGTTCAAAGATACTGCAGATTCGATCAGTGGAATTCGCTGGTAAATACAATGTACCACTGCGTGTGATGTCGAGCTTTGAAGAAGGCCCAGGCACGTTGATTACTCTTGAGGATGAAGATCAGATGGAAAAACCAGTAGTTTCAGGCATCGCCTTTAACCGTGAGGAGGCTAAACTCACCATTCGAGGCATACCGGATCAGCCAGGTGTGGCCTTTAAGGTGCTGGGTGCTATAAGTGCCGCAAATATCGAAATAGATGTTATCGTTCAGAACGTCGCCAAAGATAACTCAGCGACCATTACTTTCACTGTACATAGAAGCGACCTGGCTAGAGCAGAGGGCTTGCTCAATGAGATCGCCGCTGACTTAGGCGGGCAGGAAGTAAATTCTGATAGTGCAATTGCTAAGGTATCGATTGTGGGTGTTGGCATGCGCTCTCACGCTGGCGTTGCCGCACAGATGTTTGAAGCCTTATCTAAAGAGGGCATTAATATTCAGCTTATCACTACATCAGAGATCAAAATTACAGTTGTCATTGAAGAGCGCTACTTAGAATTAGCCGTGCGTGCCTTGCATTCGGGTTTTGGTCTGGAGGGTGAGGGCACAGAAGAACTGTAATTCTTGGACAATGTTGCAGAAAACTGTAAACTTCCCATGTGTCTTCGTATTCATCGCCGAGTACTAAAGGGTTGGAAGCATGAAAGGCCGCCGATCGAGTGGGCGGGTTATGGATAAAAACTCCCATTATGGGATAGTGAGAGTCAGTGTAGGAGCATGCTATGTTAATACTTACAAGAAGAGTTGGTGAAACCCTAGTGATAGGCGATGACGTGACAGTTACCGTTTTAGGTGTTCGAGGTAATCAGGTTCGTTTGGGTGTCAATGCGCCAAAAGAGGTAGCTGTGCACCGTGAAGAAATCTATCAGCGAATTCAGATGGAAAAAGGTGATGAAAATACACCCGTAAGTGGAGATTCTCAGTAAATCGGACTTTGAATTTTCCACTGATGTGCTATTATGCCGCCGCGATTTATGGCGGCATAGTTGTTTCTTAGACGCCAAATTTTATATTTTCAACCGACAATATTTAAGCGACATCAGCTAGTGTTTTGCACCAGTGCACGACCAAGCAAGATAACTAATTACTTAGTAATTAGCAGACATCAAGTTTTTGGAGAAATGGCCGAGTGGCTGAAGGCGCGCCCCTGCTAAGGGCGTATACGTTAATAGCGTATCGAGGGTTCGAATCCCTCTTTCTCCGCCATATGCAAGAGCCCCAGTAACTACAGTGTTTCTGGGGCTTTTTTGTGCCTACTTTGTAGCAAATCTTTGTAGCAATAATGTCTTCTAATTATTCTGATTCAGTCAACTGAGTTGCTTTCTGTGCTGTTCTAGGGCAGGGGGCTATCCAGAGGGGGCGGGGGTGTCTACTGAGTTCTTGTGATTGTTGCCGATTATTAAAATTATATTGTGTTAATCTGATTGAAAGTATGGGGGTTTTGGGCGTTTAGGCTCAAAATTACCGGTTCTATCGGGGTGCGGCATGTTGTTATTAAAAAATTGGATCGCTTTTACGTTCGTTGTTGCTGGTACTTACGCCTTCGGTGAAGTCGACTCCACTGGTCATAACGTGATTAATACAAAGAAGTCAGAAATTACTGCAGGGACCACCTCTCAACAGGGAATAACTTTAAAGAGAAAAGTAGCGATCGCCCGTTTTACTAATGAAACTCAGTCAAGAGTTTCATTCCTTGTATTTGAATCATCGAGGGATTTATCTAATGAGCATGTTTTGTAAACAATTATTTATTATATCTCTAATTTTTCTAAAAGCTTGTGGTGGAGGCGGAGTTGATGCAGTCGTCCCTATAATCACTTCACCAAGTTCATTCATTGTAAGTGAAAATCGAACCTCAATTGGAACAGTGGTAGCCACGACTGCAAATTCAAGTGTATTAAAATATTCACTTTCAGGAATTGATGCTAATACTATTTCAATTGATTCAGCAACTGGGGCGATGACATTTAACTCCGCCCCAGATTATGAAACTAAAAATTCATATGCAGTCACACTGAATGTCGCCGCTGGATCTCTTTCTAAGTCTCAAGATATAACAATTACTATTTCTAATATATCTGAACCAATAGTTTGGCAATTGACAGAACCTGAGTCGGTGGGAATGAGTTCAACTAAGCTATCCGATGCGTTTGATAAAGTACTAGCTGATGGTTCCTACACACAAGGTGCACTCGTAATTAAAGATGGCAAGCTTATTTATGAGCGTTATAGAGGAATCGCAGTCAATGAAGAGAAGACATTGAAAGACAAGAATTGGGAGGGTTACAGCACCAATATTCAAAGTCGCTTAGGTGCTAGAGATAAGAATAGTATTGTCACTTCTTGGTCAACAGCAAAATCTTTTACCAGTATTGTTACAGCTATAGCGATAGAGCAAGGTTATATAAACTCTTTAGAACAGAGTGCATCCGATTTTATAAGTGAATGGGCTAATGACAGTCGTAAGCAAATTACTATTCGCGATTTGCTGGATATGCACTCTGGACTAACAATGGCTTGTGCTAGCAATAACGGTGGCGAATGGATCTCGGTCGGTAACTGTGAAACATCGAGACGTGATAACGGTGTATTTTATTTCGATGATATGCTCGATGTATGCATTAATCGAGAAATGGCTCAAACTGGTGTTGATTATCCCTGGTTCAATGATTATGGCTCTGGTGAATTGTGGCAACCAGGTGATTATGTTTATATGAATTGTGACACGATGGTTGTGGGTGAAGTATTATTTCGAGCAACAGGGAAAAATATTGAAACATATGCAGATATTAATCTTTTTTCTAAGATTGGGATGGATGCCGAGTGGTGGCAGGATATAGATGGTAATTACCTTACTTTTTGTTGCATAGACGCTACCGTTAGAGATTTTGCAAAATTTGGCCAAGTAATTCTTAATAATGGAGTATTAGATGGCGAGCAAATTATTCCTAAGTCATATATTGAGAAAATTAAAAATATACCAAATGAAGAAAAACCTGGTAATTGGAATGCAAGATATCCTAATAATAGTTATGCATTAAATTTCTGGACTTTGGCACCCGGCATTACAGATAACGGTACAACTTTTCCAGCGGAAGATACCATCTTTCATACTTTAGGTTTTGATGACCAGATGATCATGATCGATTTTACCAATAATATGCTTGTACTTAGATTTAGTCTATATGAGCTTAGTTTAAAGTATAATTATGAAAGAAAATATAAAGATAACGATCAGTATGGAACATCCAACTACATACTCTCATTGCCGGGAGGAATTGGTTTGGGTGGAATACAGAATTACAAGCCCTTTGACTTTCTTTATGATGTGACACAATCAATCAATGTAGAGTGAAAGTATCCCTAATATAATGGGCTTGGGAGGACTCGAGCCTCTACTCTAGACGCACCTATTAAAGTCCATAGCCTAAGCGTTTACGGGGCTTGCAGGGCAGTTATGGGCGCCCTCAACTGTGATTTTGGTCAGTATCTGCTGGAACTGGTTCAGGGCTTCCTGTGACTTGATATTCTTGGCAGCCGCTTGAGCGAATGCCTGTAGGTCTTTCTTGTTCATAACGTCTATCCTCACCCATGTTGGGGTTTAATGATAGACAGTCACACAGAATTCGGGACACCCTCAAGTCATCTGACGCCTTTTAGCTTCTTCTATTGCACTCAGTTTTTCGTCAAGTTGAGAGTTCGCTGCGTCTAATCTTTCCTCTGATGTTTTGCCATGATGTTTTCCTCTTAGGTAAAGATCATAAGCACCTATACTATCTAAGCTAATACGCCCCATTTACTACTCCTAAATATCCACTCAACCTGTTTCCGGTAATAAAGGAGCTACAGAACCTCTAGCGTAACAACTACTAACAACAACTAGCCCTGCAGATTTAATATACTATGGCAAATCCACCTTCACCTTAGTCCTCACACCATCCAAATGCTCCTGCCAGGATTTAGCATCGCTAAACCGCCATTTATTGGTTGCTGCAAGAACAGGTGTGTTTGGTAGCGAAAATTAATCGTTAGCTTGGTGAAACCTCCTAGGCTACCAATAGCGATTAGTAGCGGCCTGATATATCAGTCTGAATGTCTGGTTATGTATGGGTCTTTTAAGTTCTATCAATATCTTTATCGATCGATAATCTAATGCCGGCTGACGTATGTTACGGGAGAGAAGAGACAATATTATGCCAAAGGGCTGGATTAAACTGAGCACCATCAAGACCATGCTCATGCAGTTACCTTATTTGAGCTCGTAAAGTGACGAGCCGAATTTATGATCGGGAAGATGTTAACCAGTCGAGCAATGTTTGTAGTTCCAAATAGGTATTAGTTGGCTCTAAAGCCATGACAGGCTAACGTATTGCAACTGGTTAAAATTATTCTCATCTATAATCCCGGGGGGCGATTTCAGGAATTCCACTTCGAATAACCGATTTGAGACTCTCTACTGTTGCCAGCGTCATTGTAGGCTCTATACCAAGATCTTGTAGTAACTCAGCAGAACACTCCATCTCATGTAGGCGCCTATGGGCATGAGGCTGGGTCCCAGTTACTAGACGGGTAATGAAGGCCTGATCTGCCTGAGCGATTTCCGCTGAGAGATTCTCCCATAACCATTCACTACAGCCAGAAGCTTCTCCGGCGCGCATTGATTCAATAATAACTGCCGCCAGTCCTTTCATCATGACACTGCGCAGTAATTTTCGGGTAGCCGCATCTCCTGCATTGCCATCAAGGCGGTTAACAGGCATTTCTAGAGAGGTAAAAATTTCTTCGAAGCGCGCCGCACCGGTACCTGAAACGGTCACAGGGGTCCGCAAACCTTTCCCTGGAACAACGGTCATCAGAGCTACATCAACAAAATCAAAACCAAAGCTTGCGGCTTTATCTGCCATAGCTAACTTTGCCGTCGCAGAATTAGTCGAAAAGTCTGCGTAGAGCGCAGTATTTGGAATA
>Ga0206682_10002137_pt1 | contig 18444 bp, 19 predicted proteins | sample M240m12015metaG_FD_155444 | JGI IMG/M metagenome (GOLD analysis project Ga0206682, IMG submission 155444) | Ammonia-oxidizing marine archaeal communities from Monterey Bay, California, United States - M2 40m 12015 | ecosystem: Environmental > Aquatic > Marine > Intertidal zone | place: USA...
TAAAAACAAGAATAAGCCCAAAAAGCTGCACATCAAAATACCGTGAGTAAAAACATCCGCAACGCGTTTTGTGTCTGAACTACCATCGGCTTCTGCAACTAGAGGGGTTATTGCAGTAGAAAAACCAATCCCCAAAGACATTGCAACAAAAACAAAACTGTTCCCTAACGAAACTGATGCCAGCTCGGTAGTTCCTAACTGCCCAACCATTATGTTGTCAATTAGTTGGACAAATGTGTGTCCCAATAATCCCAACATGACCGGAAAGGCTAAATTGAAATTTTTTCTAAACTCTTTGGTGTATGATTTCAATAATTTTAAAATTAAAGACTGAAGTAATCTATCAAGTAAACAAAAGCGGCCATTGTTGCAGATCCAAGTTCTAATTCTCTTTTGTTAATTTTGTCGAAGGTGTCATTTGCAGCATGATGGTAATCAAAATAACGCTGTGAGTCTGGACGAAGACCCGCAAGAATATTAGCATCTGTTTTTAAATGACCAACATCTGCTCCGCTTCCACCCTTAACAAACATATGAATTAGATAAGGTTTGAAATAAGGTTCCCAACTTTGAATAATTTTTAATTTTTCTGGAGTGGTGTCAATAGTAAATCCTCTTGGCGTAAAACCACCTGCGTCAGATTCAAGTGCAAATACGTGGTTTTCTTTTTTTGCTTTTGAAATGGAGGCATACTTAGTTGCGCCTCGCATTCCGTTTTCTTCATTCATAAAAAGGACAACTCTCAATGTCCTTTTGGGTTGATAATCAATTTCTTTAAATAAACGTAAAACCTCCATAGACTGAACAACTCCAGCTCCATCATCATGAGCACCACCTCCAAGATCCCATGAATCCAAATGTCCACCTACTACCATTATTTCATCAGGTTTATCGGATCCTTTAATTTCTCCTATTACATTGTAAGATTGAACATCAGGTAAGTTTTTACAATTTTGTTTTAAATAAAAACGAAGTATAGGATTTAAAGCCAACATAGAACTCAACAATTCAGCTCCGTTGGTACTTATTGCTGCTGCCGGTATTCTTTTTCGAACAGATAAATCTCCATAACTCATTGATCCTGTGTGAGGGAAATCATCTAATCTTAAGTTAACAGAACGAACAATTACAGCAACTGCTCCTAACTTTGCAGCTTCTTCAGCTCCAGAATATCGCTGGTCAACGCAGCCTGAATATGCTTCAAAAGTGTTGATCAAATCGGCTTGCATTGGTCGGTTAAAGAATACTATCTTTCCAGCTACATCCTTTTTAGTTAACTTTTTTAAGGCATTGATTCCATCAACTTCAATTACTTCTGATCGAATTCCAGCTATTGGAGTGGCTACTGATCCCCCAAGTGCACAGACTGGTACATTAATTGTGTTTCCTGGGCTTGTTTCAATGTGTGCATATTCAAAAGTTCCACGAATCCATTTTGGAACCATTACAGGTTGTAACCATACCCGATCGAGACCCAACAAATCCAACTCCTCTTTTCCCCAATCAACAGCACGCTCAGCATTCAATGAACCAGATAAACGTCCTCCAATTTGAACAGACAGATGTTCTAGCCAAGAATAACTTTTACCATTTAACAGTGCTGTGGAGTAAATAGATTTCAACTGAGTTTCAATTTCTCCAGAATTTTGGGCTTGAGTAAAACCAAAAAAGAGTAATAAAAGAAGGCATAGTTTTTTCATAATAAAATTACTTTGGTGCAAATTGGACAATATTTTTTTTCGTTATTGGATCGTCTCCCAAAATCATTAGTCGTTCAATCACATTACGCAATTCTCTGATGTTCCCAGACCAAGAGTATTGTTTTAATAAATCATAAGCTTCCGAATCAATCTTTTTCACAGGCATTCCGTCTTTTGAAGCAATTTGATTAATAAAATGTTCCGTCAGCAACGGAATATCATCCGTTCTTTGAGCAAGAGGTGGAACTTCAATCAAAATAACTGCCAATCTGTGGTACAAATCTTCTCGGAATCGACCTGCTGTTATTTCTTCTTTGAGGTTTTTATTTGTAGCAGCTAAAACTCGTACATCAACAGAAATATCTTTGTCACTCCCAACCCGTTGTACTTTATTTTCTTGCAGGGCACGAAGAACTTTTGCCTGAGCACCGAGACTCAAATCCCCAATTTCATCTAAAAATAAAGTTCCCCCTGAAGCAGCTTCAAACTTGCCTTTTCGATCCTTTACTGCAGAGGTAAAAGCTCCTTTGAGATGACCAAAAAGTTCACTTTCTATCAATTCTGAGGGGATTGCTGCGCAGTTTACTTCAATTAGCGGGGATTTACTTCGGTTGCTTTTTTGATGAATTTGGTTTGCAACTAATTCTTTCCCCGTTCCATTTTGACCCGTTATTAATATTCGCGCTTGAGTTTGTGCTACTTTATCAATCATTTCAATCACCTCTTTAATTTTAAATGAATTTCCAATGATTTCATATTTCTTGGCAATTTTCTTTTTTAGAAATACGTTTTCTTTAATCAAGTGTTTGCTTTCGATAGCATTACGAACTGAGATAAGGAGGCGATTCAAATCAGGGGGTTTAGGAATAAAATCGTAAGCACCGTTTTTCATGGCGTGTACAGCTGTCTCAACATTACCATGACCCGTTAACATAATGAATGGAGTTGTTACCCCTTTATTTCGTGAGGTTTCCAAAACTTCGAGCCCATCCATTTTTGGCATTTTGATGTCACACAAGATAAGATCATAATCCTCTTCTAGTATAAGATTGATTCCTTGCTTTCCGTCTTCAGCTTCGAATAACTTAAAATCATCATTCTCTTCGCATAAAATTTTTTTGAGAACACGACGAATAGGTTCTTCATCTTCAATAATTAAAATTTTAGTCATTTGAATGGGGTTCTACTTGGTTAATCCAGACTGTTCTTTGGGGGAAAGGTATGTCAATATTGTGAGCTTTAAATACTTCATAAATTTTAAATCGAATTCTGCTCTTTAATCGTTCGGCAGCAAAGCTGTTGTTAAGAGTAATGGCTAATTTAAGATCCAAAGCATTGTCGCCAAAATCATTAAAAACGACATAAGGCTTGGGGTTTTTTAAAATTTCTGGGAAACTAGATGTGAGGTCAACCAATAATTTTTTGACTAAATCTAAATCAGATCCATAAGCAACGCCTACCTGAATGTACTCAGTAGTTAGTGTTCCATTCTCGGTCCAATTGTAGAGAATTGATGTTAAAAATTTATGATTAGGTATGATTAATACTTTGTTGTCGATAGTGACTGCTCTGGTGGTTCTTAATTTAATGTTTTCAACTTTTCCAACTTGTCCATCAAGTTGAATAATATCCCCTATGTGTACTGTTTGATCTGCAATGATAAAAACACCTGAAATGATATCCTGAATGAAGGTTTGTAATGCCAAACCTACACCGACTAACAATGCAGCTGAAGCTGCAAAAACAGCAGTTACGTCTAGGCCAATATTGTCAAAAGTCAGCAGAATAACGATTACATAAACAAAATAATTTATAAAAGAAAAAATACTTTGAAAAGTGTATTTTGCCTGTTCACTCAGGGTTCTGGAGACAATTCGACGTATGAGTTTTAGAAAATAACTTGTAAAGACAAATACAATCAGAATAATTAGAAAGGATTGTACTGTAAATGAAATCGAAGAACCGATTGTAAAATTGAAATTTAAAAAATCAAGAATTTTCTGCATTTAGACCCAATAATGTACTCAAAGATAAAACAAAAAAAGGGCTAAAAACAAAACCCAACTTAAAAATAAGGTTAAGGTAAAATTGTTTTTAAAAACTACTCTTCTCGATAAAAGTATACTGAAATGCTTGCCTTTTAGACAAACATATCTTTTACTTTTTCAAAGAAAGATTTATCAGATTTTTCAGGTTTAGGGATAAAGTTTTCATCCTCCATCATTTTCTGAAAAAATTGTTTTTGTTCTCTATTTAGTATTTTTGGTGTCCAAACATTAATGTGCACTAGTAAGTCTCCAGTACCGTATCGATTTACATCTGGAAGTCCTTTGCCTCTTAAACGAAGTGTTTTCCCTGATTGAATTCCTGATTCTAATTTGATTCGCACTTTTCCTTCGAGTAGATCAAATTCTTTTGAAATACCCAATGCAGCCTCAGAAATAGAGATGTACAAATCGTAATGAATGTGGCTTCCCTCACGCATAAAACGGCTGTGAGGATGCTCTTCAATGAGTACAATTAAATCTCCAGACACTCCGTTTCCAGGGGCTGAATTACCTTTCTGAGAAACTTTTAGCTGCATCCCGTCCTCTACTCCAGCAGGAATTTTGATTGATACCGTTTCCTCTTCATTTATCATCCCTTGGGAGTCACTTCCTTTGGGTCGATTTGAAATGGTTTGCCCGGATCCAGAACAGCTAGGGCAAGTAACTGCGGTTTGCATACGACCCAAAATAGTATTTGCTATTCGAACAGTTTGTCCCGATCCTTTGCAATTGGTACAGGTTGAATAAGAAACATCTTTTGCTTGAACTTTACGTCTAACCTTTACTTTCTTTTCAACACCAGTTGCTATTTCTTCAAGAGTCAGTTTAACTCGGATTCTAAGATTGCTTCCTTTGGCACGTCTTTGACCACCACCTCCAAAACCACCACTGAAACCGCCACTGAAACCACCACCGAAAATATCTCCAAATTGACTGAAGATATCATCCATGTTCATCCCGCCAGAACCAAAACCCTGACTTCCATCAAAAGCTGCATGACCAAATTGGTCGTATTTAGCTTTTTTATCTTTATCTCCTAAGATTTCATATGCTTCTGCTGCATCTTTAAACTTAGCTTCTGCGTCGGAATCTCCTGGGTTTTTGTCAGGATGGAATTCAATTGCTTTTTTACGATATGCTTTTTTTATCTCAGAAGCTGATGCTCGTTTGGATACACCCAAAATATCATAATAATCTTGTTTCATGTGTTGTCTTTTAGATCACTCCAAGTGATGTCTAATTTATTGCCCTACTACTACTTTTGGGTATCGCAAAATCTTATCGTCTAATTTGTACCCCTTTTCAATTACATCAATTATTTTTCCTTGCTGATCGTCTCCCGCAAGGATTTGAGTAATTGCCTCATGAACTTCAGAATCGAAAGTTTCTCCTGCTTCAACAGAAACTGGCTCTAATCCTTTTGACTTTAGACTTTCACCTAATTTATTACTGATCAATCTAAATCCTTCAAATTCTGAAGAGTTTTCGGACTTATCTGCTTCTTTTATTGCTCTATCAAAATCGTCAAGTACTGGTAACAGAGCTGTGATAACATCCTGACCGGCTGTTTTAAATAATTCGATTCTTTCTTTTGAGGTTCGTTTTTTAAAGTTTTCGAACTCAGCAAATAATCGTAAATATTTATCTTTCTCTGCCTCTAAAGCTTCTTTAGCTGCAACAAGTTCTTTGGCTTCTTTGGAAGGTCCTTTTTTTGATGTAGCTTTTTTTGGTGCTGCTTTTTTAGATTTTTTTTTTGGTTCCTCTGACGTACTCATTAAATTGTTTTTTGTTCTTAGGTGCAAAATTACTGCCAAATCATTAAAATTGTCAAAATGTCACCCCAAATAATTACAATAAATTTTCACACGCTTTTTGTAATGTAGGAAATTGATATTTAAATCCTTTTTCTTGAACTTTCTTTGCGCTTACATTATGACTATTCAAAACCAAAGTACTCATTTCTCCAAACAATGTTTGCAATAAAAACTTTGGTATTGGGGGCATAAAAAATGGTCTTTTAATTGATTTAGCGATTTGTTTAATAAACTGATTCTGAGAAATCACCTCAGGTGCAACTGCATTAAAAACTCCTACCCACTTGTCGGAGGCAGCTCTTAAAAATAAACTCGCCAAGTCATCAACGTGAATCCATGATTGCCATTGTTTTCCATTACCAAATGCAGCTCCTATTCCAAATTTTGTTGGAATTTTTAAAGTTGCTAAGACCCCTCCATCTTTTGCCAAAACAAGACCTATTCTAAGTTTTGAAACCTTGATGTCCAGATCCGAAAAACGATCTACCGTGCCCTCCCAATCCAAAACAACTTTTTGCATAAATGAATTTGGAAATGCAGGATCATTTTCCTTGTGAATTATCTCTAAAGAAGACGAGTAAACACCTACAGCTGAAGCGGAAACAACAGTCTTAACTTGGTGTTTAGTTTTCTTAAGACTTTCTAGTAATAGTTGGGTAGTTGAAAGCCGACTATCTAAAATTTCTTGTTTGTATTTTTTGGTCCAAAGTTTGGAAACAGTTGCACCAGCTAAATGAATCAAACTGTCTACTCCTTCAAAACAAGAAACATCAATTTCATTTGTTTTGGGATTCCAATAAAAACCCTTGGTTCCATCAATGGATTGTAGTTTGGATTTTTGGGTAGTCAAAAAATGTATTTTATGTCCTTCAAGTAGCGCCTGCTTTACCAAAGTTTTACCAACTAAACCAGTTGCACCACTGATCAATATTCTCATACTTTTTTTTTGTAAAAATACAATTAAAGTCGAATAGCTCTTAACATTTCACGTTTTCCTGGTGGCCCTTGAATACGAAATACATTTAATCCAAAAGACTCCAGAATTCTGCGAACACTTCCTTTTGCTGAATAAGTTACAAAAACACCTTGATATGCCAAGGACTCTATTAAAGGTAGAAGGGCTTCCTCAGACCACATTTCTGGTTGAACCCTAGAACCAAAAGCATCGTAGTAAATCAAATCGTAATTTGTTTGTGGATTGAAATCCGAGAGTGTTGTTTTCTTTTTTAAAATATTAAAGTGTTCATTAATCTGGGAAGTTTGTTCCCATGGAGCCAAATGCAATTTTTTGAAAAGAGCTTCAGATTTTTTTTGATTGAAAAAAGGTTCGAAATTTAAATCTTTAATTTCTTGATACTCCAAAGGAAAGGGCTCTATGGTTTCATATTGAATATTCAAATTTTGTTCATTGGCACTTTCTAGGGAGAGAAGTGTATTGAGTCCTGTACCAAATCCCATTTCAAAGATTCTACATTTGGTATTATCCAAGTTGTAATTTGAATTCCAAAAATTTAAACCCGATTGAATGTAAACATGAACCGCTTCGTTGTAAGCTCCATGCATCGAATGATAATATTCATCCCATTCCTCCATGTAAAAAGTAGGGCTTCCGTCTGCGGTTATGACTTTCTCTCTCTTAATGCTCTAAAGTTAAAGAAATATTAATTAAAAGTATTATGAGAGTGTTTTTTTGAGAATTAAAAAAAATAGTAAATAGCGTTCCAATTAAATAAAAATTAATATCTAGATTTGTAACACAATCCCATAGAAATGAATACAATACTTGCTCAAAAATCTAAAATATCAAATATTGATTTTGATAATCTAAACTTCGGTGAAATATTTACCGATCACATGTTTGTGTGTGATTTTATTAATGGAAAATGGAGTACTCCAGAAATCCTACCCTATCAATCCATTCAGTTGGATCCTTCAACAAGTGTTTTTCACTATGGACAGGCAGTTTTTGAGGGAATGAAGGCTTACAAAGATGACGAAGATCGCGTTTGGCTGTTTCGCCCAGATCAAAATTTTGAGCGTATTAATAAATCTTCAAAACGTTTATCCATCCCCGAATTCCCGAAAGAATACTTTTTTGAAGGTCTAGAAAAATTACTAGCAATCGATAAAGATTGGATTCGAAAAGGAGTTGGAAATTCACTGTACATTCGTCCGTTTGTTTTTGCTAGTCAAGCTGGGGTTCAAGCCACGGCTTCTAATGCATACAAGTTCATGATCATATGTTCACCAGTTGCGAGCTATTATGCAAGTGGGGATGTTTATGTTCAAGTTGCAGAAAAATACAGTCGTGCTGCATCTGGTGGTGTTGGTTATGCAAAAGCTGCTGGTAATTATGCAGCTCAATTCTATCCTACATCATTAGCTCTTAAAGAAGGTTATCAACAGATCATTTGGACTGATGCCAATAACCATGAATTTTTAGAAGAAGCTGGTACAATGAATATTTTCTTTAGAATCAATGATACCCTGATAACTACTCCTATAAGTGATCGGATTTTGGATGGAGTTACCCGAAAAAGTATTCTAAAAATAGCTGAGTATTCGGGTATCAAAACAGAGGTTCGTCCATTATCCATTGACGAACTAATTTCAAGTAAAAAAGAAGGCAGTTTAAAAGAAATTTTTGGAGCAGGTACCGCTGTGGTTGTAAGCCCGATTAAAGGCTTTGGATATCAAAATAAAAAATACACTCTCGATGATGTTGACGAATCCTTCGCTTCTCTTTTGAAAGAAAAAATTGTCAACATTCAATACAATATTGCTGAAGATCCTTTTGATTGGCGCTATGAAGTAAAAACTACTTTAGAATAGCTTCTATGTTTGGCTTAAAATAATTAGGGCCTTTCATAACCTTTCCATCCTCTCGATAAATCGGACTACCATCTTGCCCTAATTTGCTCATGTTTGAACGTTGGATCTCTTCAAAAACTTCAGTGATTTTATGTTGCATCCCATGTGTCAAAATTGTTCCACACAATATGTAGAGCATATCTCCCAGAGCATCTGCCACCTCAATCAGATCATTATTTTTTACGGCTTCTAAATATTCTTCATTTTCTTCTTTCATCAAATTGAATCGCAGTTCTTTAATTTTTTCGGAAACCTCAACTGTAGGTTTTTCATTTACTCCTAGGTTGAATGCTTCATGGAACAATTGTACTGCCTCTAATTCATTTTTTATCATCTCTTGTTTGTGGTTTATTACTTAAAGATTAATTAATCCAAACTTGAATTCACAACATAAGTGTAAATCCAAATGGATTGATTTAATTTGTCTAATTTTGTTGAAAATTAAGGTTATGTTTTCAAACGGGCAACTCCTCTTTGCTGTATTTTTTATTATTACATTTACTGGAATAGTAATTTTTACTTATCGAAAGGATTTTAAGGGTCATCAAATACACTACAAAGGAAGTTATAAAATTCTGCTTACCTTTATTGTTGCTATTATCATTCTTTTTATTATTAAATATTCTACCCAAGTCTATATTGAATAGAGCTTCTTTTTGATTCAATATTGAACACATGAATTATTTGCGATTTGTACTAGGTGTAATTTTTATTTCTTTTTTAGTATCTGTATTGTACATAAAGAATTACTCCCCAGTATTCATTATTAAAAAATCAATAAACACCAATATCCCAACAGCTACCATACATGAGTACATAAACAATCATCACGATTGGCCCGAATGGAATCCTTGGATTCAAGAAAACCCTGACATAAAACTTACCCACAAAAAGAATTCTCCTATTTATCCAACCCTAGAATGGGAAAGTAAAAATGGCAATGGAGTTTTGACAACAAAATCAACCAGTAATCAAAATCAAATTACACAAGAAGTAAATATTAAGAATTTCAGGTCTTTTGAAATAATATGGAACATTCATAAAGATGCTAAAAAGCTCGAATTAATAATAAAAGGGGAGATGGTTTTTTTAACTAAAATTCAAGCTTTATTGTCTGGAGGATTCGAAAAATTGATAGGTACCTACAGTTCAAAAGCGCTGAGAAATATTAATCAAACCTTGCAGTCAAAACTCAAACAACACCGTTTTGAATTCCTAGGTGAAGTTTTACTTCCAAAACAATACTATTTATCATTGAGTTACAAATCAAAGGAAGAAGAACAAGATTCACTTTTAAAATTAGGAACTCAACATCTGCTAGAATATGCTAGAAAACAAAACATTAAAATTAATGCAAGTATTTTTACTGTTAATCCCATATCGAATTCAGATGAAAAAATTTGGACAATAGGATTACCCATTGAAAAATATCACAACCCGCTAGATTCATTAATAAAGTGCAACTCCAAAAATGAGAGAAAAGCTTTAAAAGGAATTCACTATGGGATTAATAAAAATTTAAATCAATCCTGGAGTATTTTGTACAATGAAATAGAACTTCTCAATCATGAGATTCAATTTTTCCCTGTAAAGATTCAGAAAGTAGGGCCAGAAACAACAGAAAATCCATTAAAATGGAAAACCGAAATGTATCTTCCCTTTAAATAAGAATGAGTTAAAAATTTAAATAGTTAAATTGAAGTATGAAAATATTAATTTGGGTTTTTGTGGGCGGAGGTTTAGGAAGTAGTTTTCGTTATTTACTTCACCTTCTTTTTAAAAATCTGAATTCACAATATCCTCTGGCTACATTTTCAGCGAATCTTATGGGTTGTCTTTTAATTGGATTGTTTTTTGGAATTCTTCACAAACTGGATCTAATTAAAGGGGAAGCTAACTTCTTTTTTATCGTTGGATTTACGGGCGGATTGACAACGTTTTCTTCTTTTGCTCTCGATAATTTACTATTATTTCGTGAAAGTTCAATTCTTCAACCCCTACTCTACTCCTTAGCAAGTGTATTTCTCGGTATACTTATGGTTGTTATTGGTCTTTGGATTTCTAAATTATTTTAACAGGTAATCAAACTCTACTTATCGTTCCCAAACTGATTAATAAAAGACTTTTTGTGTTTTAACTTCAAAAAAACGCATAAAAAGGTAAATAAAAAAAATCTACCCCTTAAAAAAATAGGGTTTAATTTCAAATAAGTAATAATATTTTAAACATACCCTTAATTTTATAGCCTAAAAATTAAAAATAATACAAAAGTTACAGATTTTACCCCAAAAGTTTTAATGTTGATATTAAAATGAAAGTATTTTTGCTTAAAATCATTTAAAACAATATCAAAATGAAAAAAGTAGAAGCGACTATTCGCAAATCAAAATTTGGAGATGTAAGAGATGCTCTTCATAAAGTAGAGGTAAACTTTTTCAGCTACTGGGATGTAACTGGTGTGGGAAATGAAAAAGAAGGACACGTTTACCGTGGAATTTCTTACAGTACCTCGGACATTCAAAGAAGACATTTAGCAATTGTAGTTAACGATGAATTTCTAGATCGAACTATCAAGGCTATTACAGAGGCAGCTGGAACAGGTGCAGTTGGAGATGGGAAAATTTTCGTGTCAACAATAGATGATGCGATTAGAATCAGAACAGGAGAAAGTGGTGGAAGTACACTTAACTAAACAATAATCAAACTACAACAATAAATTATATTATGGAAACAACAGCACTTTTTACCGCAAATAATGTCTGGATGATGATCTGTACAGCTTTAGTATTTTTCATGCATCTTGGATTTTCTTTTTTAGAAATAGGGCTAACTAGACAAAAAAACACAATCAACATTTTATTCAAAAACTTTTTTGTGATTACAGTAGGACTCTTACTTTATGCACTTGGAGGTTTCAACCTTATGTATCCTGGATTTGAAGATGGCGCTCTCGGTATCTTAAAATTTGCAGGTTTTGGAATTGCCGCTCCCGAAGGAGGAATGACAACAGCATATGCCGATAGTGGTTACACTTGGTGGACCGACTTTTTATTCCAAGGAATGTTCGCTGCAACAGCAGCTACTATTGTTTCTGGAGCAGTTGCAGAGCGTATCAAACTTAATAGTTTTATGATATTTGCAATCCTTTATGTTGGATTAATTTACCCAATAGTAGGATCTTGGAAATGGGGAGGTGGATTCCTTGATGCAATGGGATTCTATGATTTCGCAGGTTCAACTTTAGTACATTCAGTTGGTGGATGGGCAGCATTAGTTGCTATTTATCTTCTTGGTGCACGTATCGGAAAATTTGATGCTGATGGAACTCCTCGAGCATTACCAGGTCACAATTTACCATTAGCTGCTGCAGGTGTCCTTATCCTCTGGTTAGGATGGTTTGGATTTAACGGTGGATCAGTTCTTTCAGCAGACCCAGAATTAACTTCTTTAACTCTTGTTACTACATGTCTAGCAGCATCAGCAGGAGGTGTAGCCTCAGCTATTTTCTCAAATATCCTTTACAAAAACTTTGATTTAACAATGTTTATGAACGGTGTGCTCGGTGGATTAGTTGGAATTACTGCAGGTGCAGATCAAATGGGTCCAACCGACGCCATCTTGATTGGTATTATAGCTGGTATCATAATTGTTCTTGGTATCTCTTTAATTGACAAACTTAAGTTAGATGATCCAGTTGGAGCTGTTGCAGTGCACCTTATCTGTGGAATATGGGGAACCTTAGCAGTTGGGATTTTTGGAGCAATGGCTGGATTTGATCAATTTATCATACAACTTGCTGGAGTCGGAATTGTAGGAGCTTTCTGTGTAATCTGCAGCTTTATTTTACTCTTCATAGTTAAACTTCTTTCTGGAGGAAGTATTCGAGTAGAAAAAGAAGAAGAATTAAAAGGTCTTGATTTAGCTGAACACGGAATGGATGCTTATGCTGACTTTAGACTAAACCAACATTAATCAAATAATAATTTTTAAACTATATTTATGAAACTTTTTAAAACAACTATCTTAACACTTGCTTTATTTGCAACCGCAACAACTTATGCACAGGAAGCAGAGGCAACATCTGAGGAAACAACAGAGGAACCTACTTTCAGTGTAAGCGGAAGCATAGACACTTATTACAGAAGTAATAGAGAAGCTCCACCAACATCTTTTGCAGACCTCCCTGGATTTGCGTTGGGTATGGCTAACATCATCTTATCATATGAAGGTGAAAAACATGGTTTCGTTGCAGATTTAGTCTATGGTCCTAGAGGTGAAGCTGCAGTATTTGGATCTGAAGGAAATGGGTCTTCAAGTATCATTAACCAATTGTATGCATACTACAACATAAGCGATAAATTTACTTTGACCTTAGGTAACTTCAACACATTTTTAGGATATGAAGTTATTGCACCAGCAGCAAACTTTAACTACTCTACTTCGTACATGTTCTCAACAGGTCCGTTTTCTCACACGGGTTTAAAAGCAGACATAGCGATATCCGATGATATTTCTTTTATGGCTGCTATTATGAACACAACTGACGAAACCGAGTACGCTGAAACAGATGAAACATACTTTGGTTTACAGCTTGGTCTTTATGGTCAGTACATTAATTTATTGAGTGGTGATAACTACACACAATTTGATTATACAGGAGGGTTTAACTTTTCAGAAAAATTTTACCTAGGAATAAACGCTACCACTACCTCTCTAGAGGGTGATGCAGGTTTTTCTGGAGTAGCTTTGTACCCTCAACTTGCTTTATCTGATTCTTTCAGCCTTGGTTTCCGTGGCGAACTTTTTAGTACTTCAGACGGAACAGCAGCAGATGATTTAGACTTGAATGCTTTTACAATCACAGGTAGCTTTTCTTCTGGTAACCTAATAATCAAACCAGAATTCAGAATCGATACTGCTTCTTCTGAAATATTTGGAGACACTGCTGCTTTGGAAGATAATATTTCATCATTTGTTCTAGCAGCAATTTACTCTTTTTAAAAATACTAAAACTTAATTGTTTGGTTTCCCCTTGATAGTTCGTGGTAGTCTATCAGGGGGTTTTTTTTTATTAAAAACAACAAAAGGGAGACTTTGATCTTGTCAATTGAGTTTTATCTAATATTTTAGCGAAAAAAAATATGAAGCTAATTACTTTGGTTATGAACTGCCCTGATCGGAAAGGGATAATTGCGGCCGTAACTAATTTTATTCACGAAACAAGTGGTAATATCGTTTACATTGACCAATATGTTGATCGTGTCAATTCGATTTTCTTTATGCGGGTAGAATGTGAACTGGTGGAAGAAAATTTAAGTGTCGAAAACTTTGAAATAAATTTTAAAAATACTGTCGGGAAAAAATACGAGCTTAAGACTGATATCTACCTCAACAATGTATTGCCTCGAATGGCACTATTTGTGTCTAAATATGATCATTGCTTGTACGACATCCTTGGTCGTCATCAATCGGGAGAATTAAAAATCGAAATCCCTTTTATCTCAAGCAATCACAGGGATTTAAAAGATATTGCAGATCGTTTTGACATCCCTTTTTACCACGTGCCTGTCACAAAAGAAACAAAGAAAGAAGCAGAACAAAAGCAAATTGAATTACTTCAAAAACACAACATCGATTTTATTGTTCTTGCACGCTACATGCAAATCATTTCTCCAGAATTGATTCAGCATTATCCCAACAAAATAATCAACATTCACCATTCTTTTTTACCGGCATTCCCTGGAGCAAAACCATATCATTCAGCCTATGAAAGGGGGGTAAAGATTATCGGTGCAACCAGTCACTATGTGACTGAGGAGTTAGATGCTGGTCCCATAATTGAGCAAAATACCACCCATGTATCTCATTTAAATTCAATAGATGATTTTATTGAAAAAGGTAGAGATCTTGAACGTATTGTTTTGTCCAAAGCCCTACAGCTGCATGTTGCTAGAAAAGTTATGGTGTATCAGAATAAAACAGTTGTATTTTCCTAGAAACTATTGAGCTTTAAGAAAATTAATTGTTAAATCGTTAAACTGATTCGCTCGTTCAACATTTACTACGTGTCCACAATTGGGAATAACTTTTAGCTTTGATGAATGATGTTGAAGTACTACCTCCTTTACAATAGGCAAAAACATGTAATCTTCGGAACCCATTACATACAAGGTTGGAATATTGGATTCCTCCTGTCTAAAGAACTTAAGCAATGGAATCACTTCTCCTGTAAGTTTAAACCAACGGATAAATTCTTTTTGATACAACTTTTTTGCCTCTCGAATAAAAACGTTTCTTGATTCTTTGTGATTTCTGTTGGGCATCATTATGAATGCGAATACTTTATAAATCCACATGTAAGGAACAACTGACTTGGCCAAATTTCCGAGACACATGAGTATTCTAGATCGGATATTAAACTTAAGGACCGCACCCCCCATTGTCATACTTATTACTTTTTGAGGTTCCATCTCCGCAATTTGACGAATGAGTATTGTCCCCAAAGAAATACCAATAAAATGTGATTTCTCAATCTTTTCATAATCCAAAACCTCTACAACATCCTGAGCGATGGCATCAAAGGTGTAAAGTTCCTCGTTTGATAAATGCAACTTAGTTTTTGAATCTCCATGACCTCGAAGATCAATTAACAACAGGTTGAAGTATTTTGAAAACCTGCGAATTTGCTTAAACCAAATTGAAGAACTCCCTCCAGCACCATGAATAAAAGTAACCCAGGGGGCGTTTTTTTTAGTTTGATAAAGCGTGTAATTCAACATTAAATCAATCGTTTTTTTTCTAAAATGATTTGCATTTGTTTTTGTAAATCATAAGCAGCATCTCTAGCTTTTGAGGCGAAGTCAGTATCCGTTGAAGCGTAAATTATGCCCCTTGATGAGTTTACTAAAAGTCCTACATCTTGATTCAATCCACTTTCAGCTACCTCTGCTAGGCTTCCACCTTGTACACCAACTCCAGGTATTAGTAAAAAAGCATCTGGAATTAGATTTCTAATACCTTTTATTGCATTAGCCTTTGTTGCTCCCACAACATACATAAGACGATCTGAACCTTTCCATTGTGAACTGGTTTGAATTACTTTTTCATAGAACAGTTGTGATCCAACTTTCTGGATTTGAAAATCAGATGAGCCTTCATTGGAGGTAAGTGCTAAAAGAATGGCATATTTTTCTTCAAAATTCAAAAAAGGTTCTACCGAATCTTTTCCCATGTAAGGTGCTACGGTTATCGAATCAAAATTGTAGGTTTCATAGTAAGCCTTTGCATAACGTGTTGCTGTGTTTCCAATGTCGCCACGTTTGGCATCTGCTATTGTAAAAATTTCTGGATGATTTTTATTGAGATAATCCATCACACGTTTCAAAGAAGCCATTCCTTGAGACCCATAAGTCTCAAAAAATGCGATATTGGGCTTGTATGCTACGGCATATGCTGCAGTGGAATCGATGATTGCTTTTGAAAATTCAAATAATGGATCTTCCGTTGCCTTGATAGAGGCATGAACTTTCTCTAGGTCAATGTCTAAACCAATACATAAGAACGATTTCTTAAGAAGAATTTGATTTTTTAAAGCGGATATTTTCATTCTTTAAAATACCTCTCCAGCCTCCTTGAGTTTTTCTGTGTTCTGATACAACTGTAATTCATCAATCAGTTTTTGAACATCACCATTAATAATATTCTGAAGATCATACAAGGTCAAACCGATTCGATGATCGGTCACCCTTCCCTGAGGGTAATTGTAAGTTCTAATCTTGGCAGAGCGATCTCCTGAGGAAACCAACGAGTTTCTTTTTTGAGAATCAGCCTCCAGTTTTTTGGCTAACTCCATTTCATACAATCGAGAACGAAGTACTTTTAGGGCTTTATCCTTATTTTTATGTTGAGATTTTTGATCTTGACATTGAGCTACTATTCCTGTAGGTTCGTGGGTTAAACGAACTGCAGAATAAGTTGTGTTTACAGACTGACCTCCAGGACCAGATGAACAGAAATAATCTACTCGAACATCGTTCATGTTTATCTCCACATCAAATTCTTCTGCCTCAGGCAAAACCATAACAGTAGCTGCAGATGTATGAACTCTTCCTTGTGTTTCGGTTTGTGGAACCCGCTGTACACGATGAACTCCTGACTCAAACTTCATCACACCATAAACATCCTCTCCAGAAACTTCAAAAATAATTTCCTTAAAACCACCTGCAGTTCCCTCACTACTATCAACTAGACTGACACTCCAGCCCTTGTCTTGACAATACTTAGAATACATACGGAATAAATCTCCAGCAAAAATACTTGCCTCATCTCCACCCGTACCTGCTCGAATTTCTACTACTACATTTTTGGAGTCTTCAGGATCTTTTGGAATCAATAAAAACTTAATTTCTTCCTCTAGTGCTGGTAATTTCTCTTTAGCTTCTTCCAATTGCATTTTGGCCATTTCCACCATCTCAGCATCTGCTCCTTCGTTGATGATCTCTTCTGCCTCACTAATATTAGATGATAAAGTTTTGTATTGGTTTGCCTTTTCGGTTAAGATTCTCAAATCCTTGTATTCTTTATTCAATTGAACATAACGTTTTTGATCCGAAATAATATCGGGCTGAATGATCAAGTCTGAGACCTCATCAAAACGTTGTTGAATGATTTGTAGTTTTTCGATCATGAGTTCGTAATCTTAAGTTGTAAAATTAACACTTTTTAAATAAAAAGATGTATTACTCAATCACAAAACTAAAGCCTGTTGAGACACTAAAAGCCGAGAGCCCATCACTTCTTTGGTAGTTCTGATAACGCAAACTAATCATCTTCAAGGATAGTTTCCCTAATTTGTATTTTGAAAGAACATCTGTGTAAACCAGAGCTCCTCCTAATTGAAGACTTGAAAATGCTGATAAATCATAATCTGAAGTGTAATATTTTTGAGTTGAAAAATGTTTATTGTATGGAGCAAAATAATCCGCTGCAGTTTGGTCGTAATAACGGAATGATGGTTTTATTTTCCATTTAAGGTTGAATTTAACAGGGATTTCAAAATGAACCGTATTAGAATTGATTCCCCAATTATCTGAATATTTTCTGAAATAGGAACGTAAAACCATGAATTCATTTAAGTAATAATTAACACGTACTCCAAAAGGAAATTTAGCGCGTTCTATGGGCAAGCGTTCGATGTCGTCTGCCAAGTGAAAAACATCTGTATTCGAGGCACTTTCATAATTAGATATTGACCTGAAATTACCAATGTAAAAATTTGGACGATCCTCAAAGTAAACCCGTTGCAATGGATTTGCCAACCATCCTCTCTGCAGTACATAGTCTACAAAAAAAGAAAACTGCAAACGCTTACTCAGTATCTGAGAAAACTCAAGGGAAACGGAATATGAGTTACGATTTACATCATCAATAGAAGTGAAATTTGATGGAAGATAATCTGCAACAGCGTTTCCGTCTGAATCTGATAAACTCACTTCATAAAAGTAGCTCTGATCATCAATCAAAAAATCATTTCCATACATTTCAAATTCATGAAATTCAGTTGGAATTATTGGTTTCCATTGATCCAAATAGACTTGTACTTTTGCGCTAAACTCGGTGTTTTTCTCATTCCAAAGTTGAGTAAATCCACCTCCAAAACCGAAAGATTGATAATCATACTCAAAAGAACCAGCGATGTTGGAAGACCAATACTGGTTTCGATCATCAGATGCGTGTACATAGGACATGCTAATTGAAGTCAACACATCTTTCCTAGATGCTCCAGAAGAAGCAACCCATGGAGAGCCCTCTCCTGATTTTCTCATAGGTTTGTCGTTATCGTCATCGTAATCGTCTCCACTACCAGAAGCACCCGTTTGATTGAAAGGATTTCCATTACTTGAGCTTGCAGAAGTATACGCAGATAAACCTGCATCAACAGTAAGAACATCATCATCATTCAAAGGAATACGAATAACTACAGTAGGAGCAGTACTATGCAAATCTTCATTA
>Ga0206682_10002138_pt1 | contig 18443 bp, 26 predicted proteins | sample M240m12015metaG_FD_155444 | JGI IMG/M metagenome (GOLD analysis project Ga0206682, IMG submission 155444) | Ammonia-oxidizing marine archaeal communities from Monterey Bay, California, United States - M2 40m 12015 | ecosystem: Environmental > Aquatic > Marine > Intertidal zone | place: USA...
CCATAGGTGGGAATTTAGCCTTTTTAGATCTCCTATGTGAAGATGATGAACCTGATAAACTAAATTTTTGTAACACTTTGGAAATTTCACTATCCTTGCTACCAGACATCTACTATTTATTTATATAATTTTTTAAGTTCCCTAAGACCTCCAATAAATTTATATTTTTTAAAAATTATTGGAACTGTATTATGTTTTGATTTTTCCGAAAGAAGACCCACTGTTTTTAAACTTTTTATAACCCTGTCTTTTCCACCAATTTTTTCAATATCAATCTTCTTAACTTTTTGATTTTTGTTTTTCAATATTTTTAATGCAGCTTTACAAAATGGACACCAAGTGTAATGATACACCAACCAAGTCATTTATAATTACGTTATATTTTTTGAAATTATAGAAGTTCTTAAATTGAGTGCTGAATTAGTAGACCTAAAACTCACATCTTTCCAAGAAATAGTTTTTGTTTTTTCAATCATTTCTTCTACATTTGTTTCAAAATATATACCATAACCTTTTTTCCCTGGAAGACTTTCAAAATCATCATATGTTTTCATATTTGCGTCACCAAAACAAGTTGAGGGAAGATATAAATGACATTTACCAATCATATTAACATTTCTTCTCGATGAAATGGTTTCACCATCTGAAATTGAAAATATTTTAATATTTTTATTATTATTGGAAACTAATTCATATTTATTATTTTTTGTATGTTTAGACCAAATCTGAAAAACTCCGTTCACTTGTGTTTTGTTTCCATCTGGAAAGTGAAACATACCACTCAACTTTTCACTATAAATTAAATTAAATCCATTAACTCTTTTTCTAGGACTACCCCTCCCATCACTTTCAAATAATTGTGGTAATATAAATGCAACATAATCGGCAAACTCAAATGAATGATTAATAAAATTAAGTGCCAAATGTCCTCTTAAACCAAATGGTGGATTTCCTATTACAATATTTTTTGTATTATTTTCAGGTTTCCATGTTAAAAAATCCTTTTTTAAAACTCCTTCACATCTTGGCTCTACGTCTATCCCAATTTTGTTTTTTGGTAATAACTTGTAAAAACTACCATCTCCCGCAGAAGGTTCTATAAATGAGTACTGATTTATATCAATACCAGTTTCATTTATAAATATATCTATACAATTCTTAGCCATATCTTGTGGTGTAAAAAATTGGTCTTTTGATTTGAATGAATATTGAGAATAATCTATTTCTTTCCCAAGTATTTTCAATAAATTGAAATCATAGTTTGATGGGACATCTTCAAGTAATAACCATCTATTTACTGTACTTGGAACTATGTTTAATATTTTAGAAATTTCATTGACAGAATGTATTTCAAGACATTCTTTCAATAAAGCATATGACATTCTTTATTATTTATATAAACAATTTCTTAATAAAAATTTTCAGTGCGATACATTTTAGCTTCATATTGATTATCTTTACCAAAGACTGAAACCAATTCACCACCATAGAGTTCATTACAACCAACATGTTGGTCATCACAATCACGACCGTTAATAACAAGGGGTAAAGACATCATAGCATTTGAACCCAAGGAACCATTGTCTGTGGCATAATACATATAACTGTCCCGACGATAAGGTGTTTCTTTTCCAAACAATGGAAGACTGTCCTTTGTTACTGGATCGTGGAGAATACCAACTTGTTGAACTTGACCTGGTTTATAATGTTTCAATGGGGGTCCACGGAACTCTGGTGTATTCCTAGTATCTGGTCTATCCTTTGTAAAACCTGGTTCAAACCTTGGTCTTGGTTCCTGAGATTGAATTGGCATTGGAACTAATTTTATAGTTTCTCTTGTAAAGTTTCTAGTCATATATATAATTGCTGACAATGCAACAACCAAAATGAAAATAAGTACAATTATGGCAAGTTGTTGTTTATCACTCTTATTCATTTACGTTATATAAAGAAAATAATTGATCTTTAAGTAGGTATGAAAATATTAGGCATAGATATAGGATATCATAATTTAGCCCTAGTTCTAGCTGAATGTAGTAAAACTGATATTATTGAAATTATTGATTGTAAAAAGATTTCTTTGGGAGATTATAAATATATTAAATCTAATGACATTGTTGATTTAGTTCCATTGATGATTGATGACCATAAATTTTTTTTCCAAGAGGCGGAACAAATTGTTATAGAAAGACAACCACCTGGTGGTTTTACTAATGTTGAGTGTCTTATTAATTATATTACTCGTCCCAAATCATTATTGGTTTCACCTAATGCAATGCATGCGTATTTTGGGTTGGGACATCTAAGTTATGAAAATAGAAAAGAGTACACAGAAAAAATTGCATATCCATATTTGAAAGATAATTATTATTACAATAAATTAGACAGAAAGCATGATATAGCAGATGCAATTTGTCTCATTTTGTTTCAAAATAATAAAAATACAATGGAATTCAAAAGAAATGAATTAGTTGAAAGATCAGTTTTCAGTGAATTCCTTTACACTAAATCGACCCAATCTCCACTGAGTGAACAACCACAAAAGGAAAAATATAGTTTTAATTAAATCCTTTGATTTGTTATCATCAATTTTGTAAATTGGACTAATTATTTGCGAAGTAAAAGTTTGTGAAGGTTCTTTTCCAAATATTTTAGCTTCCAATTGTGTTAAAGCACAAGTATCATCATTCATCATCCAGTGGAAAAATATAATAACCATCAAAATTGAATATGCCCTTAATTCTCTCGCCTGTCCCACAAAGGGTATTAATATTCCTATAAGAAGTATTATTAGATGAACGAAGAAAATAATGTTCATTTAATATAACTCAGAAAAGAATGGAGCAAGAAAAAAAAGTTGCCGCCCGAACAAAGGAGTGGTACAAGGCGCAAGAAAATATATTGCGTGTTTGGGGTGAAGCTGCAGCTTGTTATAGGTTCATGAACTACAGGGCTTTCCTCATGTATAAAAAATCCTCAATGCGTTTTACGTTACCTGTTATTATTTTATCAACTATCACAGGGACGGCAAATTTCGCTCAAGAACAATTTCCCGAGAGTATTAGGCCCATGGTTCCATCTATTATAGGTGGTATGAACCTCATCGCGGGTCTCATTGCCACTATTATGCAGTTTCTGAAGATTAACGAATTGATGGAAAGTCATCGCGTTGCTTCACAATCTTATGGTAAATTGTCAAGAACCATTCGTTTGGAATTAGCTTTGCCATTGAGTGAGCGTTCCATGGATGGTCGTGACATGGTAGATTTGATGCGCGCGGAATATGACCGTTTGATAGAACAATCTCCACCAATCCCAACACCCATCTTAGATGAATTCGAGAAGGAATTCAAAAATTCCAAGATTTTCAAACCAGAGATTATGCATATCCAACCAATTGAACCATACAAAGCTATTTTGGAAACTTCCATGAAAGCTAAGGAAATATTTAGTGAAAGCAAAATGAAAGATGATATCACCCGTTCAATGGGGGGTGAGTTGAGAAAGCGGACAGGATTGAAGATGCCCCAATTGGCACCAGCTTCTAACCAGGGAAAATCGGTCAAAGAAGAATTAGAAGATTTGAAGAAAACAGGGGTTGTTTCTCTTCAAAGCAAGGTGATGCAGGACTTTAAAGCAAAGACTGAAAGAATGTCTGGAGTAGAACTTTCTGAGATTGTGACTGAAGATCCACAAGTCCCAGTTGAGGAAACATCAGTTCCTGTTGAGGATACACCATCTGAACCAGTTACTGAAGAATCCCCCAAAGAAGATTAAGAATATAGATAAGTAGAATTAATAATATAATATTGAATGCAACAAAACACGCGAGGTATGGGGCTAATTTCCTTCTTAAAGGTTTAAGAACTTTATCATTTAAAGAGTCACTCTTTAACGCCATATCTATTGCCTGATTTGTGATTTCATCCATGGATCGGTTCATTAAAATAACATCCGATAAAAAAATGCCACAAAATGCTCTGCATTCCAAGGAAAGAGAAAAGTTAGAACAATTAGTAAAGGAAAATAAAAATGTATTTGTAAGTGGAGCACCTGGTGTTGGTAAAACACATTTAATTAAAAGTGTTTTAGAAGGAACAAAGTATTTTGATTTAGATTCACATACCACTCGATTTTATTATTTATGTAGAGATGGTGTTTCACATATATTTATAGATAATTACGAAGACGATATATCTTTTAAAAAAATAGTTGATGAGGTTAGTGAGGGTCATAGGAAGACAAATGGAGCATTTATTGTGGAATCTCAGAAATTTCATTTGTTTCCAAACTTTGAAAATATTACATTAAATAAATTAAGTGTTGAGGAACTATTATCTCTTACCGATAAAACAAAAGATTATACGGATATAGCAACAAAATGCGATGGAAATATCAGAGATTTCATGACATACAAGGATTTTTTACAATATGAAAAAGATAAATTCTTTACGACAAAAGAATATATAACAGATGTTTTGTGTGGTTTACACAAGATTAACACAAGAGATGTTTTACAAGAACATGGAAATTTCTGGTCTACAATTCATGAAAATTATTTAGAATCAGATGGTTGTGTAATGAATAAGGTAATGAATTCCTTATCATTCGCGGATTCTTACGACAATTCAATATATGATGGTAATTGGGATTCGATGAAATTTTTTGTTAATGAAGTTGTTTCAATTCCTAAATTTTATTTTGGTAAGGGACTTGAAAAGGATAAAATAAGACCTGGGAGTTCCTGGTCTAAAGCGGGAAATCAAAAGATGCGAAGAAGAAAGATTGCCGAGATATTACAAAAGGGACCACCAGCTATGCATAAAGAACATTTACACGTATTGAAACTGTATGCTCAAAATGGAAATATAGATATACTAAAAGAATATAATATTACACCTCAAGATTTTGATATTATAAACCATATATGTATTCAAAATAAATTAAAGCAGAGGGACGTCAATAACATTAAGAAATGTCTGAGGAATTAGAAGAAACAACTGTTCTAGGACCAAAAGTTATTGGAAATGAAATTTTGTTTTTTAGTGACATCACCGAAGAATCCATTTTAGATTTCTTGGAGGCATTCAAAAAACTTGAAAATGAAACATTGAAAAAGTATGTAGATAATCCATGTTCCAAACCATGTATTAAAGTTGTTATCAATAGTGGTGGTGGCGATTTATTTTCTGGAATCGCAGCAATGAATATTATTGAAAAATCAAGGGTCGATGTAATTACTGAAGTTCAAGGAAGTTGTTGTAGCGCTGCGACTTTCCTTCTACTCGCGGGTCATAAGAGACGAATGGGTAAAGATGCTTTCATTTTGATTCACCAAATAACAACGGGACAGTTTTGGGGGAAGTTCCAAGAACTCAAGGCTGAGTGTAAAAATTATTCTAAATTTATGAAGAGAATTGAAACAGTTTATCGTTCAAAAACTGAAATACCCGATAAACTATTTAAGAAGATGATGAAGAAGGATGTATTTATGGACTCTGCTGAATGTCTCAAACATGGTATAGTTCACGAGATTGCTTAACTGTTACATATCTTTTATAGAGATACATAGCCATAATTATAATAACAATAACACTAACTGTATTTAAATCAAATTTTATATCCCTGGGTGGGGGTTGAAGTCTCTTCATTCTTTCGTAATCAACAACCGCGAATGTCATTATTAAAGAGTAGAGAATATAATTTACCAAAATGAACCGAATTGCTGTGGACATCGATGAGACCCTTCTTCACTTTCTTCCAAATATGGCAAAGTACCACAAGATGGAACTGCCACCCAAAAGATTTCGATATGTCTACAGAAATATTTTTGATATAACCGAGGCTCGGTCAAAGAGAATGGTTATTGATTTTTATAATTCCCAAGAGTTTCACGATTTGGAACCAATGAAGGGTTCCCAAGAAAAACTATTGGAATTAAAGAAAAAATGTAAAAAACTTTATATCGTTTCGGGGAGACAATATTATGTAAGACAAAGAACCGAAGATTGGATTGAAAAACATTATCCTGGTATTTTTGATGATGTTGTATTGACAAACAGTTATACGATACATGAAGTTTCTAAAGTTGATATTTTCCGTTCTCTAAATATTGATACCGTGGTTGATGATGATTCCATGGTATGTTTAGAAAGTGCAAGATCTGGTATAAAAGCATATAATTTTACAAATGACCCTGTTTATCCCTGGTATGAAGAATATGAATATGCTGACTTTTCATTAAAGAGTTGGGATGACATTGAAATTGTATAAAGGTTTAGTTTGTAATGAAAATATATACAAATTGAAATGTCTCACGCTGTTATTGGTTCGGATTTGATTGCCAGGCAAGTCCTGTTTAAAATGAATAGACAGAACAAAGTTCCTTTTATCCCTGCAAATAGAAACCCAAACTTAACCAAATATGTGAAAAACATGGAAAAACCTAGAACTATCGTATCAACCGAAGATTCAAGTTTGTATCTCCAAAACATGACTACAAACCTCCAAAAGGGAGATATTTTTATTGACCTTTCACCCGAATATTACAAAAATATTCGTTTCAAGGAAGACATTTTCAAACAAAGAAAAATTAAGTATATCTCTGGTGCAGTATCTGACGCCCATGCTGTTTTTAGTGGAAACAGGGATGTCTATAACAACGAACTCCCCTTTTTATCTGATGCGTTTCACACATGTACTTATGTGGGTGAAAAAGCAGAAATATCTCAATATATAATGATGGTTCAAAACGCAATGAACGATACAATGATCCAAGGTCTTCATGATGTATTTTCTTATGGAAGTTATGAAACAAGTAAAATGATTAATTTTATCCAAAGTTGTCATGGTTCTGATATTGATGGTAGAGTTTTGAGAACTTTCAATTTCGCTACTCAAATGATTAAGGACCCGAGATTTAGGGAGTTTTCTTTTGAATCTAAAATTCCGTGTCCCGTCATTAATTCTTCTAACGAATTTGCGGATTTCGTGAATTACAGAAAATATATTTCAATGCAGACTTCAAATAATTTACACTATAACGAGCAGGTTGCGAGAAACGCACTTCGTTTCGTCTTTGCCACCGTTATACTGGAAGGGATTAGTGTTCTTCAAAGCAAGCCTATCCAAATTAAGCAAGCATATAATTATTTATCAATGGGTTCATCTATTAGGTGTGATATGTTTAGAAAGAACCAACTTCAACTTTATGATATCTTGAGTGAGACAGAACACGATACTCGTATGTTTTTGATGCAGTGTGTTTCTGCAAGCATTCCATGCCCCGCTATTCAAGCGGCTCTGAACCAACACGACAGTATGAAATACTACCCTGTTGAACTTATTTAAAAGTTGCACGACACCATATTTCATTTATGTTTCCGAAAGGTGAATATTCAAATAATAAATGCAATAAAAAACCAACAAGGAAACTAGAAAGTGCAATAGATGCACCAGCAAGTGTTAGAATGTAATACGCAACATAACTCAATAAACCAACAATTATCGCCTCTGGAAAAACTGTAGTTATAGCTCGTCCCATTTACTATCGAACAATATTATTTTTTAATATTATTTTAGAATTGAGTTAAAAATGTCTTTCGTTTTTTTTCTTTTTTTAGTAGCCTTGGAACTAAGATATCTCTTACACTTTTCTAATTGTTTCCTTTTATCATAACTTAGTGTATTATTTTTCAAAGCTTGTTTAACCTTACCCTGATATTCAACTATTTTATTAAGACTTAAATCATTACCATATTGGGATAGTATATCTTTTACTAAATTGCTCATCTAAAATGTAATAATATTATTTTCTTTGAACCCAATCACGTATAAATTTAACATAATCTGTCATTGAATGGTCTGAAATACCTTCAGTTATTCTAAGAGGATTCATACACATACTTGCTAGACCAATTCTAAATTGTTTAAATTTATTTGGATTTTTTATAATTTTTCCATTCTTATCAATGAAGAATAAATCACCCGTGTGTCTATAACGCATCCAAGTTGGTGGTATTCTAGGAACAATGTCTCTATCATTTACAAACCTAAACATTTTATGACCTTTTTCGAATGCTTTTTTCCATTTATTTGTTCCAATTCTTGGGCATCCATAATTGTAACAAATAGCCCCCGATAATCTACTCGCTGCAATACCACTCATGGCACCACCTAGGGAATGACCACAAGTATAAATTTGTTTTGTTCCTTTTGTTTCGAGCCATTCTGTTATGTCTTCCCACAATGTATCAACTTCATCTCTAAACCCACTGTGAACTCTCCCTTTTTGTATTCCGTCATAATCGGGTCTGAGTAAAATATTTAAATCGGCAAAAACATCGTTTTTTGTGTTTGCTTCTGTTCCACGAAAAGTCAGAACAATGTGCTTGTCTGCTTCTAATCCATAGCATTGTGCTCCATATACATCAAAGTATTTGATATTCTTGTAACCCATTGGCTTGGTTTCCTTCTTGAAGGTTTCTTCTGATTTTTCGTATGCAAGTTCAGATAATTTAGCAAAATGTAATGCATTTTCAAAACTGAATGATTTAGTCAACTTCATATTTTATTATCCCTAATTATTATTTTTTTGACAAAGATGACTAGGGGGCTTATAAAGTTACTTAGACAGGTTGTCATTGAACAAATAAATATAATATTGAGTAAAATTAAGGATGTCAAGTCCAGGGAGACCATCTTCAATACGGGCTCCAAGGCGTTCAGTAGAAAGAACACCAGATCCAGTAAATGATCCCAATAATGATCCTTTTATACCAAGTCCAAATAGACCCCAAAGTTCAAGAGTAAGACGAAGAATTGAAAATAACAACAATAACGGAAGAAGAATTAATTTCATTAATATACCAAATACACCATCTCCACTCAGAGCTTCAACTTCAAGACAACCCGTTGCTAGTCCAAGTCCTAGATCTAAGCTTCGGAAATTACAAGAAACAAAAACTACGGATTATTTGGAAAAATTAATGAAAAAACATAAACTTAATAACAACAATAAAGAGGATTTTGTAACTATAAATAAAAATAGTAAAATAAATATTAAAAATAAAATAACAGACCCTGTATTTTTATTGAGTGATGTTTATGAAACAAGGGATGGTAAAGTTAAAAATGTATATTCAAAAAAATATCTTGAAAGTGCGTGGAAAAACAGAACAATTTTCAAAAGTCCCGTGACTGGTGTAAGAACAGATCCCTTGTTGATGGTTAGATTTAACCCAAGGTTGCACCTAAATAATGTTATTGCTTCAAACCAAGAATTAAAAAGATACAAAGAAAATAAAAAAATAATTTCTCAAACATTGGGTGAAGAAACATACGTTGTTAGTTTTCTAGTTCGTAATATTAAAAACAATATAACAAAACACTCTTTAAAATTAATTAAATATCTTAATAAAAAACATGGTAATTTGACTGTTATGGCTACAGAATTTTTACAAGTTCCAATAACACAGATAAGAAGATATAGTGTTGCAACTATCGATATGTTGTCTAAATCCCAAGTAGATAAAACTATTAAGGTTCATAAAAAATTGGAAAATTTATTAAAAAAACCCACACCAGGTGATGAAGTAGAACGATATTTATATGAAGTTAATAGAATTATGTTTATTTTTTATTTAAGATCTGTTGTTATTCACGAAATAACATTAGACACATTTATTAATTTCTATAGAATATTAAAATCAAAACCAAAAGGAAGAGTTTATCTCAACCACGCAAATTTATCTATTTTTAGTGGAATAATTAATTTTCCACCAAACTAAAAAAATATTCTAACCAATTACTTTTTACATATGGACTACATATCTAAAAAGTAAGATACTCCCACCGAGTATTGATCTCGGGATATGACTTTGTTCATATATATGATTTTACTCATATTTAAACATAATTTAAGTTATTATAAGAATCATGTGATCACCATTTCACTATAGGAGCTTCAATTTGAGTTCGGGAGAGCTTCCTGCTTCCCATATAATACTGTGGTGTTCGCTTTAAGTAATTACAATCTTCCTGATATATCGTCATACTTATTTGTTCGTGTTTGTAGGTTACCTATTGTTGGGCTTAAAACAAGGGATGGTTGGGATGGTACTTCTTGTTTTCCCTTTGGTGTGAATTTACATACATCTATAACACTTAGTCCGTTACATACATCTGGTTTGTTCATTTTTTGTGGAAATTCTTGATTAAATTCAACTATACATTCTGGGGGTATATCGGGGGATTCGGAGAGAAGCCTATCGTACTCATCTTTACACTTATTGACGAAATCCAAAACAGGCGCCCTATCTTCTCTATCTAGAGAAAGTTCTAAATCAATACTTCTATAAAACTTTGCATATTGAATACACATGAGAGAATGTGATTCGGAAAGTTTTTGACTTTGACTAAATTTAGCGACAGATGTGAGAATACCACTAATAATATTGAGAGTTGCGAAGAAATATTGTAAAAGAAGAATCATTAACATTTTATCTGCTTTTGGTTCATCTGGGCTTAGTACAGCAAACCCCCCAACCCCTGTTATGCTTGATATGATAATACTTGGTAATGTCAGTCTGTTTGATATTTTTTTTAATCTGATACGGGCATTATTGTGTAGCCACCTGTATCCAGCTGCTCTTTCAGCCCATTTATATACGAGAGCTTCCTGTTTTGAACACCACTCAGGTTTTTTATCGCTCATATCATAATTAAAGAAATTAAAAATAACATTTAATACTAGAGTATGTGTGACGTGTATGGTCCCTCTACAGCGGGTGTGATAGCACTTAATGCCATTGGAGGACAAGATGTTCATTTGGTTGAAGAAAAAATTGAAAAATCACTCTTCAACTACGAAGAAGTAAGACACACAGATTATACCCGTTTTTATAGAATTACGAAAGTAGATAACAAAACAAAACAAGAGTTATGGCCTTTTGGTAAGGAGGGTAATGTAGTAAAAGTCACATTAAATCCTCAGTCAATGGGTGATTTACTTGCTAATATGTATTTATCAGTGGAACTCCCTCCGTGTATATATAGTAGGTATGTTGGGAACAATTTATTCAAATCAATTGCTTTTAAAGTAGATGGTTTAGAGGTTGAAAGAATATATGACGATTGGCAGGTTATTTATAATGAGATGTATTTAGAAACAAGTGAAAAATCGGCAAATGATTATTTGTTAAACAGGATGATGAACCCAGTCACTTGGAAGCGTGATGAAGAAGTTGCTTTGAAAAACGCTGATGGTGCTCTTTCAACTGTGACAACTTTGATTCCATTACGATTTTTCTTTTCAAGAAAGTACGCTAAATCAGAATACGACGTGAATAAACCTAATCGTCCATATCTTCCATTGTGTGCAATGTATAAACAAAAGATCATCCTTGAAATTGAATTTAACCCAGTTTGGTTTTTTGCCAAACCTAAAAACTCATTTGCTAAATCCGAACCAAAGTTTATAGGGGGTAAAAATGATTTTGAAATGCCAACCCTCGATGATTTTAAAATTATAACTGAGGAAATTACACTTTCACCATTTGATCGTGCTTATTATTTGAAAGAAAAATATGATTTACTTGCAAATTTAGTTTTCAAAAATCCAACTATTGAAACAAATATAAATGATCCAAATATAAGAACTAATTTAGTTCCCAACATCCCAGTTAAATGTTTACATTGGTTTTTACGAAAAAAAGTATATGAATACAAATTACCCATTGAAATGAGTTCTGGTGACCCAGACTTTATTAGAAGATATACCGAACTTTATGTAAGAGATGGTGTTAATTTAATTGATAGTCGTTTTAGATTTGAAAGAATTAAAGAGGCTAAAATATATTTAAATGGGTTGGATCTTCCAAATGTATCTGTTGCTGATCATAAATACTATAAATATTACATTCCTTTACAAGCACGATTAACATGTCCCGATAAAAACATTTACACTTACTCTTTTTCAATGACACCAATGAATGCTGATCCAACGGGTAATTTAGACTTTTCAAATTTCAATTCGGACAAGACATTCTTAGATGTTAAAATGTTCGGTGGAACATATTCATTAGATGGATACTATACTTCAAATGTTTCAAGGTTAGACGAAACTTACAATTTGTATGTTTATTACACTGGTTTAAAGATGTTTAGCTTTGAAGATGGTTTTATGAGTGAAGCAAGATAAACAATTAAATTGCTTTACATTAAAGATGATGAGAACAGGGTTCGATATGACAGGTCAAAACGACAACCGTGGGGGTGATATTATACAGGGTATGATTAACATTATCCAACCAATTTTTGAACAAGGAATAGTGTTGGCTGCAGAGTATTCTAAAGCTTGTGGTCGGGATGTTATGTTAGATCAAGACATTGAATATGCAATGAGATATTGTATAATGCACCGTGTTGGACAACACAGTGGTTCAATTTTTGGTGAAGAAAACACTTTAAATCTAGAAGAGGGTATGGAAATTGAAGAAGATGAAGATGATGAGATTGAAATAGTCCCAGTTGATGAATTGCCAGCTTTCACTAGATACACGGGAAACAATTCTCAGATTATTCGTATTAACCAAGCATATGATGAATGGAACAATTGGAAACCCGAAAGTCCCGCTCAGGAGATATTAAAAAATGCGTTAGATAATAATGAGTTCGAAATCCGAGATACCTCAACCTGAAGGGTGGAACCTGACAATCAATAAGGACTTTAAATATATAGATGAAGACACTGAGAGTGAGTGTAGTGAGTATTCATTTATAGATGATTTTGTCCCCCCTATTCAGAAGAAGAAAAATTTCAAGAGTGTGATGACTAAGGAAGAATTTCTTCCAGAATAATTATCTTTGTAATTAATATAAAATGTCTGCCGTGTCTACCACCGCGCAAGAAGTTGTTAAGACCGTTGCCTCAGAACTCGAAGTCCAATCCCTCAACGCCGTTGTTGGTGGTTTCGCGTTCGCCGCCGCTCTCTCTTGGATGGACCTTGTTCGATTCCTCGTTCAAGCGATTGTCCGTGTGAAGAGCAACGGTGGTGCCCACTACGCCTTGACTGCGCTACTCACCACAGTGCTTTCAATCGTGGTGTTCTTGGTTGTCCGCACACTCAACAAGGACATCAAGCGTCCAACTCAACCAATCTACGCGGTTACTCGCTAAGTGGTGTTTTGGGTCTAGTTACATAAATAGCAAATATACCAAATATAACAATGATGGCAATGGCAATATACACTTTGTATTTATGCCAATCCCATCTATCAACATCATCAAATTCTGGGATGCTGATTGGTGGAGGTAAAGAAACATCTCTCTTTACTTTTGAAATAATCTTTTCGCGAGAACATTTTATTTTGAATTTGAGACTATAATTTGAATTTCTAAAATCATATGGAACAAGTTTTCCACCACTTGAATAGAAAAACTCAAGTCTTAAATTTTGTAGGGTGCTTTGGACACCCGAATTAAAATCATACTCAACCAAATCATCTGAGTTTATAAATTTAGAGGATTCTCCTTGTTGTAAATGAATTTTACCTGTATAATGTGGATTATTGTAATAAATATCTTTTGAATAAACATCTGAACCACAAGTAAATCTCAACAATACTGCATTTGGACCACTTAAATTTATAGCACCAGATTCAATTGTATTTGCACTAGAAGAAACATCTGAGGCTGAGAAACCCAAAACTTCATGTGGTGTTGTTAATGCATTATTTATATCTGAACCATTTGTTCCTGATTTAAATTTAAAAGTAAATGCAGAAGAACCAGTAAATGTAAGAGAATTTGTATTACTACTGTAAATTACATTTGACACTGGAGTTGCAGATAATGCAGTTTTCAGATCAGAAGCTAGGGTAGTTCCATCTGTATAATTCTTTTCATCAAGGGTTATTGTTGTTCCATTGACATCGAATTGTTTATTTGTTTCACAAATAGTCAGTTGAGGTGTTGGAATGTTTCCTGAAATAAGTGTAATTTTTGAAACATCATATATTTCATTTTCCAAATATATTTCCAAGTTTGATACATCTGGAAATAGATTTGTATTTCTATCACCACTATCTATGTCTAAGATGTAGTCACTCATTAAAATTTAGGGATATAATTTTAATGAATGATTTAATGTAATGTATTTGTAATTTCAATTTACTTGTAAAGGGTATGGGCAAGTGGGTTGTCCGCGAGTTGTCTTTGGGCGATCCCAAGGTCAAGGCGTGGGTTCTTATTACCCTTGTATGGGTTGAGTTGTTGATATTTAGGTTTGACATATTGTTGAGTCCAACCACCACTGACACCCCCAGTTCTACCGTCCATACGGGTATTATCGGAGCGTACAGCTGTAACCATACCATAGGCTTGGAGTGGGTTGCCACGAACATTCATACGACCAGAGTTGGGTTTGCGGTATTCAGCATTGGCACGGCGCTCACTGAGACGAAGACCGTATTGAGCAAGTTCTTCTGGTGTTCTAATTTTGTTACCTGCAGCCTCAACAAGTTTAGAGTTTTCATAAGCACCATAGAAGCTTGTAATACCTGGTTGAATATTATCCATAAATTTGTATTGACCATCGGCAACATCTGATTTGTTTCGGGTTGGACCTTGGGCAACTGTACCGTGGGGAACAAGTCTTTTGGCTGAAGCAAACTCCAAACCATCTGTTCTTGTCCCTGTTTGAGAACGATTTGTTGTTCTTTTTGTTTTTTCGTGTTCTTGTCTGACGGCAACACCATTGAGAGAGCCACCTTGTCCCTGACCACGACCAAACACAGGTGGACGTCTTTCTGGAAGGAAGGAGGTTTTCTCTGGTTTGTTGTGACCAAGTTCTGGTGTAAGCTGACCTCTCCCGCCTGAAACATCTCTAGCTGGACCTGATCTACCTGGAAGGGTTGTGAGACGATAGGCACCAACATTTTCTGGCATAGCACGAAACATTTGTTGGAAACCACCGACAGCTGGAACTGAAGAATCGACACCTAAACCTGGACCAACTTTTTGTTGTGGGACAGGGGAAAGGTTATTGTGAACCTGTAAATCAGATACAAAACGGTCTTTCATATCCATAACTTCACTACCGCTACTTCTTTCTTGTTTAGCAACGTCGGCGAAAACTGGCATTTCTTCGCCACTTACGAGGGCTCTTTCTTCACTGTTTATTGTAAAATCAGTGTTGAGATTAGCTTCAGTTTCAGGTTGTGAATATTGAACGGTTTCAACAGGGGCAGTAGAAACTGGTGTTCCTGTAACTACTGGTCTATTGTTGACGGGTTGTTCAGACAATTTTTTACCTGTATAAACTAATCCCAATAACGCCAAAACGGAGACTGGATCTGCCATTTATTAGTTGTTGATATTTTTATTATATCGCATATCAAACAAGTCATTCTGGAGTTCCGCTCGGGAGCTTCGGGGTTCATATAAACTGGGAAGAGGAGGAGTTGGCATTGAGTTGTCAATTGGGAAAATTTGTTTTTCGTAATTGTTTGTGACAATTTTACCAAAACGAGTGGTAGATTGTGGACGAAGTTCATCGCTCACATCAATGTAGGCGGCTGGGGAACCCTTACCAGCCATAAAAGGGGCTGTGCCATACAACATTGTGTTTGGACGGGAGCTGTAATCACCATAGTTCTTGCTAGTTGATTCTGGGTAAGTGAAAACAGTTTCTGTAGCTCCCCTGGTTGGGACGGCATTGTCTTCAAGACGTTGCATGTCAGGTTGCAACTGAAATGACATTATTACTATTTACTAAGATTTAATTACGCTTATTACCAGCCCAATCCAAACCTCGGAATTGTTCAAGTTGAGCACCCCGAGCATCTGGGCTACACACGGTACCATCACTCTTACACATGGGTCTAAATTTTGGTCCATACAACCATTCGGCGAAACCTGTTTGGTCACCTGGGATTGTTGTCACGGGGGAGGGAACAAATTGTCTTGCCGCGGCAGCCCTCTGCTGAGCTGGAAGTGGGGATCTTGAACGACCAGCGTCAAAAGGCAATGTGTCATCCAAGGCTTGTTTAATCAATGGTGAAACACTTTCCGCATAACAAGCAGGTGGTCTGTTAGGGTTGGCATAGTCAGACATCAACACATTACCCATGGGGTTGTCATAGGTTGGGAGCTGACAGTTCCCACGTGCTTGGTCGTCTGAGTTAGTTGGTCTAATCAAGTTTTCTTTTATCATTTTTGACTTATACATTATATAGAGGATAGCAAGCATCATAATTCCCAATACAAAAATTCTAATATCTCGTCTAAGTAAATATATCAAGCATACCGCATACACAATAAATCGTGATGTGGCATTCACTCGTTGTTCTGATGTCTGAGAGGCAGTAGGCCAAAAGCTGAGAACTCTATTGACATCAAAAAATATACCTGGATTATCAAACCAAGTTTGTTCTTGGGGTGGAACCTCCATTTATTATATTATAGTTATTTATTTTTTCATCATTCCACCAAACAAACTCCCCATACTTTTTACCATTTGTTCCAAGGTTTCTGGGTCAATGTCATTCATCATCTTCTTGATGTCATCTCCATTGACTTGGTTCATCATTTGTGAAATATCACCAGTGTCTAGACCACCCAACATATTGGTTACATCTGGGCTAGACATCATTTTAGACACATCGCCAGCCTGTAAATTCTTGACAGCATTCATCATATCACCAGCTTGGTTTCCAACCTCGGTGCAAATTTTAAATGCCATTTCATGAAGACACAAAAGGTATTCCCAAACAGCCTTTTGGGTTCCTGACTTCGCACTACCCCAAAGGGAATCAATTTTAATATGTTTCAACACCTCGATCTTTGAGATGTCCTCAAGAATAAAGCTTTCGTCTTTGTTTTTAATCTTATCGATATAAGGCGAAAGTCCTGCAAAATACAACTCCACGAGCTTGCGGGGGTTTGTATCACGGAGAAGTTCAAAACTGGTTTCGAATTGCTTAAGACCTGCAACCTTTTCTGGGAATGCAAGTTTAAGCTTTCCGATGAACTCTTCCATCACAAGAATAAAACCATTAACAGAGACGGAAGCCATTTTTTATACATATATATTACTCAAAATCTTTAAGTCTAGAATGGCTCTGTAGAAATCATTTCACGCTGAGATATACCTTGATCTATAATAAAGTATACCATAGCAGCATTAAGAGCAGCTGGCTTGAGGTAAGCATTTAGCTCTTTTTTGGGTTCATTATTAAGTTGTTCCTTGATGTAGAGGTAGGCAACTGTCATACCCGCGGCAACCATGGCGGCGCCCATTGGGTCTCGGAGTGTCTCACTCAATTCCATTTATATATATCGGGGTTTTTTTGTGCGAGCGTCGGGGGCATCATCGAAGAAACTATCATCCCCATCATCTTCTTCTGGGGTGTCACTGGTTGGAATTGTTTTAACACCAACCTCAGTTTCAAATGGAACACCTGAGGGATCTGATTCAACTTCAGGAGTTTCTTCCTCATCTCTAATCTCCTCTGGGGCATCAACTGGGGCACCATTAGGGTATTCATCCAATGGTGGTGGAGATGGAATACCTCCATCCTCTCCGCTTTCAACTTCTCCCTCACCTTCTTGTTTTTCTTCACCATAGCTTTGTTCCAAGTCATCATCATCCACTGGTTCGCTTTCCTCAACATCCAATTCATTTCCACCACTTTCTTGGGGTGTCATATAAGTTGAGAGGATTTCTTGAACTGGGATACTTTGTTTAATTGTATCCAAAATAATTTTTCTAAAACGCTGGTCCAATTGCTTGTTTCTCTCATATTCAGATTGACTTGTTGTAAATACATATGGGTCATCATACAAATCTTTAGCAGCGTTGTTATAAACGGTCTGAATAAACACATCGTTTGTTGGAAGTTTTAGGGACAATTTTCTGTTACCTGATTGAATACGAACAGCTGACAAAATCTTAACATTACTCACCAAAACAGCAGCCAAAAGCTCACTGAATGAAGAATAAGTTCCTTCAATTTCAGATGCCCTAGTACGAGACATTGTATTAGACCAACTTGGAACTTCCTTCAACAAACTTTGGAACATCTGAAGAACCTTTCGTCCTTTAGACATTCGTTGGGATTCCATAAACATTTCGTGAAACACTTTTATCATAGGTTCCATCATAACTGTGACCATTATGCCCTGGTATTCATCTTTAGCTTCTACCAATACACTGAGGTTCTGATCCATTTATCATAAAAGTGTGTTTTTTTTGAGGGGTCATTACGCACCCGTTATCGTTTATATTTGGCTGCAGCCTTTTTCAAGTTTATGAGGGTTGGCATATCACATTCATCTTCTTGTTCTGGTTCTGGTTTTTTAACTTCCATTTTTTTTGACCTCTTCTGAATGTTCCAGGCAATATACATGCTATATGTATCAACTATAGAGGTTTCAAAACCAC
>Ga0206682_10002141_pt1 | contig 18432 bp, 17 predicted proteins | sample M240m12015metaG_FD_155444 | JGI IMG/M metagenome (GOLD analysis project Ga0206682, IMG submission 155444) | Ammonia-oxidizing marine archaeal communities from Monterey Bay, California, United States - M2 40m 12015 | ecosystem: Environmental > Aquatic > Marine > Intertidal zone | place: USA...
TTGGAAAAATTCTGCTTGACACCCCTGGCATGGGACGTTTCAAAATCGCCCAACCATGGGTTTCTGAAGTGGATATTCTGCCTTACAATGCCATCTACATCAACGGAGAACGGGTGAAGGATTGGGCTGGTGGCAAATTGTCTCGGTTACAAAACAGACTTGAGCGCGTTCTTTGAACAGTTCGCTCCCCTCAGACTGCGTCAGCGAAGCGTTGCTTCTGCATCTACCAGTTTTATTCTTTGAAAGGCAAGATTAATTTTATATTCGACCGACCGGTCGAACCAACCGGTCACATGCCTCTCGCACGCTATGAATCCATTGATGAAACCCTCAAGGCGAGGATTCTCGATGTATCCAAGCAAGAGTTTGCCACGCATGGCTATGAAGGGGCTTCGTACAACAAAATCATTCAAAAAATCGGCATCTCAAAAGGCTCAATGTACTATTATTTTGAAAACAAAGAAGACCTGTTCATCACGTGTTTTCTGGATGCTTTTGTACATGCAACGGAACGATTTGGTTTTGACAACACTACATTCCCGTTGGGGGATGACGTGCAAACCTATTGGGATTCAATCAAGAGGATTTCATCAAAACAATGGAATGATGTTCTTCAGCATCCACTGCTCATGTCCCTCATGCGTCAATTGGTTTCACTGGGTAGCGACCACCCCATTTTCCGCAAGTTGAACGCTGAATGTGAGGGTTTGAGCGAGTATGATGACATTATGGCTATTCTCGAACATGGAGTGAAGATCGGGGCTATTCGTGATGACGTACCCCTCAATGTGCTCGTTCGCATGAACACCGAATATGAGGTGTGGCTGATGCAAGAAATGCAAGAACAGCGTTTGAATGAACAACAAGTGGTTAGCAAATTCTTTGAGATGTTTAAACAACTCTTTGAAACAAGAAGGTGAAAAAATGAACAAATTATTGCAAATGGAAAACCTAGAGCGGCATTACGAAACACCTGCCGGAGTTGTCAAAGCACTCGATGGGGTAAGTTTCGAAATCCATGAAGGGGAACGTGTCATTCTCCTCGGCCCGTCTGGTTCCGGAAAGACCACTCTACTGAATTGCCTTTCAGCTCTCGACAGCCCAACCGGAGGCGACTACACCTTCATGTCCAGTCAAACGGAAGGGTTAGATGCAGTTCCTCGTAACAATTCCGAGAAAATGACTTCTTTCCGAAGAGAGAACATTGGCTATGTGTTCCAATTCTTCAACCTCCTGCAAGACCTCACCGTTCTCGAGAACATCCTTCTGATCCAAGAATTGGCAGGCAAGAAAGACCCCGACCGGGCGAAAGAATTGTTGAAACTGGTCGGCCTTGAAGCCGAAATCAACCGTTTCCCAGGCGAAATTAGCGGTGGGCAACAACAACGTGTAGCGATTGCCCGAAGCATTGCCAAACGCCCAACCCTTTTGCTGGGTGATGAACTCACAGGCAACCTTGACACGGAGACTTCGAACAAAGTTATGGAGGCTTTAGTGAGTGCATGCAAACAAGAAAACATTACCTCAGTATTCGTGACACACGACGAAGGTTTAGTCAAGTATGCAACCAGAGTTATTCGAATTGACAGCGGAAAAATCGTCTCTGATGAACGTACCAACAACGATTCTTTGGAGTGAGGTTTTGCCATGTCTGCTCTTCTCAACAAACGATTAGCACGAAGTCTGTGGCGAACGAAGTTGCGACTTTTTGCCGTAGTTCTCATGGTTTTTGTCGGCGTTTTTGCCGGCATAACGTTCGGAGGCTATGCACACAATCTTGGCGGCATGTACGACACCATGCAAGCCGATGATGAAGGTGGTGCGAATCTTGCTGACTTGTGGATTGACAACCGCAGCGCTGCTTGGACGCCGGAACAAGTCAATTCCTTCTGTGCTGCTTTAGGGGTCGCTTGGGATTCTTCAACGGTCACTCAGTCTCTTGACTCATGCGAAGGGCGAACGGTGACTCAAGGTGCGATGTTCCACACCAACGACACCGGTGAACACATCATCAATTCTCTATGGCACGGCATTCCAGACGGCGCTAATGCCGACCGCGTATGGATGCCTAAAGATCATTCAGAAGGTCGAACAGCAGTTGCTGCTGATGAGATTGTTATCGATGCTCACGTGACCGAGGCGCTTGAACTCAATCTTGGGGATACGGTAAGTATTGGTGCAGGAAATGCGACAGCAGACTTCACTCTTGTCGGAATGGGATACCATCCACTGCATGTACTAATGGCTCCCGAGGGGACATTGTTCCCTCCAGAATCCGGAGAATACGTCGTAGGTTACCTTTCAGACGCTGGAATGGCACGATTGACGGGTGAGGTCATCGGTACAAGTAATATCATCATGCTGGATGTTGAAGGAACGCCGTCGTTTGACTTGCCTGACACCAGTGAGTATGAAGGAGAGGAAATTGATGCTGTGAAGGCGTTGGTTGATGCCAGTCTTTCCGAATCAGAACTGGATGCTCGAGTGCGTGACCGCGGACAGAACGAACCTGTTGAAGTCATGCGCCAGGATCTCGAAGGAACCGAGCGTACAACCGTTCCGTTCACCGTCATGATTGCCTCGATTGCAGCGATTACAATTGTACTGAGTCTACAGCGCTTGGTACAAAGCCAAGCAAAGGAGATTGCAGTGCTGCGAACATTGGGGGTCAAACGCTCGTCGCTCATGACTGGCTATCTCGCTGCACCACTGGTGATTGGAGGAATCGGTTGTGCACTTGGAGCATTAGCTGGGCCCGTGGGCATGAATGGGATGTTGGATTTCTACCAAGATTTAGTCGGCGTACCGATTGTTGAACGAACGGTACCATCTTCAGTGATTCTATCGGTCATCGGCTCGACCATGCTTGTTGTGTTTTTCTCAGGGGCATTCCCTGCGTGGAAGGCAAGCCGTCTTGACCCGTTGGCAGTTCTCAGCGGTCAGAACGAAATGCGGGTTGGCTCCAATCTTCTTCGAAAATTGACTTCATGGATGCCAACAACGCTCGGTCTATCGATTCGTTCAAGTGTGCGTAAACCGATTCGTCTCACGATGACTTTTGTGGCTGTAGGAATCTCATTGATGCTTTTTGGCTCGATTCAAATGATGTCTGCTGGACTTCAAGATACGTTCGTTGGGGGTCTAGAAGACGACCAGACTTGGGACACACAGGTCTACATCATGCCTGACGCTGAAGGTCCGGTCGTTGATTGGGCAGACAGCAACGGTGCCTCATATGAGATGATTATCGAAATGCCGCTTGGCTCGGTGGCAGATGGCGATGGAATTGACAGAGTTTTCACCCTTGTAGGCCTTGATTCATATGATGCTGGCATGCGTTCAGTTTCTGTTCTGGATGGAAACACGCCCACTGCAAACTCAGCAATCACGCAAGTGATGATGGATGAGGGGAGCATGAACTTCCTTGACTGGCAGGTTGGAGACCAGCGCACAGTGAATCTCAATGGTGCGCCACTGGATGTCGAAATTGTAGGAATCTCGACCGCAGAATTGGCCCGTACGATGTATTTCATTCGAGATGATCTGAGTGGAATTCTTGGTGTTAACGCTACCTCGATTTATCTTGAATTACCGTCAGGAGTCGAGGTTGACTCGGCATTAGGCGAGGCTTCTACTGGAATTGTTGAACGACAAACGCTCCTCAATGGAATCAACAGTTTACTCGACCAGCAAACACAAATTTTCCAGACAATGATGTATCTAGGACTCCTTTTCACGGTCGTAGTTATGTTCAATACAATGATTATGAATGTGGCTGAGCGAGACTTTGAACTGGCAACTCTCCGGGTTCTTGGCGCATCAACTCGTAGTCTAGGAACGATGCTGTTGTTCGAGAGTCTCTTGATTGGAATCATTGGTGGCATTGTCGGTGTTCTGTTTGCTTACGGTGGGGCTGTTGGACTTGCTGCATCGTTCTCTTCGTGGCAGTTCTTTGTCCCAGTCACGATTGTTCCAAGTGTAGCATGGCAGCTGATGTCAGGTGTTCTTCTTATCGCAGTTGCAATGACACCTTTCGGTGTTTGGCGACTACGTAAAATGGACCTGATTGAGAAAATCAAAGACCTTTCAAACTAAGAGACTCCAATCTCAATTAATGTTCGCTCTGTTGCGAGTATGGTAATAGCATGAACCCACTTCATTCATCAAGTTGAGTCTACAGAATCATTGTTCTATACGATATACGTTCAAAATTATTAAGGAGTCCCTCAGTGAATACAGGTATAATGTCTATGATATTTAGTCGAATTAAATCTGCTCCCGCAGAAGCATTGTTGATACTGACTGCCCTAGTAACTCTGGTATACTCGCTGAACTTTATGTTCGCTGCTGATTGTTATGTCACTGGAGGCGACGGGTGCTTTACTTTATTGAGCAACAATACGTCACCCACTGATGGCGCTTGGGGCAAAGGTGCTCCAGAGTTTGCTTTCAATGGTATACTTATGTTTGGAGTGCTGATGTCAACCCTGCTCATTCTCAACGAAGGTGCGAAGGGCAAATGGACAGTTATGCTCCCAGTGTTGATTGGTTTTGTCGTTGGAACCATCGTTTTGTGGACGATGTGGGAGGATAACGGTTCGAGTGAGGCCCCGAAGTTCGTGACTCCGATAATTACCCTGGTGTATGGAGCAGCCTACTACATGTTGATGGCAGAGGATGAAGTCAACGATGGGTTAAGTGATTTCAAGATTGGTCTTGGAGTCAAAGACCCGATAGCAATCATCGGACTGTTGTTTGTTATTGCGACTGGTTTGTTTTATGTCGTTCGTCAAATCATCAATCCTGAATCCGTTGTTGATGCAATCACTGCTGGAGCACTTGAAGACGGGCTCGGAGCTCCCTCGGAAGTCACTGTTGCTTTTTCGGGCGCACTCTTGTTGACCTATGTGCTGTGGGCGTCTGTACTTCTCATGAAAGGCGCTAAGGGCATGTGGCCAGTAGCTCACCCTCCACTCTTCGCTTTCCTTGCAGTCACTGTTGCCAACTACTTCGCCTTCGTTTTCGGCCCAATTCGCGAATTCACCGAACAAAACCAAATGGATGCTTTGGCAGGCCCAATGACTATGCTGGTATTCCTTTTGGTATACTTCCGTCTACGACCTGAAGGCATTGAAGACGACATGACGATCAATGGAGAGCCTGCTGATGCAAATACCTTTGATGCGATGTTCTCTGTCGTTACCATCGTAATTTGTGCGCTTTATTTTGCAGTGAATATGCTTGTTTGATACGAAATCAAATCATTTTGACAACGCACTTGCCTTTGGCTCGTCCAGAGAACGAACGTGTGAAAGCACCGCTCCAGCCTGCTTGTTCATCCTCAGAATGGAAATCCCATGTGCCATCGAGAACAGCCTTGATGGTGCCGTTGGTGAGGTGATTTGCAAGTTCAGTGAGGTCCTCAGCACTTGGGGAGAGGAACAGGTACTTCCATGAAGCATTGTTTGCAAGTGCTGCTTTGTACTCCTTTCGCTTTACCTTTCGCTTCATAAACAACTTGAGAATCCAGGCAGTGCCTCCGATTCGTCGGATTTCATCAAGCGTAGGCATACCTGCAATCGTTACGATGCTACCACCTTGCTTGACGATTTTGCTCATGTTGAGACTTTCAGCGGTCGTGTCGAAACAGACATCGAATTTTTGGCTGTCTTCCGAATAAAGTTCGGCGAAATTTTGTGATTTATAATCGACAATTTCATCGGCGCCAAGCGCTTTACACATGTCGGTTTTCTCGCCTTTCGAAGCAGTTGTCACCACGCGACTTGCCTTGAACACATGCTTTGCCAATTGAATGGCCATCGTTCCAACACCACCAGCGCCGCCGGAAATGAAGACAGAATCTCCTTCTTTGAGACCTGCTGTTCTGAGGGACTGGAGAGCAGTCATTCCAACCAATGGAATGGATGCGGCTTCTTCGAAACTGATGTTGTCTGGCTTTGCGACCACATTTGAGGTGTGCACTGCACAGTATTCAGCCATAGCGCCACGGTACCAAGGGGTTTTGGCCCCGTCACTGGAATGTCCAAAGATTCGGGCGAAAACGGGTTGCCCAACCTCGAACTCACCCTTTCCGTCTGCTTGCTCAACAACGCCTGCGACATCGTATGAAATTACGTGAGGAAATGCAGCGACTGGGCGAACCATCTTCAGATCTCCACCGAGCAGGGCTTTGTCGACTGGATTGATTGAGGAGGCATGAACCTTAATGACAACGTTTGAAGACACTTCAAACCCGTGCGGATAGGCCATTTCTTCTTTCTTCAGTAGCATTGGTTTGCCGTATTTTTGGAATGCGATTGCTTTCATCATTTTGCCTTGAGATTCAGTGCTCATAGGGCGTGCGAATGTCATCCCGTACATAAGGGCGAAAGTGGCATGAGTGACTTCTTGTAACACTGTTGTAACTTGTCTCTTGATAACAGAATGTTACCACCTCGTTCCATGACCAAAGAGCAGAACGAGCGAATGCAAGGAATGTGTGACTCGGGGAAAGCGCAAGTGGATGAGTTGTTGGTACTCTTGTCGAAGTCAAAGATGCTGAATGTCCTCTACATACTCAACTGCGATCCGGATCCCTTGCGATTTTCAGAAATCAAAATGCGTGCAAGCACTTCTTCCACCACCATTACTCGCCGATTGAGTGAGTTGGAAGGTCACGGTTTAGTGAAGCGAAAGGTCTTCCCAACCGTGCCTGTAACTGTTGAGTATTCTCTGACTGAAGATGCGAAAGCATTAGCTCCGAGCCTTGATTCTCTCTTTGAATGGGTTCTGAACCGGGCCGAGAATGTGGCTTGAATGAGATGCGGGGGGCAGGATTCTCACCTTAGTTCACTGCGTGAACATGGTTCTCACCTGCATGACTGAATGAGATGCGGGGGGCAGGATTCGAACCTGCGAACCGATAAGGAATGGGACCTAAACCCACCGCCGTTGACCAAGCTGGGCGACCCCCGCGCAAACTGAGGGCGTAGCCTATCGGATTTGAATGAAACGCTTCAAGCGTGTGCTTCAAATCCTGCTGAATTGACAATCTGGAACACAGTTTCTTCAGTTATTTCGGGCGATGTCGTCACAATACCTGTTCCATCGGCATGAGAAACGATTGCTTTGAGAATTCCCGGAGAAGATTCGAGTACTCTGGTAAGTCTGCTGGAGCACCCATCGCACGTCATTCCTACTATTGAGATGGAATACACCGTATGCTCCATGGCTTGTGGATTGAGCGGTGTGCTTTGAACTCATTCACGGATGGGGCTCCACCAACGCAATACGAGCGAATTGGCGACAACACTCACCGAAGAGAGTGACATTGCAGCAGCGGCGAAAGCCGGTGGCAGCAGTACACCAGTGAACGGAAGAGTGACTCCCATTGCCAAAGGAATCCCAACTACGTTGTAGGCAAATGCCCATCTGAGGTTGCCTCGTATTCGGCGCATGGTGCTTCTTCCAAGGTCCAATGAGGACACCGCATCAATCAAATCGTTTCTCAAGAGTACAAAATCAGCAGCGTCCACTGCGATGTCTGAGCCGGCTCCCATTGCAATTCCCACGTTGGCAGCAGAAAGAGCTGCAGCATCGTTGATTCCATCTCCGATCATCGCTACATTGCGTCCTTGTTCTTGGAGTTCTCGAACGTGCTCTGCCTTTTGGTCCGGTTTTACTCCAGCGACGACATTCACAATCCCTACTTCTTTTGCTACGGTTTCTGCCGCTTCTTTTCGGTCACCTGTTAGCATGATGATTTCGTAGCCGGCTTGCTTTGCTTTACGAACCGCTCTTTCAGTTGATTCACGAATTCTGTCCCGAGCCTCAATCCATCCGAGTAACTTCAGTCCCTGGCTGACCAAGACAACAGTGACTCCCCTCGTGGCAGCCTGACTTATTTTTTCGAGGATGTCATCACTGATTTTCACGCCCACTTCATCCATCAATTCGATGTTGCCAATTGCGACCAGTGCCCCACCGTGGTCCCCAATCATTCCCAAGCCAGGCAGTGTTTGGATTTCAGTCAGTTCTGGCCGTGCTGAGGTCACGTTCGACCATGAGGTAAGGATGGCATCTGCGAGAGGATGTGTCGATTCGGCTTCGAGAGATGCAGCAATGGAGAGAATTTCTTTCACTTCGCAGTCAAGTAATTCAATGTGGCTCACACGAGGTTTTCCTGACGTCAATGTTCCAGTTTTGTCAACAACCAACGTATCGACTTTGTGGGCTTGCTCAAGTGCTTCGATACCTTTGATGAGCAATCCGTGTCGGGCGCCAACGCCTGTACCGGCGATCAGTGCAGTCGGGGTGGCAAGGCCTAGAGCGCATGGACAAGCGATAACGAGAGTGGATACCAAAACCATCACAGCTAATTCGGAGTTAGAGTTCATTGGATTGTACGATGCAGAATCGGGATACAGCAACCAAAACATCGCCGCAAGAATTGCCATGCCAACCACGACGGGAACAAAAATTGATGCTACGCGGTCGACTAAACGTTGTATTGGTGCTTTACCCATCTGCGCTTCCTCGACCAGGTGAATGATTCTTGCAAGCAGTGTATCTTTCGAGCGATGGGTGGTTCGGATGAGCAAAGTACCATCCAGAACAAGTGTACCCGCAGAGACTTCCTCGCCTTCTTTTCTGCGAACAGGGTATGGTTCACCGGTCATCATGGAAGTGTCTATGCTCACTTTACCTTGGTGCACTACGCCGTCCAGCGGTATCGTTTCACCGAGTAAAACCTTGATCAGTGACCCGATTGGGATTGAATCTACACGCTGCATATCTGTGTGGCCCATGCTTTCATCGGTGACGAAGCGGGCTTGTTTTGGTTGTAAACTCATCAAGCCATGAACTGCATCGGTTGCTTTCAGTTTGGCACCAGCTTCCATCCAGTTTCCGAGTAATACAAATCCGATGATGAACACAACACCGTCAAAGAACACATGGCTTGAACTGGAGAACACCGATGGTATTGCGTCCAGAAGTGGTGAGAGGGTGACTAGACTCGACCAGAGGAAACCCACACTGGTTCCAAGGTGAATCAAGACATCCATATTGGCTGAACCGGAGCGTATTGCTTTCCATGCATTGGAATGAAATTGCCATCCCGCCCAGAAATAGACCGGTGCTGTGCCAATAAGGGCGAGCAACAAACGGGTGTTTACACCGTTGAACTCTCCAAAATCCTTGGCCAACATACTCAGATAAAGCGTAGGTAAAGCCATCACCAAGGCAAGAACGACTTTCCGTGATTGTTTACGTAAATCCTTTCTGGCGTTTTCAATCATCATCGACTTTTCACGCTGTTCGTTGGCGCCGAATCCACTGCGTTCAATGGCTGCAACCACGTTTTTCTTTACCGATGCAAGATCCGCTTGAGATGAGATGTTGACAACTGCACGTTGCAACGGGAGATTGACCGAAACGGATTCTACATTTCCGGCTCCCAGGGCAACCTTTTCAACCGATGAAACGCATGATGCACAGGTCATTCCTGTGACTTCCAATACGAACGATTCGGTTGACATCTTTACACCTCGAATCAACAACAACCTTGGTCTTTGCATCCGGTAAGACTCCATTCGCCTTCATCCATGGAGACGCATCCGCAGCCGCATGTACACATCCAGCCAACTTGATTCCAACCTTTGCCGCCCTCGGCTCGAGTGTATAGGCGCTTCATCTTGCAACCACAATTGCACATCTCTGCTTTGATGCGAGCCATGTAACTGCGTTTAATGTAGTCAATATAAACGCTTGGTTTTGACTACAATACTACTGTGGAGTGAGGTCCAAAGAGCCAGCCCAAACGTCCAAGCCCCGCAAACGGCACGGGAATTTTTGTCCTAATTGAACAACTGGATTCTGTTCGCCACGCACATCCGGTTCAGCAGGTATGACGGCAAGCCCGTGCTCATCAATGCTCATCTGGGTTTTACCACCAATTTGTCGCAAATGCATTCGGCCGTGTATTGCTCCATCGTCGGCGAGGTCAAGGAATACCCAAGGCGTACGTAAACCTGTAATTCGAGCTGGCCATGAGGTGTGTTCCAGAGGCGTGGATTCTGTTGAACTTTCACCGCCGATCTTACCGCCTCGTAACAAATGCAGGTGATACGCATTGGCTACGAGTTCCCACTCCATCCGCTTTGCAGTGTGGCCTTGTTCGCTGCAATGCTTAGCGATTTTGGCAGTCTCTTCAAGAGAATGAACCCAGCGCTCGCCTCGCAAATGCGCCTTGAGTTGTCGATGCGCCATGAGGTCTGGATAGCGTCGTATTGGACTGGTGAAATGGACATACGCATCGAGATTCAAACCAAAATGTCCAAGGTTTTCTTCGCTGTAATTGGCGCGTTGCATAAGATGGAACAACCCTTGGTCAACGACTCTTCGAATCGTACCTTTGAGTTCTGAGGCTTGTGCTTGTGCTTTGTCGAGGGCATCGAGAATGTCCTGTCTTGCTTCTGCATCCAGGACACTGGCGAGGTATTCAGGCGTGGTATCTTCCGAAGCCGACTCACTTTCCATCCCTGATACATCGATTGAACCTCCAGCCCATCCAGCGAGTAAGTCAGCCAATTCGCCTTCTTCAGATTGGCCGTGCGTTCGATAACTCGGCAGTGGAAGTTCTATTTTCACGCCCAATGCAGCAAGTTTTGCATTCAATTCTTCCACTTCGATGGCGTCAGGTGGAGTGTGACATCTCCATGGCAGAGGTGCACCTACTTTGCCAAGTAAATGGCCTACTGAGGCGTTGGTAGCCACCATAAACGACTCAATCATTTGCGTGGCGGCGTTCGGCCATTTGATTTCGACTCGAATGTTCTCCTCGCCGTATAAACGTGGTCGCAATTCTGCATTTTGGATGTTGAGACGGACTTCGTTTTTCTGCCAGGAATCTGCCAACTTGAACATCTCAGCAAATCGCGGATTGTCCAACGCATCTTCATACGCCATGTTTTCTGCAACGCGAATGACTGCTTCGTATGCTTTGCATTCTACAATTGAGTCGTCTTTTCCAATTTCCATTGAGACGACCATAGCCAGACGATCGACATCCGCTCGCAGGGAACACAAGTCGTCGGCAAGCCGCGGCGGCAGCATTGGAAGAACGGTGTGTGGGAGATAGACGGATGTTGCACGGGCACGAGCAGCGGCATCCAGACGAGTATCCGGTTCGACATAGTGGGCGACATCAGCAATAGCGACCCATAGAGTCCGGATTCCGTCTTTTTCGACCAGACAAACCGCATCGTCGAAATCCTTCGCATCGTGTGGATCAATGGTTACCAGTGGCAAGTGCCGTAGGTCAATTCTGTGATTGGTGAGTTCCCCTTCGCCATCGACTTCTGGCAGCCGCTCTGCGGATTCAATGAGGGCTTCATCGTAGGTACGCGGGAATGGATTCCATCCTCCCTTGCGTTTGTTTTCGAGCCGCAAATCGAGAAGTGAACGTGCATTCAATCGGCCGGATTGAATCAGCAACAGCGCCATACTTGGCTCGGCATCACGGAACCGTAGACCTGAGCGTCTGTTAGCGATAAATCGGGCTTCCTTGACCAAATCAAACGAGCCCCAAGTACGGACGACTGTGTCGGGAAGCAGAGAGAAGGCAGGTGGGTAATCCTGTCCACCAAGATGTGCGAGCCAAACATCTTCGAGAAGTGTGTACCTTTCGACATCTCTTTCAGTGGTGTTTTCCGGAGCATCCGGCCCATTCAATGCTGGGCGACCGTGTAGGCCAGTCGCTCCTTTGGTAGCGTGAACGGCGCTGAAAGCTTGCCAGTCGAGCACGGCATCTTTGATGCGTTTGATTTCATCTGGACTTCGAATTCGGACTTTCTTCTCTTCAACTTGAACAAAATTTTCGCTTTTCGCTCTGGCATGCGCCACCGTTTCATCGATGGAACTGCGAAACACTCGCTCCGGTCGAGAATCACCAGCATATTGTCTCTTCAAGTCTTCCTTCTCGATAAGGAATGTAGCAATTTCTTCACTGCTCCAAGTTTTCTGCCACAACTCTTCTTGTTTGGAAAAATGACTTGCTAAGCGCTTCCATAGCCGTTCTGTGTCCGAGATTTGTGGGCCTTTCTTGTTCTTTTTTGAACCACGGTTGTGTCGCTTTTTACCCTGACTCATGAACTCACCTACAATCCAGAGTTCTTAAGATTCTCAAGAGCTTTGACCTGCTCTTCAGAGAGTTCATCGTAATCGGGCAGAACAAATTCGAGTTCTAAATCTCCACCGTCGTAGCCCGCACCTGCGATGCGGAGTCGGTCTCCAACCATCGTTTCTGGCGAGACAGTAAGCATTATTTTCTTGTTCGAAGGCAGTTGGACTTTCACTTTCCCACCGAGCATGAGCGTGCTAAAGGGCGTTGGAACTTCTTGCACCAAGATGTTCCCGTCCCAGAAGCGTCCTTCACCAAATTGGATTCGTATTGTGAGCATTACATCGCCAGCTACACCCTCTGGATGGTCATGACCTTGTCCTTTGAGTCGCGAGGTTGTACCGTGTTTCACTCCAGCCTTCACACGTGTTCGAAGCGTTACGGATGCTGCTTCCATCGTGCCAGCAGCGTTCGGTTTGAGCCGTTTGAATGTGAAAGGGAACTGGCCACCTTGCTCGGCTTGTTCTGCGGTCAGTTCGAGACTAACGCTGATGTCTGCGCCTTTGGGGCGTTGTTGCCGTTGCTGCGGCTGGCCCATTCCACCGAAGGGGTTTCCACCACGGGGCCGGCCACCTCCGCCAAACATTTGGCCGAGAATATCTTCCATTCCTCCGCCGCCACCGCCGAAGGGATTTCCGCCTCCGCCGCCGCCAAACATCGAAGACATACGTTGCTGCTGTTCGTACTCATTCCGATCTTTTGCCGTTGCAATCGACTCGTATGAAGATTGTACTTCCTTGAATTTGGCTTCTGCCGAGGCATCGCCAGGGTTTCGGTCAGGGTGGAACTGGCGCGCTTTTTTGCGAAATGCTCTTTTGATCTCGACATCGCTGGCATTTCGACCTACGCCCAAAACAGAATAGGGGTCTTGCTTCGCCATTGAGCCCGCTTCGACGCCACTCCCACATCAACCCTCGCAACATAATTTACGAAATTCTGAGTCGGAAAACTCCAGCATTCGCGACGGAGTGGTTATAATCGAAGGGTAGGTGGCATTGAAAGCCCGAGGTTGTACCATGTCTGGTGAAACTGCAGAAAACCGCTCATTTGAAGAAAAAGTTCAGGACCGTCAAGACTGGATTGAGTCCCAATTCCGTCGAATTTCCCGCGGTTCATGGGCTCGTATCATTCGCATGGCCCGTAAGCCAACACCTCAAGAATTCAAGCAAACCTCAATCATTTGTGGTATCGGCTTGTTTGTTTTGGGCGCTATTGGCTTTGTTATGCTCGTCCTTATGGACAATTTCCTCCCTTGGATGTTCGACGCATTGAACATCGGCAACTGAGTGAGAATAGGAGATGAATGAAATGAGTGAAGCATTTGTAGCATACGTTCGATTTGAAGAAAAACTCCTCTTGCTGCGACGCAGCAAGTCCGATGGCGACTTCCCAGCATTGTGGGACGGCGTTTGGGGAATCGGTGACACATCCGAAGAAGTACTTGCACGCGTCTCTGAATCAACTGGAATCCCAGTCGAATCCCTCCATTACCAAGGCTCCGGCCCTGAGCGTGGTGTTGACATGGGCCGTTCCCTTGTTGATGTCGTACCAGTGTTGGTTGTTTCCAGCACAGACGAAGTGACTCCAACAGGCCGTTACTCCGAAGCAGAATGGATTGACCCCGGAACCCTTCAGAAGTACAACTGTATTTTCTCAAACCTCGACATGGAGAACAACGACAAGTTGTTCCGAGAAATGTACGGTTCAGTCGGTTCGTTCCTCTACATCGTGAAGACGGCAATTGGCTCAGAGAAGCGAGTTGCAGACGAGATGTACAACCGCTTGCATGGCAGTGGTTCTCTTACTTCGCTGCTTCCAGACATTATGTCCATCCTCCACCCTACTGGAATGCGAGGATACTTGTTTATCGAATCAAGCGCACTTCACCACGTTGAGAAGTTGATTGGCCGCTCCGGTGGCCGAGACCCAGCAGCTCGCCGTGGATTGAACCAAACGCCTCTCAAGAACGCAAAGACCGTTCTTCCAGGAGAAGCACCTCTCGCAGACATTCTACCGTACCTCGAACCAAAGGCAGTGACCTCTGGAATCGAAGTCGGATGCATCGTCGAAATCGTTACTGGTGCATTCAAGGGCGAGAAGGCTCGTGTCCTCAGTGTGGCGGAATCCAAGGAAGAAGTTAGCATGGAGTTGTACGAACAACCGATCCCAATGACCCTCAATATGCGTGGCGACCACGTTCGTGTCGTGGAGCGTGTCGAGTGATTTGATTGGGCTAAGCGACTCAACCCTCTTCGCACAGCGCGATTATATAGGGGTGTTTTGTCGGCTGAATGCCCACATAGTGAGCAATGGAGTTGAAACAATGCCGAAACCTTGGACATCCGAACTCATCAAGAAGGCTCTTGGTGTTAAGAAGTGCAACGGCAGTCTCGATGCCGCGACCGAAGACCTCTCTCTTGAGAAAGCAATGGATGTTGCTCGTGACAAGAACGGTCAAGGTCATCTGACCGGAGCCGATCTTAAGGCACAAACCAAAGAAATCATTGGAACCTGTGTTTCAATGCGTGTCAAGATTGACGGTCACTGGGCCAATGACGCCCTCGAGATCATTAACAAAGGAGAATGGGACGAGCGGTTTAACTGAAACTCACGAGCCGTGGTAGAGGCGTCTTAGAGCGTCTCGCTGACCACAGAGGTGATTAAAAATGGAAGAAAAAATTAACCAGGCAATAAAGGGAGCACTCGAAAGTGCACCAAAGAGAAAGTTCGTCGAATCGTTGGATATTGCATTCACCATTCGAGATGTAGACTTGAAAAACCCAAACAACCGTATCAAGGAAGAAATTCGTCTTCCATCTGGTCGCGGTCGTGAACTCAAAATCGCAATGTTCGCTGCTGGAGAAGCTGCTACAAAGGCAAAGGCTGCTGGCATTCACGTCATCACCCCTCAAGAAATTGAAGACCTCGGCGGCAACAAAGGTAAGGCAAAGAAGATTGCAAACGCTTTCGACTTTTTCCTCTCCGAAGTCCCTCACATGGGATTGATTGGACGATACCTCGGTGTTGTCCTTGGTCCTCGTGGTAAGATGCCTCGTCCAGTACCTCCAACACTTGACCCTGCCATCATTGCAGCAGGTCTCCAATCAACCGTCGTTGTCAAATCTGGTGACAAAATGACATTCCAAATCTCCTTCGGCACCGCAACCCAGTCTGAAGAAGAACTCTACGCAAACGCAATGGAAGTTTACAACCGTGTAATCTCCAAACTTGAGCGTGGAATCGGAAACATTCGTTCTCTTTACATCAAGACAACAATGGGTCCATCTCAAATGGTCGAGGTGATTAATTGATTCCAAAGGTTGTTTCGTGGAAGAAAGACACCGTCAAAGATCTGGTGGACTTGCTGAAGAGTGGAGACACCATCGCAGTCATCGACGTTCACGGCGTACCTGCCGGTGCAATGCTCGGTATGCGTGCCTCACTTCGTTCCGACATGAACATCCAAGTCGCAAAGAAGCGATTGATGAGCATCGCTTGGGAACGTGCAGGATACGACGACTCGAATTTGAACGAATTGTTCCAAGGTGCAGTCCAACCAGCATTGGTCTCTTCTGCAAACCTCAACTCGTTTGAACTGTTCACTGAACTCAAGAAGACCGAAGCAGGCCGTGCCGCAAAAGAAGGCGATGTTGCACCTCACCAAATTGTTGTTGAGAAGATGGACACCGGTATGCCTCCAGGTCCGATAGTTGGTGAATTGAACTCCGTAGGTATCCCTGCTAAGATTATGGGTGGCTCGGTTCAAATTCAGAAGCGAACAGTTGTTCTTGAAGAAGGCGATGTTTTCGACGGCGACATGGGTATGATGCTCTCGAAGATTGGAATCAATCCAATCGTCACGGGTCTGCGTTTGTGCGGTACGCTCGAAGGCGGAACCCTCTTTTCCCCAAGTACACTTGACATTGATTACGAGCAATTCGAAACTGATCTCATCAGTTACGCTGCTGGTGCATTCAACCTTGCGTGCAACATCACATGGTTCACAAGTCAAACCATGCCTACAATTCTTGCAAAGGCCAGCCGAGAGGCAATGGCCGTTGCATTGGAAGCTGCAATCACAACTGCAGATACCATGCCACATCTCGTTGGACGAGCCCACAACGGCGCTATGGCCGTTGCTGGACAACTTGACAGCGATGCACTCGATGAAGAACTTGCCAACATGTTGGGCGCAGCAGCATCCGCTGCCGCATCCGCTGCCGCCAGTTCATCTGACAGCACTTCTGAGGTACCAACTGAAGCCGAAGAAGAGGAAGAAGAGGAAGAAGAGGAAAGCTTCGGCGGACTCGGAGATCTATTCGGTTGACCACAAATGAGGTGAAAAAATATGGAATACGTATACGCTGCTATGCTACTGCACGCTGCTGAAAAAGACATTGATGAAAAGACCGTGAGCGCCATTTTGAAGGCTGCTGGTGTGAAAGCTGACGACTCCCGTGTGAAGGCACTTGTTGCTTCTCTCGCTGGCGTTGACATCGCTGACGCAATGGCCCAAGCTGTCGCCGCTCCTGCTGCTGCAGCACCTGCTGCGGCTGGTTCTTCAGACGCCCCTGCCCCTGTTGAAGAGGAAGAGGAAGAAGAAGAAGAAGCTGGCTTCGACGGTCTTGGATCCCTTTTCGGTTGAAACAGGTATCGAGCGCCGCCGAGCGCACTTGGTACGCGACATGCTCGCGTCCAGTGAAGCACGGTAGTCCCACTCGGTCCTACCCGCGGAATACCTCGCCTGAAAGGGCGGGACTGTGGGAACACCGTGCATACAAGCGAATCAAACTTCGAGTTTGATCTGAAACATTCACAACAGCCGTAAGGCTGCACAAACCAATACTCCCCATCGGAGTGTTGATGCCGACCTGTTGGTTGGAGCATCCATGGTGCGACGTGCAACTCAGGATTTCGAAGTCAGTGTCTCACCTGTTCAATCAATCAAGGTGTTTCGACTTCTTGCTGAAGAAGCCGGCTGGTCCATGGAACGGCACGAAGGGTCGAGGATGGTTGACCGATTCGCTATCATCATGCCAATGACGCAAACAACGCGTACGCTTGGGCTACGAATTCTCGACGGCCCCCTTCGAGGTCTTGAAGTCACAAGCTGGGCTGAAACCCGTGGCTCATCAGGAGCGCTCAACATGATCTCTTGGGTTTTGCCAGGTGGGCTTGAAGTCCCACTTACACAATTACTCCTCCAACATTGGGTCGCACGTTTGCCTCGTTGCCCTTGGCGTTGGAGTTTTGGAGAGCGTTCCAAGATTGGCTTCCTTCTTCCAGTATGGAAAAAATCCCGAAAGAACTTTGCGAAATTGGGTTTTTCCGTTGGTAAAAACGATTGGCCAAACAGTCCTGAAAAACCTTGGATGGACTCTGAATCAGAGTGAAATGAGGCACTGTTTCTCAACCGAGCATCCAATTTGGCCCTGTCAATGGACCGAAAGTCATAGAGGTTGATGCTTCATGGGTTGGGATGAGGGCGAACCAAATGATTACGTTGGACGACTTGAAAACCAATCGGGACACTCAAATTACCGTTGGCTGCATTGCCTTCTTCCTTATTGCGTTCCCACTGTATTTCTCCTTCGCTGCCAGTGGTGTTTCCAGTATGGCAGGCGCCCGTGGAGTCGGCGATTACCAAATCAACGGCAACCTCACCTATGTTCAATTGACCGACGGCATCGAATACATCGCAGACGGCGACACCTACATGATTGACGACCTTCACACCGATTCCATTGATGACGCCGAAGATTTGAACATCGTCGGTGTTCGAATCGTGATGTCGTATGGCGAAGATGAAGAAACCCAAGGAACTTGTGCAGGTCCACTCGGCGGACAAGCGGCTGCTGATACCATTTCAGGTTCGGCAATGCATGCCGGTTTCAACGGTACGGCAGATGGCCAAAACAACGGTGGTAACGGTGCTCATGAAGTCGTCGTGGAATGGTTCAATTCGTCCATGGTCGGTGCAGAAGTTTCCGGTCTTTCTGAATCTGAAATCATCAGTCAAATTGATTCAATGGGCGCTGGTCTCGGCGCATACTCTGCCGAAATTGGCGTTTCTGCGGAAGCAGGTAACACGCCACCTCCGGGATTATGCAGTCGATCTGATAACGGCGAAGAAGTCACCTTCTCTGTCGAGTTGATTGTGTTCGAGTACACGATTGCACCAGTCTTCAATGAAGACGAACTTTGATTCGTTTTCAAACTTCAAGCGGTTAGTTTGGAGATATCGATGATTG
>Ga0206682_10002142_pt1 | contig 18430 bp, 4 predicted proteins | sample M240m12015metaG_FD_155444 | JGI IMG/M metagenome (GOLD analysis project Ga0206682, IMG submission 155444) | Ammonia-oxidizing marine archaeal communities from Monterey Bay, California, United States - M2 40m 12015 | ecosystem: Environmental > Aquatic > Marine > Intertidal zone | place: USA...
CTGATGGTAGTGGAATTGTAAGTAGTTCAGCTCAATTAACATATAATGGAAATAGAGTAGTATCGAATACAGATTTACCAAGTGGTGTTTATAATAATAACTTTGGTACAAGTGGTTCAGTTGAAGATTTTATAACTAAAGTATTTTTCCCAAATACTACCCCAACAATAACAACTGGTAATCAAACAATAGAAGAATATACTTCAAATGGTTCAACAATCGTAACAATTGCAGGAACAGACCCCGAAGGACAATCATTAACTTTTGGAACTGCTTCATCATACTCCGATGATTTAGTTAGAGTGGCATCTAATGGTGTATTAACTTTAAATGCATTAGCAGAATCATCATCGTTTAATACAGATTTAGTTGGTGGAGTACATGGTCATACATTTACTGCAACTGCAACTGATACTTTCAACGCTACAATTGAAAAAGATATTACAATCTTTGTAACACCAAACGAATCTCCTAAATTTAGAGAAGGTTCAACTGGTGGAAATGTTATTACTTCTGTAACATCTAACTTAAATGAAAACTCTACAAATAATACTTTAGTAAAAAGAGTATTCTTTACAGATGCAGAAGGTGATACAATCACTATCACTTCTTCATCAATTGATAATGACCATTTCGATATTACAAAATATTCAACTTATGTTGATATTAGACAAAATACAAGTTCATTAGATTATGAATCACAAACACAATATACATTTAGTATAACTGCTTCAGATGAACATTATGAAAGTGGTGAAGATTCTGATTCGAGAACATTTTTACCAATTACAATAAATGTAACTGATAACTTAGTACCAACTCTTTCAAATCAAACTCTATCATCTATAAATGAAAATAGTTCAAATGGAGCATCTGTTGGTTCGATATCAGCAACAGATAACGAAGGTGATAGTATTTCATTTGTAACATTTGATTTACATAAATTAGAATTAGATAATAGTAATGTAGCAAGTGGTTCATATGGTGGGACTTCACAATTAACAGACCCACACGAAAATCCTTTCCAAATGGATTCGAGTGGTAATGTGACAAGAAAAACTGGTGTTGTAATAAATTCTGATTTAATAAATGAATATCAATATAGAGTTCAAGTAAGAGATAACTTTAATTCAACAATTTCAAGTGTTGCTATAGTAACCATACCTATTTCAGATGATACAGCAGCAACCATAACAGATAACTGGTCAGCGGGGCCTTATATCAAAGAATCTGAATTAAGTGGTACAACTATAAAAACAACAGATTATGGTTCAACTCAAGCTGATTATGGTTCAAACCAAAGTGGTACATGGGGTTCATCTAACTCAGCAATATCAATAAACTCAAATGGTAGTTTATCATTGAATGTAAACTTAAGTGGTTCAGTAACTCAGAGTGGTGATACAATAGATTCAACAATTACATTTACAAATGGATTTGGTACAACAACTACCGATTCGTTAACTGTAAATGTTATTGAGAATGATGCACCAACTGCAACATTTACAAACCAAACATCAAACTTAAATGCTAATTTAGCAACAGCAAATACAAACTTAGTTCTTGTAGGAATTTCAGATACAGAATCAGATACACCATATTCCGCTTCATTAAGTGGAACAGATGCATCTAAACTTAATTTAGATTACCAAAACTCTAATTCATCTTCTGTTTATATAAGAGCAAATGAAGATTTATCAGCAGGTACATTAACTTACAATCTTAAAGTTACTGATAACTACAATAAATCAACAACATATAGTAATCAAACAATTGCAATTGCAACACCTGATGGTGGTACACTTGGAGGAGATACAACTTCTTATATTATAGAATCAGGAGAAAATGGAGAATCAATTAGAGATGCTAGTGGATTTGGTTCAGGTAACCAATCACAAATGAGTGTATCGTATTCACCAAACTATGGTTCACAAGCAGTACAAGGTTCATCATGGACTTCATCAAACCCAGCAATATCAATTAATACAAGTGGACAATTATCATTAGCTTTAGATATTAGTGGTTCAACTACTGGTAGTGGTGATGATATTGTTTCAACAATTGGATTCCAAGACCAATATGGTAACGCTGGAAGTGGAACTGTAACAGTAAACGTATTTGCTAATCAAGCACCAACTGCTACATTTACAAATCAAACTTCAAACTTTGAAACAGATTTAGCAACAACGGGTACTACAATGGTTAGTATGAGTATTTCTGATGTTGAATCAGATACTCCATTCTCAGCTTCGTTGACTGGTACAGATGCAAGTTCACTACAATTATTTTACACAAACGCAAATTCATCATCAGTAGGTATTCAAGCTTCAACAAACTTATCAGCAGCAACTTACAACTATAATGTTAAAGTAACTGATAATTTTGGTAAGAGTAGAGAATACAATAGTAGAAGTTTTACAGTTGATACTTCTGCTGATAATGGAAAAGTTTATTTATATGATGTTGGGTTTAGTAACTCAACTTATAACACTGCAGTTGGTATCTCATCAGAAGATAGTTCAACTCCACCAATAGCAACTCCATATTCAAATATTGGATTTGTAGATGCAGTTATAAATGATGATATATTGGGTGATTCTACATTTACTTATCCATATGGAAGTACACAAACTGCAACTAAATTAGCAGAAGCAAGTGGTTCAAATTTACATGATGTATTGAGAAGTATGGGAAGTAGTGGAACTATATCAAGAAATTCAACTAAACACTTTGTGATTTTATTCCCAAGTGGTTCAGATATGAGTGGAATTCCAACAAGTACAACCGCTGAATATGGAGATAATACAGTAGGAAGATATACCTTAGAAGTGGGTGGTGATGGAACGACTATTGATGGAACAAACACAATAGAAGCATCAGAAATAAATCAGATGACATTAGCAACATCTCATGTAGGTTATACAAAATGGTTTATGGTGGGTGCAAGAAACCAATTTGCAAGTTCAACAAGTATTAACTTAGGATTGAGTCCATCAAGTGGAAGTGGAGGAGTATAATAATGAAAATGTATATTTATAAATTAAAAGGAGAAAAGAATGCCATCGTATAATTCGAAATTAGAGTTATCACCAGCTGGAGTTAGTGGTAATATAGTTTTAATGGATATAGACCCTATTAAGGGAGCCTTTGCGGTTTACACCTCAACAGAATTAAATGCAAAATCTGTAAATTATTTCTCCGATGGACAATTAGTTTATGTAAAGGATAGTGGTTCATTATACAAGGCAAATGTAACTCTTGCAAATCCACCTACTACATTTAATGATTCAGTATCATTCTCTCAGTTTTCCTTTGATAGTGGTTCATTTGTATCTGCATCATTTAATTCTTCAACAAGTGCTTTAACCTTATTTGGCCAAGATATAGATGGTTCAACAAGAGTATCTCAATCAATAGATTTATCTTCTCTCGAAGGAGGTGGAGGTGGAGGTGGAGGTGGTGATATCACCGCTGTATTTACATCTGATGAAGGTATTACTGGTGGAGCTTCAAGTGGAAACGTTGTACTTGAACTAACTGCAGGTAATGGTATTCTTTTAAACTCAAGTGGTATTAATGTAAGTACTGGTTCTACTCATTTTATAGAGGCCGTACAAAAAATAACAATAGATGGTGGGGTTATTTAATCACTTCCAAAACATTTTAATATTTATAAAGGTAACTACTATATAGTAGAATTTTAAAAACTTAGGCATATGTCCTGTTGAACAAATAAAGGTTTTTAGTTAATTAATTTAAACAAAAAAAGGAAAAATAATGGCACAAATTATTAAACATAGACGAGGTTCACTTGAATCCGTAGCTGGTGCTACTAAACGAGCAGGTGAATTACTTGTTGTAACAGGTTCATCAGGAATTACAGCAGTTAACGGAGATTCTATATTATTCGTAGGAATAGATGGTTCGAATGTAACCCCAGCAAACAAAATATTACAAGGTACAGCTGTACCTAATCTAACAGGAGCAAATTATGATACATCAGTTGATGGTGTACCATTTTATGATACTGATGACCAAAAACTATATATCTTAAACAAAGGTGGAAATGTAGAAGTTAAAGCAACTGCAAATACTGGTGGAACTGGTATTATATCATCTTCAGCTCAGTTACCAAGTGGATTGGTAAGTGAATCAGCTCAAGTAACAGGTATAGGAAACTCACAATTATCAAATTCAAGTATAACAATAGATGGTTCGGCTGTTTCACTAGGTGGTTCGGTAACAACTCTACAACTAGGTACGAGTAGTACTACAGCACTTGCAGGTGATACTACAACTATTACTGGTGGTCAAGCATCAGCAATTACTGCTAACACAAGTAAAGTTGGATATACGGATGCACTTGTAAAAACTAAATTAAATGCTGAAGCAGTACTTAGTGGTTCACTTTTATCTCAATTACCAAGTGGATTGGTAAGTGAATCTGCTCAAGTAAATGCTGATTCAATTACAAACTTCGATGCAAATGTAAAAACTAAATTAAACTTAGATACTGTAATTAGTAGTTCGGCTCAAATTACAGCATTAGGATATTCTACTACTGATAATGAATTAACACAAGAAGAAGTAGAAGATTTTGCTGGAGCACTTGTTGCAACAGGTGGTACTAAGACAGGAATTACAGTAACTTACGATGATGCTAATGGAAATATGGATTTCGTAGTAGCATCTCAAACAGCAAATGATTTTACGAATACTTTAAAAACTAAATTAGATAATATTGAAGCTTCAGCAGATGTAACAGATGCTGCAAACGTATTAGCTAATTTACCAAGTGGTGTAATTAGTGGTTCTGCTCAATTTACTGATGGAAGTGGTATTATATCATCTTCAGCAACTGTATTTGGTGATGTTAGTGGTGATATTACTATCGCTTCAAACGGAACTTCAGCAATCTCAAGTGGTGTAATTGTAAATGATGATATTAACGCTTCAGCCGCTATTTCACATACAAAAATTAATTTTGATGGTTCATCTATAACATCTGGTTCACTAAACTTTGGTATTAGTGGTTCTACTGGTAATGATGTAGTACAAATAGGAGTAAATAATTTATCATTTGCAGGTGGAACGGGAGTTACATCAGCAGTTACTGATAATACTGTAACTTACTCTGTTCAAGATTCTTCAACATCTGCTAAGGGTATTGCTTCATTCTCATCAACACACTTTAGTGTATCGAGTGGTAATGTAGGAATTAAAGATGCTGGGATTGCAGAAACACAATTAAACTCTTCTGTTGCAGGAGATGGTTTATCTGGTGGTGCTGGAACAGCATTATCCGTAGATTATGGTTCATCTGCAAACTCTGCTGTAGAAGGTAATACTGGATTAACTGTTCAAGGTACTAATAATGAAATCGAAGTAAGTGGAGGTTCGGTAACTTTAGGTAGTGGTGGAACTGTAACTGTTGGTTTACCTGATGAAGTAACTATCGCAACTGCATCTATTCAACAAAACCTTTCAGTTGGTGGAAATGCAACAATTACAGGTAACCTTTCAGTATTAGGTACAACCACAACTGTTGATTCAACTACTGTTACTATTGGTGATAACATTTTAGAACTTAATATTGGTGGAGCACAAGCTACTGCTGGTTTACAAGTTACTGATGCAACTGCACCAAATACAGTAAGTGGTTCGTTACTATGGGATGGTACTAATGACTATTGGAAAGGTGGGGCTCTTGGTTCTGAAAAAGAACTTGCAAGGTTAAATGCTTCTCCAACTTCTAATACAGTTCTTAAGGCTGATTCTAATGGATTGTTAGTTGATGCAAAGATTACTGATGATGGAACAAACGTAACTATTAGTGGAACTGCGGAATTAAGAGTTAATTCAGCAACTGCTAATTCATTCGTTTACTATGATTCAAATAAATCTCTTGAATCGGTAGCAGCTGCTACTGATGGTGATGTTATTCAATGGAATGGTTCATCATTCGTTGCGAGTAACATACTCGATGGAGGTACGTTCTAATTAGAATATATTTAAAAATAAATTAATCCCCTTCCGAAAGGTTGGGGATTTTTTTTTACTTTTGGGGATTATTATACTTATATAAGTGGAGATATACATTCGCATATTACAAAAGATAAATTTGGATATATTTATATAAAATAAATGGGAAAATAATTTAGATGGCAGCTATACTAAAATTAAGGAGGGGTACAACGGTTCCTTCTCTTGCAGAATCGGAACTATTTTATCACCAAACACTTGACACTGTCTTAGTTGGTGATGGTACGAATTCACATATTTTACTAAAATCTGGTTCAAATACAGTAGACCATGTTAGTTTAAGTGGTGATTTAACTGCATCAAACATACGGGTTACTAATGATATTAGAATCGGAGGGAATATATTCCTTGGAGATTCTCTGGCAAATGATAATATTAATGTTCAGGCCAGTTTAAGTGGTTCACTAATACCATCTGCATCAGATGCTTATGATTTAGGTTCAGAAACACGATTTTGGAAAAATTCATACCTAACATCTGCTTCTATTTTAGATATATCACTACCTGGTTCAAATATAGTATCAGGTTCTTCACAATTAACATCTTCATATGATGTAAGATACTTAAATACCGATGGCGATAGTGTAGTATCTCAATCTTCTCAAATTGATATTCACAATACAACAGGATATGTTGCAAATGAACACATAAATCATGGTTCGGTTTCTATATTATCTGGTATTGGTCTAAGTGGAGGTGGTGATATAACTACAACAAGAACTTTATCATTAAATACTGGTTCGGTTACCTTTTTGGGTGGTGTAAAGAAAAAATTAGATACAGAAACAGTAATTAGTCAATCATCTCAAGTAGTTTTAAATGATGCTGATTTAACTGGATTTGATACAACTGATGTTGTAGAGGGTTCAAATTTATACTACACCGATGTTAGGGTAAAAACAAAATTAGATGCAGAATCCGTAATTAGTGGTTCAGACCAAGTAAATCACGATGATACAACTGGTTTTGTATCAAATGAACACATTAACCACACTTCAGTAACAATGACAGCAGGAGCTGGTTTAACTGGTGGTGGTACAATTGCATCAACAAGAACATTTAATGTAGTATCTGCAAACAATGGTATTGTTGTAAATGCTGATAATATAGAATTAGTTAATGATTCAACTACATTCACATCTGGTGTAAAAGAAAAACTAAATACAGAAACAGTAATCAGTCAATCAGCTCAAGTAGTTTTAAATGATGCTGATTTAACTAACTTCGATACAACTGATGTTGTAGAAGGTTCAAATTTATATTATACTGATGCTAGAGTAAAAACAAAATTAAATACAGAAACAGTTATTAGTGGTTCATCTCAAGTTGATATCCATTCAACTGATGGGTATGTAGCAAATGAACATATTAATCACACTTCGGTATCAATTACTGCTGGTGATGGTATGAGTGGTGGTGGTAATATTGCATCAACACGAACTTTATCATTAAATACTGGTTCATCTCACTTTATAGATGGTGTTAAGGGAAGATTAGATACAGATGGTGTACTTAGTGGTTCAGAACAATTAACAACTGAGTTTGATACAAGATATTTGAACACAAATGGTGATTCCGTTGTATCATCTTCAGCACAAATTAGTACATATAATACTTTCTTAGAAATAAATGGTGATAATGTTGTATCTCAATCATTATTAAACGATTTAACCAACTCAGAAGTAAATCAACTTAAAAATATTGGAACATCTACATTATCCGCTACACAATGGGGATATTTAGGTGATTCTAATCAAGGAATTGCAACAACTGATAATGTAACATTCGCTGATGGTGATTTCACAGGTGATGTACAAGTAACTGGTAACTTAACCGTTTTAGGTTCGGCAACTGAAATACAAACTTCAGAATTAAGAATTGAAGATAAGTTAATTACAGTTGCAAGTGGTTCAGCTGATTCAGCAGCCGCTGATGGTGCTGGTATCGAAATAGATGGTGCTGATAAATCAATGACTTGGGACCATGCTGGTTCACAATTCTTATTTGATGCTAAAGTAAGTTCATCAGTAGGATTCAAAGGAGAAGGTGGTGAACTAACAGGTATTGATACAGACCAAGTAGCAGAAGCGGTTAATAAATATTATACTGATGATAGAGTTCAAGCTAAAATAAATTCATTAGGATTGTTTAGTGGTTCAGAACAAGTATCTGCCAATAGTACGACAGGATTTTCTAGTGATGTTAAGAATGAGCTAAATTCAAATACAGTAATTAGTTCATCTATACAAGTAAATGCTAATACAATAACCAACTTTGATTCAAATGTAAAAACTTATTTAAATGATGAGACTGTTATATCACAATCTTCTCAAGTAGTATTAGATGAGGCAGATAAAACAGGATTTAATACTGCAGATGTTGCTGAACATTCATCAAATCTTTACTACACAGATAGTAGGGTAAAATCAAAACTAAATACAGAAACAGTAGTTAGTTCATCTGCTCAAATTAGTAATTACAACACCTTCTTAGAAATAGGTGGTGATAATGTAATTAGTTCATCTGGTCAATTAACAACAGAATTTGATACAAGGTACTTAAATACGAATGGGGATAATGTATTTACTTCTTCTCAACAAGTAAATGCTAATTCAATTACAAATTTTGATTCAAACGTAAAAGCTAAACTTAATAGTGATGGGATTATTTCTCAATCTGCTCAAGTAAACGCAAATACAATAACAAACTTTGATTCAAATGTAAAATCTAAATTAAATACGGAAACAGTTTTATCATCTTCAGCTCAATTAACAACTGAATTTGATTCAAGATATTTAAATACAGATGGAGATAATGTTGTATCACAATCTTCTCAAATTGATATTCACAATACAACAGGATATGTTGCAAATGAACATATTGACCACTCAAGTATTACGATTGGTAGTGGAAAAGGAATAAGTGGTGGTGGTAACATCACAACAAGTAGAAGTTTAACATTAGATACTGGTTCTGGTCACTTTGGAGAAGGTGTAATCAACGCATTGACAGGTAGTGGTATGATTTCATCATCAGTAATAAGTTCTACCTCAGTACAAGGTCAAGTTAGATTAACACAAAATGGTACGGCAACTTCTGTTACACTTAATGGACTAGGAACCTCAAACGAACCTACGTTTAACGGATTAACACTTACAGGTACAGATACCTTATCTGATACACACTTTACTGTTTTCATGAGTGGTTCTGGTGGAGAAGTTGGAAAACGAACACTGGCAACAGCTGCTTTTTATCATGTATCTAACTCAATTGATGATGGTAATACTGCTGTACTTGGTAATGCTGGTGCTATAAAAAATTATGTAGATGGTAAAATTATTGATGCATCTGCTGGTGATATCACAGCCGCTCTTCCAACACCTGGTGGAGGTTTATCGGGAGGTGGATATGCTGGTGATGTTTCAATGAGTATAGATACAGGTTCTAATCATTTTGGTAATGGTGTACTAAATGCACTAACTGGTAGTGGTATAATTTCATCATCTACACAAATAGATAATAATTTCTTTGATATTGATGGATTAGTATCATCATCTACTCAGATTAGTAACTTTAATAAGTTCTTAGAAATAACAGGAGATAACGTTGTTACAAGTTCAGTTCAAATTAGTGGATTTAATACTTTCTTAGAAATAAATGGTGATAGTGTAATATCTAGTTCGGCACAATTACTTAATGTTGCTACTGATTTTGGTAGTGGTAGAGTAAGTGGTGAAAATATTGGTGATGTTGCTGGGACAACAACATTTACTGGTTCTTTCGTTGGTGATGGTACACAATTAACTGGTGTTACTTCATATACAAATGCTGATACACTTACTTATATCAATTCATTAGAAGTAGTTAGTGGGTCATCTCAAATAACAGATGGAAGTGGATTAATTTCAGAATCAGCTCAGGTAAATGCTAATACAATAACTAACTTTGATTCAAATGTAAAATCAAAATTAAATACAGATGGTGTAATTAGTGGTTCAACTCAAATCACAGATGGTAGTGGAATAATTTCTCAATCAGCTCAGATTACAATTACACAATCACAAATATCAGATTTAGACCACTATACAAATAGTGATTGGGATACACAATTAGGAACAAAATCAACTTCAGATTTATCAGAAGGTACTAACCTTTATTATACTGATGCTAGAGTAAAAACTAAATTAAATGCCGAAGGAGTAGTTAGTGGTTCAGACCAAGTTGCTTCAACATTCGCACAAACAATATTAGATGATACATCGGCAGGAGCAGTTAGAACTACAATCGGAGTAGATGAAGCTGGAACAATAAATTATACACTTCCACTAGGAACGGATAGTATTAGAGGTGGATTCAAAGTTGGATATTCTGAAAATGGAAAGAACTATCCTGTTGAACTAGATTCTGAGAAAATGTACGTTAATGTACCATGGAGTGATACTATTCCTACAAGAGATAGTTTAGGTATAGATACCGATGATGATGTACAATTCAATGATTTAACCGTATCTGGTAATTTAACAGTTTCGGGTACAACAACATCTATTAATACAACAAACTTAAATGTTACTGATAAATTAATCGAAGTAAACCGAGGTGGTTCAACCGCAGCATCAGCAGATGGTGGTGGTTTATTTATTAGTGGTGCAAACGAATCGATTACATGGGATAATGGAAACTCAAGATTTGCTATATCAGATGATATTTATGTAACTGGTACTGTAAAAGCAAGTGATGATATTATAGCATATGCTTCTTCGGATGAAAGGTTAAAAGATAATATTGAACCTATTCAAAATCCAATAGAAAAAATAAATCAGATTTCTGGTAATAGTTTTGAATGGAACGAAGAAAAACAAAATATTTATAAAGGTAAAGATTATGGAGTAATTGCTCAAGAAATAGAAACAATACTTCCAGAATTAGTAAATACTCGTGAAGATGGTTACAAGGCCGTAAAATACGATAGAATAGTTTCCTTACTTATAGAAGGAATTAAAGAATTATCAAACGAAGTAAACGAATTGAAAAAGAAAGTAAAATAGAATGATAATACACAGTCCCATAGTTTCAGGTTCACTTACCTTTGCAAACGGAGCTACACTAACCCCACCATCTGATTCCACATATAGTGGTTCGTTTAGTGGTTCTTTCGTTGGTGATGGTTCTAATCTCTCTGGAGTAACCTCATATACAAATTCAGATACATTAACATATATTAATTCATTAGGAGTAGTTAGTGGTTCAGACCAAATTTCTTTAAGTGGATTTAATACTTCACAATTATCAGAAAATACAAATCTTTATTATACTGATGCTAGGGTAAAAACCAAATTAAATGCAGAAGGTGTAGTATCTGGTTCGGCCCAAGTAACTGGAGATTTAGATACGAGATATTTGAATACAGATGGAGATAATGTTGTATCCCAATCAGCACAAATAGATGGTATTAACATCCAAAATAATTCAATTACTATTGCTGGTACTGCAGTTAATTTAAATAGTTCTATAACATTTGCAAAAATAGCAGAAGCTACTGGAGTTGTATCTGGTTCATCTCAATTAACTTCATCATATGATACTAGATATCTAAATGTAGATGGTGATGGAATTATTTCTGAATCTGCTCAAGTAAATGCAAACACAATAACAAACTTTGATTCAAATGTGCTTGCTTACAATAATTCTATTGGTGTATTATCAGGTTCAGCACAACTAACATCTGAATTTGATACGAGATATTTGAATACAGAAGGTGATAGTATAGTATCTCAATCAGCACAAATAGATGGTACTACTATTCAAAATAATTCAATTACTATTGCTGGTACAAGTGTTTCATTAGGAGATACTATAACATTCTCAAGTATTGCTAGTGGAACAGGAACAATATCAGGTTCACAACAAGTAACATTAAACGATGCTATTAAGACAGGGTTTGATACTGGTGATGTTTCGGAAGGTACAAACAAATATTATACTGATGCTAGAGTAAAAACAAAATTAAATGCTGAAACAGTATTAAGTGGTTCAATAACATCGGCTGATATTACAGATGTTGCTGCTTTCTCACAAAGTGGAACATATGCAAACTTAAGAGCACAGGCAACTACTAAAGGTGATGTTGGTTTGGGTAATGTAACAAATGAGAGTAAATCAACAATGTTTACTTCTCCTACATTTACTGGAACAACCGCGGCACCAACACCAAGTTCAAACGATGATTCAACAAAAATAGCAACAACGGCGTATGTACAACAAGAACTTACTGATTTAGTAGGTACTGCTGGTTCAACACTAGATACACTAGGAGAACTTTCTGCTTCATTAGCTGAAGATTCTGGTTCACTTGCAAGTTTAGTAACAACAGTAGGAACAAAATTAGCAAAATCAAGTAATTTATCTGATTTAGCAAATGCTGGAACTGCTAGAACTAACTTAGGAGTTTCAATTGGTTCGGATGTACAAGCATATAATTCAACATTAGATACTGTTGCTGCAGGAACATATACGGGTGATAATTCAATCACAACAATAGGTACAATAACTACTGGTAACGTAACATCAATTCTACCAAGTGGTGTTATATCAGGTTCAGACCAAGTACAGGCATTGGGTGGTGTTAATAATAATACAATTACATTTACCGCAGGAAATGGATTAGTTGGTGGGGGTGCAGTAACACTTAACCAAAGTTCAGATGAAACAATAACATTTACAGTCGGTGGTGGTGTAATATCAGGTTCAGAACAAGTTAGTGGAATAACAAATACTCAGTTAGCAGGTTCAATTGCTGCAAGTAAATTAGCTGGTTCAATTGGTAATTCTAAATTATCAAATAGTTCAATTACCATTGATGGAACTGCAGTTTCACTAGGTGGTTCGGTAACAACTCTACAACTAGGTACAAGTTCAACAACTGCACTTGCTGGAGATACTACAACTATTAGTGGGGCCCAAGCATCAGCAATTACTGCTAACACAAGTAAAGTTGGATACACAGATGCTCTTGTAAAGACCAAATTAAATACAGAAGGTGTATTATCTGGTTCTGACCAAGTAGATGCAGATTCAATTACAAACTTCGATGCAAATGTACTTACAAAAATAAATGCCGAAGGAGTAATATCTGGTTCAGACCAAATATCTCTAAGTGGATTTAGTACAACAAACCTTTCGGAAGGTACAAACAAGTATTATACGGATGTTAGAGTAAAAACAAAATTAAATGCAGATGGTGTAGTAAGTGGTTCGGAACAAATTAGTGGAATAACTAATACACAATTAGCTGGTTCAATAGCAAATAGTAAATTAGTAAACTCAAGTATAACAATAGATGGTACAGGTGTTTCATTGGGAGATTCGATAACAACTCTACAATTGGGTACAAGTAGTACTACTGCACTTGCTGGAGATACTACAACTATTACTGGAGGTCAAGCATCAGCAATTACTACTAACACGAATAAAGTTGGATATACAGATGCTCTTGTAAAAGCTAAATTAAACACAGAAACTGTAATATCGGGTTCTGACCAAGTAGATTATGGTTCAATACAAAACCAACCAACAACTATAACAGGTGGTCAAGCATCAGCAATTACTACGAACTCAAGTAAAGTTGGATATACGGATGCTCTTGTAAAAACTAAATTAAATGCAGAAACTGTAATATCTGGTTCTGACCAAGTAACAGGTATAGGAAACTCACAATTAACTAATTCATCTATTACCATCAATGGTGCAAGTGTTTCATTGGGTGGTTCAGTATCAACTCCAAACGATAACACACAATTATCAACAGAAGAAGTTCAAGATATTGTTGGGGGAATGGTTGCTGGTAATACTGAAAGTGGTATTAGTGTTACTTATGATGATGTTGGAAACTCATTAGATTTCTCCGTAGCATCTCAAACAGATAATAACTTTACAAACACTTTAAAATCTAAATTAGATAATATTGAAGGTAGTGCTGATGTAACGGATACTGGTAATGTTCATCCAATATTAGATGCTAAAGAAGTATTAAGTGGTTCTATCTCTTCATCTGATATCACAGATGTTGATGCCTTCTCACAAAGTGGAACTTATGCAAGTTTAAGAGCACAAGGAACAACAAAGGGTGATGTAGGATTAGGAAACGTAACAAACGAATCAAAATCAACTATGTTTACTGATGCTGCATTGACAGGTGCTTCAACAGCAGAAACACCTTCAGCAAACGATGATTCAACAAAAATAGCAACAACTGCTTATGTACAACAAGAACTTACTGATTTAGTAGGTACCGCTGGTAGTGCTTTAGATACACTTGGTGAATTATCCGCTTCATTATCCGATGATGAGGATGCATTAACATCACTAACAAATACTGTTGGTACTAAATTAGCTAAATCAAGTAACTTATCTGATTTAGCAAATGCTTCAACTGCTAGAACTAACTTAGGTGTTGATGCCGCAGGAACAGTAAATTATAGTTTACCATTAGGTAGTTCATCAACAAGAGGTGGGTTTAAAATTGGATATTCTGAAAATGATAAAAATTATCCAGTTGAATTGGATTCTGAGAAAATGTACGTTAATGTACCATGGGTAGATACAAATACAAACACTCAACTATCAACAGAAGAAGTTCAAGATATAGTTGGTGGAATGTTGGGAGGTACCGAAACGGGTATTTCAGTAACTTATCAGGATACAACTGGAGATATTGATTTTGTAGTTGCATCACAAACAGATAACAACTTCACAACTACACTCAAAAATAAATTAGATAACATTGAAGGTAGTGCTGATGTAACTGATGCTGATAACGTTGTACCTATTTTAAATGCAAATACAGTAATTAGTGGTTCTGACCAAGTAACGGGTATAGGAAACTCACAATTAACTAACTCAAGTATAACAATTAATGGTTCGGCTATCTCATTAGGTGGTTCAGTTTCAACTCCAAATGATAATACACAATTATCAACAGAACAAGTTCAAGATATAGTAGGTGGAATGTTAGGTGGTACTGAAACAGGTATAACAGTAACTTATCAAGATGGTACTGGTGATATTGATTTTGTAGTTGCATCACAAACAGATAATAACTTTACAAATACTTTAAAAGATAAATTAGATAACATTGAAGGTAGTGCTGATGTAACAGATTCGGGTAATGTTGTACCTATTTTAAATGCAAACACCGTAATTAGTGGTTCAGAACAAGTAACAGGTATTGGTAATTCTCAATTAACCAATAATTCAATTACAATTAATGGAACATCAATTGCATTAGGTGGTTCGGTAACAACACCAAATGATGACACTCAGTTATCAACCGAAGCAGTTCAGGATATCGTAGGTGGGATGTTTAGTTCAAATACTGAAACTAGAGTAGCAGCTACTTATGATGATTCAACTGGAAAAATTAATGTTGTTGTTGATGATATGACCGCTAATGATAACACTCAGTTATCAACAGATGCGGTACAAGATATAGTTGGTGCTATGTTCACTGGTAATACTGAAACAAGAATTTCAGCAACTTATCAAGATGGTGATGGAACTATTGATTTAGTTGTTAATGATATGACAGCTAATGATAATACACAAAATACTACTACATTATCTTTTGTAGATAGTACTAATGATATTATTTTAAGAAATACGACTGGTGGTCATTCAAGTGGTACTCAAGATATTAAATTAGTTGCAGGTTCTAATGTTACATTAACTCATACAGATGCTAATAACGTTACAATATCTTCAACTGATACAAATACAGTTTATTCTCACCCAACATTTAATGGAGATGATTTCTCGGTAGATACTGGAGTATTATCAGGAGCAACAGTTGTATCTGATATTGATATCAATGTTACTACTAATGGACAAGGACACGTTACCGATGCAAATGGTAGTGTTAGTACACGAGAATTAACATTGGGAGATTTAGGATATACTGGTGATACTGATGCAAACAATTATGTATTACCAACTAACTTAGCTGGTGATGATATAGATATCGATACTACTCTTTTATCAGGTGCAACTGTAATATCTGATTTAGATATTAATATTACAACAAATACAAGTGGACTTGTAACAGATGCTAATGGTAGTGTTGCAACTAGAACATTAACATTAGGAGATTTAGGATATACTGGAGCATCAGATGCTAATAACTATTCTCACCCAACATTTGATGGTGATGATATTGCAATTGATACTGGAGCTCTAACAGGAGCTACTGTAATTAGTGATTTAGATTTTAACATTACTACTAATACTGATGGTCACGTTACAGATGCAAATGGTTCTATTGCAACTAGAACATTAACATTAGCAAACCTTGGATATACTGGAGCATCAGATGCTAATAAATATGTTCACCCAACCTACGATGGTGATGATATTTCTATTGATACTAGTGGTGCTAGTGTAATAGATACATTAACAATAACAACAGATACATCTGGTCATGTTACTGATGCTTCTGCAACTACAAGAACACTTACAGCAACAAATATTGGTTTAGGTAATGTAACAAACGAATCGAAAGCAACCATGTTTAGTGGAGCTGCTTTAACTTCTAATCCAACTGCTCCTACTCAAACAGGTACTAACTCTTCTACACGAATCGCAACAACGGCATTCGTACAAGGTAGAATTGATGCTATTATTGGAACTGCTGGTTCAACATTAGATACACTTGGTGAATTATCTGCATCTTTGGATAGTGATTCTGGTTCACTTGCAAGTTTAGTAACAACAGTAGGTGGAAAATTACAAAAAGACCAAAACTTAAGTGATTTAACAAATGCTGCTACTGCAAGAACAAACTTAGGATTAGGAAGTGTTGCAAATACAACAATCACCGTTGATTCAACATCGGTATCAGATGGTACTAATACATTCAACAAAGCAACTTTAAGTTCACTTAGTACTGATGCATTTGATGAAGATGGAACTTATACAAGTTTAAGAGCACAAGGAACAACAAAAGGTGATGTTGGATTAGGAAGTGTTGAAAATACAGCATTATCAACTTATACTGGTAATGGTGGAGCATTAGATAACCAATACATTGCAAATGGTGCTAATTATATTTCATCATTCGATATTACATCTCAAACAGATAGTAAATATTTAAGAAGTAATGCAACTGATACGGCAAGTGGAATAATCACATTTTCTAACACAGCCTCTTCAAGTAATAAAACAACTGGAGCTGTTATAGTGACTGGTGGTGTAGGTATAGGTGGAGCATTGAATGTAGGTGGTGATGTTGTTGCATACGCTTCTTCGGATGAAAGATTAAAAGATAATATAGAACTTATTTCTAATCCAATTGAAAAAGTTCAATCTCTAAAAGGTGTTACTTGGAATTGGAATGATAATGCAGATGAGTTACAACAATCTTTACCAAATGTAGGGGTTATTGCTCAAGATGTTGAAAAAGTATTACCTCAATTAGTAACTGATAGAGATAATGGATATAAAGGAGTAGATTATGCTAAACTTACAGGTCTATTAATAGAGGCTATCAAAGAACAGCAAAAAGAAATTGATATATTGAAAGAGAAGTTGAAGTAAGAAATTATATCCTTATATAAGGATTTCTTATTTTGTTAATTATATAATGAAAGAAGTAAGTCATAGATATGGCACAGATAGTTAAACTAAAAAGAACATCAGTATCAGGTAAGATACCAACTACGAGTAATATACAACTCGGTGAGTTGGCTATGAACACCTACGATGGTAGGATATTTTTCGAGAAATCTTCTTCAGAAGAATCAATACAAGAAATACTTACAACAAATTCACATCCATTTGCAATAACAGGTTCACTTTATTTAAATGGTGCCGTAACCGCTTCATTCTTCAAAGGAGATGGTTCACAATTAACAAACTTACCAACTGATATTTCAATTGCAGAAGCAACAACTGTAACTGCTTCATACGTTGATGTAGATGATATTACAGTAACTCACAACTTTAATTCATATAATATATTAGTATCTGTTTATGATACTAATAGAAATTTATTAATACCAGCAACAACTTCATTACCAACTCAAAATACTGCTAGAGTAACATTATCAGATACTCAAACAGGATTTGTTGTAGTTGCGAAAGGTGGACACTTAATTAGTGGTTCTCAGATAGCAGATAATGCAAATAAACTTAATAGTCAACCAGGCTCGTATTATCTAAATTGGAATAATTTTAATAATATACCTGCAGGAATTGTATCTGGTTCTTCACAATTAACATCAGATTTTGATACGAGATATCTTAATACAAGTGGAGATAGTATAGTTAGTAGTTCAACACAAATTATTAATTTAGTTAGTATAGATGAAGATGATTTTTCTTCAAATTCAGAAACCAAACT
>Ga0206682_10002143_pt1 | contig 18413 bp, 28 predicted proteins | sample M240m12015metaG_FD_155444 | JGI IMG/M metagenome (GOLD analysis project Ga0206682, IMG submission 155444) | Ammonia-oxidizing marine archaeal communities from Monterey Bay, California, United States - M2 40m 12015 | ecosystem: Environmental > Aquatic > Marine > Intertidal zone | place: USA...
ACTTCACGTCAAGCGGCAAGATGCAGGTCGAGAGCAAGGACAGCATGAAGAAGCGGCGCGTTGCCTCGCCAGATCGCGCCGACGCCGTGTGCCTGTCATTGGCGACAGACCACACGGCGATGCATTTTGGTTCCAAGGTTGGCGGGTGGGGCGCGCCCCTTCGCAGGGGCATACGCGGGGTCGTTTAGGGTAAGCGCCAGTAGCCGTAGACGCAGCGCGCGCCGCCCCGCGAGCAGTCGTGCGTGTCGTGGATGACGCCGTCGATCACGGCAACTGCGTGGCGCGACACGTTGCAGACCAGCCGGCCTGACGGCAGCTCGTCTGCCTTGAGGTGGGTGTTGCAGCCACTGCCGATTTGCATGGTGGCCGTCCAGACGAAGCCAAGCTCAAGCATGTAATCTTTGAACCACTTGCGTGTGGTGTAGATGCCGTTGCGCGCTGAGCGTGAACGCTTGGCGGTGCGGCTAGACGCGCGCTGCGTGGCGTTGCCTTCTGCGAGGCGGTCGTAGACTTGCTGGTAAGGCAAGCTGGCTGCGATTGCGATGGCGCGGCAGACGCAGTCACCCGCTTTGCCTTTGTAGCCAGCGGCCTCGCGGCCACCGTCGTTGTATGTGAAGTTTGAGTTGGTCATGTTGCCCTCCCGAGCGTTGCGGGGCCGCAGCCCCTGTTGATTTATACCTTAAGTTAACACAATGTTAACATAGGTGCAACCCCCTAAATGCAGCTATTTGCATTTTCTCTGAAAAAAGTTTACCTTGGCCTTGCTCAGAGTGGTTTCATGTCCACGTCTGTACCTCATCGCGGGTTTTCCTCCCTGTACCCGCACAACTTGACCCCGTTGCGCCCCTCCCAGCGCGCGGGGTTTCTTTTTGGCGTTTTAATGTTATTATATCGCAAGATATTATGGAGATTGTGATGCCAAATGTAGGTGGTAAAAAGTTCCCGTACACAGCCGCAGGCAAAAAGGCTGCAGCCGCTGCGATGAAAAAGAAGAAGCAGTATGGCACAACGACGAAGCGGAAGATGCCCGCGCGCAAGAAGTGATGTGGACGGCGCTGCTCCTGCTTTGCAGCGTCGAGGGTAACTGCTTTGCGTTTGGCAGCCCCGTGATGCAGAGCGAGAGCCAGTGCATACAGTCCATACCGAGCGGGCTGGAATACGCGCGGCAGACGTTTCCGGCGTACCGCGCGATGGATTATCAATGCGTCCAGTGGGGCGAAGGAGCGTAGATGGCGACGGCGAAGAAGACCAACCCGAAGCTATGGGAAAAGTCGAAGGCGCGAGCCAAGGCTAAGATGGGCGGGCATAGTGCGCGTGCCATGCAGCTCGCCACTAAGTATTACAAGGAAGCGGGCGGCGGTTATTCTGGCTCAAAGAGCAGCGGCAACAGCTTGTCCAAGTGGAGCAAGCAAGACTGGGATTATTCCGGCAAGGAGGGCAAAAGCCGCTACCTGCCCAAGTCTGCACGCAAAAGTTTATCATCTGGTCAAAAATCCGCCGGATCGCGCGCCAAGAATAAGGCGACCAGCTCCGGCAAGAAGCGCGCGCCCTACACGGCTGCAGAAAAACGCGCAGTGAAGAGGGCGTAATGGCGACGAAACGCAAATCAGGCCCAAGCCTATCTGTTGGGCGCGGTGAGAAGCTTTCGGTGAAGCGTGGCGGCGGTTTAACCGCTAAGGGGCGCGCGAAGTATAACAAGGCGACCGGCAGCAAGTTAAAAGCCCCCGCGCCGAGCCCCAAAACGAAATCAGAGAAAGCGCGTAAAAAGTCGTTCTGCGCCCGATCACGGGGCTGGACGGGTGAACGCGGCAAGGCAGCACGCAGAAGGTGGAAGTGTTAAGATGGCAGCCCGTAATTTACTTGACTTAATGCAGGCGCTGAGCCGTGGCCGTATTGATGACATGCCTGCGCGTGATCGCAGCAAGACTGTTACCGACATAACATCCGCAAGCGCGCCAGCGACGCGGCTGCCGAAGGCGGGGCAGGTCATGAAGGTGCGCAGCTTGCCTCCGAGTAAGCAGCCCACAAAAGAGTTGCTTGATCCTATGGGCTACAGCGGCACGAAGCTAAGCCGCCCGATTGAGGCATATACGCCGACCGTTACTCCGACAAACACACCCCTTTTGCCCCGTAAGACGATTTCACTTGAAGACATCGAGGGCGGGTATCTTCTGCCCCTTTATGGGGATCGAAGCTCAGCGGGCGGAATATTGACGCGAGTGGGCGATATAGATTTGCAGCGCGGGTATAATTTGGAAGGCGGATTTGATTTCATGCGCGGCCCGTCTTATCAAGCTGATAACGCAATTTGGGCGTCTGGCGCTGGCGTGATGAAGCCTATTATCAGCAGAGCTGAAGAGATTGCCGGAGAGACGGGAAGGCCGGTCTATGGCGCGACCATATCTATGGCCCCAAATGCGTTAGATTTTGCTAAGTTCACGCCACGCGTTGCCGCTGATCTTCTGCAACAATCAATGACTAAGAAAGCTGCCAAGGGGTTTGATGCCGAGCTGCGAAAGCGCAAAGGTATGTCTAATTGGGCGGGGATTCACTCGGACGAGCTGGATGAATGGTTAATGAACGCCACGCCAGACCAACAAAAAGCGTTTATGCGCTTCGCGGATACTGACGAGGCTAGAAAGAATTTTGGCGTAACGTCTGACGCTATTGGGGCGTCTAGATACGCTGTTACAGACCCAACGCAGTTTGATATGCCATCTGGAATTGCTGGGACGGGCATATCTAAGTTTGACGTGACAAGAGGCCTTATAGACGCGCCGTCAGTACCACATACGACATATCCAATTCAAGCGCGCGGCTTGTACACGGGCAGTCTGGAGATGCCTATGCGTCAGGAAGATTTATTTCGAGATCCATTTCGCGCGTATTCCAGCCCCAATTATGTAACCGGAAAAGGGGCGGTTGGCCCGTTGGACTCAGCAAATGCAACATATACTCAAAAAACGCAGCTAAGGCCGCAACTTATTGACGCTCAGCTTGTAGATAATTATGGGCGAATGCTTGAAAACGCTAAGAAAAGAGGATTGTTGGACTAGATGCCAGAAAGAATGAAAAAATCAGCGATAAACATGGGGCTGTTATTGTCTTCGATCTGTAGTGACGCTTTCACCGCATCATCGAAGCTTTCCGCCTCTTCTATGGTGCATTTTGTGCGCGTGATGTATTCTTCGACGATTTCTTCTCTGGCTCTTTGCTTATCCATTGTTGCCTCCCGATTTAAAAACATAGGATTTTGTTAACATATGGAAAATGAATTGGAATTGCAACTGTTCGACCAAAATGGCGTGACAATGGCGCGCGCTGATGACGGAAGTGTATATACCTTGGCCGATGTCATGCGCCATAACTATCCAGACGCTAAGTTTGACGACGCTACCGGAGAAGAGATACCAGACGTCCGAAGAACATTTTCCCGAATGCTTGGCGAGGACGAGGGCGGAGGCGCTGCATATAAGACGCGCACCGGCAAGATTGTGACAGATCCCATGACTGGCCAATCATATCGCGAGCAAGGCGATTATGTGTATTCAGACGAAGACTTGCAGCGCGCAGTAGATTTTCGCCAGCCGCTGGAAAACCCCACGCAGATGGGGATCTTTGATGCCGTCTTAGCACAAACGCAGAACCCCAGAGCAGCATACGACGCCGCCGTAGGCGCAAGCTACGCGCCCGTTCTTGGAACGGTTATTGGCGGGCAAGACGCATATAGAGGCGGGCGTAGCTTTTTGGGCGCCATGAGAGATGGCGACGCCGCAGGAATGAAGGCGTCTGGCTTGGAGGCTCTGCTCGGAGGGGCCGACGTGTTGATGACTGCGGCGCCATTTATGAAGCCCATGGCTAAGACCACAATGCGTGCGCTTAGGGCAACTGGGGCGTCTCCGCAGGGGGCCGTAGCGCCCACTATGGTCGCCGGAACGATTGCGGCAATGCGCGACCAGCAGCCGGAGCAGTTGAACGTGATAGACGAATACCTTAAATCCCTGCAAGCCCGCCGATAAAGGACACCGAAATGGAAAATGAGATCAACGACCTAGTCAACGAGTTGGAGCAGGAAATCGACCCCAACGTGATGAGCGACGACGAGCTGCAGGGCATCGTCGGCAAAGAGATCGACGACGCGATTGACTACATCGACAACAACATCTCGCCGATCCGCGCGCAGGCGACCGAGTATTATCGGGGCGAGCCGTTTGGCGATGAAGAGGACGGGCGCAGCCAAGTGGTCAGCATGGACGTGCGCGATACCGTACAAGCCATCCTGCCGTCGCTGATGCGGATCTTCCATAGCACCGACAACACCGTCGAATATTCCCCGCAGGGGCCCGAGGACATCGCTGCGGCGGAGCAGGCGACCGATTACGCGAATTTCATCATCAACCGCGATAACAACGGCTTCTTGGCCATGCATTCCGCGTTCAAGGATGCGCTGATCCGCAAGGTTGGCATTCTCAAGTGTTGGTGGGATGACCAGACCACGATTGACGCCTACAACTACACCGGCCTCGACGATAACGCGCTGGCGGCGCTTGCCGCTGACCCCGACGCGATGATCACCGTGCAGGCGTCTATGCCTGTCGGCGAGCCTGCGCCAAACCCTATGACGGGTGAAATGCTGCCGCCTCCGATGATGCACGACGTGCGCGTTGAATATACGCGCCCCGATGGACGCGTTAAGCTGGAGGCTGTGCCGCCCGAGGAGCTGCTAATCTCCCGCGAGGCCAAATCTATCGCGGAAGCAGATTACGTCGCCCACAGGCGCATTGTGACAGTCTCAGAGCTGGTTGCGATGGGATATGACTACGACGAGGTCGCCAGCATGTCATCCGCGTATGACGACATGAACACCAACGTCGAGCGGTACGTCCGCAATCCCGCGCTGACCAACGAGATGAACGAGCGCAACGATCCGGCGATGCGTAAGGTGCTGTACGTCGAAAACTATATCCGCGTTGATTATGACGGCGACGGCATCGCGGAGCTGCGCAAAATCTGCACGGCGGGCGACGGCAACAAGATACTGAACAACGAGCCGATTGACATGGCCCCCTTCGCCACGTTCTGCCCAGATCCAGAGCCGCACGATTTCTTCGGCATTAGTGTGGCGGACACCGTCATGGACATCCAGCGGATCAAGTCTGTCATCATGCGCAACACGCTGGACAGCTTGGCCATGTCCATACACCCCCGCGTGGCTGTCACAGAAGGCATGGTGAATCTCGACGACGTTATGAACACAGAGGTCGGCAGCATCATCCGCCAGCGCCAAGCCGGTCAGGTGCAGCCGCTGTCGATGCCATTCGTTGGCCGCGAGGCGTTCCCCGTTCTGCAATATATGGATCAGGTCAAAGAGGCCCGCACAGGCATCTCAAAGGCGTCTCAGGGGCTAGACGCCAACGTGCTGCAGTCTACCACTGCCAGCGCCGTTGCAGCGACTGTGAGCGCCGCTCAGCAGCACATCGAGCTGATCGCGCGCGTCTTTGCGGAAACCGGCATGAAAGACTTATTCAAGATCGTGCTGCACCTGATCACGACGCATCAGGACGCGCCTCGCATGGTTCGCCTGCGCAATGAGTTCGTGCCGATTGATCCGCGTGTGTGGAATAGCAACATGGACGTCTCGATCAACGTCGCGCTTGGCCGTGGCACAGACGCCGAGCGTATGATGATGCTGCGCCAGATCGGCGAGATGCAGAAGGACGCGATGAAGACTATGGGGCCACAGAACCCGCTGACCGACATCACGAAGCTCAGCAACACGCTAAAGGCGATGACAGAGCTGGCCGGATTCAAGGATACGTCGCAGTTCTGGAGCAACCCCGCAGAGTTTACGCCGCCTCCGAAGCAAGAAAAGCCGGACGTGAACGAGATGCTGATACAAGTACAGATCCAGCAGATCCAAGCGGACATCCAGAAGAAGGCCGCGCAGTTGCAGCTTGACCGCGAGAAAATGCAGATGGAAGACGACCGCAAGCGTGACGAGCTGGAGGCGGAGCTGTTTGTGAAGGCCGAAGAGATGAAGGCCAAATATGGCGGACAGTTGAACGTGGAGCAGATCAGATCCGAGTTGGCGATCAACCGCGAAGTTCTGAAGGCGCAGGCGGACGTAATCAAGGAGGCTGCGCGTGAAGACTAAGCAGCAGGTCATTGATGACGGCAAGCAGGCGCAGCGACTTTTAGACGATACCGACCTCAAGCGATTTCTCGCTGAGATCGAGCAGGATTGCTGGCGCGAGTTCAAAGCGACTGGCGTTGGCGATGCGGACAGCCGAGAGGCTGTCTACATGAAACTGCGCGGGGTTGAGCTGGTTCAGCAATCCCTGCGTGCAATGGCGGACAACGCGACTATTGAAATGAAACAGAAATAGCCGCATAATAAAGGAGATTGACGCAAAATGTCAGATACTAACACCCCGCAAGGGATTGGCCTGACCGACGCGCAAAATGCAATCAGTGCTATGTTTGCACCCCAAGAGGATAATGCAGAGGCAACTGATGCGCTAGAGACTGAAGCTGAAACTGAAGATCAGGATCAAGCTGACGTCGAAATGGCTGACGAAGAGATCGACAATTCACCCGTCGAAGGATCTGAAGTCGAGCTTGATGAAGAGGACGACGCCGACAGCTCTGGCGATCAATCCTTCGACATACTATCCGCCACGGTGGAAGTAGACGGCGAAGAGATTACGGTCGAAGACCTGAAAAGCGGACATCTAAGGCATCGAGACTACACCCGTAAGACGCAGGAGCTGGCTGAGATGCGCAAGTCGTATGCAGCAGAAGCCGAAGCAATCGAGCGGGAGCGTGCGCAATACGCTCAACTACTGCCAGCATTAAGCCAGCAGATTGAGCAATCGGTGCAAGACGAGCCTGATTGGGACACACTGTACGACACAGACCCCACGATGGCAGCGAAAGCGGAGCGACAGTGGCGAAAGCAGCAAGAGCAGAAGAGCGCTCAGATGCAAGCCGTTCAAGCCGAGCAGGCCCGCCTGCGTGATCTTCAGCAGAAGAAAATGCAGCAAATGGAGCAGCAGTATCTGGAAGAGCAAAGAACCGCTCTGCCTGATCTGATCCCAGAGTGGCGCGACCAGAAGGTTGCATCGACAGAAGCTGGGCAAATTCGTGATTTCCTTCTTACAGAGGGTTTTAACGAAGATGACGTTCAAGGGCTGAAAAACGCGACATTGGTCAAACTGGCGAGGAAAGCCATGCTTTACGACAGAGGCGAAACGCGTGCTAACGAGGCGAAAGTGAAGCCTAAGAAGCCGCGCAGCAAAACTCTAAAAGCAGGTTCTCGCGGTTCAGCGCCAAAGCCGAAAACTGCCGCGCAGGAAGCGCAACAGCGCCTACAGAAGTCTGGCCGCGTGCATGATGCAGCGGTTGCAATTAAAGCCTTGCTATAATGGAGAAAAAATATGGCAATAGTAGCAAACACCTTTACGTCATTTGACGCCAAAGGTATCCGCGAGAGCCTCGCAAATGTAATTGCGAATATCTCGCCCGACGAGGTGCCTCTGCAAAGTAATATCGGCTCAGAAAGCGTTTCAAACACGTTTTTCGAGTGGCAAACTGACTCGCTTGCGGCTGTCGATAAGACGGCGGTCATTGATGGCGACGACGTAACGTCATTTGATAGCACAGCCCCATCGGTTCGTATTGGCAACTATACGCACATTTCACGTCGTACATTGATTGTTGCAGACAACTTGAATGCACAAGATTTGGCCGGAAGAAATGACGAAAAAGCATACCAGATGGCCAAGCGCGGACGCGAGTTAAAGCGCGATATCGAAGCAGTTTTAACTGACAATAACGCTCGGGCGGCAGGGAACTCATCTACAGCTCGCGAGACTGCTGGCTTGGGTGCGTGGATTGCGACCAACACCAACAAAGCTGGTGACGGTACAGACCCAACTGCCAACGACGGCTCAGACGCTCGTAACGACGGCACGCAGCGCGATTTGACCGAAGCAATGGTCAAGGACGTGATGCAGCAGGCGTTTACGTCTGGCGGCAACCCATCAATCCTGATGGTTGGCCCACACAACAAAACCGTTGTGTCAGGCTTTGCCGGTATTGCTGCTCAGCGTTACATGGCGCCAAGCGACAGCCCGACCACAATTATCGGTGCTGCTGACGTGTATATGTCAGATTTTGGTACACTTCAGGTTGTGCCAAACCGCTTCCAGCGTGAGCGTGACGCGTGGTTGCTCGACCCAGAATATGCATCAGTATGCTATCTGCGTCCGATCAACTCAGTGGATCTTGCCAAAACTGGTGACGCTGACAAAGCCATGATGCTTGCAGAGTATGGCTTGAAAGTGTCAAACGAAGCGGCGCATGGCGGCGTGTTCGATCTGAACGTATCATAAGATTGGAGGGGCGGCGTTTAGGCGTCGCCCCACTATCACAGGAGGCAGCATGAAAAGATTATTCAGCCGCGACGTAGACACGGGTATCACCAAATACTGGCACGTCACCGGCAAGGGCGAATATGTGGTGGAAACTGTACAAGACACCCAGCACATCGCCGAAAGCAACAAGCGAGCTTATAATAACGTTGACGGCAAGTTTGGCGACATGCCGAAGGTGGCGTCGATCCCGCTTTCAGTGTATTATCAGCTCAAGAGCCAAGGCATTGTGGATGACCCTAAGCGTCTGAAGAAATGGCTGAACGACAGAGATAACCGCGTTTTTCGGACAAGAGCCGGAACGCTTTAAGGATAGCAGATGGCACTGACAACATATGCGGAGCTTAAAACGAGCGTGGCGGACTTCTTAAACCGCACCGATTTGACGAGCGCCATTCCGACGTTTATTTCGCTGGCCGAGGCTGACTTCAACCGCAAGATACGGCACTGGCGTATGGAAAAGCGCTCTACCGCTGTCATTGACAGCCAGTACACATCTCCGCCGACTGACTTCTTGGAGCCGATCAGGCTAAGCATGCTGAGCGGAAACACGAGCCCGTTGGAGCCGGTCAGCCAGTCGCAGATGATGGAGCAGCGCCAGCTTGGCCAAAACACCAGCGGCACGCCGCGCTTCTACGCGATCACCGACGGATCGATAGAGGTGTATCCGAATCCAAACTCTGACACGCTAACGCTTGAAATGGTTTATTACGGAAGACCAACCGCGCTGAGTGACGTCAACACGAGCAACTGGCTTCTGACGTATTACCCAGATGCGTATTTATATGGCGCGTTGGTGCATAGCGCGCCTTACCTCGCCGACGACAGCCGTATACAAGTTTGGGCGTCATTGCTGAATAATTCCATCAGTGGTATAAATTCAGACAATGAAAGCGCAAAATATGGCGGCGTTGGCCTAAAGATGAAAGCTAGGAGTTACTGATGGCGACGATTAATGATCGGGTTTTAGACAATGGCCTGACGATTTTGGATTTAGAGGCCAACCGCGTTGATATTTGCTCGCAAGAGCCAACATCATATGCGGAAGCCACAAGCACATACACGCTTGGCAACCAGACGTCAATTTCGATAGGTGCGCCAGCAGACCGATCTGCCGGTGGCCGTGAGGTCACAATGGCAGCTTCCTCTGGCGGCGCTGTTACTGGAACAGGCACGGCAACGCACTATGCAATAGCTGACACAACAAACAGCAGATTACTTGTCACTGGATCTCTTACGGCCTCTCAGGCAGTTACAACCGGCAACACGTTTAGCTTGGAAGCTTTAAGTGTAGGCATTCCAGACCCATCTTAATAAGTTAGGGCAACTTTTATGGCTTTAGTAATTGCAGATCGTGTAAAAGAGACAACTGACACAGCGTCAACTGGCGCTTATACGTTGGCGGGTGCGCAGGAAGGGTTCCAGTCGTTTGCGGCTGTTGGCGATGGAAATACTACCTATTACGTCTGCACCGATGGCACTGACTTCGAGGTTGCAATTGGAACATATACCGCGTCTGGCACAACGCTTTCTAGAGATACAATTTTAGAAAGTTCTAACAGCGATAGCGCGGTAGATTGGTCGGCGGGAACAAAAGATATTTTTGTAACAGTTCCAGCGGAAAAGTATTTAGTGCGTGACGCAAGCGGCAATGTCAGTTTGACTGGCAATTTATCTGTTACGGGAACTGTTGATGGCGTCGATATAGCCGCTAGAGATGCTGTTTTAACCACCACGACTAATACTGCAAATGCTGCTCTACCAAAAGCTGGTGGCACTATGACGGGCGAGTTGCAAGTCAATGCGCGGCTTGATGTTGGTACTGGAACGCAAAATGATTCGGAAGTAAGAATTTACAAAGCTGATAACAACGTCAGCGATCACATTCAGTTTTACAACGGCACAACCCGCGTGGGTGAGATTGGTTGCGAAGATACAACGTGGTTTCGCTTTAATCAGGAAACCAGCAAGAATTTGTATACGCCAAGGGCGTTTAGAATTGATGGGGCTTTGTTACAACCAGCTAAAATTGCTGTTCACGATGGTGACAGCAACACATATATTGAGTTTCATGCCAATGACCAGTGGCGCGTTGTGTGTGGTGGGAATGAAAGCCTAGAGGTTCGCAATGGCGTTGTGAACGTTGATATGCTTGAGGTTGGCGGCACTGATGTCATTAACTCAAGTCGGCAATTGCAGAATATTGCAAGCATTAATACCACCACCCGAAATTCAATCCGAAACTCTCTTGCGTCTGGCGGCACTTACAACACCATTGGCACTTATACTATAGCGGGAAGGTCTTATGGTAGTGGTTCGTCTGGGGTCATAAATCCAAACACCACACTTAGCGGTAGCAGTTTAAAAGAGGTTAATGGCAGCGGGCGTGGGCCTTTGCAGAATGTAATTGCAAGCCACACCGTCTCAGGCGCAGGGTGTTCTGGCACATGGCGTCAAATGACTTCATACGGTAAATTTAGCGTCGCTAACTACACAAGCTTCGCCTTGTGGGTTAGAATTTCGTAAAGCATAGGAGTATTAAAATGAGCATACTTATCCAAGAGGTTCGCAACGCAGTCTCTTTAAACGCAGAAAACACTAGATTTGATGTTGAAATAAACCACCCAGAGCTTGGGTGGATACCGTACACATTAGATCCACATGACCCAGACAACACTGTAAGTAATGAAGATTTACTTGCTTTAATCGGGTCTGATTACGCGGCGTATGTAGCCCCAACGCAGGAAGAATTAGATGCGAATGCTGCGGCAGGGGTGCGCTGGGAAAGAGACGATAGATTAGCTAACGAGGTAGACCCTATCGTTTCCAACCCTCTGCGGTGGAATGATATGACGCCTGAGCAGCAAGGCGCTTGGTCGCAATACAGAACGGATCTTTTGAACATTACAGATCAATCTGGGTTCCCGCATTCTGTAAATTGGCCCACTTCCCCATGAATGGGCAAAATCGGCAAACGCCACCTACTTTATTGATTGGCGTTTGTCGATGTTTTCAGCGGGGTCTGAAGTAAATGATTAGTGGATCAGCGATATCAGCAACGTCGATTGGCGAAGCCGGTGGCTCTTCCAATGTAGCCTTAGCGGCTCAAAGTGTTGTTGCGGGCGCTCCATCTATTGGTGCCGTATCATTATCTCAAAATCATGTAGTATCACTTGTATATACGCCCAACCCCGCAATTGTACCCAACTTAACATGCTTTGAGGATGAAAGCTTTTCTGCCCCTAATGTTATTACGGGGAGTGTCAGGGTCGGCGCGGGGGATTTAACTGAAAATAACCATACATCAGGAGTTGATGTAGCCACACAGCCCCCGATTATCTCTACACCTTTAATAACTCAAGTTCACAGTATTGCGACAGATGACGTAACTGCGGGTTCGGTAGATGTTTCCAATCCTTCCGTTACTGCTAATCACGTTTTATCTGGGGTTGATGTTTCTACTCAAAACCCAACGGTTGATGCTTCTGCAATAACTCAATCACACAGTATTTTAGCAAATGATGTAAGCGCGGCGAGCCCGATAGTAGGGTTTGCGTCAGTTTCGGTAAATTATATTTTTGCGGCTAATAGTGTTATTTGTAATCCTGTTGCTGTTGGTGACGCGAGATTTAAGTGGCAGGAAGAGGCGTCTACCATAAAGCCTTGGGCAGACCAATCTGTCCCTTCTAACGCGTGGGAAGATCAATCTGTTGGCGCGGAGACATGGACCGAGCAAGCGGTTGGCGCGGAGACATGGACCGAGCAGGGGTCTACGGCACCGGCTTGGACAGAGCAGGAGGCGGCGTAATGGAAGCCGAGATGCTTTGGACGGCGGCTCTTACTGCCGGATTGGGGCTGATCGGCTGGGTGCTGAAAAGCGCTGTAGACGAGATGCAGCGACTTAATATCCTGCTAAACAAGACCCGCGAAGAAATGGCGCGCGATTACGTCACCAAAGCAGACAGCAGCACCGTCATGGCGCAGATTGTTTCGCGCTTTGATCGCATCGAAGAAAAAATAGACCGCCTGATGGAAAGATGAGCCATGATAGATCCAGCGACCGCAATCATGGCAGCGTCCACGGCGTTCAACGCGATACGCAAGGGCTGCCAGATCGGGCGGGATCTGGAGGGCATGGCGGGCGATCTGGGGCGTTGGTCTAAGGCGATCAGCGACTTTGACTTTGCAGCGAAGCGCGTAGAAAACCCCAAGTGGTATCAGAGCTTCGGCAGCGTCGAGCAGCAGGCGATGGATCTGTTTGTGCAGAAGAAGCAGCGCGAGAATATGCGCGACGAGCTGCGCAAGATGATTTCAGAAACGCTTGGCCCGTCTGCATGGCAAGAGCTAATCCGCATGGAAAACGAGATACGCCAAAAGCAGAAGGATGCGCAGTACAAGCGAATTGAGCGCAAGGAGACGATCATCGCGTGGGCGGCTGGCTTGCTGTTGTTCCTGCTCTGCGTTGGCGCGCTGTTTGGGTTCGTCTGGGTAGCGGTGCGGCGGTGATGGCGGACGGCGTGTCAGGCATAGGCAGCGCACCGTTTAACGTGCAGTCAGACATACACCAGCAAACGCAGACGCGTGAGCGTATAGAAGCGCATCTGGTGGAGCAGAGGGTGGCTAAAGAGCATAGAGCCAACCACACGCATCTGGAGGCGCTCAGGGAGCAGAAGTTGGATCTGGGCAAGGGTTATGATAGGTTTGGGGCCAAGACTACAGCGGATCGGCCTGCGGGTACGAAAATCAATATAGAGGTTTGAATATGACACCAGAGAAACTAGACGCTTGGCGCATTGTTCCGCGCCTGCTTATCCTGAGTTACATGGTCGTGTTTTACCAGACGTGCAGCTGGTTCATGGAGCTTGATTTGCCAAACAACGCGCAGGCAGGCTTTGTCAGCGTGATTGTAGGCGCCGGAGCTGCGTGGTTCGGGCTATATGTGAACGGGGGCAAGAAATGATTGGCCAGATTATAGGCGCAGTCGGCGGTCTGGCGACAAGCTACCTCGACGGCAAGACGGCTATCCAGAAAGCGAATGCCGAGATTAAGCTAAAGCAGGCGACCGGCGAGATGGATTGGGAGCAGTCGGCCATCGAGGCCAGCAAAGACAGCTGGAAAGATGAGCTGTGGACAATCGTTTTCGTGGCCATATTGTGCATGAATTTCGTGCCGTCTATGCAAGACGTAATGGCAGAGGGTTTCGCCAATCTTGAGACAACGCCGCTCTGGGTGCAATGGGGCATGTACGCTTCCATCGCCGCCAGCTTTGGCATCCGCACAATGAAAGGCTTGAAGAAATGAGCGTCGCACTGAAGCTATTGCAGGAAAAGGTTGGCGTTGAGCCAGATGGCGCATACGGGCCAAATACGGCGCGTGCAATCACGAAGCACTACGGGCTTGACCGCGTTAAGGCTGCGCACCTTCTGGGGCAGGCGGGCCACGAAAGCGGTGGGTTTAAGCTGACACGCGAAAACCTAAACTATTCAGTGGAAGCCATGATGCGCGTCTGGCCGTCACGCTTCCCCGACGAGGATAGCGCCAAGCCATATGCTCGCAACGGCGCTAAGCTGGCCAGCAAGGTTTACGTCGGGCGTATGGGCAATGAGACGCCGGAAGACGCAGCAAAGTTTATCGGACGCGGCTTCCTGCAGCTTACGGGCAGGAACAACTACAAGGCGTTTGCACATGACATGCGCTTGCCCGAGGTGCTGACAGATCCATCTCTGGTGGAGGAAGACTACGCGTTTGAAACGGCCATGTGGTTCTTTGACAAGAACGGCTTGTGGAAGATTGCCGGTGAGGGTGTAAATGACGACGCCATCGCCAAAATCACTAAGCGGGTAAACGGTGGACATCATGGGCTGAAGGATAGAGCTGATCGCACGCGGCAGGCGTGGGATTGGCTGAGATAGCAAACGTGGACGACTGGCGCGTAAAGTAGTATAGTCGTGTAAGCATTGAGGATTTTGATATGACGATTAGCATCACTAAGCCTACCGTTGGCGGCTCAGAGAATACTTGGGGAACCACGATCAACACGGCGCTTGATGACGTTGTCGACGTTCTGAACGGTGACACCGCCAGCACCCCAGATTTGACAGAGGGAAGCTGGAAAGTCGGCGGCACGACGATTACGGCCACAGCGGCAGAGCTAAACCACACAGACGGTGTTACGAGCAATATCCAGACGCAATTAAGTGCGATTACATCTACAACCATCAGCGCAGGAAGCGGTCTAAATGGGGGTGGCTCCTTAGCTTCCAACCGCACCATCAGTCACTCGGACACCTCGTCCCAAAGCAGCGTGGACAATAACGGCAATACGGTAATCCAAGACATATCAGTGGACGGATTTGGCCATGTCACCGGCATTGGCTCTAAAACTTTAAGTATTCCAGCGGCTCAAAGCACAAGCCTTGGCGCTGTTGGAACATACACTGCGGCTGGTATATCTTACGGAAGCGGCGGGTCAGGGACGGTCAACGCTGGAACCACCGTTTCTGGAAGTACCTTAAAGTGGGGTGGGGTGAGTTCGGGTATATCGCAGTTCAGAGATTCTTTTTTAAGTGACCGCGTATCAAGCGCTGGGCTAACGGGAACTTGGAGGCAGATGACGCCATACACGAGAACTAGCGTCAATGACTACACAACCTTTGCTTTGTGGCTTAGAATTTCGTAAAACATAGGATTACTAAAATGAGCATACTTGTTCAAGAGGTTCGCAACGCCATTAATTGGCCAAATAAGCCAGAGTGAAAATATGACCCTCGTACCCCTAGACATCCCCGCCGGTTTCTACAGAAACGGCACTGACCTTGAGCAATCTGGCCGGTGGCGCGATGGCAGCTTGGTGCGCTGGCGGGATAACAGCCTCAGACCTATTGGTGGCTGGCAAGAACGCAAAGCGTCATTTAGCACAAATATCGTGCGCGGGATGCACACATGGGAGTCAAACACCGGCACGGCTTATTTGGCTGGCGGCTCATATAGCGAGCTAAAAGCCATGACGGGTAACGGCACGACATATGACATCGCACCGACCGATTTGGCGGCGGGCCGTGAAGACGCAGAGGTCGAGACGGGTTACGGTTACGGGTTCTATGGCGACGGCTTTTACGGTCAGCCGATACAGCAAAACGAAAACGCTGTTCCAGAAGAGGCCACCACTTGGTCAATCGACAATTTTGGCGAATACCTCGTGGCGTGCTCGAAAGACGACGGACGCTTGCTCGAATGGCAGCTAAACCCAGCCGCGAAGGCGGCTGTAATTGCAAACGCCCCGACGAGCAATCTGGGCTTGCTGGTCACAGAAGAACGCTTTATCTTCGCGCTGGGCGCGGGCGGCAACCCGCGTACAGTGTCATGGTGTGACCAAGAAAATAACACGCTATGGACACCCGCGTCCACGAACCAAGCTGGCTCGCAGATCCTGCAGACGTCTGGCCAAATCATGCAGGCGATCCGCACCAAGGGGCAGACGCTAATCATAACAGACACAGACTGCCATGCCGCTGTATATGCGGGCCCGCCGTTCATCTACTCGTTCAGCCGCGTCGGCACCTCGTGCGGGGCCATATCGCGCAAGTCTGCTGTAGATACGGATCTGGGTGTGTTTTACATGGGCCAGCGCGGGTTCTTCTATTTTGACGGCAACAGCGTGCGCGAGCTGCCATGCGACGTGCATGACTACGTCTTTGGCGACTTCAACCAAGCGCAGCAGTCTAAGACGTGGGGTTTTGCCAACGGCCAATTCGGGGAGGTGTGGTGGTTCTACTGCTCCGAAAACAGCACCGAAATCGACAGATATGTGGCTTACGACTACACCGAGCGCCATTGGCTGATAGGCAACTTGGCGCGCACGTCAGGCACAGAGCGTGGCGTTTTCCGCTACCCGTTCATGGCGGGCCACAATGCCGACAGCGACATATATGATCACGAGGTAGGCTTGAACGTAGACAGCGGCGCGGTCTTCGCGGAAAGCGGGCCGTTTTCTATTGGCAACGGCGACCAGACTGCGCATGTGACCAAGCTTATCCCCGACGAGCAAACGCAAGGCGACGTGAACGTGACATTCAAGACACGCTTCTACCCCAACGGCGACGAAAGCAGCCACGGGCCGTACACCCCCAGCAACCCGACATCTGTCCGCTTCGCTGGCCGCCAAATGCGTATGCGCGTTGAAGGCGCAAAGCTGGCACCGTGGCGCGTTGGCAATATGCGCGTTGATATAAAACCGGCGGGGCGTAGATAATGTCGTCGCCAATACTTCCACAGATAGGCGAGGATCTACGCCAATGGGGGCGCGGCCTGACGCGTTATCTGACGCAAAACTTGTACAAGCTGGGCTTTAAGACGCCTGACAGCAACCCGTCCGAAAACGGCGTAATCTTGTGGGATAACGTAAACGCATATCCGGTTGTAAGCAGAAACAACATTTTTGTTGAAATTGTTGTAAAGGTCGGCGTTCCTCCAACCAGCGTGGGTTCGGCGGGCGATAAAACCGGCCTGATAAGTTGGGATACTAATTATATTTACGTCTGCAACGGATCTTATGATGGGTCAACAGACATATGGACTAGAACCTCTCATCTGGGAGGGTCTTGGTAGATGCTTGGCGGATGATTGATAATGTTGTACAATTTGGCCAAGCGCAGCGGGTGACGGTTCTGCCGATACCTGAACGCGAAATAGACGACTACATCGACAGAGGCATGGAGCTGCTGGCTCCGGCGATTAGACGGGTTGAACATAACGTCGATCTGGACGATGTAAGAGAAGATATACTGGCCGGCACGTCAATATTGTGGCTGGTTTACCTTGAGGACACGTTGACCGCAGCGATCACCACATGCGTTGTGAAACACCCTCAGCGTAAGAACCTCAAGATAGAATTTATGGGCGGCAAGCACATGCATGTATGGATGAACAAGGCGGTAGATGTTTTGGCGGGGTTGGCCAAGGACGCCAAGCTTGACGCCGTGGAGGCGGATGGCCGTAAGGGCTTTGAGAGATATGTGGACGGCTCTGCGTTTCGTCCGATCTACACACACTATGAGATGGAGTTGCAATAATGGGCAGCACGACGACGACCAAACAAGAAAGCACAATGGACCCATTCCAGCAGGAAATGCTGGAGGATCTGTACGGGCGCACGACGGAAATAGCTGACAGCCCATTTGCTGCATACACCGACCCGCTTGTCGCTGGCATGGACCCGATGATGCGGCAGGCATATGAGGGCTACGGCGCCTTGACATTGCCAAGCGAATACGGCGCCGCGTCTGACATATACGCGGGAATGGCCGCCGAGACGCCAGAGCAGCGCATGGCGCGGGTGCGTGGCTATCAGGATATGTACACCGAGGGCGTCATTGACCCGATGCTGGCGCAGGCCGAGCGCAAGCGTGCGCAGGAGCGTGTCGGCGAGGCATCAGGCGTCACCAAGGCGGGTGCATTTGGCAACGTGCGGCGCGGCGTCTTTGAGGGCGAGCGCGAGGCGGCGTATGAAACTTCACGCGACGCCATGGTCGCAGGTTTAATGCAGCAGGGGCTCAGCTTCGGCGAGGCGCAGGTCGCAGCGGAAAACCAAGCACGCATGGCAGGCGCTCAGGGCATGATAGGTGCCGCCGGAGCGGGTCGTCAGGCAGAGCTGGGCGCGTTGGGCGCGCAGATGTCAGCCGGTGACATTGCACGCCAGATCGAGCAGGCGGGGCTTGGCGCTGACTACGAGCAGTTTATGCGCGAGCAGCAGTATCCGCTGCAGTCACTCGCGGGCTTGTTCTCAACGGCTGGACTTATTCCGGCGGGCATTGGAACGTCTACGACGACGGAGCGCACAGGCGGCATGGGGCCAGCTCTGGGTACGCTTGGAAAGCTGGGGATGTCCGCAGCAAGCATGGGCGCATTTGGGCCTGCTGGCATGGCCTTCGGAAGTATGGGCGCCGGAATGGGCGCTGGGTATGGCGCCGGAATGGGTTACGG
>Ga0206682_10002145_pt1 | contig 18399 bp, 18 predicted proteins | sample M240m12015metaG_FD_155444 | JGI IMG/M metagenome (GOLD analysis project Ga0206682, IMG submission 155444) | Ammonia-oxidizing marine archaeal communities from Monterey Bay, California, United States - M2 40m 12015 | ecosystem: Environmental > Aquatic > Marine > Intertidal zone | place: USA...
TGCTCTTGTTGCAGGTGCTTTGTACTTTAACATAGGCGGTGGATCACTTAAGGTTTATGATGGTACTCAATGGAATCCAACAGCGGCTACAACAGAAGCTATTCAAGATGTTGTTGGAAGCTTAATTACTGGAACAACAGGTGTAAGCGCAACTTATAATGATTCAGGTGATAGCTTAACTATTGCAGGAACAGCAGCAACTACTTCTGCAGCAGGTACAATGTCTGCAGCTGATAAAACTAAACTTGATGCGATTGAGGCATCCGCTACAGCAGATCAAACTGCTGCAGAGATTCGTACTCTTGTAGAGTCTGCTACAGATAGTAATGTTTTCACTGACGCTGATCACAGTAAGCTTAATGCTATTGAAGCAGGAGCAACCGGCGATCAAACTAATGCTGAAATAAGGGCGGCAATAGAAGCAGCCACAGACAGTAATGTATTTACTGATGCTGACCATACTAAGCTTAACGGTATTGAAGCTAGTGCAGATGTAACCGATACTACTAACGTTACTGCAGCGGGTGCTTTAATGGACTCTGAAGTAACTAACTTAGCACAAGTTAAAGCATTTGATTCAAGTGATTATGCTACTGCTGCACAAGGTACTACTGCTGACGCAGCATTGCCAAAAGCTGGTGGCACGATGACTGGCAATATTGTGTTTTCAGGTACTCAAACTGTTGATGGCAGAGATATTAGCGCAGATGGATCAAAACTAGATGGCATAGAAAGTAATGCCACTGCAGATCAAACTTCAAGCGAAATATTAACATCAATTAAAACAGTAGATGGTGCAACTTCTGGCTTAGACTCAGATTTATTAGATGGACAACATGGTAGTTACTATACAGGCTATACTGATACTGCTATATCTAATCTTGTAGATTCTTCACCTGCTGCATTAAATACTCTTAATGAATTAGCAGCAGCTTTAGGTGATGATGCTAACTTTAGTACTACTGTTACTAATAGCCTTGCTACTAAATTACCTTTAGCAGGGGGTACAATGACTGGCACTATTAATATGAATGGTGGCATTGTCAAATCTAGTGGAAATACAGTTACAGCATCAGGTTCGTCTACAACTATAAACATGACTTCTTCAAACTTTCATGTTATAAATATGCAAGCAGACACTACGTTTACTTTATCAAATTTAGCTAATGCGGTTACAAGTTCAGGTACTATTGTGATAAAACAAGATGCAACAGGAGGTAGAGATTTTACTTTACCGTCTTCTTGCAAAACACCAGTAGGAGGTGCTACAATTACGCAATACACGAGTGCTAATTCAACATCAGTGTTATCGTATCTTGTAGTAAGTTCAACAGAAGTCCTAGTAAACTATATAGGAAACTTCGCATAATAGGAGATTCTTATGAGCAACTTTGGATTTATGGACGGGGTAAAGGAGTGGAGTACATCAGTCTCCACTTCTAGAGCCACCACCACAACATTTAATACTAGTCAAGCTACAACTACTACGTTTGCGACAAGTAATAGTACAACTACGACTTTCCAAACTAGTCATACTACTAGTCATAGTACTACAACAACTTTTGCAACCAGTCAGGCTACAACAACAACGTATAACACTAGTCATAGTACTACTACTACGTTTAATACAAACACTACTAGAAGTACTACAACTACTTATAATACTAGTAAATCAACAACTACTACGTTTAATACAAACACTACTAGAAGTACTACAACTACTTATAATACTAGTAAATCAACAACTACAACTTTTGCTACTAGTAAATCTACTACAACGACTTATACGACTTATTATAATACTAGTCATAGTACAACTACAACGTTTGCAACAAGCCATAGTACTACTACTACATTTAATACAACTCGAAGTACTACTACGACTTATACGACTTACTACAATACTAGTCATAGTACAACAACCACTTTTGCTACTACTAGAAGTACAACTACAACATATCAAACGAGTCATGGTACAAGTCATAGTACTACTACTACTTTTAATACTACTAGAAGTACAACTACAACATATGCTACAAGCCATAGTACTACTACGACTTTTAATACAAATACTACTAGAAGTACAACGACTACATTTAATACTACTAGAAGTACAACTACAACTTATCAAACGAGTCATGGTACAAGTCATAGTACTACAACAACGTTTAGTACAAGTAAATCTACGACTACTACATATGCAACTAGTAGAAGCACTACAACTACGTTTAATACTACTAGAAGTACAACTACAACGTATAATACTAGCCGATCGACAGGCACAAGTAAAAGTACAACTACAACTTTTAATACTACATTTCAAGATTATGTAGCTACTGGTTATATTGATGGTAATTATTTTGCAAACACTACAATAAGTACAAGTAGAAGTACAACTACTTCATTTAATACTACAACAACATTTAGTACAAGTCATAGTACAACTACTACGTTTGCTACAAGTAAAAGCACTACTACAACTTATAACACTAGCCATAGTACAACGACTACATTTAATACAAGTAGATCTACTACTACTAGTTATACTACGTACTACAATACTAGTCATAGTACAACAACTACTTTTAGTACAAGTAAAAGTACAACTACAACGTTTGCAACAAGCACTAGTAGAAGTACTACAACAACATACAACACCAGTCATAATACTACAACAACTTTTGCGACTAGTCGTTCGACTACTACTAGTTATACTACGTACTACAATACTAGTCATAGTACTACAACAACGTTTAATACTAGTCGGTCAACTACAACAACGTATCAGACTAGTCACGGTACAAGTCATAGTACAACTACTACGTTTGCTACAAGTAAAAGCACAACTACAACTTATAATACTACTAGAAGTACTACTACTACGTATCAAACTAGTCATACTACAAGTCACAGTACTACTACAACTTATAATACTACTAGAAGTACAACTACTACGTTTGCTACAAGTCACAGTACTACTACTACATTTGCTACAAGCACGAGTAGGAGTACAACTACGACTTACGCTACAAGCCATAGTACAACCACAACGTTTGCAACAAGCACTAGTAGGAGCACTACAACTACTTATGCAACTAGCCACAGTACGACAACAACGTTTAATACAACTCGTAGCACTACTACAACTTACACAACATATTATAATACTACTAAAAGTACTACTACAACTTATAATACTACTAGAAGTACTACTACAACATTCAGCACAAGTAGAAGCACCACAACTACGTTTAATACACTTAGGGTGACTTCATTTTATAGTTAGGATAATATCATGGAAATGTTTAATAAAGCCTCTATCAAAGAGCGTATTGGCGATATGCGGAAATCAAAAACTCTTTCACACCTTAAAGAATGTGAAAAACATTTTTTTAAGCTTAAAAAGAAATACAAAGTTGATTCTGCATACGATGTAGTTGCAAATGAGCTTCCTTATTTTAAAACTATACAATACACTGAATGGGCGCATTGCTTTTCTATGAATCCTCTTCAACAAATGCTTCGTTGTAAACAACTAGAAGAAGCGCATGAAGATAACTGCGAAATAAAAACAGATTTTATGTCTTATTTTGTAGAAAAAGCTACAAATGGAACTTCTAATAAATATGATCACATTAAAGATCATGATATTGAGCCTAAAGATCATTTAATTATACCTTTAGGTTCTAATAAGATTAAGCAAACTATTTGTGCAAATAAATTGTGTTATTTAAGAGATAAGTGGGAGGGTGATATTTGGTTTAAACCACACCCTCTTACTACTTACGCTATTGTTGGCGAATTAAAAGATATGCTTGGCGATATAGTATTAGATCGAGATATCAACATGTATAAGCTATTAATTGGTTGTGAAGTGGCACATTTATCACACATGACAGAGAGTGCAGTTTATGCTGTAGCCTTAGGTAAAGAAGTAGACCCTATTGATGTTTATAATAAAGTACATGAGGGTTCCTTTTATCATATAAATAAAAATTTATTTAATAATAATGATCCTTATAACTGGATGCAAAAGGCTCTAAACAGCCCTAAGTCGGGAATTGTAAATCCTGAACTACAAGAAGATTGGCAAAAACAAATGGAAATGTATTTTGAGTATATCATGGAAAAGCGTGAAGAATACAAATATGATTACGTTTCTACAACTAGGGGATATGATTATCGATGACAACGGTATATACAAAGGCAGTCAACGGTCAGTTAACACATACTGAAATGGATGCTAATATTAATAATTTAAATAGTGCTAAATATGAAAGTGGCAACTCTGCCTATTTTGCTCAATGCCATGCTACTGATTGGTTTAGACCAAGTGGTTCGACTGGTCTTTACTTTCAGAGTTACGGCGGTGGCTGGCATATGACTGACAGCACATGGATACGGTCGTATAATAGCAAAAATGTTTATATAAATGCTGAGTTGCAAGCGACAACGATTAACACACCGTCAGATATAAATTTAAAAAAAGACATCGTTAAAATTGATGATGCTTTAGACAAATTACATAAAATTAACGGTTATAATTTTACCTTTAAAAAAACGGATAAAAAATCTTCTGGGGTTATTGCTCAAGAAGTTCAAAAAGTTATGCCTCAGCTTGTTCACGAAGGAGCAGATGACGGGGTTTTAACGGTTGAATATGGTAACATGGTCGGCTTGTTAATTGAAGCAATTAAAGAACAGCAAACTCAGATTGATGATCTGAAAGCTGAAATCCAATCTATAAAAAGCTAATAGTGAAAGGACACGAAGATGGCTATAAATATAAACGGTACAACCGTTATAAATAACAGTAGGCAATTACAGAATATTGCTAGTTTAGACAGTACCACCACAACCACAATTGCGGCTGCTGCTGGTGGTGGCGCTCCTTGGCATGGTGACACACCATCTACTACACATGCTTTTAACAGTAACAGTAATTCTAATGCTGCTGTTGCTTTAGCGGCTGATAATAACAAGGGAAGGTATATTAGAGGCGTAGCACAGCATAATGTTTTTAATAGTAACCCAAACAACGTTAATATCGGGTTTAACGGAACGGGCGCTTGGATAGCTCCTACTGCCCATTTCCAGAATACCAACAATGGTGGACAGGTACTTATTAGTAGGATGGATAAAGGTAATACGGGAGTAAATGCCAATATAGGACAATATAGACTTACAAATTCTGGTGCAGATCACGGTATGTTTTTTGAAGGTTATCTTCCAGCGGGTGGGAATATGACCATAAACCGTTCTACCGTTTCATGCGATATATGGGATGATTGATATGTTTTATGTAGTAATTGGAAGTAACGGGCATCCTTCTTGCGGAACAAGTGATTTAGCTACAGCGCAGCTATACGTTGATGCCGACAATGGTTCTAGGCTCCTGACGGTAGATAGTGAAATTGATACCGAGAACGAGTTTACCCATAATGGCGAAACATTCACTCCAAACCCGATAATTGAGCCAGAGTAAATGTTTTTCAAAAAACAAGAAAAGCCATTTATAAAGTTCAGATACCGCGAAGATCACGAGCTTATTGATAGGCCAACAAAGGCGGGTAAAAAATTACCGCAATGGTTGAAAGCTTTAAATCGTGTGCCAAAAGGTGAGCATAAAAATTCAGCTGGCACAGTTAAGCGATGTATTCCCGCGCTTGATGCTTGCACCAACGGATATATCATTCCTTCTTGGTGCGATTGGTACATTAAAGTTGATGAAGAAACGGTTGAGGTTGAAAATTCTGACGGGGAAAAAAGCAAGGAAACTCATCCCAGAATTAGAATGCAAGCCTCTGGAGACTTAAACATGGGAGAGGCAGTCAATGGTCACTCTTGGGATCAAGTCGGTGATGATTGTCCAATCAAACATTATCCAAACGGGAAAACGCTTCTTAAGTTTGTGAACCCTTGGGTAATTGAAACGGCAAAAGGTTGGTCGTGTATGTTTAAATCGCCAGCAAATCATTTTTCTAATGTGCGCTTAATTGAAGGTGTTGTGGATACAGATACCTACAACAGACAAGTCCACTTCCCGTTTTTTTGGGATGGTTGCGAGCATGGAGAATTTGAAATCAGTAAGGGCGATCCTTTAGTTCAAGTTATCCCTTTTAAACGTCAAAATTTAGAATTGCAGTTTGATAAATGGGATCATAAACGAATGTCTCAAATGGACGCTGTGCATGAGACATACTTTTTTGACAGGTATCGTAAACTATGGTGGCACAAAGCAAATGGTAGCAAACTAACATGAGTAAACTATTTACAAATTTAATTTTAATTAAGGAAGCTATATGAGCAAAAGAAAATCTCGTTATGCTACTAAAAACAATATACATAGGATAGGTTTTCACGTTATACCAAAGAATGAAAAACAAGATAAACTCATTCGCTCTATTAAAGTATATCCTATTACTGTTACTATTGGTTGCGCTGGAACTGGAAAAACTTTTTGTAGTGCAGGAACAGTTGCACATCTCTATCAAAAAGGTAGTTATGAAAAAATTGTAATTACTCGTGCTAATGTACCTACAGGTAAAAGCTTAGGGCATTTTCCTGGAACTATTCAAGAAAAAATGACACCTTGGCTTTTACCTATGCTCGAAGTATTTGAACGGGCTTTCGGTAAAGAAAAATATAAGTACATGATTAATAAGGGTGAAATAGAAATTCAACCTATTGAAACAATACGAGGACGGTCTTACGAAAATTCTTTGGTACTCGTAGATGAAGCTCAAAATCTTTCGATCGATGAGCTTAAAGCAATTAGTACTAGATTAGGAGAAAACTCTAAATTAATACTTATGGGAGATCCTGCACAATCTGATGTACGTAAAGGTCAAGATTTATTAAAGTTTTGTGCTTTAATTAGAAAAAATCATATATCCTTACCTGTAGTTAAATTTACAGTAGATGATATTGTTCGTAGTGATATTGTAGCGGATTTAGTAAAGATGTTCATTAAAGAAAAAATATAATACTAAAGAGAATTTTATGACAGATTATTATTCAGAAGAAGAAAGAATTATAGCGCTAGACAAGGCGAAAAAAGAACTTAATTCTAGAAAAAGTAAAGAAATTTGGGGTTATAACGACTGTTGGCAATTTGTTGTAGAATATGATAAAGCTTTGACGGGTTATAACTCCAAATTAAAAAATTTAGAATTAAATTACAATTGTCCTATTTCTTGGGAATTAGAAGTAAAAAAAGTATTTAGAAGTTTTGAAAACTTTGCAGATTTTACTAACTATGAAATTGTAAAAAATAAAAGACCCCAAATTGGCGATGTTGCTTATCAGATTATGAATAGTGGAAATATCTCTGCTTTAATAGCTGACAAAAGCCATTGGGTAACATCAACAGGCGAAAATGGTGTAATAAGAGTTGTTCAAAAAATGTTTATAGAACGAAATATTCCATTAATAGTCAGACCAATTAGGAATTAAATTATGGCAAAATATTATTACAAAAACACTGAAATACTGGCTCCTTTTACTATTATTTCAAACGAGCCAATGTTTGATATGACAACTATTTCTTTAAAAACCAGACGAGCAACTCAAGGTCATCAACGCTGGGAATTAAGCTTTAGAACACAACCTACGAATAATAATATTGAAGAAACTTTATTAAGTAGTGTTAATAACCTTGATGCTGAAACAATGACAATGCCTCAATTAAAAAGTGTTGAAGATAGGTTTACTTTTAGTGGGCCTGTAACTTTAGCGGCTCAAAGTAATGCTAATAGCAGCGCTGTTTCCTTGACACTTTCTGCTCTTAATTCTGGTATTATTCCCAAAGGTTATTTTGTTAAGTTTTCAAGTAGTGATAAATTACATATTGTTACTTCTGATGTATCTTTTGATGCAACGTCTGGTAATGTTACTATGAGCATATACCCAAAATTAGTTAGTAATGTAATTTCAGGAACTACATTAGCTACTGGTACTAGTGTTATATTTTCTTACTTTAAAAGTATAGATAATCAAACAGGGATTACATTTACAGACGGTATTTTAGCTAATTCAGGTACTATTACGCTGTTAGAGGCGGTGTAACATGAGAGTTTTTTCTAGTACGGTTCAATCTTTAATTGATTCTGGTAATATTGAGTATTTTTATTTAATTACCTTACAATTTAATCAAACTTATAGATTTACAAGTTATAGAAGTAATTTAGAATATCCTATAGGCTCAAACAATACTTATATTGCTGATGGTGGTATTTTTGAAATTGATGAACCTCAATTTTCTTCAATAGTGGATCGAGAAGCTTATAGAGTTGTTTTAGCTGAAGAACTTGATGAAATGTTTGCTGAATTTGAAGCTAATGTTGTTGGTAAACCTATAGATGTAAAAGTAGGGTTTGTATCAAATGGAGTTCCTCTTTTAAACACTGCCGACATTGTATCCATATATACTGGTAGAGTAGACAGCCCTTCTATTACAAATGACTGGGAAGAAAAGCTAGCTATTATCGAAGGTACTTCTCCTATGTCTGATTTAGACGCAGTAAATGTTAGATTTACTTCAAAAGACAATATGGATCAATTGAGTTCTACTGATACTTCTTTTGATCAAATTTACGAGAGTAGTCAAATTACTTTAAAGTGGGGTAAGGTTTAATGAGTCCAAAATTATTATTAAGAATTATTCTCACTGTTGTATCAATGATGCAACAACAGGCCCAACTTAATAGATTAAAAAGAAAACAAGAAGAAGAAGCTGAAAAAAGAAAAGGCTTTCAATTTACTGTTAGAGGAAGATCTTCACCTATACCTATTGTTTATGGGAAACAAATGTTAGGTGGTATTGCTACAGGTCATAAAGTAAGTAATAATTATGTTGCAGGTTCTAGTAGTCTACACGATAAATTATTTGAAGAAGATCTTGGAACAAGTGGTACAGGTTCAAAAAATGAATTTCTTCATGTTGAATATGCATTATGCCATGAAGGAATAGAAGGTGTTCAATGGGTTAGAGTTAACGGTGTTAATTATAACGACTCTGAAGCTAAGTTTAATCATAGGTTTAGATGTTATAATTCTGGTGGTGTTGCAGATCCTGTTTCTACTGCAAACGGTTTTCCAAGTACTAATACTTTTACAGGAGTAGCTCATGTATCTTCTACTTATAAATTAAATAGAGATGAACAAAATTATGGTGGCGAACCTGATGTAAACTTTTTAGTTAAAGGTAGAAAAGTTAAAACTATTGTAAGAAGTGGAACAAGCCCTAATTACACTTATGCCCTAAGCTCTTCTTTCAGTTATAATAATAATCCTGTATATTGTTTATTAGATTATTTAATGAGCAGTGAATTTGGACGAGGTCTTTCTGTTGATGATATAGACTTGCCTTCATTTTATCATTCAGCTTCTGTATGTGATACAATTGTTATGACCCAAGCTTCTTCAGGTGGAAAAGTAAATGGCGGTAAAACTATAACTGCAGTTGCAGATTATGCAGCTTTGCCTGGAAATCTTGAAGACAGAACTTACGAAAATAACCTTTGGAAAACTACTAATAACGGTAATTATTATTATTGGAATAGAACTGCATGGGTTCAAACTGAGTTTGATTTACGTAGAGATATACCTTTGTATGAATGTAATTTAACAATAAACCCTGAAAGAAGTATTCGTAATAATATTGAATCAATTTTAGATACAATGGGTTTGGCTGAATTAACATGGACTACATCAGGAAAATACAAATTATCTTTAGAATATCCAACTAGTGTAAACGAAACTTTAGCTCTTGTTAATACTGCTCACGTTTTTAATGAAGACAATATAGTTAAAGATAAAGTTAACCTAGTCTATGCTAACGCAAGTGACAGATTTAATCAAGTAACTATTGACTTTTTAAACGAACATGAAGATTTTAAAGATGATACAATATCATGGCCTCCTAGTAACAGTACTATTTATACACAATACTTAACAGAAGATGGCAATCAACCTTTAAAAACTTCAATAAATTCAAGCGGCATTACAGACCCCTATCATGCTCAAGCTTTAGCTGAACAATTAGTAAGAAGATCTAGGACATTAAAATCAATTGAATTTAGAACTGATAAAAGCGGATTAAGTGTAGAGCCTGGAGATTTTATTAAAGTCACTATACCTCAAAATAATCTTAACAATGAAATAATAAGAGTAGAGGGTATTCAAGTTAATTCTGACTTATCAGTTAAAATATCAGGATATACTTTTAATCATGAAGTTCTTGCGTGGAATATAGCAAATGATATTGCATATGGAACTCAACCTACTTATGATTTTACAGTAGATGCACCTACTAATTTAACATTGCAAGGTGGATCTTCTTTAAATGATGATCAACAAACATTAGCTCATTTAACATGGGTAGATAATAATAATGGTTCATCTTTTTCCTATGATATTTACTATAGAGTAAATGGTACCAGTGATTATATCTTTATAGGAAATACTAAATACAATAAATTTAATTTAGGAAATATTGAAGGTATATCAACTAATTCTAATTTTGATTTTAAAGTTTTTGCAAAATCACCGCTAGGTTCTTTAAGTCAAGCTGCAGAAATTTCAAATGTTAATATTTCAAAAGAACCAGACGAACCTGATTCATTAAATATAACTGAAGAACAATATTTAACAAATAATGCTTCGGGTATTAAAAACAGATTAACTTTACAATTTTCATCAAATAATTCAGGGGTATTACCTGCATATTATTCAGTAGAATATAAAAAAGCTAGTGAATCTGTATATCAAGTAGTTGGAACTACAAATACTACTGAAATATCTATACCTGATGTAAGTTCAGGTTTATTTGATTTTAAGATTATTGCATATAGTATATATGGTTATGCTTCAATACCTTTTATTAGTCAACATACTATAGTTGGATTTTCAGCAGATCCTGCTAATCCAACAGGTTTTTCTGGAAATATTAATGAAGGCCAAATTAACTTATCTTGGGATGAGCCTACTGATTTAGACGTTTTATACGGTGGACATTCTGAAATAAGATATCATACTGCTATTGACAGTTCGGCAACTTGGGATTCCTCAACAGAAATTGTATCTTCTTTATCTGGTAATACTACAAATAAAACAGTTCCAACTTTAAGAGGAACTTTTTTCTTAAGATTTTATGATGCTTTTGGTAATTATTCAGTTACACCAGCTCAGTTTGTTAGTGATTTTGTAGATGAATCTTTTAATTTTATTGCAGAATATGATCAAGTTGCAGCTAACTTTTCAGGAAATAAAACTAATTGTACTTATAATTCAGGAACAGGCTATTTAACTTTGAATTCAGGTCAAAGTAATATGATATATGAATTTGCATCTGTTGTTAACCTCCAAGAAGTAGTTACTGTTAGATTAGTTCCAAACTTAGTAGCTACGGCTACACCTTCAGGTAATCTTGTATTAAATTATACAAATGTAAGTCTTTTAAATAGATTTTCAGGTGAAGTTGCAGATGCAATATCAAGAATATATATTTCTACAACTCAAGATGATCCAACAGGTACTCCAACATGGAGTTCTTATGAGCCTTTGACAATTGGTAGCTATAAGGCTAGAGGTCTTAGATTTAAATTAGAAATTGATACATTAGGCAGCACTAATGTTGATGTTACTGTAACTGATTTATCTGTTATTGTAGATAAAAAAGATGTTATCAAAACAGGAACTAGTACAAGTAGCACTTCCGCAAACACAAGTGTTTCATTTCCAAGTGCTTTTTATATTGGAATTTCAGGAAATAGCAACCCTAGAATTGGAGTTCAAACAATTGGAGGCTCCCAAGGGGATCGTGTAGTTATAGTGTCTAGAAATAATACTGGATTTGTATACTCAATTTATAATAGTAGTGGCAACCGTGTACAACAAACAATAGATTACCAAGCAATTGGTCAATAATAGGAGAAAATTATGTCAACAGCATCATTGGTTATTAATGCTAACCAAAGTGGCGTTGCTTACACTGGTGATTTAAACAACGCATTAGAAGCGATTAACACTTGCCACTCAGGAAATTCAGCACCTACGAATCAAGTTGTTTCAGGTAAATTTTGGTTGGATACTTCAGGTACTAACCCCATACTTAAAATTTATAGAAACGGATGGAAAAGTTTATTTACATTAAAATCAGGTAGTGTAGAGACAAGTATAAATGCTTTAACAACTTCAACTTTATCTGTTTCATCCACCTCTACGTTTACAGGTTTGATAACTGCTACTGGAGGTGTTTCAGGTAATGTTACAGGTAATGTTACAGGTAATACAGCAGGTGTACATACAGGTAATGTTACAGGAAATCTTACTGGTAATGTTGCAGGTAATACAGCAGGTGTACATACAGGTAATGTTACAGGAAATCTTACTGGTAATGTTACTGGTAATGTTACTGGTAATGTTACAGGTAATATTGCAGGAGCTACTGGTGCATTTACAGGAGATGTTTCTGCTGATAATTTTAACAGTACTTCAGATGAAAGGTTAAAGTCTAACATAAAACCTTTAAATGATGCATTACAAAAAGTTAAACAACTTAAAGGTGTATCATTTGAAATGGATAATAAACAAAAAATCGGTGTTATTGCTCAAGAAATTCAAAAAGTAATTCCTGAAGTTGTTAATACAAAAGAAGACGGTTATTTATCAGTATCTTATGGAAACATTGTAGGTTTATTAATTGAAGCAATTAAAGAACAACAAGTTAAAATTGAACAATTAGAACAAAAATTAGGTGATTCATGACAGAATTTGAAAAAGCTGATAAAGATAATAACGGTATAATTACTCAAGATGAATGGGAAAAATTAGAGCTTGAAGATCGAAAACGGAGGCTAGATGATGAAGACGCTCATAGAGATCAAACTCGTAAAATGGCTTGGTTTTCCCTTTGGGGAATGCTGCTTTATCCTTTGGGTGTTGTGCTTACAGGTTATCTAGGTTTAGATCAAGCATCTAGCATCATTGGCAGTATGGCAAGTATTTATTTTGTATCTGTAGCAGGTGTTGTTTCTGTATTTATGGGAGTTTCACAGCTAGCTAAAAAGGATAAAAAATAAATGTTACAAGCATTATTAGGCCCAGTAGCTAATTTAGCAGGAAGTTATCTTCAAGGTAAGGCAGATAAAAATGCTGCTGACGCTGAATTAAAGTTAACTGAAGCAAAAGCTAAAGCTCAAATTCTTTTATCTGAAAAAACCAGCGTTGCTGATTGGGAACGCATTATGGCACAAAATTCAGGCTCTTCGTGGAAAGACGAATGGTTTGTAATTGTTTTATCAATTCCTTTAATTTTATGCTTCATTCCAGGGATGGAAGGAGTTGTTCATCATGGGTTCCAACAACTTCAACAAGCTCCTGATTGGTATTTTTATTCTTTATTAACTGCGATAAGCGCTAGCTTTGGAGTTAGAGGATTTAAACAATTCTTAGGAAAAAAGTAAATGAGTGATTTAAAATTACCTGTTGCATTAGTATTAGCAATGGCAGCACAACTAGTAGCAGGGGTGTGGTGGGTTTCTAAGCAAGCCCACACTATCGAAGATTTAAGTGAAAATGTTTTAAATTTACAAGAAGAACTTACATTACTTCAATTAGACACCATTGACTTAATTGATTTTGCTACTTTTACAGAAAATAAATGGGCTGAAGCTTATGATGAAGACCCGTCTTACACTCGTAAGTTTGGAACAAAATAGGAGATAAAATGTCTTTTAAATTATCAAAAAGATCATTAGACAAATTAGAAGGTGTTAATCATAACTTGGTTAACGTAGTACATAAAGCTATTCAACTTACTAAAGTAGACTTTGGTGTTGTTTATGGACTTAGAACACTTGAAGAACAAAAGAAATTAGTTGCTGCGGGTAAATCTCAAACGCTAAAATCAAAACATCTTGACGGTAACGCTGTAGATCTTATGGCTTATGTAGACGGTAAAGGTTGTTGGGAATTAAATATTTATGATGACCTTGCGGATGCTATGAAAGCAGCTGCTATTGAAGAAGGTGTTCCTATGAGGTGGGGTGCTGCTTGGCATATACCTGATATAAGAGAATGGAATGGCACTATGGAAGCTGCTATGATGTCTTATATTGATTTAAGACGGTCTCAAGGTAGACGTCCGTTTATAGATGGCCCTCATTTTGAGCTAGATTAAATACCTGACGTTTAAGAATAAAGAATATAAAATAAGGGACAGGATTATCCTGATAGTCTCTTCAGAGGGGGCATAAAGTTGCCCTCTCTACAATACCTGACGTTTAAGAATAAAGGTAGGGTTATTAATATACTTAAAGTATATAATATTTTATGTTTTAATTATGTTAATGAAAATTTAATAGGAGGTCGTATGGCTGAAAAGAAAGACTCACGGCTAGCTCGTGTAGGGGTATCTGGTTATAATAAGCCAAAACGAACCCCTAATCATCCAACTAAATCACATATTGTTGTAGCTAAATCTGGAGATCAAGTTAAAACAATTCGTTTTGGTTCTCAAGGGGCTGTTGGCTCACCTAAAAAAGAGGGTGAATCTCAAAGCTACAAAGCCCGTAGATTAGCTTGGAAAGCTCGTCATGCTACAAATATAGCCAAAGGCAAAATGTCTGCCGCATATTGGGCTAATAAAGTTAAGTGGTAAGGAATAGATAATGTCGCTTTTAACAAAACCTACTAAAAATATTAAACGATCGGTCGCTGATCCTAGTGATAGTTATCAATCTTTAAAACCTTTGTGGAAAAAGTCTAGGGCTGTTTTACAAGGAGAAGAAAACGTAAAAGCTCATGATGAATATCTTGAGTTTGATTATACTAATATTCTTATTCCTTTTTCACCTAGTATGACTCAAAGACAATATGATTTTTATAAATCCGAAGCTGAACTTCCAGGCTTAACTGCTCAATATTGTAAAGTGCTTATTAGTTCTCTTTTAAGAAAAGATTCTCATATTAAGCTTCCTGAAGAACTACCCGAAGATGCTATGGATTGGATTAAAAACAATTTTACTCTTGATGGTCGTTCGTTATTTAACTTTTTAGATAATGCTTTGTGGGAAGAATTACAGACATCTAGGGCTTGGGTTTATGTTGATTATCCTGAAATTTCAGAAGAAAAATATGATAATTTAACGCCTGAAGAACGGGATATGATTAAACCTTATCCTGTAGTTATTGATGCAGAAAATGTAATCAATGTACAAACAGATAATCATCCTATTACTCGCCAAAAAACTTTAAGCCGAATGGTAACTCGTTATCTTTCTAAACGATATGAACCTAACAACCCTTGGCACGCAAATTATGTAGATACTGTCTGTGATCATTATTTAGATGAAAGTGGTCGTTTAGTTTTAGATTACTACGAGCAAACAGATACTAATAATGAAATTAAAGTTTTAAATGGTGATGCCAAACAAGAATACAGTGAGCTAGGTCACTCTAATACTTTTAAAAAAGTTAATACAGTTTATCCAACTATGTTTGGTGAGCGTTTAATGCGGATTCCTGCTTGGCCTCTTAATGGTCAGTTTGATCCTGTAGAACCTGTACTTATGCCTCTTATTGACAGAGAGATATCTCTGTACAACAAAGTATCTCGCCGTAACCATCTACTATATGGTGCTGCAACATATACACCAGTAGTGCAGTCTGATATGACTGAGGAAGAATTCCAAGAAATAGTTGACGCTGGTCTTGGTTCTTGGTTACGAGTTCGTAAAGACGAAAGTATTACTGTTCTTCAGACACCTACTAGTGCTTTAAGTGATATGGATCGTGCAATCTCATCTACAGTTGAAGAAATGGCTAAGATGGGTATTCGTATGCTTTCACCAGAGCAAGCGGCTTCGGGTGTAGCACTTGAAATACGCAATGCCTCTCAAACAGCACAGCTAGGTACGCTTAATGCTAAAGTATCAGGTACAATGCGTGAAGTAATTGCATTTATGCTTAATTGGAAATACGGAACAATGTACACTGCTAGTGATATAGAGTTTCAAATGTCTAATGACTTTGCACCTATTGTTGGTGGTGAAGGTGCTATGCGCCTTATTTCTGATTGGTATCAGATGGGTATTATTAGTCGTTCTACTTGGATTACTATTGCTAAATATAATGATTTCTTACCTGCTGATTATAGCGATGAAGAAGCAATAGAAGAAATACAAACTGATCCTCTAAGTCAAGCAAATCAACAAAATGATGATATGGTAGACATCGAGGGTTAAACCTAACTACTCGGTGGAGTACTAGATGTCTATAAATGATAAAATTTATGATCGTATTGTCGATCACATGTCAGATGTTCGCTTATATGAAGAAGGAGTTCAAATACAAAATCGTAGAATACTTCGAAGACATAGGAAAAATCTTAAAGATCTTTTAAGAGGAAATATCCGAACAAGTCTTAATAAAGAAGTAAACCGATTTGGTAAAGAACTCCTTGCACATAAAACAAACACGTTAAAAGAATTTTCAACGTCTCAGTTAGACTTTCATTCTGACAATCTTTATAAAGAAACAAAAGATTTTTATAGAGTAACTAAACCTAAAACTAAAGAAATACTTGCGGAAATAACAGGGCCAACGATGAAAGGCTCAAAGAGTATTTCCCAAAATGTTAAAAACATATCTGCAGGTGAATTAGTTCGAATGCAAACAAAAGTTCGAGCAGGGTTAGCTAAAGGTCTAAGCCAAAATGAAATTATTAATGATGTTTTAAAAACAACTAAAATAACAGAATTTCAAGCTAAAACCTTAACACGTACAGCTATTACATCAACACAAACAGCAGCTTTACGTAAAGTTGCGGAAGATAATAAAGACCTTTTAAAAGGATTTATGTTTACCGCTATTTTGGATTCGAGAACAAGCCCCGTCTGCACTCATCACAATGGGAAGCTTTATGATGTTGATGATAAGCGTTTTGTACCTCCACTTCATTGGAATTGTCGTTCTTCTCTTGTTCCTGTTTTAAAATCAAAAGAAGATTTGCTTGAAACAGCTAACGTTAAGAGGACAATATTATCTAAGAAGAAGGATGAATCTTTAACAGGTGTAGCTCCAAAACTTGAAAACTTTGGTAGTTGGCTAAAAAGACAACCTATGAATATTCAAGAAAAAATGCTTGGGTCTATGGATGCTGTTGAACTTTTTAGACGAGGTAAACTAAAAGCTGATCAATTTGTTACTCCCAAAGGAAGAGCTTTAAGTATTCAGGCTTTACGGAATAAGGCAGCTCAAGCTACTGCAGTTTATAAACCTAAACAAAGGGTTCGTGAACAAGCATTTCGAATTGATGCTGCTAGACCTAGTAGCTTAACTAGAAGTGCTAAATACAAAGATGAACTTCGTCAAATGTTTATTTTAGACTCTGACGACTACTCTAAAACTATGTCTTTGACTGACTATAAAGGTACTAGTCTTGTAGGAAAACAAACTTCTAGACGTAGAGTTGGTAATGAATTTGATGAAAAGAATTTTAGTGCTGATCCTTTAACGGGAGAAATTAAAAATAATAATCTTTATGATCCAGATTATAATCTTTATCAAGAACGTTTAGACTTTATGCGTAACTCTAAAACTTTAAATGCTGATGAAAAACAATTTATTGAATCTTTAGCAAATGGATTAGATGACAAAGTTTCAGTTAATCAACAAACAGTAGTTGTTGAAAACTTAAGAGTTGTTTTAGAACGTTATGCTAAAGATAAACAACCTTGGAATGATTTTGCAGCAGTAGTTCGTGCAGAAAATAGATTTGCTGTTCAAAACGTTTCTAGACTATTAGATACAAGGTCTAGAAAAAGATCAGAAATGTTTGTTAGTTATCTATCCCAAGATAAACCTAAAGTGCAAATTATGGGTAAATACTATGATTTTGATGTTTTGCAAAGAGATCAACTAAAAGATCAAAGATTTATTGATGCATGGCGAAGAACTCAAGGTAAAAAACTTGCCAGAAAAATATTTATAACAGGTAGAGCACCATTAAGGGTTTACTTTAGACGTTATATTGAAAAGTATCCTAGTAAAGATAAAATTAAAAAATATTTAATTAACAAAGATCCTCGAATTAAAAAAGCTTATGATCTTTATAAAAAATTAAATAAAATGAAAGAACCCTCTGATTCTTGGTTTACTCAGCTAGCAGCCAGAAATAGAGAAACAGTAAGACGAATTCTTGATAGAGAGTTTTTGATAGCAAGTAAAAAACCTACAGATGCTATATTTGATGAAAAAGCTATTAATAGTATTACAAAAATATCTAAGCTAATTGCTTCAGGTCAATCAACTGATTATGATACTTTAGCTATTAATATCGGTAAATCTTTTTCTAAAGACTTTGAAAATATTATACCCTTTACTAAACATACTCTT
>Ga0206682_10002146_pt1 | contig 18385 bp, 20 predicted proteins | sample M240m12015metaG_FD_155444 | JGI IMG/M metagenome (GOLD analysis project Ga0206682, IMG submission 155444) | Ammonia-oxidizing marine archaeal communities from Monterey Bay, California, United States - M2 40m 12015 | ecosystem: Environmental > Aquatic > Marine > Intertidal zone | place: USA...
CGCGTTAAACTCATGATAAGCGATATAGCACTCGCACCGCCTGCCAACAATGCGGCATTTGGGGCTAACCCCTGAGCTTGCCGCCTGAGGCTTTTTCCACGGCGGCGGTGACTTTCTCGGCGACGGCCTCAATCTCGGCATCGGTCAGAGTTTTGTCTTGCGGTTGCAAGGTGACTTCCAGCGCTACGGATTTCATGCCCTCGGGCAGACTGCCGCCTGCAAATACGTCAAACACGCGCACGGCGGTAATCAGTTTTTTATCCGCCCCTTTTGCGGCGCGCACCATATCGGCAGCGCGCGTGTCGGCGGCCACTTCAAAAGCGAAATCGCGGGTCAGGCTTTGCAAATTGGACAGCGCCAAAGCGGGCCGCGCAATATCGGCTTTGGCCTTGGGCGCCGGCACGCTATCGGGCCAGACCTCAAACGCCGCCATGGGCAGCGTCATGTCAAAGCCTTGCAGCAGCGCCGGATGCACTTCGCCAAACACCGCCATCGGCTCGCGCGGATTGCGCGCCAAAATGCCCGAGCGGCCCGGATGATACCAATCAATGCCGCTTTCGGCCGGAATGGGCAGCACTTGCAAACCCTCAACCGCCACGCCGCAAGCCGCCAAAGCGGCCTCGGCATCGGCGCGGGCTTGATAGGCATCGACGTTTTGCGCCGCGCCACGCCAGTTTTTGGCTTGTGCCAAACCGGCCCGCAAACCGGCCGCCGCAAAACGCTGTGCGCCCGGGGTCGGGGCTTTAAACTCGTGGCCCAGTTCAAACAAATTAATTTGCGCCGCACCCCTATCGGCATTTCTTTGCGCCGCCGCCATCAGCCCGGGCAAAAGCGAAGGCCGCATATGGCTCAATTCCGATGAAATCGGATTGGCCAATTCCAGCCCATCGGCGACATGAAACGCTGTGGCCTGCGCCTCAGAAATAAACGACCAAGTCACCGCCTCAACCAGACCGCGCGCCGCCAAAGCACGGCGCATCAGCGCGGCGCGGCGTTGGTCTAGTGTCAGGGTCGGCTTGGCCACACCCTGATGGCGCGGCAGCGGCGTGGACGGCACTTCATCCAGCCCATAAATTCGCACAATCTCTTCGACAATATCCGCGCCATTAGTGTCGCCATCAATATCAGGCCGCCAGCTTGGGGCCGATACCTGCCACATATCGCCTTTTTCAACGCCGAAACCCAGCTGTTCCAAAATGGCCTGCATCTCGTCTTCGGCAATCTCAAGGCCGGTTAATTGCTGCACGCGCTGCGGGTCAAAACGCACAATATTGGTCGTATCGGGCATTTCTCCGGCGGTGACGGGCGCGCATATTGTGCCGCCGCATATCTCGACAATCATCTGCACCGCCAGCGCCAAGCCGCTTTCTACCGAGGCTGGGTCAACGCCGCGCTCAAAACGATAGCGCGCATCGCTGTCAATATTATGATGCCGCCCCGATAGCGCAATCGCCACCGGGTCAAACCACGCGCTTTCAACCAGCACATTTTGTGTGTCACTTGTCGCGCCGCTTGCCAGCCCGCCCATAATACCGGCCAGACCAAGCACACTTTTTTCATCGGCAATCACGCAATCCGTATCGCGCAATTCATAAGTCTCATCATCCAGCGCGATAAAGCTCTCACCGTTTTTGGCTTGCCGTGCGCTCACCGTGCCGCTCAACTTATCGGCGTCATAAACATGCAAAGGCCGTCCGCGGTCGTAAGAAATATAATTGGTGATATCGACCAGCGCATTTATCGGCTTCAGACCAATCGCGCTCAGCCGCGCCTTCAGCCAATCCGGGCTTGGCGTGTTTTTGACACCCTCAATGCGGCAGGCGGCAAAAATCGGGCAGCTATCAACGGCCACGGCCAATGTCACATCGCTGTCTTTATCGGCTTTTATCGCTGTCACAGGGTCGGGCTTCAACGTGCCGAGACCGGCAGCCGCCAAATCGCGGGCAATGCCGCGCACGCCCAAACAATCGGGTCGGTTCGGCGTGATGGCAATTTCAATCATCGGGTCATCAAGCCCCAAAGCGGCGGCGGCTTGTGTGCCGATTTTCGGCGCATCACTTAGCTCAATAATGCCGTCATGGTCGTCACTCAACCCAAGCTCCGCCCCCGAGCACATCATGCCACGGCTTTCAACACCCCGAATTTTGGCCTTGCCCAGCACCATGCCATTGGATGGAATGACCGCGCCCTCTTGCGCCAAAATGCCGATGAGACCGGCCCGCGCATTAGGCGCACCGCAGACCAGCTTTTGCTCGCCCGCGCTCGATTTCACCGTGCAGATTTGCAAGCGGTCAGCCTCAGGGTGCGGCTCCGTGGCCAGAATTTCCGCCACTTCAAAATTGGCGAAAGTCTGAGACGGGTCAATAAGGTCTTCAACCTCAAGGCCGATAAGCGTCAGCTTATCGACAATCTCAGCCAGCGACGCTGTGGTGTCGAGATGAGTGTGCAGCCAAGCGAGCGTGAATTTCATGCCAGCGCTCCTATGATGCCGAAGTCAGAGTGGTGAGGGATTTATTCGACAGGCCACCGGCCAGACCGGGCACATCAATCGGCACAAAGCCATAATGTTTCAGCCAGCGTAAATCAGCCTCAAAGAAAGCGCGCAAATCGGGCGCGCCATATTTCAGCATGGCCAAGCGGTCAATGCCCATGCCAAAGGCAAAGCCCTGATATTTTTCAGCGTCAATACCGGCATGGCGCAGCACATGCGGATTGACCATGCCCGAGCCGCCAATTTCCATCCAATCATCACCCGCACCGACAACCAGCTTGTCGCCATCTCTATGGCATTGCATGTCGATTTCCATGCTCGGTTCGGTGAACGGAAAATAGCTGGGGCGAAAACGAATAGCGATATTCTCAACTTCGAAAAACGCCGCCAAAAAGGCTTCCAGCGTATGTTTCAAATGGCCCATATGGGTGGTCTCATCAACCACCAGCCCCTCAACCTGATGAAACATCGGCGTATGGGTTTGGTCGCTATCGCAGCGATACGTGCGGCCCGGCGCGATAAAGCGGAAAGGCGGCCCGCCCGCATCGCCCTGCCCGTTCATCATGGTGCGCACTTGCACCGGCGAAGTATGGGTGCGCAAGACAAGCGGCGCGCCTTCTTCTTCGGCCTGCATATAAAAAGTGTCATGCATTTGTCGCGCCGGATGCGCTTCGGGAATATTCAATGCGGTGAAATTATAAAACTGGCTTTCTATATCCGGCCCTTCGGCGACATCAAAACCCATATCGGCAAAAATCGCGGCGATTTCTTCCATCACCTGCGCTACCGGATGAATGCGCCCCTCAAATTGCGGGTCGGCCTCAACCGGCAGGGTCATATCCAGCGTCTCCTCAGCCAATCGGGCATTCAGCGCGGCGGCCTCAAGCATCGTCTTTTTATCGGCAATGGCCGCGGCAATCGTGTCGCGCAGCACATTAAACAGCGGCCCATTGAGCTGGCGCTCTTCCGGGCTCATGCCGCCCAATGTTTTGAGCAAGGCCGAAACCGAGCCTTTTTTACCCAGCGCGCCGACGCGAACCGCTTCCAATGCCGCCGCATCCTCAGCCGCCTCAATCGCGGCCAAAATCTCGGCTTCCAGTTTTTTAGCGTCTGCGCTCATTTTCGCCCCAATAGTCTCGGCTTCGGTTTGGTTAAAAAAAACCCACCCGCATCGGTTCAAGCATAAGCCTGTTACAGATGCGGGCGGGGAATATGTTGCAGGGGTGCGCTCACCCCGTCAAATGCTTTTGGCGTTTTGCCGTTTAAGCGGCCAGCGCCGTGCGGGCTTTGCCCACCAAGGCTTCAAAAGCGGCCGGTTCATGCACGGCCAAATCGGCCAGCACTTTACGGTCCACTTCAATACCGGCTTTTCCCAGCCCGTTGATAAACTGACCATAGGCCAGCCCATGCGCGCGGGAAGCGGCATTGATGCGCTGAATCCACAAGGCGCGGAAATTACGCTTGCGGGCGCGGCGGTCGCGATAGGCATATTGACCGGCTTTCGTAACAGCCTGCTTGGCTATCCGAATGGTATTCTTGCGGCGGCCATAATAACCTTTTGCCTTGGAAAGAACTTTTTTGTGGCGTGCATGAGAAGTCACACCGCGTTTCACACGAGACATATCTTCTCCTCCTTAACCGTTGGGTAGGAATTTACGCACGATTTTTGCATCCTGCGGCGACAATACTGTGGTGCCACGCTGGTTGCGAATCTGCTTGTTTGAACGCTTGATCATGCCGTGCTGTTTGCCTGCCTGACCGGCGCGTACCTTACCGGATGCCGTCAGCTTAAAGCGCTTTTTGGCCCCTGATTTGGTCTTCATTTTGGGCATTTCGTCTTCCTTTCAAATTTCGGCGCGAAAGATTTACATCCCTCACGCCCACCATCACAATGGTGAAAAAGTCGTCAACAACCTGCTTGGCAGCCCTTGTCAGCCAGCCGGTCGGCTTTAAAACGCCTATGCGCCCAAAGCAGCGGGTGTTATACGCGATAGACGGCAAATTGCAAGCCTTGCCGTAGGGTTTTAGGGAAACGAAAAAAATGCCACAGACCGGCGCAAAGCCTCTCACCATTGCCCATCGCGGCGGCGCCGATTTATGGCCGGAAAACACGCTCGAAGCCTTTGAAAAAGCAATCGCGCTGGGCGTGGATGGCATTGAATTTGACGTGCAATTAAGTGCTGACGGGCATTTGGTCATTCACCATGATGGGCGGCTTAAGCCCGCCGCAACGCGGCTGGGGGGTGTTTTTTTGACAAAACCGACACCGCCGATAAACAGTTTGAGCCTTGCCGCACTGCAACAATATGATGTCGGACGCTTGGCAGATGGCTCTGACTATGCCGCACGGCGGCGCGGGCGCGCCCATATTGACGGCGCGCGCATTCCCACATTGGCCGATTTTGAGCGCCTATTGACGCAAACCAAGCCGGATTTTCGCGCCTATACGGAATTAAAAACCGATATGGTGGATGCGGGCCAAGCCGAGGCACTGGCAGCGGCCTATATTGACGCGCTAAAAACCGCGCCCAATGTCGACAAGCATTTAATTGTGTCATTCGATTGGCGCACCATTAACGCCGTGCGCGCCGCCTTTCCCGATATGCCGCATGCTTATACCACAATGGGTTTTGCCGAAACCGACCCCGACCATGCCAGCGCGGCGCAAGATAAGCCGGATAGCATGGCGGCCCGATTGCGCGCTGCATCAAAAAACGGCGCGCCTTGGTGGGGCGATATGGATTGGCGCGATATGGAAGGGGCCGACCATGGGGCGCGGGTTTTGCGTGCCATTAAAGCCGGCGGCGGCACCGGATGGTTTGCCGATGCACAGGATGTGACGCCCGACAATATGGCCTTGGCGCATGATTTGGGGCTAAGCGTGTCGGCATGGACCGTCAATCAGGCCGCGCAAATGCGCAAAATGGCGCAATTGGGCGTTGACGCCATTATCACGGACCGACCGGATATTATGCAAAAATTGTAAGCGGCAAAACCGATAATGCGGCTTATTTCGGGGCCAGCACCATAATCATTTGGCGGCCTTCCATTTTCGGCATGGCCTCGACTTTTGACAATTCATTCACATCATCACGCACGCGGTTCAGCACAACCATGCCAAGCTCTTGGTGCGCCATTTCGCGCCCACGAAAGCGCATGGTGACTTTCACCTTATCGCCGCCTTCGAGAAATTTGACGACATTGCGCATCTTCACCTCATAATCATGAGTGTCGATATTGGGGCGCATTTTGATTTCTTTGACATCAACGGTTTTTTGACGCTTGCGCGCCTCGCTGGCCTTTTTCTGTTCTTGATATTTGAGCTTGCCATAGTCGAGGATTTTACAAACCGGTGGCTTGCCATTTGGCGAGACTTCGACCAAATCAAGGCCGCTTTCTTCCGCCATGGCCAGCGCCGTATCGGTATCAACGACGCCCATTTTTTCACCCTCTGCTCCAATTACCAGCACTTGCGGCGAGGTAATCATTCGATTGACACGCGGGCCGGTCTGTCGAGGCGGCTGCGCGGCGTGTGGTCTACGTGCTATGGCTTTGCTCCATTAAAAATTGCCATGCGGGCCATATGTGACCCGTGAAAAATAGGTTTAGGGGCAAATCCGGCGGTGTCAACTGCCAATCGCTTTATTGCGCCTGCGTGTCACCCAAACCCTGCCGCCAGGGCGGGCGCGGCCATACCAAATATTTCAGCCAATAGGGCTGCGCCATGGGTTGCACCACACCATCAAAACGCCGCCAAGAAATGCGGCGCATTAAGGCCATAAATCCGCGCAAGCCCAGCGGCGCATAAATCCAAACCTCATCGGCGGCGGCGGCGCTCCGGCGATTGGCTTCATCGGCCAAAACCGTCAGCGATGCGGCCTGCGGATAAAGCATCTCAATCGCTTCGCTCAAGGCCGAAGCCGACATGCCCAGCCCGATAAGCAGCACGCCGCCCGGCTCTTTTATCGGCCTTTTGGCGCGCCTCACCCGAGCAATTCCTGATAAACATTCAACGTGCGATTGCACATGGCGGCGCTGGTGTAATTTTCCAATATATTGGCGCGGCCATTTGCGCCCATTTGCGCCAATGCGTCAGGCGACATGGCCAGCGCCGCATCTATCGCCGCCGCCAAAGCCGCCGCATTATTTATCGTCGCCAGCCACCCCGTGCCGCCATCCGCAGGCGCGCTGGCCTTAATGGTTTCACGATAGCCACCCGCATCAGAACCGATAACCGGCAGGCCTGCGGCTTGCGCCTCAATAATGGTGCGCCCGAAAGGTTCGGGGCGAATGGTCGGCACAATGGCCAAATTGGCCGCCGCATAAGCTGATGCCATATGCGTCTCAAGACCGGTCATAACCAGCCTGTCGCCATAGCCCAAAGCCGCCGCTTGGCTTTTCAACGCGGCCACATAATCCTCGCGGCCTTGCGCGCTGCCGACCAAAACCAGTTTCGGTTTAAGAGCCGATGTCAAAAGTCCCAGCGCGTCAATCAGCACATGCTGGCCTTTTAAATGGGTGACACGCGCCGGACACAGAATGACGAAGTCACTGTCATTGACCCCCCATGCGGCGCGTTTGGCCGCTTTATCGGCAGAAGAGAAATTCTGAGGTGCCAATGCTTGCGCGTCACAGCCGCGCGGAATCACCCGCAAGCGCGGCCGCGCCCAAGGATAGACGGCCTCAATGCGCGATGCGGTAAAATGCGAATTGGCAATGCTGACCGCGCCGCGCACCAATGATGAATTATATAAGGTTTTGGCTTTCGGCTTTTCATGCACGGTGGAGTGAAAAGTCGTGACATAAGGCGTCTTGGTGCGGTTTGCGGCAAATAAAGCCGACCAGCACGGCGCGCGCGAGCGGCCATGAATAAGGTCAATTTTTTCGGTTCGCATCAGCTTGGCCAAACGCCCGACATTGCGCCGCATGGTTAGCGGATTTTTTGAGGCCACGGGCAGATGAATGACCGTGCCCCCCGCCGCCGTGATTTTGGCTTCCAATGTGCCGCCTTGGCTGGCCACCACAGCCCGGCCACCGGCTTTGACAATCGCTTCGGCCATTTCAAATGTCGTGACTTCTGCGCCGCCGGTTTCCAATTGCGGCACCACTTGCAATATGGTGCGGCCGGTCAAATCGACCGGCGCGGTTGACGGCATGTGAAAGCGGTTCGACATACATCTGTTCCTATCGGCGGCTCCGGCAATCCCCGGAGCACTCACTATGTCTTTATCGTCATTTGCGATAATTCCCAAATCATCTTGCCCAAATCATCTGAGAAGATAAGCTAAGATTATGGAATTTCTCGACCGCCCCGATACACCAAACGGCCCACAAAAACTGGCCTATCGTCAACAGGCCGGCAGCGGCACCGGCCTGGTGTTTTGCGGCGGCTTTCGCTCAGACATGACCGGCACCAAAGCCAATGCGCTGGCCGATTGGGCGACCGCCGCCAATCGCCCTTATACGCGTTTTGATTATTTCGGGCATGGCGCATCAACCGGTGCCTTTACCGATGGCACAATGAGCCATTGGCGCGGCGATATTCCCCATATTCTTGAGCATTTATGCGATGGCCCGCAAATTTTGGTCGGCTCCAGTTTCGGCGGCTGGCTGTCGCTTATGGCGGCGCTGGACCGGCCCGATAAAGTCGCCGCATTGGTGCTTATTGCACCGGCGGTTGATATGACCGAGCGCCTGATGTGGGCGCGGTTCTCCGATAAGGCGCGTGAAAAATTAAGCGATGAGGGGCTGATTTATGACCCGTCGCAATATGACCCTGAGGGATATCCGATTACCAAAAACCTTATTGAAGACGGGCGCGCCCATCTCATGCTCGACAAAGAAATAAAAATCGACCTGCCGGTGCGTGTGCTGCATGGGCAAAAAGATGATGCCGTGCCATGGGAGTTATCGCTCGAATTGGCGGCGCGCTTGGCGAGCCCAAATGTGGAATTGCATTTTATGAAAAGCGGCGACCATCGCTTATCCGAGCCGCATGAGATTGCGCGATTGACTGATTTGATTGAGGCGCTGCCGGTTTAGCCGCCGTTAAAACGCCTCGGCCTCATAAAGCGCCTTCAGCCCGTCGCGATAATTCGGATAGGCCAGCTGCACCCCAAGCTCCTGCTTGATGCGGTCATTTTTGAGACGTTTATTATCGGCATAAAAACTCTGCGCCATAGGCGATAAGTCAGCCGCCTCGAATTTTATCACGGGCGGCGGCGTCATCCCCATAAGCTGCGCCGCATAGGTCACGACATCTTGCGGCGGCGCGGCTTCATCATCGCACAGATTATAAGCGCGTCCGGCATGAGGGCGCGCCATTGAGGCACGTAAAATTTGCGCAATATCGGCAACATGAATCCGCGAGAAAACCTGACCCGGTTTTTCAATGCGCCGCGCCGTGCCGCGCTTGAGCGACGCCAATTGATTGCGCCCGGGGCCGTAAATACCGGCCAGGCGAAAATAATGCATTGGCAGGTTCAGCGCATCGGCCAGCGCGCCCCATGCGTTTTCCGCATCGACACGGCGTTGCCCACGCGCGCCGATTTTTTGCGCCGGTGTGTCCTCATCAACCCATGCGCCTTGATGGTCGCCATATACGCCGGTGGTGGATAAATAGCCCAACCATCTCATCTGCGCGGCGCATGAAGTCAGCGCCTCTTTCAAGAGCGGCAGAGCCGGATCGCCGGTCTCATCGGGCGCGGCGGATAATAAAATATGGTCAATACCGGCCAGCGCATCGCCCGATAAGGGCTGCCCGTCCAGCAAAAGCGGCGTGATGCCGTCAGCTTGCAATTGGCGCGCTTTCTCGGCCGTGCGGCAGGTCGCTGTCAGCGCAAATCCTTCCGCCGCCAAAAGCGGGGCCACATGCGCGGCGCAAAAGCCGAAGCCGAAAAATAGCATGCCCTTGATTTCGCCTGAATCACTCATTCAATTTCCCAATTGTGCCAGTTCTTCGTCTACGAGCGGGCCGCGCGCGCCGACCATATTAAGAATCTCCGCGCCGCTCATATCCGTCATCTGCCCCAGCGCCCATATCGCACTGGCGCGCACCAACTCGGCTTCATCCTCAAGCCGCGCCCGCACCGCCGCAATATGCGCCGGTGTCGGAATATCCATATTGCCCAAAGCCATTAATACATTGCGGATAAAATTATCGCGGCCGGCGCGTTTAATCGGCGTGCCGGCAAAAAAAATCCGAAACGCCGCATCATCCAATTTGCTGAGCGCAATCAGGTCGGGCCGGTCATAATCAGACTGCAAGGCAAGTTTGGTCTCCTCGGCTTTTTGCGCAAATTTATTCCACGGACACGCGGCGAGGCAATCATCGCAGCCATAAATATGATTGCCCATAAGCGGGCGTAGCTCGCGCTCAATCATGCCCTTATGCTCAATCGTCAAATAAGAAATGCAGCGGCGCGCATCAATTTTATAGGGCGCGGGAAAAGCATTGGTCGGGCAAATATCGAGGCACGCCGTGCAAGCCCCGCAATGGTCGGCCTCCGTGTCATCGGGCGGCAAGTCCAGCGTGGTAAAGACCGAGCCCAAAAATAACCAAGAACCGAAATCGCGCGACACAAGGTTTGTGTGCTTGCCCTGCCAGCCCAAACCGGCGCGCATGGCCAAGGGTTTTTCCATCACCGGCGCGGTATCGACAAAAACTTTCACCTCAGCTCCGGTTTGCGCCACCACGGCGCGCGCCAGGGCTTTCAGTTTTTTCTTAATCACATCATGATAATCGCGGCGTTGGGCATAGACCGAAATCACGCCCTTATCGGTTTCCTGCAAGGCCGCCAACGGGTCGCTATCGGGGCCGTAATTCACGCCGAGCATGATAATGCTTTGTGCCTCGGGCCATAATTTTTGCGGCGCGGCGCGCTCATCCATGCGCGTCTCCATCCATTGCATTTGCCCGTGATGTTGCGCGTCAACAAAGGCGCGCAAGCCCGCACCGGCAGCGTCTTGGGTGGTGGCATCGACAATGCGGCAAACATCAAAGCCTTGCGCTGTCGCTTCAGCGATAATGGCGGTCTTCACATTATCGGGCGCGGCCAAGCCTAAAAATCCAAATCGGCATAATAGGGCGGCGGGCGCATACCGGCGACATGGTCGGCCAATAGGGGTCGGAAGCTGGGGCGCGATTTAATGCGCGCATACCAGTCGCGCACAATCGGCCATAATTTCCACGGCACATCGCCGGTATAATCAAGGCAAGATAAATGCGCGGCGGCGGTGAAGTCAGCCAGGCTCAATTCGCCCCCGCCCAGCCAATCGCGGGTTTGCAATAAATAAGTTAGATATTCCAAATGCAATTCGAGATTATGCAGGCCCACGCGCACGGTCGCCATATCCGGGCCGCCGCCGCCATCATCCGCGCCCATAAAGCGGCGGTCGATTTTTTCATAAGTAATCAGCTTGCCGACTTCGGCATGAAACTTATCGTCAAACCAAGCCGAGAGGCGGCGCACTTCGGCGCGCGCCAAACCGCTTGAGGGGAGCAGTGGCGCGGCCCCGCCTTTTTCTTCCAGCCATTCGGCAATCGCATAATGGCCCGACACTGTGCCCGCCTCGCCGACCAAAACAGGCACCTCGCCCGATGGGTTGAGCATTAAAAAATCAAGACGCCGCTCCCAGGGTCGCTCTTCGACATATTCCACGGCAAATTTTTTCTCCGCCAGAATGAGGCGAATTTTGCGAGAAAATGGGCAAATCGGTTGATGAAATAATGTGGCCATAAAGAGAAATTACTGCGTTTCGGGGAAGGGGAGCAAGCGAAACCCGCTTGCTGTTTTAGGGCGGCGCACGTTAATTTATCCTATGGGTTTTGATCATCTGCTTTTGCTGGCCGCCATTCAGGGCATTACCGAATTTATTCCGGTCTCCTCATCGGGGCATTTGGTGCTGGCGCATGAATTGACGGGCACCTCAAATGCGCTGGCGCAACCGACGCTTGATGTGGCTTTACATGGCGGCACGCTTTTGGCGGTGATGGTTTATTTCCGCCGCGATGTCGCCCTTTTGGCGCAAGGCGGGGTGGATGTGTTGCGCCATAAAAAAGGGCCGCCGCGCGATGCCGCCCTCACCATGAGCCTTGCGACATTGCCGGTTTTGCTGGCCGCCGCTTTGCTGCTGGGTCTGGGGCTGATGGATGCGCTGCGCAGTGCCGAGACCGTGGCATGGGCCAGTATTATTTTTGCCGTGCCGCTTTATCTGGCCGATAAATATGCCGCAAGCACAAAAACCCTCACCCATATATCGGCGCGACCGGCTTTGATAATCGGCTTGGCGCAAATGCTGGCCCTCATTCCGGGTGCCAGCCGTGCCGGTGTCACCTTGATGGCGGCGCGCGGGCTTGGCTTTTCACGCGAGGCCGCGGCGCGTTATTCCATGTTAATGGCCATGCCGGTGATTTTGGCTTTTGCCCTTTTCGGCCTGATGGAACTGGTCGCGGCCGGTCACTATGAGGCGCTGGGCACGGCCCTTATCGGGGCGCTGATGGCGGCCATATTCGCCTTTGCAACGATAGATTTATTTTTACGCATGACGCGCCATTTATCGCTTCTGCCTTTTGTGATTTATCGCATCGGCCTGGGCGTCGCCATTTTGGCTTTTATCTAGCGCTTCTATTTTTTTCCATGCGGGCGATAGCGCGCCAAATAATCAAGCTGTCCGGCTATCGGGCGCGGCGTAATGCCCAAAGCGGCAAAGCCCCGCGCCGCCGCTGCATCGCTGACGATATTATCGCTGCGTAATAAAATAATCTGGTCGGGGGTCAATAAGGGCGCGACGCCGATAAGGGTCGAAAATTGCGCCATGGCGGCAATCATACGCGCCGCGAAAAACGGCAAAGGCACAAGCAGGCGATGGCGTGCGGTTGCCGCATTCAACATCTCCATAAGCTGTTTAAAGGTCAAAATATCAGGCCCGCCCAATTCATAGACCCCGGCGTCAATATGATTTGCCGCCCCCGCCAAACAAGCCGCGACCGCTTCGGCCACATCAAACACCGATACGGGTTGATAGCGCGTGACGCCGCCGCCAATAAGCGGCAAGGCCGGAGCGAGCATCGACATGGCGGCAAAGCGATTAAAGAAATCATCCTCCGGACCAATGACGATAGACGGGCGCAAAATATGCGCTTGCGGCACGCAGTCCAAAACCGCCGCCTCGCCCAGCGCCTTGCTGCGGGCATAGGATGAGGGGCTGTCGGCATCCGCGCCAATGGCTGAAATATGTACCATATGGGTGATGCCCTGCTGGGCCGCCGCATCGGCAATCAGAGCCGCGCCGCGCGCTTGCACGGCGTCAAATTTTTGCTTGCCGCTTTCAAATAGGATACCGACCGCATTGACCACGCCTTGCGCGCCCTCAAGAGCGGCGGCGACACTGGCTGCGTCGCGAATATTGGCTTGCACAATCTCAATCTGCCCGGGCGTGCCATTGGTTTTCAAAAACAGCGCCTCATTGGGGCGGCGTGTCGCAATGCGCAGGCGATAGCCCTGCTTGCTCAGGCGGCGCACAATGTGACGCCCTAAAAATCCGGTGCCGCCAAAAACGGTGATGAGGGCATTTTGTGCGAGTATATGTGAGGCGGGCATGGTTTTGACCTTTGGTTCAAACATCGGGCGCGATGGCTTGTGTTCATAATATATGTTCAAGCGCGGGTGAAGAAAAAAGGCAAGCGAGATGACGGTTTTTCGCCGCGTCACCGCGCTTGACTTTTACCCCCCTGCCGCCTAATCAAAGGCTCTTCCCCCCTATGCCCAGGTGGCGGAATTGGTAGACGCGCTAGCTTCAGGTGCTAGTGTCCTTATGGACGTGGAAGTTCGAGTCTTCTCCTGGGCACCATTTTCAAGTTCCAAGCGCCGTGTTTCACGGGCCAAGCCATTGATCTTCAGACATATTTGTTTGAGGAGCTGAGATTATGGTTTCATGGTAGACCAGATGGTAGACCAAAATGCGATTATGAGATCAAAAAAACCAAAATGCATGAGATGGCTATAAGCCATAGCAGAAAGCCATATCGCAAAAAGGCCGGAGCAAGCTTCAATTCCATAAACTGATAGCCGATAACCCAAATTTTGACACCGGCCGTTAGCAAAATTGCCGTGGTGGTGGCGTCGGCCATTTTCTGCTCACCCTCGGCGAGCCACCAGGCCAAGATGGTTACCGCAACCAGCAGAAACCATGCCCATGTCATCAAACTTAATCCAATAATTTGTTTTGAATCGTCCATAAAACTCACACCAGATAGAACAGGGCAAACAGCATGATCCACAGCAAATCGACCAAGTGCCAAAAAATGGCCCCACTTTCCAGCCCGCGTTGTGTTTCCGGGGTGAACGGGGCTTGCGATTTCTTGAACAGAAAGCTGAGTATGACAACGCCGACAAACACATGAATTGCGTGAATGGCCGTGAACACGAAGTAATACATGAAAAAATCATTGGTCATCGGGGTCATCCCGTCAGAGACCTTGGCATTCCATTCAAACAGTTTGTTTGTGAGAAATATGACCCCGGATAAGATCGCAAGTCGAAACCAGATGCGATTATCCCGGCCATCGTTTAGTCGATAACGTTCAACGCCGATCGCCACGAAAAAAGAGCCGGTGAGCAGAAGGAGCGTATTTACCAGGCCGAACCTCAAATCAAGCGTGCTGCGCGCGCTTGAAAACACGTCTCCCTGTTCCTGATTGCCGATGGCAATCAGGATGAAAAACAGGGAAAACACCAGCAGGTCACCTGCCACAAAGGCCCAGATACCGGGTTCCCCCGGTATCCGGGTTTGCGTTTGGCTTCTCTCACTCACAGGATGAACAGCCTTTATAAGCTTTAGCTATTTTCGTCATGAGCGATCTTGATCATCACCCAGGACATAATGGCTATCCAAAGGAAGAAAGCGATGAAGGGCAGGTACATGGCAACAATGCCGTGCCATGCAAACGGCCCGTCCTTGAAAAATATGACCATTTGGCCCGGCGCAAAGAGCAAAGCCGCCCATAAGTTTACATAAGCCACCCAGCGCGGAAATGGCTCCCTTCCCGGTTCTGAAAAAAGGATCGGCAGGGCGATTAGCACACACCAGCCGCCAAATAGAGGCACAGAGAAAACTGCCAAAAAGTAGGCGAAATCAACCCACATGAGCAATATTGATGGCGCGTAGGTATCCGGTCGGAACACCATGAGCGACCAGGCAAAGGCCACCAGCAAAGCGATGGTGGTGCCCGCTGCGGTAAATACAAGTTGCGTGTAGGAAAACACCGGGCTTGTTTCGAAGCGCCGCGTTTGCGCTGCAATACCTGCGCCGAATGTGCCGAAAAGGGCAAAAGAGGCAATCATGAAAATCGAGCCGACACGCATATTGAGCAAGTTTTCGTTGACCTTTGCGACGACCTCGGCAGGTGTGTCACTGGCATTCAGTAGCGGCGGCAACATGCCCCCCAACCAAACGCCGCCAATAATGAATAGAATAATTGCCGCATATCCGGTGTAGCCGCAAAATGCCAAGGATTTCCTCGACAGGCTATCCTGCGCCAATATGTTGCTGGTTGTTTCACTCATTTTTTCCTCCCACAGTAAGAATGGTGATTTTCTAAAATTCCCGCGCCCGATGTCGGAGCGAATTCTTTGCCGCTCTTTCGCCGCTCTGCACAGCGGCCTCTACTCCGGCCTGGGAGAAATAATCTCCCGCCAGTTCTATGCCTTCCGGTAATAGAGAATGAACCTTATCGAGCATTTTGTAGTGACCCGGCTTGGCTATGGTCAGCCCCTTTTCGTAACGGAACAAATGTACAAAGCTTGGCTTTTGTGCCTGGCCAAAAGCGGCATTGACCTGTTTGACTGCTTCTTCTTTTATGTCGTCATCGCTCATATCTTTAAGCGGTGGCGTGTTGAAATAGACCCCAACCATTTGCGCCCCGTTCGGGACTGAGGCCGGCAGGCGTCGGCCATGCAAAACCATAGCCCCGACATTGCGAACGCCGCCTTCGCCAACCGGCAACACAATATCTGTTGGATAATCGGGCCACGGGTCCTCGTCATACCCCACGGCAACATGAGCATATTCAGTGTAATGCGTGCTCATGAGCCTGTGATAGGCATCTTCCGACACATGCGCTTTCAAAAGTTCGGCAGCGATAAAAGCTTCCGTCGCAATGATAATGCTGTCGACGAGAATACTGCCGCCCGGATAGAAAACGCGCCACATTTGACCTTCTCGCGTCAAACCTTCAACCGGGGTCGAGACATGAATCTTGTCGGAAGAAACATTGTCCAAAAACCATTCATTGATTTGCCCAATGCCACCCTCCGGTGATGACAATGCAATTTTGTGCCCCTGCTTCATCAGTGCCTGGGGAAAGGGAGTTGATAGTTCGCGTAATGGCACTGCATAAAGAAAATCCATAATCGGGCGCATGACATATTCAAATGCCTTGTCACCCAAGTTTGCACGCGTCCAATCTTCCAAATTTTCATCACCGTCATATCTGGCAAGCTGCGATCCGTCGAACGGGTTGCGCGCGCTCGGCGTAAAAAGCAAGCGCAGTCCGGTCACGATTATGCGGAGTTTGTCTCGCAGCCTTAGCGTTGGAACCTTTAGAAAGCTAAAAAACGAATCAAGCCGAACCGGGTATCTGGACCTATCATCATCCATAAGCTCAGATGCACCGGTCCAGGGCACCAATTGTTTTTTTCGTCCCATTTCTCGCAGCAAGGCCATGGTGCGCGGATAAATGCCTCCCATAAGAAACAGAGCTCCAGTTCCCAGATTGTAACCGTCATCTCGATGGAGCTGTTTTGTACGCCCACCGACGTCTTCGGCCGCCTCAAACAGGGCAAAATTAATTTTGTTTTTCTGCAAGGTATAGGCAGCTGCACAACCTGCAGGCCCGCCCCCGATGATTGCCACCTTCATGCTCAAATTCCGTCCTTAGAAATTTCTTTTGCTTGCAAAGCTCCTGCAACGAGTTGATGGAGAAAAACTTCAATATCTATGGCTGCCGGAGTGGTAAGCTTCATTTGCGCCGCCATTTGTCCACCGCCGATAATGATATACGCGGCAATTTCCGGATCTAAATCTGGCGATAGTTCTCCGCTTTTTTGGCCAACGCTAATGATTTCACAAAACAAATTTGCAACTCTGCTTTGCAAGTCTTCGTAAAGCGTCCAAGTGGCATTCTCGAAAGCTGTGCTCCAATCCAGCCAAATTTTCATGATTTTAGAATCTAGCTCGACGGTGTTCGAAAATGCTCGCGCCACATTCAATATTTTATCAAAAGCAAGTTCATCCTCAGCGGCGGCGTTCCAAACAATTTCCGTTATACGGGTATCGACCAGTTCAAGTACCGCCTCCGTCAGGCTCTCTCGTGTATCGAAATATGCATAAACAGTTGGAACGGAAACACCGGCCTTGAGAGCAACGTGTGAGCGACGTGCGCCTTCAATGCCGTGATTTACATATATTTCCATTGCACAGTCGATGAGTTGTTCACGTCTTTTTTCTGGCGAAAGTTTCGGAGCTCTCTTGGATCGATTGGCAATTTTCAGGTTTTGCTGGCTCACAATGACTTCCTTGATTGCGTTGCATTATACTGATACTAATATCACTGAAGAAAATTCATCACAACCGGAATTTTCGCCAATATAAACGATTGGAGGGACGATGCTCGAGGTTCTAGATTCTGAAAAGCAGTCACGCCGGTGGGTTGAGGAAAAAATAAAATCTTACGACCCGGAAACTGAGTATGCAGAAATTGTGTCGATTATGGCGCAGTATCAGTTGGATGAGTTTACGCTCAATTTTTTGGTCACCATACTGACAAGTTATACGCTCAAGCCAGCTCATATGGCCGAGACCCTTTCCATAACAAACAAAGGATTACGCCGGCCCAATCAACGTATGCAGGACACTTTGGATTTTTTCTGGATTTGGCACGTGTTTGGCCCTGAGGCAGAGGAGACCAAAAAATCTCTTTCGAGACTGAACAAATTGCACGCAGGGGTCGCCCGCATGTTGCCAGGACATTTTGAGAATGGTGACGATTTCATATATGTGCTTGGTCGGCTATTTGTGCTGCAAGATAGATTGCTCAAGAACCTGAACATGGTTGGCATGAATCCCCATATAAAGGCGGCGCTGTTCAATTTCGCCAGAGCATTGTCCATACATTTTCGAACTGAAGGCGACAAGCCGGTTGAGGGATTTCCGGACACTCCGGAAGCGCTTGAGGCATTTGTTGATGACTGGGAAAGCAAAAATCACGGCTATTCGCCGGTAAGTCGAGACATCGTGAACTCTTTTGTTCACGCTTTTGGAGACAGATGGTTCCCGCATCCATTCAAGCCAATCGGAAGGTGGGTTTGCATCGAGGCACTTGAGGACAGTTTTTTAGAGCATGTTCGCATTAAGCCCCTAAAGGGTATTCGAAAATGGTTGGCGCGCGGCGCTCTAAAAAGTCTGTTTTTCTATAAAACAAGAATTGCTGCAGATAGAAAAACATCGGCTTATGACGAGCGGGTATTATTGAGCAAAAAAGAATGTGCGGAGATGGATGAGCGCGCCGTTAGGCGCGTGAGCGAGTTTGGCTGGACGAAGGGAGGAAAGGATTCGGTGGGCCTAGGAGATGGAACAAGCATAGCCGGAAAATGTCCTGTCATGAGCCATACCCAAACATCAAGCGAGGTCAAACGCCCAGTTTCCAACTAATATTGGCCGGCAATGCCGATGACCTCTACTGAATAGCTATAAGAAGGCTTGCTAGAGGCCTGAGATAGGCATCGAACCCATCTCCTGGGCACCATATTCGAGTTGCAAGCACCATTTTTCTCGCGGCTCGCGCTCTTTGCGCTTCTGCCCTTTTATCAATCATAAAGCTCAGCCAGCGGTGGC